>Ga0181531_10002939_pt1 | contig 10512 bp, 9 predicted proteins | sample PEATcosm2014_Bin_38_FD_119743 | JGI IMG/M metagenome (GOLD analysis project Ga0181531, IMG submission 119743) | Peatland microbial communities from MTU Mesocosm Facility, Houghton, MI, USA - PEATcosm2014_Bin11_10_metaG | ecosystem: Environmental > Terrestrial > Soil > Wetlands > Peat | place... | reverse complement strand
TTCGGCGACTTCTCCGAGTTCGGCCATATCGCCGAGTACCAGCCAGCGGCGGCCCTGCAGCTCGCTCAGGACCTCCAGACCGGCGCGCGCGGAACTCGGATTGGCGTTGTAGGAATCATCGATCAGCCAGGCGCCATGGTGCGTGCGCCGCAGCTGCAGTCGGCCCTTGACCGCTTGCATCTGCGCGAGTCCGGTGGCGACCTGCGCCAGGCTCGCGCCCGCGCTGCAAGCGGCCGCCGCCGCGGCCAGCGCATTGAGCACGTTGTGCCGTCCGGCCAGTGCCAGCGTCACCGGCACACTGCCGCCGGGCGCGCGCAGGCGGAAGTGCGTGCTGAAGCCCTGCGCGCCGACCTCGAAACGCAAGTCGGTGGCGCCGAAGTCGGCCTCGCGGCGCAAACCAAAGGTGCAGATGCGTGCCGCCGTGCTCGCGCGCCACAGCGATGCGTAAGTGTCGTCGCCGTTGATGACGGCGACACCGCTCTGGCTGAGCCCGCTGACCATCTCGCCCTCGGCGCGGGCGGCGCCCTCGAGAGATCCGAAGCCTTCCAGGTGCTCGGCGCCGGCGTTGGTGATGAGTCCAATCCCGGGACGCGCGATCTGCACCAGCTGCTCGACATCGCCGCGCCGGTTGGCGCCCATCTCGATCACTGCGCTGCGGTGCGAGGCATCGAGGCGCAACAGCGTCATCGGCACGCCGAGATGATTATTCAGATTGCCGCGAGTCGACAGGCACGGTCCCTGCTGCACCAGAATGCTTGCGAGCATTTCCTTGACGGTGGTCTTGCCGTTGCTGCCGGCCACGCCGATCACCGGTCCGCTGAACTGCGCGCGCGCAGTTTGGGCGGCGCTGGCGAGCGCGCGCTCGACGCTGGAGACCACGATCTGCGACAGCGGCGCATCGACCTGCCGCAGCACCAGCGCGCCGGCGGCTCCGGCGGCGGCGGCGGCCGCAACGAAGCTGTGGCCATCGGCATGCTCGCCGTGCAGCGCGATGAACAGGTTTCCTGGACCCAGCTTGCGGCTATCGATCGCGACTTCATTGAAATCGCGATCCGCTCCGATCAGGCGACCGTGGCAGGCGGCGGCAAATTGCGCGAGCGTGCGGATCACGCCCCACCCCATTGACTCAACGCTGCGCGCACCGCCTCGGTATCGCTGAACACGCGGCGCTCGGCGCCGACGATCTGATATTCCTCGTGGCCTTTGCCAGCCACCAGCACCACATCATCGACCGAGGCGGCCGCCAGCGCGCTGCGAATGGCCAATGCGCGGTCGTGAATCACGCGCGCACGGCTCAAGCCATTCGCCTGCGCGATCCCCTGCAGGATGGCGTCGGTGATGACGGCGGGATCCTCGCTGCGCGGATTGTCATCGGTGACCACCAGCAGATCCGCGTCCTGCGCTGCGATGCGACCCATCTCGCCGCGCTTGCCCGGATCGCGATCGCCGCCGCAACCAAATACGCAGTGCAGCCGGCCACGGCAGTGCGCACGAGCGGCGTGCAGCGCCTTGGCGAGCGCATCGGGCGTGTGTGAGTAATCAATGAGTACCAGCGGCAGTCTGCCGCCGCCGCCCTCGGGCTGCATGCGGCCCGGCGGCGCCGAGCAGCGTGACAGTGCCGCACAGGCTTCGCTGAGCGACAGATCCCATGCCAGCAGCACCGCGAGCACGGTCAGCAGATTGTCGACATTGAAGTCGCCCAGCAGGCGGCTGGTCAGCCGCGCATTGCCGCGACTGCTTTCGATTTCAATCGTAAGTCCGGTATCGCGCGCGGTGACCGCGCGCGCGCAGACGTAGTCGGTGCCGCTGGCGAGCCATTCGGAGGGGCGCTGCGAGGTCAGCAGCAACTGCGCGGCGGCCGCGCCGCGACGAGCGGTCTGTGCGAGCTCGAGACCGAATGGGTCATCCACATTGATGACTCGCACTTTGAGGGTCGGCCATTCGAACAGCCGCGCCTTGGCGGCCCCGTAGGCGGCCATGTCGGCGTGATAGTCGAGGTGATCGCGCGTCAGGTTGGTAAAGACCGCGGTATGAAAGCGCACTCCTGCGCAACGGTCCTGATCCAGGCCATGCGAGGAGACTTCCATGGCGACCGCCGTAAACCCCTGCGCGCGCAGCCGTGCCAGCAGCCGGTGCAGCGTAACGGCGTCGGGAGTGGTGGTGCCGAAATCGGTCAGATCGTGATTGCCGCCGCCCCCGAGCGTCCCGACATAGGCTGCGCGGCGACCGCTGTATTCGAGCGCCTGCGCCAGCAGCCAGGCACAGGTGGTCTTGCCGTTGGTGCCGGTGATGCCCGCCACGGTGAGGCTGGCCGAAGGCGCATCGAAGAAGCGATCGGCGATGAAGCCCAGCTGCGCACGCAGGTTCGGCACCGCGCGCACCAGCACGGAAGCATCCACCGAGGGGGCCTGGATGCCGGCCCCCGGCTCCCAGAGAATGGCGCGCGCACCGGCCGCCGCGGCTGCCGCCGCGAACTCCACACCGTGGTGGGTGCCGCCGCGGCAGGCAAGGAAGGCGGCGCCGGGTGTTACGCTGCGGCTGTCCTGCGTGAGATCCGACACTTCGAGACTTTCAGGCACATCGACCAGGCCGCCGAGCACCGCCTTGAGCGGCCGCCAGCCCTGCACCCTGAGCGAACTCATCGGCTCGCCACCTTCTGGCCGCGGCTCAGGGGCTCGACCGGGACGCTGGTGTCATCCGGTGCCACCGCGAGCAGCCGCAGCGCGCCACCCAGCACGGCCGAGAACACCGGCGCCGAGACATCGCCGCCCATGTATTTGCCGGCGGTCGGCTCATCGATCACGACCACGGCGGCGAGGCGCGGATTGGAGGCCGGGGCAACGCCCGCGAACACCGAGGTGTAGCGATCCCTGGAATAGGTGCCATTGCTGGCCTTCCAGGCAGTGCCGGTCTTGCCGGCGACGCGGTAGCCCGGGATCTTGGCGCGCACGCCCGTGGCACCCTCCTGCGTGGTCACGTTCTCGAGCAGTCCCAAAAGATCGCGGCACACGGTTGCATCGAGCACGCGCTCACCGGGCGGAGCCGCATCCACCCGCAGCAGCGACACCGGCCGCCGCACTCCCAGGGCTCCGATTGCCGCGTAAGCCTGTGCCAGCTGCAACGGCGTCACCGAAATGCCGTAGCCGTGCGAGAGCGTCGCGATGCTGATCGCGCGCCAATGCGAATAGTCGGTGAAGACGCCGGCAGACTCGCCGGGGAATCCGCTGCTGGTCACCTGGCCGAAGCCGAAGCGATTGAGCGTGCTCCAGATCTGCTTGGGTTCGAGCTGCAGCGCCAGCTTGATCATGCCGACGTTGGATGACTTGGCAAGCACGGTTGCCAGCGGCACGGCGCCCAGGTTGTGTTCGTCCGGAAAGCTCTTGTCGCCGACCTGGATGAATCCGGGGCTGGTATCGATGATGCTGCTGGTGGTGAACTTGCCCGAGGCCAAGCCGGCGGCAACCACGAAGGGCTTGATGCTCGAGCCCGGCTCGAACAGGTCCGTCACCGCACGGTTGCGGTAGGTGGCGGCCTGCAGCTGCGAGCGATCATTCGGGTTGTAGGCTGGCTGATTGACCATCGCCAGCACCTCGCCGGAGTCGATGTCGATCACGACCACCGAGCCGGCATGCGCGCGATTCTCGAGGATGGCGCTCTTGAGTTCGCGATACGCCAGGTACTGGATGCGCAGGTCCAGGCTCAAGGTCAGGTCGCGGCCGGGTCGTACCGGCCGGATGCTCTCGATGTCCTCGACCTTGCGTCCGCGGCTGTCCTGGATGACGCGCTTGGCGCCGTCCTCTCCCGCGAGCCAGTTGTCGAAAGCGAGCTCGGCGCCCTCCTGACCCGCATCGTCGATGCTGGTGAAGCCCAGCAGGTGACCGGTCACTTCGCTTGCCGGGTAGTAGCGGCGGTATTCGCGCGTGAGATTCACGCCCGGAAGGTTCAGCGCCTTGACGCGCATCGCATCGCTCGGCTGAAGCCCGCGTGCGACGTAGAGGAATTCGCGATCCATATTGCTGCTGACATGCCGCAGCAGTGCCTGGCGGTCCCCGCCGAGCACGGTCGCCAGCCGTGGCATTTGCTCGAGATTGCCCGCCAGTTCACGCGGATTCACCCACACCGAATCGACCGGCGTGCTGACCGCGAGCGGCTCGCCATTACGGTCCGTGATATTGCCGCGGTGCGCGACAATGGCTGCGACGCGCGAGAAGCGCGCATCGCCCTGGCTGGCCAGGAAGGGATGATCGACCAGTTCCAGTTCCACCGCACGGCCAATCAGTCCCGCGGACGCCAGCAGCAGCAGGCCGAACAGCAACCCCTGGCGCAGGGGATAGGAATACGGCGTCGGTGTGTCGCTGCTGCGTGCGGCGCAGCGCGAGGCCGCGGCGGCTCGTTCTCGACGCGCGCCGCGCCCACGCCCCTTCCATCGGCGCCGCATGGAATCCCATAACTTCACGGCGCCACGATCTCGATATCGCGCGAATCGGGGATGCTCATGTGCAGGCGTTCGCTGGCGACGCGCTCGACGAAGGCGTAGGTGGACCAGGCACTGGCCTCGAGCTGCAGCCGGCCCCAGTCCGCATCGAGCTCATCGCGCGCGCTGCTGAGACGCTCGAGTTCGACGAACAGCTCGCGTGCGCGATACTTCGCATAGACGGCGGCTGCGGCCGAGCCCAGCACCGAGCACCACAGCAACGCGGCCACGATCACCAGCAGGCTGCGCGGTGCGGTCACGACGGCAGCTTTTCGGCAGTACGCAGCAGCGCACTGCGAGCGCGCGGGTTGGCGCGGGTTTCATCGAGCGAGGCACGCTGCTTGCTGGCGATGCGCCGCAGCGTCGGGCGCGCCTGCGGCGGCAGGTGCGGCAGATCACTCAGTGCCGGATCGGGCTCGGAATGGCGGCGGATGAATTGCTTGACCCGGCGGTCTTCGAGCGAATGAAAGCTGATCGCCACCAGCCGGCCGTGCGGTGCCAGCAGCTCCAGCGCCTGCGCCAGCCCGCGCTCGATCTGCGCGAGTTCATCATTGATGAAAATGCGCAGCGCCTGGAAGGTGCGGGTCGCCGGGTGCTTGCCCGGTTCGCGGGTGCGCACCACGCGTGCAACCAGCGCGGCCAGTGCGCCGGTACGCGTCAGCGGCGCGGTATCGCGGGTGCGTACGATCTCGCGCGCGATCGGCCCGGCGAAGCGCTCTTCTCCGAAGGTCGCGATCACGTGGCGCATCTCATCGACGCTCGCCCGGGCGAGCCATGCGGAAACTGGTTCGCCGCGCGTCGGGTCCATGCGCATATCGATCGGACCGTCCTGGAGGAAACTGAAGCCGCGCGCTGGATCGTCCAGTTGCGGCGAGGAGACGCCGAAATCGAACAGCACGCCATCGCACTGCGTGCCAGATCCCTGCGCGCGCACCAGCGCTGCCAGCTGCGCAAAATCGCCTTGCACGAGACGGATTCGCGGCTCTTGCGCAAAGCGCACGCGGCCCGCGGCGATCGCGACCGGGTCACGGTCGATGGCGATGAGCCTGCCCTCGGGTCCAAGGGCGTCGAGGATGCGCGCGCTGTGTCCGCCGCGACCAAACGTTGCGTCGATGTAGAGGCCGGCCGCGCGCACTGCCAGAGCCGCAAGCACTTCATCGACAAGCACCGGCGTGTGCTCATCCAACTCCCCTTATCCCCGCTAGTCGCCCGGCTGTCGCTCAGAGCGACAGCGAATCGAGGTGCGCTGGACGTTCGGTCACGGCGGCTTCATCTTTGAGCCAGCCGTCGCGCCGTTCCATCCATCGAGTCTCGTCCCAAAGTTCACACCGATTCCCCTGTCCCACGAGCATCGCGTGGCGTTGCAGACCTGCAAATTCACGCAGCTCCTGGGTCAACAGAATTCGACCGTGTCCGTCGATGGGAAGGTCCGTGGCATGTCCAACGATCAGCCGCTGCAGCCGCCGCGACTGGGGGTCCAGGGCCGGAAGCGCCATGATCTGCCTCTCGACCGGTTCCCAGTCGGTCAGCGGGTAGAGCATCAGGCACTGCCCGTCCCGATCGACCGTCACGATGAGCTGGCCCGCGGAACGCTCAAGCACACGCTCGCGGTAGCGCGTGGGGAGAACCATGCGCCCCTTGTCATCCAGCGTGACCTTTGTTGCACCGCGGAACACTGGCTGCTGTAGGCGAAGTCGCCCATCTCTCCCCACTTTTTCCCACTTAGCACCACTATAGAAATGCAGGGGCTGGCATGTCAACGTCTAAGTGGGAAATTTATGAAGCGCAGTAGGTACTTAGCGCGGATGGTTGATATCGGGAGAGAATTCATTTTGGAAGGAGTGTATGAGGATCAGAGACTTGAACCAGAAAGCTCGATCCACATAGACGATCAGGGGCATCCACCTCAGGCGGAGAGTCAGCCTGTAAGCCGGGTTCTGTCGAGAGCAGCCATTCCTCTGGGACCGACGTCGCCGTCGGCCTCAAGCGGCCTACCCGGAAGCACGCGCGGGCGCGCGCTGCGGCCCCTTGCGGCACCGCGACTTCCCTATTTGGCCTTGCTCCAGGTGGGGTTTGCCATGCCGTCAGATGTTGCCATCGACGCGGTGCGCTCTTACCGCACCGTTTCACCCTTACCAGCGCCGTTTCCAGCGCTTCGGCGGTTTACTTTCTGTTGCACTGTCCGTGAGCTCGCGCTCCCCAGGCGTTACCTGGCACCCTGCCCGCTGAGCCCGGACTTTCCTCCACGCCGCCCTTCGGTGGCGCAGCGGCTGCCCGGCTGACTCTCCGCACCGATCACCATACTGGCTTCAGGACTCCCCCTCAACCACGTCCAGCGAGCGCAACTGCTGCGCGAGCGCATAGGCTTCGCTGCGCCTGACCCCGGCGATCTGGGCCGCCAGTGCCGCGGCGCGCCCGGGCGGCATCTCGGGCAAAAGCAGCTTCAGCGTGCGCACCAGCAGGCCGCGATCCGCCCCGGCCGCAGCGAGATAGCCAACACCCTCGATCAGCAGCGTGATCTCGCCGCGCGCCATGTTGGGATCGGCCATAGCCGTGGCGGCCAGTTCCCCGAGCGAGCCGCGATACACCGCTTCGTGCAGTTTGGTCAATTCGCGCGCCACCACCGCGCGCCGTGCAGGCCCGAACAGGTGTGCCAGATCCGCCAGTGCCGCGGCGATCCGATGCGGCGCCTCGAACAGCACCACGGTGCGCTGCTCCGCCGCCAGGCGCGCAAGCACGGCGCGGCGCTCGCTCGCCCGCGCCGGCAGAAAGCCTTCGAAGACGAATCGATCGGTGGGAAGCCCCGCAATACTCAGCGCCGCGGTCAGGGCCGAGGCGCCCGGGATGGCGCGTACTTGGATGCCGGCCGCAGCGGCCGCGCGAACCAGCGCGTAACCCGGATCCGACAGCAATGGAGTGCCGGCGTCGCTCACCAGTGCCACGACCTTGCCGGCAAGCAGATCGGCCACCAGCGATTCAATTCTGCTGGACTCGTTGTGCTCGTGCAGTGAGATCAGCTTGCCCGAGATGCCGATGGCAGCCAGCAACGTGGAGGTTCGCCGGGTATCTTCTGCCGCGATCAGATCCGCGCCGAGCAGCACCTCGCGTGCGCGCGGCGTGAGATCCCCGAGGTTGCCGATGGGTGTGGCCACGACCTCGAGCCGGCCGCCGGACGAAAGCTGCTGCGAGGGAACCACTATACTGACCGGTGTCCGTTCATCGGAGGACAAGCTTGCGGGGCATGATGTCACTGGCGCAACTGAAACTATTGGTACGCGGACGCGCATTGACGGGTCTGGCGCTGCTGCTGCTGGCCGGCTGCGGCCCACCGGCGCGGTTCCCGGCGGAGCCCACCCCACCGACCCAGGTGCCCGCCACGCCTGGCGCCAACGTCACGGTCGATCACGCCCGGTCGGCCGCGCAGTACGAGACGCAAGCTGCCACGCAGGCGCTCCCCGCCCAGGGGGATTCGCTGCTGGCATCGGTGCGCGAATGGCTGGCTGCCGGTCGCGCCGCCGATGCCGCGCGCGTGCTCGCGCGCCTGAATGCCTTGACGCTGACGGCGCCGCAGAGCAGCGAGAGAGCCTTGCTCGGCGCCGAGACCTCGCTGGCGGCGCAGCACCCGCAGGAAGCCTGGCAGAAGATCTCGGCGCTGCCCGAGCCCACCGCGGCCCCCGGCGCCCAGCGTTTTTACCTGCTCAAGATCCGCATCGCACTGGCTGCGGCGCGACCCGTCGACGCCGTTCTCGCCGAGATGGCATCGGAGCGATTGATCACGGCCGCGCCCGAGCGCACCGGCATGCGTTCGCAGCTACTGGCAGCGCTGCGCGCCGCGCGCGACCAGGGCCTCAAGCTCGACCCGCAGGCTACCCAGGATCCGATCGTGCGCGGCTGGCTCGAGCTCGGCGCCATCGCCACGGTTGCGCGCGGCTCATCGCTGACATCCGACTCTGAAGCGGCCCGCTGGCGCTCGCGCTATCCGAACCATCCGGGCAACGAGGTGCTCTCACAGGCCTTTCCGGTGCAGCTGCCGCTCACGGGACTCGGAGCGCGGGTAGCGCTGCTGCTGCCCCTGACCGGGCCCGCGGCGGCCCAGGCGTCGACCGTGCGCGATGGCTTCATGAGCGCCTATTACCAGATACCGGCGGCGAATCGACCGGATCTGCGCCTGTACGACACCGGCGCGCTGCCGGGACCTGAGGCCGTAGCCCAGGCTCGCGCGGCCGGCAGCAGCTTCGTGGTCGGCCCGCTCACGCGCGAAGATGTGGCCGCCGTCGCCGCCAGCGGCGCACAGAGCGTGCCGGTGCTGGCATTGAATTTCCTGCCGCCCGATCGCACCGCTCCCAGCGGCCTGTATCAGTTTGCGCTATCGCCCGAGGATGAAGCGCGGGTGGTGGCGCATCGACTGCTCGCCGACGGCCACCATCGCGGTATCGCGCTGATCCCTCGCGGCGACTGGGGCAGCCGGGTCGGTGAGGCGTTCACCCGCGAACTCACCGCGGGCGGCGGCAGCCTCATCTCGCAGGCCGTCTATGATCCGGCCGGCCACGACTATGGCGATGAACTGCAGAGCATCCTGCACGTGGATGACAGCCGCGCACGCTACCAGCACCTGCAGAACGTGCTCGGCGGAAAGCTCAATTTCGAGCCGCGCCGGCGCGCCGACATCGAATTCGTGTTCATCGCCGCCGCCAGCGCCACCACCGCGAGGCTGCTCGAGCCGCAGCTGAAATTCTTCTATGCCGGCGATATCCCGAGCTACTCGCTCTCCAATGCCTACGAGCCCGACTCCGCGGCTTCCAACCAGGACATCGACGGGCTGATGTACCCGGACATGCCCTGGATGGTCGCGGGGGACGGCAGCATCGACGATGTGCGCAACGTCATTGCGCAGGCCTGGGAGAACCGCGCCGCCTGGCGCAGCCGCCTGTTCGCCTTCGGCTATGACGCCTGCCAGCTGATGCTGGCCATGTCGGCCAAGGGCCGCAATCCGGCCGACGCGCAGGTTGCCGGGCTCACGGGCCTGCTGCATTTCGATACCGAGCGGCGCGTGCAGCGCGATCTGATCTGGGTCCAGGTGCGCAACGGCGAGCCGCGCCGGCTGGGTGACAGCACCCAGAATTGAGCGCGCGCATTGCTGCGCAGAGACGCCGCATTGGGCCGCTGAGGCCGCATGCGCAGGCGGCGAGACTGCCCTCGATGCGAGACCACCCGGACAGGAGCCAGCTCGGCAGCGGCGCTGAGATCCGCGCCGCCAGCCTGCTCGAACAGGCTGGCTTCACGGTCCTGGCACGCAACTATCGCTGCCGCGCCGGGGAACTCGACATCGTGGCGCGCCGTGCGCGGCTGCTGGTCATCGCCGAAGTGCGCTTGCGCAGCGGGGCTGCGTTCGGCGGCGCGGCCGCCAGCATCACCGCTGCCAAGCGCGCACGCATCGTGCGCGCGGCGCGCTATCTGCTGCGCTGTCAGCCGGCGCTTGCAGCGCTCGAGGTGCGCTTCGATGCGCTGCTGCTGAGCGCCCCCGATGGTCCGATCGAATGGATTGAAGCGGCCTTCGAGGCCGGCTGAGCGCGAACGCGCCTATTTGACGACGGTCAGTTTCGCGCGCCTCGTGTCCGGCGAGGCCGGCGGAGAACCCTCGGATGTGGGCCGCGGCGGCGGCGTCGGTTCGGTCTCCGCTTCGGAAAAGATCATGCCCTCGCCGGTCTCGCGCGCATACACGCCGAGCACGGCCGTCATGGGCACGCGCACGTGATGCGCAACGCCGGCAAAGCGGGCGTCGAATTCGATGCCATCGTTCTTGAGCTGCAGCCGCTGCGTCGCCGTGATCGACAGGTTCAGGACGATTTTTCCGTCCTTGATGTAACCCGAAGGCACTTCGACGCCGGCGCGCAGCGCATCGACGATGACATGCGGCGTGTGCCCGCTGTCGCTGATCCACTCGTGCATCGCGCGCAGCAGATACGGGCGCCTCGAGACCGCGTCGCCGTCACTGGACTTGCGCGATGACATCACACCGCCCTCATCTCGATTTCGGC
>Ga0181531_10002938_pt1 | contig 10512 bp, 7 predicted proteins | sample PEATcosm2014_Bin_38_FD_119743 | JGI IMG/M metagenome (GOLD analysis project Ga0181531, IMG submission 119743) | Peatland microbial communities from MTU Mesocosm Facility, Houghton, MI, USA - PEATcosm2014_Bin11_10_metaG | ecosystem: Environmental > Terrestrial > Soil > Wetlands > Peat | place... | reverse complement strand
TGCTTCTGCTGCTCCAGCGGCTGAGGCGTCCAGCTTGAGAGCAGCCGTCCGCGCCCTGGAATCTTCATCCCGATAATGCCCATCTGCTTCTCGACCGCCAGCGGCAGCAGCTGCTCCTGGAACGTGAAGTGATGCGGGTCGGCCGCGTTCAGCGCCATCAGAACGCAATCGAAATCGTGCCGATGGATCGCCTCCACCAGCGCATCCGGCCGGTAGTGCCCGGTGATGCCCAGATACCGCACCACCTTCTGCTGCTGCATCTCGACCAGCGCTTCCATGGCACCGCCCGGCGCAAAGATGGCGTCGATATCTTTCATCGTGCCGATGTCGTGCAGCTGCCACAGGTCCACATGATCCGTGTGCAACAACTCCAGCGACTTGTCGATCATTCGCATCGACCCTTCGCGCGTTCGCTCCTTCGTCTTGGTCGCGAGGAATGCCTCGTTGCGGCGCGTCTTCATTACTTCGCCGACGTATTGCTCGCTCCACCGCATGGGGCCGCCATAGATTGACGAGGTGTCGATGTAATTCACGCCCAGATCGAGTGCGCGGTTGACGATCGGCACAGCCGTATCGGCGTTATTGGGCTTTTCAAGCGCCGCCTGTCCGCCCAGCGAGAAAACTCCGACCTTATAGCCCGTCTTGCCGAGGTTGCGCGTCGGCATGGCATCCTGCGTTCTCGGATTATTGGGAAGCGGGGGCATGGTCCCCGCCATCGCTCCGCGTGGCAGCGCAGCTCCGGTTAACACGGCAGCGGCGGCGGCAGTTGTTCCCTTCAGAAATGCGCGGCGATCGTGATTGCGAGTCTGGTTTGTTCCCACAGCAAGCCCCTCCGCGAGGCAACAAACCGTTTTACCACATAGAAATGACGACCGGTCTGCGTCCGATAGCCCTCGCCAATTGGAACTTCCCGCGCAAAACGAAAGAGGGATGGCTTTTCGCCATCCCTCTTTGACATCGAGAAGCCAGCTGTTAGCGGCCGCCGTGTTCGTGGGGTTTTTCGCTCTTCGGTGGCCTGCTCTCGCTCTTCGGACGATCATTGCCCGAAGGCCGGCCCTCCGGCCTGCTGGTGTTCGCATCTGGCCGGCTCGTGTTCTGCGCGGGACGATTGTAGTTGTTGTTTGCCGGTGTTGACGGACGATTGTAGTTATTGTTCGCGGGTGTCGCGGGCCGATTGTAGTTATTGTTCGCCGGTGTCGACGGCCGATTGTAATTGTTGTTCCCAGCCGGCCGGTTGTAGTTGTTGTTGGCCGGTGTCGAGGGGCGATTGTAGTTATTGGTCGTCCGATTGTTATTGTTGTTGACCGTGTTCCGATTGAAATTGTTATTGTTATTCACCGTGGTGCGGTTATTGATAACTGTCCGATTGTTGTTGATCTCGGTGACATGGTTGTAGTCGACATTGCGGACCTGCACGGCTGCGTGCGCGTTAAAGTCACGCGCGCCGGGTGCACGATCGAAGTGGCCATAGTACCCATGGTTCACCACCGTTACGCTGCGCGAGATGTACGTTACATGGTTGTAGCCGACATAAGGATGAGGGCCCCAACCCATGCCCCAGTGTCCCCAGCCCCAACCAAAGCCGCCCCAGACGCCGACGGCAACGCCCACGCCGAAGCCGAACCCGAGTCCTACTCTCCATCCAATAGGCGGCGGGGGGGCATACCACGCGTAGTATGGCCGGAAACCCCAGTACGCCCAGGGATCGTAGTATGGCACATAGACGACCGCCGGGTTTGCCGGAGCGATCACGATGTCACCCGGCGCATAGGTGACAGCCAGCTGCGGAGTCGGCTGCAGATGACCCGCCGCATACGCCTGCTGCCGCAACGACTGCACCGCGTTCATTACGTCCTGAGGCTGGTTGTAGTAGGCGTTGCCGAGCTGCGTGGTCCATTCGAGATTCTTATCCATGTTCGCGAGCACGGAGGGAAACGCCGCCAGGGCCTTCACGCTGGGATCCCACTGCTGACCGTTGACCATCTGAGCGATCTGATCGGGCGGGGCACCGGCCTGGGACTGCACAAAGCGATCCGCTTCGACCACCTGGGTCGGATAGGTTGCCGCTGCCAGCACCTGGGCTACGAGCGAATCCGGATAGAGAGCGATTGGGGCCACCAACTGATTTAGCTGGTCGGGGCTCAGGGTGTTCCACTGCTGCGGGGGCGGGCCTTGATCGGGCGGCGGACCCTGGTCGGGGGCGCCCTGCTGGTCCGGCGGCGGGGGCGGCGCTTCCTGGGCGAACGCGGAAACCTGGGCGATGCCCATGGGGAGCATGAGCCCTACCAGTACCAGGGCAATGCCGCGCCGCATCACTTCGAGGGAGGTTGCAGCGAGGCGGCGCGTCCATTTGCGAACGCCGCCGGCCGTGGGTCGAAACTCAAAAAGATCGTTCATGGGGGTTTCCTCTCAGCCCTTTCCCGGACTGTTTAATTTCGGAGCGGCCCCTCGGGGAACTCGGGGGCCTTCTCAGCCTATTGGGACACGGAAATGCGCATTTAAGTTGCGGCTCGTTCAGCTTACAGCCGCGGTTTTTATATCACGGAATCGAAGAATCGGCCCAGAATGCGGGCAACCAGCTCCGGTTGCTCGAAGGGGGCGAAGTGCCCGGCATCGGATATCTCATTGTATTCCGCTCCGTAGCCGGCGTTGCGAATCTGTTCGGCCAACATCTTCATATCCGCGGGGGTGCTGGCCTCATCCTGGCCGGCGGCAATCACGCAGGAAGGCACGCGCATGGTTCGCGCGGTTACTACAGAGTCTGGCCTGGCCGCCAATCCCTGCTGCACGGCGACAACGGTCTCCAGCGGAACCGCCTGCATCATCTCGCGGACCTCGGCAACCTTCTCGGGCCAGCGCCGCCGCGCGGACGCGCCGATCAGGGTCTCCAGATTCCGTTCGATGAACTCCGCCGTCCCCCGCTCCCGCACCTTCGCGATCGTCTCCTCGCGTTTCGCCCGCGCGGCGTCCGTGTCGGCCTGAGGCTTCGAGCAACAGAACGCCAGCGCCTCGACGCGCGGCGCCATGGTCCGCCAAATCTCGAACAGGGTGTACCCGCCGATCGAGCAGCCCGCGAACAGGGCTTTGCGCAGCTCCAGATGATCGAGCAGCCGCCCGGCATCAGCGGCCAGCTTTTCGACCGTGATCGGGCTTTGCCCTGACCCAGACTGCCCAAGCTCAGACTGCCCGTGCCCCCGCAGGTCCGGGAGAATCACCCGATATTTCCCGGCCAGAATCTCCGCCACGGGCAGCCAGAACCGATGATCCACCGGTGTGGGATGCAGTAACACCACCGGTGGTCCCGCACCCAGCGTGGCGTAGAACAGCCTCGATCCGTCCGAATAGAAGAACACCTGGACAGTGTAGCCAATACCAGATGCGCGCCGGCGCCAGCGAGCGGAATCGCTCCGTCGCAACTTCTTCGCCCATGCCGCATCGACAGGGTGATGGTTATCAGGTTCGAGGCCGATAATCCAAAGACAGGAGCGGATGCACGATTGGCCGCTTCGTTCTTTCCAAATCTTTTGAATCGGCAGAACCAGGCGACTATACTTGAGTGAGAGATTGCATCAGAAAGGAAGAAACCATGTTTCGTGGCGGCGAGCAGTACTAACTCGGTTTTCCCGGTGGTGAGCCGTTTCAAGACGAGGCCGGCTCGCGCAATCATCGTTGCGCTTGAGCCGCGGTTGCCACCAGTTCCAGCAGTTCCTTCCTGACCTTATCGAGCGCGTCCCTGAGTCCTTGGTTTGCCTTCCGGTAGAGCTCCACAAAATCGCCTTCGTCGTTCTTCCCAGCAGGGTTTTGCGGTTGAGCGGTGGCCGTTCCAGGCGAGTCCCACTTGAAATCGCGCTCGACCGTATTCTTCCCGATCGCCTCGATGCCTTCCGTGCCCAGTTCTACCGCTTGGCGCAGATTGCCGAGACATTCCCTGGAAGCCTCCTCAGTCAGAACCCCGGCCGCCTTGTTCGCCAGGAGCCAACCCTGGCTGCAGGCCAGATTGTAGAAGAGCAGAGCCTTCACCGCGTGCACTGGCGGAAATTGCTGCCACTTCGGCAAGCCCAGGGCTGTCATCAGTTCCTGGCGCGCTATGTCGTAGTGCGTTTCCTTGTCGTCGTAGTAAGCGCTGTGAACCACCGAACAGTTGTAGTGGGCCCGCTGCTGATTTGGCTCCAGCGCGAGGCTGAGCCGGAACTGCTTCTCCGCTTCCGTCCGGTATTCATCGGCGTATCCGGCCTTTCCCGGGTCCCCAGCTTTTCTTAGCCGATGAACGTCCAGGCACAAAACTCCCAAGTCATTCAGCAGCGTAAAGTCGCTCTTAGTGAGATCGATCGCCTTTCTCAGATAGCCTTCGGCCCTCTCCAAATCCCCGAACGAGGCGCTCCCCATGCTCCTCTCGTATTCGAACTTCGATTGGTAAAAGATTGCGTACCGCCGAAGATTTTCGCTCCAGTCATCCGTGCTGGCCGTTCCCCGATTAAGATCGATCGATGCAAAACTCTCCAGCGAAAGAATCTTCTGGCGATTTTCCACCCGGATCGACGGGTACAGAATCTGCTTAATGTTCCAGCTCAGGGCCTCGGTGGCTTTTTGCCCGCTCCCACTGACCGATAATCTTTCGACTGCCTTCTTAAGCTCCTCAAACTCGCTCGTTCTATCCTTTTCGAGTTCCTCAAACAACGGATATCGCCTCTTGATCCCCTGTTGGATTTTGTCGATCGATTTGGCCGCTTCATTCATTCTGGTCAGCGCTTTGTCCATGTCGGCGACCGACTTGTCTGCCTGGGTCGCATAGGAGGTCGCACTGAAATAGGCCGCCGCGCCCTGGGCGATCACGAAAAACGCGGCCAGCGATCCAATGATTTCGAGCGTCCACTTGAGTTCATCGATGGGCGCTTTGACCAGATCCTCAACCGACGCGTCATTCAGTTTTTCGCAGGCGCGGATGTCCTGCATATCCAGCTGGCCCTTCGCCTTCTGTTTAGCCTCTGCAGCAGACTCGATGCAGGCGTTGAACCGCGCCACCGTCGTGCGTGGCACAGAGAGCCAGTGCCAGTAGCTCAACGCTACGACCGCCACAACGACAATTAATAGCCACGGAAAGTAGAGCAAGAGAGACCGGGGTATGCCTTTAGTCTTGCTGTCCGCAGGCTGCGCATCCATGCCCGCCATCGTACGCCAGCTGCGCAGGCGCCTTGAGAGATTATTTCCCCGTGAATTGGCTGCTAACCAGGCTTAAACTCGAACGCTAGCCCGGCGGCGGGTAGGGCGGCTGCGGGGGTGCGACAGGGGGCACACCCGGCGGGAGCAACAGCGGCTCCTCCGGCATCACGATCCAGAAAATGATGTAAGCCAGCAATCCCGACCCTCCGCCAAAAACCGTCAGCAGCACCGTGATCACCCGGACCCACACCACATCCCACGCATAAGCATTGGCCAGGCCCTGGCAAACGCCGGCAATCATCCGTCCCATTCGCGGCCTCACCAGCCGCGTCACCGACGCTGTGGGATAGTAAGGAGGAACCACCGGCGGCAGCATCGTCGCGCCACATCCGGAACAGAACCGCGCATCGTCGGCGAGACTCTTTCCACAATTCCTGCAATAGACCGCCATGACCATTCCTCCCTCGGAGCCTTTCCAGGCCGGATTCTCGCTCCGATCCGAAAACCCAGCATAACGCCGACTGTGGCCGGTTCGGCAAGCCCTGGCTGCCCAACCATCCTGCGAGCCATCCTGCCAGCGTACATTGATGAATACGCGCCGAGACCCCTCCAGGTTCCCCCGTCCGGCTGCCTAACCGGCCCCCTTTACAGCTGGGCTGCCGCGCCGGTTGTCAACTTCACGGCCCCCAAAACAGTTTGCCGTTGCCTCGCATCCAAGCACAGGCAAGCGATTCAAGAGGGAGAAGGAATCCATGCAGCGTCTGCAGGGAAAAGTCGCCATTGTCACCGGAGCGGGCTCCGGCATCGGCCAGAACATCGCCAAACGTCTCGGTTGCGAGGGCGCGAAAGTCCTCATCGATTACGTCGGCAACCAAAGCGGCGCCGACGAAACCCGCCGCGCGATTGAAGCCTGCGGCGGCGAGGGCGAGGTGGTGGCGGCCGACGTCACGAAAATCGACGACATCCGCAACCTTGTGGAAACCGCGTGGTCCCGCTTTGGCTCGGCCGACATCCTGGTCAACAACGCAGGCATGGAGAAGAAGTCCGACTTCTGGGACACGCCCGAAGAAGACTACGACAAGGTGATGGCCGTGAATCTGCGCGGGCCTTTCTTTCTCACCCAGGCCTTCGTCCGCCGTCTGCGCGAAGCAAAAAAGCCAGGGCGCGTCGTCAACATCAGTTCCGTTCACGAAGACATGGCCTTCCCCGGGTTCGCCACCTATTGCTGCAGCAAGGGCGGTCTCCGCATGCTCATGCGGGACCTTACCGTCGAGCTTGGCCCGCTCGGCATTACCGTGAATAACGTCGCGCCCGGCGCCATCAACACCCCGATCAACGCAGCGCTGCTTGAGGACAAGCCCAAACTCAACGCTCTCCTGGCCAAAATTCCCCTCGGCCGCCTGGGCGAACCCGAAGACGTCGCATCAATGGTCGCCTTCCTCGCTTCCGACGAAGCATCTTATGTAACCGGCGCCACTTTCGTTGTCGACGGTGGGCTGATGCGCAACTACCAGGAGCAGTAAAGTTCTCCCCTGCCTATGGCTTCTAAAATCGAAGATTACGCCCTGATCGGCGACTCTGAAACAGCAGCGCTGGTCAGCCGAGAGGGCTCCATCGACTGGCTCTGCTGGCCCGATTTCTCCTCCCCAGCCTGCTTCGCCTCACTGCTCGGCGATGAGAAAAACGGCTGTTGGCAAATCCGCGCCGCGGGCAATGACTGGACGTGCAGCCGCAAATATCGCGACCATACCCTCATCCTCGAAACTACATTCGAAGATGCCCAGGGCGCCGTCCGCCTGATCGATTTCATGCCCATCCGGGGACGCAACTCCGATGTGGTGCGCATCGTAGAGGGTATCCGCGGAAAAATGGATCTGACCATGGTGCTTGCGCTGCGCTTCGACTACGGCCGGACCGTCCCCTGGGTCACTGCCATTGACGATGGCATTCGCGCCGTCGCCGGCCCCGGTGTCGCCGTCCTTCACGCCTCCGTCCAGGTTCATGGAGAAAACCTCCGTACCGTCGCCGATTTCACCGTCAGCGAAGGGGAACGCGTCTGGTTCACTCTCACGTACGGCGAGTCCTTCAAGCCCGACCCCAGCCCGATAGACGCGGAGCAGGCTCTGGGCGACACGGAAAACTTCTGGACGGAGTGGGCCTCACGCCTCAAATACGACGGCCAGTACGCGGCTATCGTCGAGCGCTCCCTCATCACTCTCAAGGCCATGGTTTTTCAGCCCAGCGGCGGTCTTGTAGCGGCCATCACCACCTCTTTGCCCGAATGGATCGGTGGCGAGCGCAATTGGGATTACCGCTATTGCTGGCTTCGCGATACGACATTAACCCTGCTGGCCATGACCACCGCGGGCTATTTCGAAGAAGCCTGCGCATGGCAGGACTGGCTCCTCCGCGCGGTTGCCGGCAGTCCCGACCAGGTCCAGATCATGTATGGGATTAAGGGCGAGCGCCAGCTCATCGAGTGGGAGGTTGACTGGCTGGACGGTTATGAAAATTCACGCCCCGTGCGGGTCGGCAACGGCGCGGCTACACAGGTCCAGCTCGACATTTATGGGGAGCTGCTGGGTACGTTTTACCAGGCTCTTGACGGCCTGGGGAAACACACGGCCGAAGATTTTCGCGTTCTCATGCTACTGCTCGAACATCTGGAAGATATCTGGCAGCGCCCCGATGAGGGTATCTGGGAAACCCGCGGCGGACGGGAACAGTTCACCTACTCCAAGGTCATGGCCTGGGTCGCGTTCGATCGCGCCATTCTGATCGCGAACAAGCTGGGCTGCGACGCCCCGATCGACAAATGGCAAAAGCTGCGCGACATCATTCACGAAGAGATTTGCCGCAAAGCTTTCAATCCGGAGATGAACAGCTTTGTTCGCTTTTACGGCGCGCAGCAACTCGATGCTTCGCTGTTGCTGCTGCCCATCGTCGGATTCCTGCCCGCTACTGACCCTCGCATCCGCGGGACGATCGAAGCGATCGAACGCGGCCTCATGAAGGACGGCTTTGTGATGCGCTACGACACGGAAAAGGTCAAGGATGGTCTCCCTCCTGGCGAGGGGGTTTTTCTGGCATGCAGCTTCTGGATGGTGGGCAGCCTGAAAGCCATTGGCCGCGAAGCCGATGCGCGCCAGCTTTTCGAGCGCCTTATCGCGCTCTGCAACGACCTGGGCCTCCTCTCGGAGGAATACGACCCCCAGCGCAAACGCCTGGTGGGCAATTTCCCACAGGCCTTTTCTCACATCGCTCTCGTGCATGCCGCGTTCGCACTCGAACGCAAAGAAGAGACCCGCCTCCGCGCTGAACCCCAGGCTCGCGCGGAGCTGGCTCCCAGATCCTGATCCAAATATGTACCGTTGATCGTTACAATTCCCGAAAGAGAGTTGCCCCATGCATCGTTTCCGCCTCTGGGCTCCGAAAGCCGGAAAAGTGGGCGTCCAGATCGATGGACAAAAATACCCGCTCCAGAAAACCGAGGGCGGCTGGTGGCAGGCCGACGTCGACGCCGCACAACCCGGCAGCGACTACGCATACTTTGTCGACGGCCCCTCCCCCAGCAATCAGGAACTCGCCCTCCCCGATCCACGCTCTCTCTGGCAGCCCGGCGGCATCCACGGCGCATCACGCATCCTTTACCACGGCGCATTCTCATGGACCGACACCGGCTGGGAAGCCCCTTCACTTTCGAGCTCTATCATCTACGAGCTCCACATTGGCACCTTCACCGCCGAAGGAACCTTCGACGCCGCGCGAAGCAAGCTCGACGCTCTCCGCGAACTCGGCATCACTCACGTCGAGCTCATGCCGGTCAATTCTTTTCCGGGCATTCAGGGATGGGGCTATGACGGTGTGGACCTCTTTGCCCCGCACGAACCCTACGGTGGACCGGAAGCCCTCAAGCGCCTCGTGAACGCGTGTCACGAGAAAGGCCTCGCTGTCCTGCTGGACGTCGTCTATAACCACTTCGGCCCGGATGGGAATTACCTTGGCAAGTTCGGTCCCTACCTGACCGGTTTGCACCATACGCCATGGGGCGACGCCGTTAACCTCGAAGACGCCGGGAGTTACGAAGTCCGCCGCTTTTTCTGCGACAACGCACTGATGTGGCTCCGCGATTATCACTTCGATGGTCTCCGCCTCGACGCTGTACACGCCTACATGGATCGCTCGGCCATCAACTTCATGGAACAGCTCACCTCCGAAGTTGACGAACTCGAGGCCCACACAGGGCGCAACTACGTCGTCATCGCCGAAAGCGACCTGAACGATCCGCGCGTCGTGACCGCGCGCGAAGCCGGGGGGTATGGCATGGACGCGCAGTGGAGCGACGACTTCCATCACGCCCTCGTCACCGTCCTCACCGGAGACCGCAGCGGCTATTACGCCGACTTCGGCACCCTGGCGGACCTCGCCAAATCGCTGCGCGACGTGTTCGTCTATGATGGCCGCTACTCGCCGTATCGCGATCGGGTTCACGGGCGGCCGGTTCCCAGTCTGCCGGGCACGCGCTTCCTCGGATACTCCCAGGACCACGACCAGGTCGGGAACCGCGCCAAAGGTGAGCGCCTGGCGCACGAAGTCAGCGCCGGCCGCGCCAAAATCGCCGCCGCGCTCACGCTCACGGCCCCTTTTGTTCCCATGCTCTTCCAGGGCGAAGAATGGGCCGCCTCCGCGCCGTTTCAATACTTCACCAATCATGAAGACGAATTGGGCAAGCTCGTATCCGAGGGGCGCAAGAAAGAATTCGCCGCATTTGGATGGGACCCCGCGGAGATTCCCGATCCTCAGTCTCCCGAAACTTTCGAGAATTCCAAACTCAACTGGGATGAGCGGACCCAACCGCCTCACGCCGCAATGCTCGATTGGTATCGGCAGCTCATCGCTTTGCGCCGGTCTACAGCCGACCTTGCCGATCCCGATCTCAGCCATGTCCATGTCCGCTTCAGCGAATCCGCACAGTGGCTCGCGATGGAGCGCGGCGCGGTCACCGTCGCCTTTTCGCTCGCGTCAAACCCAGTCCAAATCGAAGTGCACCCCGGATCGGCGATCATCCTCGCCTCCTCGCCCGACATCGGCCTCCACGCAAACAGCCTTACCCTCCCGCCCGACACGGTCGCTGTTCTAACATCGAAATGAGCAGCATGTTGGAGAAGCCCGACAGATCCGCCAGGAAACAACAGAAGGCGATCCTTAGCGCGCCAACTGCGCCGCCCGGCGAGAAGGAGAATCTCGCACAATTTCCGATGTCGTTCCCACGGCGTGGTCTGCGGATCGAGCGGCTCAAAGGAGGTCTGCGAAAAATCGATCTTTAAGTCGTCCGGCCTCTCGCGCTGTACC
>Ga0181531_10002934_pt1 | contig 10524 bp, 9 predicted proteins | sample PEATcosm2014_Bin_38_FD_119743 | JGI IMG/M metagenome (GOLD analysis project Ga0181531, IMG submission 119743) | Peatland microbial communities from MTU Mesocosm Facility, Houghton, MI, USA - PEATcosm2014_Bin11_10_metaG | ecosystem: Environmental > Terrestrial > Soil > Wetlands > Peat | place... | reverse complement strand
TGCCCAGCACATCTTTGGTGAAGGCGATCGTGCAATCTTCCAGCGTGATATGGATTGCCGCGCGGTCCAATGACGCTCCCCGCACCTTGAACACCCGGCCAGGATCCAACCCCACGCTATTCAACTGCAGGTAGAGAGACTCTCCCGGTCCCGGCTGGTGCGACTGCACTGGAGCTGGCGGCGCAGGAGAAGGAGAAAGAGAAGCTTGCCAACTCCAGGCTCGCGGGCATGGCAAAATTGCCAGGCACGCGGCCGCAATCATGCTGAGGCGGAGTGCGGTTAGCGGTACTTTCGTTACGTAGGTGTGTGCCTTCACAGTTGCTAGAATGCGCTTGAATGCGGCTTCGTGTCACTACTTCGCTAGCTATGATGCTCGGGCTCGCCTTAGGGTCTGCATCGGCGGACACCATCCACTTAAAAAATGGCCGCACCATCCTCGCCGACCACGTCCGCGAAAACGGCAACCGCTACGAATACGACATCGGCGATGACAGCTACGCCATTCCCAAGAGTTCGGTAGAACGCGTGGAAACTGGCGGCATGCCCGCCCATCTGTCATCCGTCTCCGGCAAGAGGGCTGCCGATCTTCCCGTTTTCGTCCCCGCCGAAAGCCTCGCCAACGAGGGCGATCTTCCCAAGACAATTGTTAAGGATGGCAAGGTTGACCCCGATGCCCTGGCGAAACTCGAGGCCAAAGGAAACAACGAACTGAGCGCCACAGCCGACTTTATTGCCGGCAAGTTTGAATTTGAACACGGCAACATCGATCAAGCCAGCCGCTACTTCGATAGTGCCCTTCGCTTCCAGCCGGAGAATGCGACCGTCCTTATTTATTACGCGGCGCTGCTGGTGCGCACCGGGAAAGCTTCGCAGGCGCTTACCTATGCCCAGCGTGCGGTGAGCGCGGCGCCGCGATCGCCCGATGCCTACACCGTGCTCGGCTACGCCCAGCAGGCTTGCGACCGCACCAAAGACGCCGTTGCCTCCTGGAAGCATTCCCTCGAGCTCCGCCCCGACCCTGCCGTGCAACAGTACCTGGACAAAGCTCAACGCGAACAAAATGTGGAAACCGATTTCGCCCAGCGCGAAAGCAGTCACTTTGTTCTGCACTACGAGGGCAAGCAGACTTCCGAGGCGTTTCGTGGACAAATCATAGCCGCGCTGGAATCGGACTATGACGATCTTTCCCGCGACCTGGGTACGCCTCCTCGCGACAATATTCTGGTAACGCTCTACACCGAGCAGGCTTTCTTTGACGTAACCCGCGCTCCCTCGTGGTCGGGCGCCCTCAACGACGGCAAGCTGCGCATCCCGATCAGCGGCCTCAACTCCATGACGCCTGAGCTGGCGCGGGTTTTGAAGCATGAACTCGCCCACTCGTTCATCAATCAGCTTTCCGCCGGCCGTTGTCCGCCCTGGCTGCACGAAGGTATCGCCCAGCTTCTTGAACCGAAGTCCCTGGGCAGCGACGGGCGCCAACTGGCGCAGTTGTTCAAGGCACAGCGCAACATCCCCCTGAATGTGCTGGAAGGAAGTTTCATGAGCTTCTCAGGAGGCCAAGCCTACCTGGCCTACGCGGAATCGCTGGCTGCGGTTTCCTACATCAACGATTCCTACGGGATGGGCGACATCCAGCGCATTCTGCAACGCCTCAGCGAAGGCAGTTCCACCGAAGCTGCGCTGCGCGCGACCATCCACTCCGACTACGGCCAACTCGAGTCTGAGCTGGGCAAATACCTCAGCGGCAAATATGGCGAATAGTGGTGTCCCAATTTCACCACGAAAGGGCACAAAAGCACACGAAGGAATGCATGATATTGTCCTTCGCGTACCTTGGTGTCCTTCGTGGTTGATGCATTAGGACACTACCCGGCGACTGGCAGATTTGCCCGCCGTCGGCGCTTGTGCTAGTTTCGGCTCTAAGTATTTGCGCCCGGTCTTGCGCCCAATGTCCCCTCTATTCCATTCCCGCGAACCCGAGGTTTTGCCCGCCGTGGAACCTGTCCCGGCCGAGTTCCCCAAGATTGAAGGGGCCGAGATTGCCGCCACCACTTACGGCACCCGAGTTGCCGGAGATTTCTATGACTCCCTGCGTGTCGGTCCGGAAAGGATCCTGTTTGGCCTGCTCGACGTGGCCGGCCGCCGCGAGCACAATCAGCCCATCCTGTCGGCTGCGCAGAAGATTTTTCGCACCCTCGGATCCCAACTGTTTTCGGCTTCCGACATCAACGAATCCGAAGCCATGGTCGCGCTTTGTCTGCAACTGAATCGCGGCCTCATGGAAGCCGCGGCTGGCGTCCACTCCTGTCCCGCATTCATCGGCTGTTACAACGAAAAGTTTGGCACTCTCTGCTACACCAACGCCGGGCATACGCCCGGGCTGCTGCGCGACCACGCCAGCATTACTGAACTCGCCTCCACCGGCCTGCCGCTTGGCCTTTTCTCCCACGCCACCTGCGAGGCCCCCACCGTGGCCTTGGAGAAGGGTGCTGTTCTTCTTCTGGTTTCGCGCGGGGTGGTGGAAGGCAAGTGCAGGGATGACAAAGCCAAGGACCTGGAATTCGGCCTGGAACGCGTAAAAGAACGCCTGCAAGCCGGCTCCTCGGCGAGCGCCCAGGCTCTAGCCGGGGCCATTTTGAATGGGGTCGGGGAGTTCACCTGCGAACCACTTGTGCCGGACGACATGACCGCCCTGTGCTTTGTCCGGGCCTCTTAACAGCCCGTGGTGCAAATACGATTCGTATCAGAGCACGCATTCATGCGTGCCGTAAGTGCCGCGTTATTAGTACGCCTTTAGGCGCTGCTTCGCCGCATGGAATTTCACCACGGGCCTCCTGGCCGGGGCATCCTGGCAAACGCGGCAGCGCATCAAATCACGGCAGGTCGGCCCGCGCCCCGCCGGAAGTAGTAAAATATCGAAGGCCTTTGCCCGCAAGCCTCGGCAGCGTGGCGGCCCACCGAAAATCCTATGAAGAAACTGGTTCTGATACTCATTCTCGCAGCATGTCTGCCCGTATTCGCCGCGGGTCAGGCGGCCGCCACGGGTAAGGCTGCGGCACCGGCCGTGACTACGGCACCGGCGGTCGACTCCGGTCAGGTGGTCGAGGAAATTATCACCCGCGTCAACGGCCAGATCATCACCCGCTCCGAGTTCCTCCGCAGCAAAGACCAGCTCAGGGACGACGTCAAACAGCAGGACGCGGCCAATGCGGACAAACTTTACGCCGAGCGTGAAAAGGACATCCTGCGCGATCTGATCGATCAGCAACTGCTGCTGGAAAAAGGCAAGGACCTCGGCATTACCGGCGACACCGACCTGATCAAGCAGCTCGACAAGATGCGCAAGGACATGAAGCTTGACACCATGGAAGAGCTGGAAAAGGCTGCCACCTCCCAGGGCATCTCTTACGAAGACTTCAAGCAGAACATGCGCAACCAGATCATCACGCAAAAAGTGATCGGCGAAGAAGTCGGTACCCACCTGAGCATTACCAAAGAGGAACAGCAGCAGTTTTACGACGAACATAAGAGTGATATGGAGCAGCCTGAGTCGATCAAACTCAGCGAGATTCTAGTCGCTCCGCAGAAGCTGGTTGCTCCTAAGCCGGCCGCACCTGACGCTTCCGGCACCGACGCCGACGCTGCAAAGAATCAAGACCCCGAAGCTGCCAAACAAGCCGTAGAGGCTGCAGCCCTGGTAGCTGCCGAAACCAAAGCCAATGACTTGCTTAAACAAATTCGCGCCGGAGCCAGTTTTGATGACATCGCGAAGAAGTATTCCGACGGTCCCTCGGCCGCGCAGGGCGGCGATCTGGGAGTGTTCAAGCGCGGCGCCCTTGCCAAGGAACTCGAAGACAAAACTTTTGCTATGAAGGCCGGCGAAGTTACAGATGTGATTCGCACCAAACAGGGTTACATCATCTTGAAGGTCATCGGCCACCAGGCGGCAGGCATTCCGCCGATGAAGGAGATCGAACCTCGAATCCAGGACGCGCTCTACATGCAGAAGCTGCAACCTGCACTTCGCGCCTATCTGACCAAGCTGCGCGAAGATGCCTACATCGACTACAAGCCAGGCTACGTCGATTCCGGTGCCAGCCCCAACCAGACCAAACCAATCGAGACCGCGACCGCCAAGCCCTCGGAAGCCAAAAAACTCAAAAAGAAAAAGAAAGTCTTGGGCGTTCCAATCTAGAGCTGAATGACTCGTGTGGGGACAGCCGCCTCGGCTGCCCGCCCTGAGCGAAGTCGAAGGGTCCCGCCGAGCGCAGCGAAGGCGCTGCAGCCGAGTTCCCGCCGCCTTCCTGCTTTCTGATTTACACTGATGGAACGAATGAAAGAGTTCTACATCAGCGACTGTACCCGCCACGAGAACAAGATCATCACCTCCAACTTCGTTGTGGTCAGCAAGCAAATTAAACCCAAGAAGTCCGGGGAGCCGTACCTTGCTCTAACCCTCGGGGACCGCAGCGGCCAGCTCGAAGCCAAGATGTGGGACAACGTGGAGGAAGTGCTCAATGTTTTCGAGCAGGACGATTTCCTCAAGATCAAAGGTCTGGTCAACAAATACAAGAACCGTTTCCAGCTCACTATCCACAAGCTGCGCAAGCTGGGCGAATCGGAAATCGAATTCGACGACTATCTTCCCAAGACCACCCGGAATATCGACGAGCTCTGGCAGACGCTGACAGACTACGTCGCGTCTTTTCAGAATCCTCATCTCAAGGCGCTGGTGCAGGCCTTCATGGCTGATCCGGAAATCGCGGCCGCGTACCGCAATGCTCCCGCCGCCAAAACTATGCATCACGCCTATATCGGCGGCCTGCTTGACCATGTGGTCTCGCTGTGCCGTTCCTGCGATCTGGTTTGCAGAAACTATCCGCAGGTGAATCGCGATCTGCTGCTCACCGGCGTATTCCTGCACGACATCGGAAAGATTCACGAGCTGGCCTACAATCGCTCGTTCTCCTACACCACCCGCGGCCAGCTTCTCGGGCACATGATCATCGAACTTGAAATGTTGCAGGCGAAGCTCGCGCTCGTCCCCGACTTTCCGCCCGAACTGAAGACTCTCCTCGAGCACCTCATCATCAGCCATCACGGCCAGTACGAATTCGGTTCGCCCAAGCTCCCCATGTTTCCCGAAGCGCTGCTGCTGCACTATATGGACGACCTCGATTCGAAGATGGAGGCCATGCGCGCCCACTTTGAGCGCGAGGCCGACCTGGAGAGTCCCTGGACCAGCTACAACGCGTCACTCGGACGCCCGTTGTTGAACAGCGCCAAATATCTTTCGCCGAAAGCCGACTCGCCTGCCGAGGATTCTTCCTCAGATGTCGAGGCTGAGGCGGACGCAGACGCCGTGGGAGCCAGTGATTCCCGCGAAACAACGCCGATTCTCCCCGGCTTTGAATCTTAGTTTCCAGACCCGTGAGGCACGCCGACCATGCTCGACTTCGCTCACTTCGAAATCCTCACCTTCGACTGTTATGGCACGCTCATCAATTGGGAGGACGGAATTCTCCTCTGCCTGCACCGCATCCTCGCGGCCCACGGCAAAGACACAGACGACGCCACGATCCTGCGGCTCTACGGCGACTTCGAGGCCCACGCCGAGCAAGGCGAGTATCGCCGCTATCGCCAAGTCCTTCAGTCGGTCGTGCGTCAGTTCGGAGAGCAACTCGGATTCGCACCCACCGCTGAGGAAGCCAACTCGCTGCCCGAGTCGCTGGGAGAATGGAAGCCGTGGCCGGACACCGTGACCGCGCTCCAAGAACTCAAGAGCCGCTTTCGATTGGCCATCATTTCCAACGTGGATGATGATCTATTCGCCGCTACGCTGCCACAGCTGGGAGTGCAGTTCGACCACATCATCACCGCCCAACAAGCCGGAGCCTACAAACCATCCTTGAAGATTTTTGCGCTTGCGTTGCGCCGCATCGCCGTTCCCGCTCACCGTGTCCTGCACGTGGGCCAGAGCATTTACCACGACGTGCTCCCGGCGCAGTCGCTCGGCCTAGCCACAGTGTGGGTCAATCGTCCATCGCCGCGAACCGGCGTAGGCGCAGTCAAGGCCGCTGACGGTCATCCCGATCTGCAAGTCTCCAGCGTCGCGGAGCTTGTCGCTGCTAGCGCCCGGCCGTAATCGCTGTTCCGGATTGTCATCCCGAGCGAAGCGAGGGATCTTGGTGTTTGCCAGTGATGGCAACACTGATCGCGCGGGCAAGAACCAGGGTCGCTCGCTTCGCTCGGGATGACACGGTGTTTTGCTCGACCGCGCTTCTAGAAGTTCGCCGGAATCTTCACCACTCTCTTCTGGATCGCCCACATCACGAGTTCGGCTTTGTTGTGAATGCCCAGCTTGCGCATCAGATTGAACTTATGCGCGTCCACGGTTTTGTTGCTCAACCCCAAAACGGTGGCGGCGGCCCGCACTGTCTTGCCCTCCGCCAGCAGCTTCAGTACTTCCCGTTCGCGGGCGGTGAGAGCCCGCCCCGGTTGGAACGCGGTCGTGGCGAGGCGCTGCCGATCCCGCAGGGATACTCCTTCTTGGGAACTCGTCGCATCACCGGCTGCGCTTCGGACCATCTCCAACAGCTCTTCCGCGGAAGTCTGCCGCCCAGCGCAGCCTCCCGCGGCAGTCCGCAGGCCGGCAAACGGGGAGCTGTCCCGCTCCTGCATGCTTAGAAACACTATTTTGATCTGCGGAGCCTCGCGCGTCACCAGCAGCTCTGCTTCGGGCGCAGGCAGACCGAACGTAGCCGCATCGGCCACCAGAACGTCTGGCTGCAGCTCGTGAATCTTGCGCAGACACTCCGCCGCGTTGCCCGCTTCGCTTACCACCTCAACGTCCGGCTCGTCTTCCAACAACCGTCGCAGCCCTTGCCGTAACAACACATGGTCGTGAACCAGCATGCAGCGAATTTTTCTACCGGGGGAAATTACTTCCATTGGATCCGTGCGTGGGGGCACACAGTTCTCCTTAGTTTGGCCAGAGAGTTTCCAAAATGACGCGGACGATTGGGCGGAACTGCCAGCGAGAAAAGAAAGCTCTCTCATTGTAGCAATCCGGTGGGCTTCTGCGCACGAGAAAATCTTCCGAATCAGGTAGAATCGAGCACTTATGCTGCGCTACTTCACAGCCGGAGAATCTCACGGCGAAGCTCTGGTCGCTTTCCTTTCGGGCTTGCCTGCTGGGCTCAAAGTGGACCAGGCTTTTCTCGATCGTGAACTCTGGCGCCGGCAGCAAGGCTATGGCCGCGGCGGCCGCATGAAGATTGAGCGGGACACGGCTCACATCCTCTCTGGCGTCCGCCACGGCATGACGATCGGATCGCCCATTTCCGTTCAACTCGAAAATAAAGACTGGAAAAACTGGCAGGAATCTTTGCCCGTGGGCGAAGGCGACCCCGCTCGCCACAAGCGTGTAGCCTCTCCGCGGCCCGGGCACGCCGACTTGGCTGGCGCTCTGAAATATAATTTTCCCGAAGCGCGCTATGTTCTGGAGCGTGCCTCGGCCCGCGAGTCTGCCGCGCGCGTAGCGATTGGCGCACTTGCGAAAACTTTTCTGCGTGAACTCGGCATTGAAGTTTTCAGCCATGTTGTGGCTGTGGGTGCTGTGGCCTTGCAAGAGGAAGTCCCATGGGAACAGATTCAGGCTCTTTACAACCAGGAAGAAATCCTGCTGAGCTGTGCCGATCGAGAAACTGAACAGCGCATGAAAGACGAAGTCGATAAGGTTTACAAGACGGGAGATTCTCTGGGAGGAGTTTTTGAAGTGGTAGCTCACAACGTCCCGCCCGGACTGGGCACATATGCGCAGTGGGACGAACGTCTTGACGGCCTGTTAGCTGGCGCCGTCATGTCATTGCAAGCCGTGAAGGCGGTTGAGATTGGTTCCGGCATTACCGCCGCAGCGTCTCCGGGATCGGCCGTACACGACGAAATTGGATACAGCAAGGCGGCCACATCGAGTGGATTCACGCGCACTCGCAACCACGCAGGCGGAATTGAAGGCGGAGTTTCGAACGGAGAAGAAATCCGCGTACGCGGCTACCTGAAGCCCATCTCCACCTTGCGCCGCCCGCTGCAGTCGGTTGACTTCTCTACTCGAGAGCCGGTAAGCGCTGCCTACGAACGCTCCGACGTTTGTGTAGTTCCCGCCGCGGGCGTGGCAGGCGAGGCCATGGTCGCGCTTACTCTGGCCCGCTGCGCTCTCGACAAGTTTGGTGGCGACTCCATGGGAGAAACCTTGCGCAATTTCCAGGGCTACTGCCTGCAACTGAAAAACTACTGATGATCTAAATTTCGATGATCTAACTGAAATGATCTATCCCATCGTTAAATTCGGAAACCCCGTCCTCGAGAAGCCATCTGAGAAAGTTACGGTCTTCGACGAAGAGCTGAAAAAGCTGGTCGAGGACATGTTCGAGTCGATGTACGCCGCTCGCGGCGTAGGTCTGGCTGCGCCGCAGATCGGCATCGCACGCCGCATTGCCGTCGTCGATGTTACTTTCAAGGAAGAGCCCGACGCGCAGCTCGTCCTGATCAACCCCGAGATTATTCACAAGGAAGGCCGTCACGCGCAAAGCGAAGGCTGCCTCAGCATCCCTGACTTCCGAGAAAATGTGACCCGCGCCCAGGTGGTAACCGTCCGCGCCCAGGATTTGACTGGAAAAGTTTTCGAGAGGACCGGCGACGACCTACTGGCCCGCGCCTTCCAGCATGAAACCGACCACCTCAACGGCAAGCTCTACATCAGCCACATCAGCGCGTTGAAGCGCGACCTCATCAAGCGCAAAATTCGCAAACTGGTCAAAGCCGGAGAATGGTAGAAGAATTGAGTCATTAAGTGATTGAGTCATTTGGCCATTGAGAGGCTCGTTCGCCTAATCGCGCAATGACTCAATGACTCAATCACTCAATCGCTCAATGACTCAATCTTCTCATCTGATTTTCTGCGGCACGCCTCGCTTCGCCGTGCCCACGCTCGACAAATTGGTGGAGGCTGGATTCGAGATCCAACTGGTGGTTACGCAGCCGGACCGTCCCAAAGGCCGCGGCCTCGATCTCATGGCTTCTCCAGTCAAGCAGCGCGCTCAGCAGTTGGCGTTGCCGATCGCTCAGCCGGAAAGCATCAAGAAGAATGACGCTTTCCGCGCGCAGCTCACCGACCTCAAGCCCGCTGCCATCATCGTCGTCGGTTACGGCCGAATCATTCCGCAGTGGATGCTCGATCTCCCAGCGCTAGGCAACATCAATCTGCACGCGTCGCTGCTGCCGAAATACCGTGGCGCTGCGCCCATTCAATGGGCGATTGCGCGGGGCGAACTCATTACAGGAGTTACCACCATGAAGATCGATGCCGGCCTCGACACTGGTGACATTCTTCTGCAGCAGGAAATTCCGATTGCCTCCGACGATACGGCTGAGACTCTTGCGCCGCAGCTTGCAGCCGTAGGAGCAGACCTCACCGTCACAACCCTCCGCGGATTGCAGGCTGGAACAATCCATCCCCGCAAACAAGATCATGCCCAGGCCACGCTCGCGCCCATCCTCAAGAAAGAGGACGGCCTGATCGACTTCTCCCGTACCGCGACCGAGATCCGGAACCGCCTGCGCGGTTTTCAGCCTTGGCCCGGCGCTTATACAAGTTTTCGCGGCAAGAACTTGCAAGTATGGAAGGCGGCTGCGATGGATCGCGCACTACCGTCGTCGGAGTTGAAGGTGGAGGGTGATCATCTTTTTGTAGGTTGCGGCCAGGGGACGGCCATCGAGCTCCTCGAACTGCAACTCGAAGGCAAGAAGCGAACCTCTGCTGCGGAGTTTCTTCGCGGCTATCGCCCGCTGCCCGGCGAGAAGCTCGGCACGTAAAACAGCACGAATTTCTTTTCCGCACCGCCAGCTTCCGTCATACTGAGCACAGTGAAAACAAAACCCCGAGATTCGCGGCCGGCGGTTTCCCCAGCCCGCACCGCTGCTTTCGACATATTGCTTCGCATCGAGCGCGAGTCTTCCTACGCCTCCGAGCTCCTTCATTCCCCCACATACGACCGGCTCGCGACAATTGATCACTCGCTGGCAACGGAATTAGTTATGGGAGTATTGCGCTGGCGATCGCTGCTCGATTCCCAGATCGCCGGGCGTTCCTCGCTACCGCTGGCTAAACTTGATCTCGAGATACTCACCGCGCTTCGTCTCGGCGTCTACCAACTGGGTTGGCTTGACCGCATTCCCGCCCGCGCCGCCATTAACGAGAGTGTTGAACTCGTCAAACGCGCTCGTAAGCGTTCCGCCGCATCGTTTGTTAACGCGATCCTGCGTAAGTTTCCAGCCCGCAAGTCGTCCAGCAACCAGGCTCATCAACTCGCCATCGATTCCGATTCGGCCGAGACTCTCGCCGTCAGCAGTGCTCATCCGCTGTGGCTCGTCGAACGCTGGATCCAGGTCTATGGGGTCGATTCCGCTCTTCGCATTTGCCAGCACAATCAATCGATCCCGGTGACCGCAATCCGTCTGCGAAGC
>Ga0181531_10002933_pt1 | contig 10524 bp, 6 predicted proteins | sample PEATcosm2014_Bin_38_FD_119743 | JGI IMG/M metagenome (GOLD analysis project Ga0181531, IMG submission 119743) | Peatland microbial communities from MTU Mesocosm Facility, Houghton, MI, USA - PEATcosm2014_Bin11_10_metaG | ecosystem: Environmental > Terrestrial > Soil > Wetlands > Peat | place... | reverse complement strand
TCGATCACCGCGACGGCGTCGATTCCGGCGAGCGCGACGTAGAGCCGCGTTCCGTCGTGCGAGAGCGCAAGGGCGGCCGGCTCCATCCCGTACGGACCACGATCGAACAGCCGCAATTCGGTCCCGCCGACGACCCGCGGCGTGCCGCCGAGCGCGACCGTCGCGATGCGATCGACGCCGCTCATCGCGACGAACGCGTACGCCCCGTCGGAGGTGGTCGCGATCGCGCTGGGATGCGCGCCGCCGACGATGTGCATGCCGTCGGGTGCGGGATCCATGGGCAGCGCCGCGTTCGCGAGCGGCGGCGCATCGGATGCAAGCGCCGAGAGATCGCCGTTGGGCGCGAATCCGAGGAACGAGAGCGCGGATGCGCGCTCGGGATCCGGCACCGTTGCAGCAAACGGCGGCACCGCGACCGCACGCGCCAAGTTCGTGTAGCGCATCAGCCCTTCGTCGCTCACCAGCAGACGATCGCCGGCGATCGCCGCACCGAACGGTGCGAAGCCGACGCCTCGCACGGGGCCCGAAACGCTGCGTGTGCGCGTGTCGATCGCAGCGACGGTGGCCGCGGCCTCGTTGACGACGTAAGCGCGCCGGCCGTCATGCGCGACGACGAGCGTCCCGGGCGAAGCGTGTCCGAGGCTCGCGAGCAGCGGATCGGGCGGAGACGGTATGGCGATGATGTGGCGCCGTTCCGGACTGAGCTGCCCGCTCACGTCGAGCGTGAAAGCATAGACGGCGTTGGTTGGGCCGCCCGCGGCCAGAACCAGCGTGCGCGCCGGCGCAACCGGATCGGACAGCGCCGCGACGCCCAGCCAGTACGTCTCGCCCGGCGCCTGATAACGCTGGATGACGCGCATCGTCGCGGTATCGACGACCGCGAGCGCAAAGCCGCCGGAGACCGTCGGATCGACGAGCGAACGGAACGCGCCGTGATCGGGATCGCCGCAGGTGACGATCGCGTACCGCCCGTCGGGCGAGAGCGCGACGCCGAGCGCATCGACGCCGGTAACGACGCTCTGACCCGCCGGCGTGACCAGCCTGCCCGAGGGCAGGACGGCATCGAAGGTCGCGCCGCGTAGATGTCCGGCCGGCATCGCACCGGCAGGATCCGCGTAACTGACCGGGACTGCGCTATGTCGAGGCGCGGCTGCGACGACGCTCGGGATAGCGAGCAAGGCAGCGGCGAGGACGAGGCGTGGGAACATTACCGCGCTGCCTTCGCGCGGCCGCCACAGATTCGCCGCCTGCCTCGGACGCCGACGCCGCTAGCGCTCGTCGAGACGGTAACCGATCCCGCGGACGCTGCTGATCGCGAGCGTCGCGACAACCTCGTTCAGTTTCTTGCGCAGCGCCGCGACGTGGACGTCGACGACGCGCGTGGGCACGCCCGAGACGTCGTTCCAGACGCGTTCGAGAATTTGCGCGCGCGTCAGCAATTTGCCGACGTTCTCGGCAAGATACCACAAGAGACGAAACTCGAGCGCCGTGAGGGTGACGCTCTTGCCGCCGTTTTCGAGCGTATGGAAGTCGCGCACGAGCGTCGCGCCGCCGACGCCCAGGCGGCCTTCCTGCTCCGTCTTGCGCGAACGTTCGCGGCGGCGCAGAAAAGATTGCACGCGCGCCACCAGCTCGTTCCCCGAGAACGGCTTGCGGATGTAATCGTCGGCACCCAGGCCAAGGCCGCGCAGCACGTCGTTCTCACTCGAGTGCGCGCTCACCATCAAGATGAAGGCGTCTGACGAGTTCGCAAGAGAGGTGCACACGTCGAGCCCGGAGATGTCCGGCAGCTCGACGTCGAGCAGCACGACGGCCGGTTTGAAGGAAGGCTCGGTTTCCAGACCGGCAGCACCCGTCGCCGCGACCCGCACCTCGTAGCCGGCGCGCTCCAGGATCATCCTTTCGAACGTCGAGACGTCGGCGTCGTCCTCGACGATCAGCACTCGGTCAGCCACTTATCGCGCACCCACAGGCACGGCGACCTCTTCTTCAAGCATGAGAAGTTCGCGCCGTGCGACCCCACCTTCGAGCGCGGCCTGCATCACCGCCTGCGCGACCGCGTCGACGACGCGCGTATCGAACACGCTCGGGATGATGTACTCGGCGCTGCGCTCGTCGCCGACGATCCCGGCGATCGCGCCGGCGGCGGCCAGCTTCATGCCCTCGGTGATGCGGCGCGCCCTGCAGTCGAGTGCCCCCCGGAAGATCCCCGGAAAGGCCAGCAGGTTGTTGATCTGGTTGGGGAAGTCGCTCCGGCCCGTGCCCACCACCGCCGCGTACGGCGCGGCTTGATCCGGCATGACCTCCGGGGTGGGGTTGGCCATCGCGAACACGATCGGATCGCGCGCCATCGTCGCGATCCATTCCGGCTGCAAGATTCCCGGGGCGCTGACGCCGATGAAGACGTCGGCACCGCGCAGCACCTCCTGCAGCGTTCCGCGCCGGTTGTCGCGGTTCGTATTTTGCGCCAGCCAGGTCCAGTGCGAGTTGTCGTAGCGGTCGGCACGGTTCAGCGCGCCCTCGCGATCGACGGCGATGACGTCGCGGACGCCCGCCGCGAGCAGCATCTTGATCGTCGCGGTCCCCGCTGCGCCGCTGCCCGTCAGCACGACGGTGAGGTCTTCGATGCGTTTGGCGACCACGGCAGCCGCGTTCATCAGCGCTGCCAGGATCACGACCGCCGTGCCGTGCTGGTCATCGTGCATGACCGGAATGTCGAGCTCTTCGACGAGCCGCCGTTCGATTTCGAAGCAGCGCGGCGCGCTGATGTCTTCGAGGTTGATCCCGCCGAAGATCGGCGCGATCCGTTTCGCCGTCTCGACGATCGCGTCGGCATCCTTCGTGTCGAGGCAGATCGGAAACGCATCGATGTCGGCAAACTGCTTGAACAGCATGCACTTGCCTTCCATCACCGGCGCCGCGCCGTACGGACCGATATCGCCCAGCCCCAACACCGCCGTCCCGTCGGTCAGGACGCAGACCGTATTGCGTTTGATCGTCAGCGCGTAGGCCTTTACGGGGTCTTTTGCGATCGCGCTCGAAACGCGTGCCACGCCCGGCGTATAGACCGTTGAGAGGTCTTGCCGGGTCTTGACCGGCCGCGTGATCCCGGTGCGGATTTTTCCGCCCAGGTGGGCTAGAAAGGTCGAATCGGAAACGCTGAGGATACGGACCCCGTCGAGGGCTTCGATCGCGCTGCGGACCGCATCGCCGATCGCCTCGCTGCGGACTTCGACGGTGACGTCGCGGACGATCGTGGTCTTGCCCACGGTCCGTGTGTCGACCGCGCCGACCATCCCGCCGGCGTCGCCGATCGCCGACGCCAGGATACCGAACGAACCGCTGCTGTTCGGGGTTTCCAGACGCATGACGAGTTGTGTGCCGATCGAAGGGGCATTGGCCATCGCCCTTCCCGTTTGGTGCGGTTGAGCACGTGTCCTATGCTGCTGGCTTGCTGGCTCGCTTGACGTCCCATGCCGGCGCTCGACCCGGGAGATCGCGGTCGGCGGCGAGGAATGCAGCGCGGTGACACCCGTCACCGCGGCAGAAGCCGCTTCGCTGACGATGCTGGCGGTGATCTCCGCGTCGTCGGGCCGCGCGCTGCGGCGCCCGCGGGAGACCCGCGAAGCCGCGGTCGTCGCGGCGGCCGGAGCCCTGGCTGCGATCTGCGGCCCCGACGGGGTGCTGTGGGCCGTCGCTCTGGTGCTCGGGCTCGCAGCCTGCCTACGCTTTGGTCACGCGCTCCTGTCGGCGAGTCGCGACCGCCCCACCCGGCTGTGGGCGGCACTCGAACGCGAGAATGCGGTCCGCGGACGGTTCTTTCCGCGCACCTTGGTCGAGCGGCTCGGGCGTGGCTCGCTCGCCGACATCGCGCTTGGCGACCGTATCACGGAGACGATGACGATCTTGATCGCCGACATCCGCGACTCGACCGGGTTGACCGAGTCGCTGTCATCGGAAGAGGCGTTCATCTTGATCGCCGATTTCTTCGCGCGTTCGGCGCGCGTGGTTCGCGCCCACCGCGGCAGCATCGATAAGTACCTAGGCGACGGGTTCATGGCGCTTTTTCCGCGCCGCGTCGACGACGCGTTGGACGCAGCGATCGCCCTCCAGGCGTCCGTCGCAGCGCTCAATGAGGAGGGGCTGGGGCCCGCGATCGAGATCGGCGTCGGCGTGCACACCGGCTTGGTGACGTTCGGAACGGTCGGCGATGCGCGGCACATCGACACGACGGTCGTTGCCGAAACCGTCAACTCGGCAAAGCGTATCGAAGGCCTCTCCAAACGCCTGCACGTCCCGGTCGTCACCACCGGCAAAGTCGTGCGTGCGATCCGGGAGAGCGACAAGTATTTCGTGCGGCCGCTGGGACCACAGCTGGTGCGCGGCAAACGCGAGCCGCTGGTCGTCTACGCGGTCGACCGCGCGCCGCTCGTCCAGCACGTCACGGCAACGCGGGCCGAACGCGACGAACACTAGCGCGTTCGGCCGGCGCCGAACCCGCCCTTACGAACGCGCGAGGGCGTCGAGCATCGGATCCAGCGCGCCGTCGGCGGCTCCGTCACCGGCGCCCGGGCCGTTGATGAGGACCGCGAACGAGATGCGGCCGTGGCGCCGGCTGAGGACGTAGCCGGCCAGCGCGTCGACACCCTCGATGTGTCCGCTCTTGGCGCGCGCGCGTCCGAGCGCGCTGGTCAGCCGATGCCAGCGCACCGTCCCTTCGATGCCGACCTGCGGCAGCGCGCCGACCAGGATGCTTCCCTGCGGCTGCGCGGCGGTGCGCGCGAGCAGCATCGCGAGCGTGATCGGCGCAACGCGGTCGGTCGTCGCGAGGCCGCTGCCGTCGACGACGCGCAGGCCGCCTTGCGGTACCGCATCGCGCCGCAGCAGCGCACGCTCCACGCGCCATCCGTTGGCGGCCGTCCCCGCACCGCGCACCGAACCGACCGCGCGTAAGAGCTGTTCTGCGAAGTGATTGTTGGACGTCACCAGCATCTCGCGAACGATCTCGCTCAGCGGTGCGGAGCGGTGCCGCCACAGGATCGCCGGCGCGACCGGCGCGATGCCGGTAGCGGCGCCTCCGCCGACACGCACCCCGTCACGGCGCAGCATCGTGCGCGTGACGTCGGCAGCGTAGAGCGGAAGACCGGTCACCGGCCTCCAGAACGATTGTTCGGCCCCCGCCGCGATGCGACCGTCGAAGGTGAAATCGTTGCGGGCCGGAGCGCGCTCGATCTGCAGCAGCGTCGTCGAGGCGGTGAGGATCGCGCCGGAGACGCGGACCAGCGTGGACTGCGGCAGCACGCGGATCCGCGCCGGTGCGCCGGGTTGCGTCGGGACGATGTGAAACTCCGCCGTTCCCTGATCGAGCGAGAGCGCGCTCGTCCCCGCGGCGTAGCCGTATCGCAGATCGTCCGGATCCCACGCGCGGTTGACTTCAGGATCCGAGAACGCGCTCGCGTCGGCGACGACGTTGCCGTCGACCGCGCGCACGCCGTCACGAACGATCGCGTCGACGCCGGCGCGCAGATCGTCGCGCGTGAACGTGGGATCGCCGCTGCCGACTAGGTAAAGGTCGCCGGGGAGCGTGCCGCGCTCGGGCGCCGACAGCGACTCGAGCGTGGTCGGGAAGCGAAACGACGGGCCGAGCACGTGGAGTGCGGTCGCGGCCACGAGCAGCTTGAACGTCGAGGCCGGGACGAACGGCGCAAACGCACGGCGCGTGTAGAGCAACCGGCCGTGCGCGTCGACGACGGCGATGCCGGCGCGCGCGAAGAACGGGCCGCGCAGCGTCGTGTTCAGCGCGCGCTGCACGGCGCGCACGTCCGCGGCGCTCCAACCGGGGAGGGCGGGGGCGGTACTCGCAACGGGCCCAACGTGCGCGGGCGGCGCGACCGGGCGCGCCGAGCACGCCGACAGCAGCGCCGCCAAGAGGCTCGCGGCGACGCGCCGGGACCCGCCTCTCATTCCGGGCGGCGGTCGACCCGCTCGCGCAGCGCTTCGAACGCGGTTCGCAAACGGTCGAGATCTTCGCGCACGCGCGAGATCTCCGCGGGCTTCTTCTGCTCGTCGCGAATGTGTGCCGCGGCCTCCGCCGCATCACGCCGCAGCCGGCCGTCGGTCTCCGAGCCTGCGAGCGCGTCGAGGACGTCGAGCAGCCGCGGATCGGCAAGCTTCTCTGCGGCGGCGTGACCGGCGACGCGAACCAGGTAACTGCGGTCGCGCAGCGACTGTTCGATCGCGTCGACCGCGCGCGAGCGTATGCCGTCGACCGCATTTGCGAGCTCCGCCAACGCGACGATGGCAACGCGTCGCATGAACTCGCTGCGCTCGGGCGCGCATCCCCACAGCAGCACGTCGCCGGCGCGCGCGTCGGCAAGCTCGCCGAGGCCGCGCAGCGCGCCGCAGGCGATCGTATCGTTCCAGGACGGGCGTTTCGTCCCGGCGACGAGCGCGTCGAACGCGCGCGGATCGCGCGTGCGTCCGAGCGCGTGATAGGCGGCCGCAATGACGAAGTACGACGCGTCGTCGAGCATGCCGAGCAGCGCGCCGGCGACCTCGGGATCGCGAAACGCGCCCAGCGCCTCGGCGACCGCGCGCCGCACTTTGGGATGGGCGTGCGCGATATTCTCGAGCAGCGCGCTGCGCGCGGACGGGCTGCGCGATTCGCCGAGTGCCGCTGCCGTCTCGACGGAGACGGCCCAAAAGGGGTCCGCCGAGAGCGCGCCCGCCAGCGCCTCGCGCGCGGCGCGGTGTGACTCCTTCGCGAGCGCCTTCGCTGCGCGGATGCGGCAGATCGGCGAGGGGTCGCCGCGCAGCGCCGCCGCGTGCACGTCGACGCCGAGTTCCGACGTCCACTCGGCCAGCACCCAGCCGGCCGGATCGATGCGCACCAACGCCGGTTCCCGTTCGAGGACGATCGCGAACATCTGCGTCGGGCGCTCGACATGCAAGCGCGTCCGCACCTCCGTGCTCGCCGGGCCCGCTCCGAAGTCGACCACCGGCGCGCTTGGTGCGTCGGCCACGAACCCCACCTCGAGATCGAAGACGTACGGCGGCGCATCGTCCGAGATGGGCTGCTTCTGCGCGATCGTCAGCATCGCGACCCGTAACTCGGGGTCCCATCGATACGATGCCTCGAGCTCGGGATGGCCGCCGCGCTCCACCCACTGGCCGAAAAACTCGCGCGTGTTTCGTCCGGTCTCGTGCTCGATTGCGCGAATGAGATCGATCGTTTCGACGGTTCGCCGCGCGTTGTCGCCGACGTACCTTTTCAGCGCGCGCTGCATCCGGTCCCAACCCAGTTCCCCGCGCAGCATGTGCAGCACCGCCGCGCCCTTTTCGTAGAGATGGCGATCGAACAGTTCGATCGGGTCGCGAAACACGTTGCACACGATCGGTCGCCGATAGCGCTCGTCTTCTTCGAGGTAGCGCTGGACGAGCTGGTAGATCTCGTACGCGTACGCGTCCCAGCCCCGATCGGCCTCGAACCACACCGCTTCGAAGTAGGTCGCAAAGCCTTCGTTGAGCCACGCCTGCGACCAGTCGCGGCAGGTCACCAAATCGCCGAACCACTGGTGCGCGAGCTCGTGCGACACGAGAAAATCGGCCGTGAAGTCGAGGTGCGCGCGCTCGTCGTGCAGGACGCGATCCGTCTGCGTCGTCGCGGACGTATTCTCCATCCCGCCAAAGATGAAATCCGAGACGGCGATCTGCGAGTAACGCTCGTATGGATACGGCACCCCGATCACGCGCTCGAAGACGTCGATCATGCGCGGGGTGTCGCCGAAGGCGCGTTCTCCGTCGGCGGCGCGCCCCGGCAGCGTGTAGTACCACACCGGCGTGCGCGCGTGCAGCTGCTCGATTTCCTCGAACGGGCCGGCGACCATCGTGACCAAATACGTCGAGTGCGGCACGCGCTGCTCGTAGTGGAACGTCGTGTGCGTGCCATGCTGCGTCCGCTCGACCAGCGCTCCGTTCCCGAGCGCGAAATGCCCGTTGGGGACGGTAATGCGCGACGACGTCGTCTGCTTCGCGTCCGGGTAATCGAAACACGGAAACCAGCTGCGCGCATCGGAGTCCTGCGATTGCGTCCAGACGTGTCGCGGCTCGCGCTCCACGAAGTAGAGCCCGCGCTGGGGCGACTCCACGGCATAGTCGACGGCGAACGCCAGCACCTCGCCCGCCCGCAGCGGAGGTTCGAGCGTGATCTCGAGGCGCGTGCTCGTCGAACGGAACGGCAGCGCTGCGCCGCCTTCGACGCGCACCACCGCCGCGATCTGCAGGTCGACGGCGTCGAGCTCGAGACGCGAGACCCCGTCCTCGATCGCGCGCACCGTCGTCGTGCAGCGAGCATCGAGCCGCCGGCGGTCGATGTCGGGCCGCAAATCGAGCGCGATGTGGAGGACGTCGACGCTCCGGTCGGGCCCGAAATGCGCCTGCGCGCCGGGCAATGCGAAGGCACGCCGCTGCTTCACGTGCCGGCCTGGTTCGCGTTCACGATGTCGCGGTTCGCGTCGCGACGCCGGTTTCCCAACGCAGAATGCGCAGGGCGTTGGGCCGCGGATCGTCGCACCAGGTCAGAAAGTATCGCCGCGCCGGCACCGTGTGGCCGGTGGGATCGGTGTACGAGTATTCTAAGCCCGGACCCGGCTCCACCCGTCCGCACGCCAGGTGCAGGCGGCGATTGAAGTCGGGGCGGCCCGGATTGGTCTTGACGTGGCCCGGGATCGGCAGCAGCGACTCCTTGTCGACGAAGAGGATGCGGTGCGGATGCATGTCGGGATCGTACCAACGCTTCGCTTCCTGACCTTGCGCGTTGTAGCCGATAAAAACCGGCGGGACGCCGGCTTCGTAGTCGAGCGAGGATGAGAAGCCGTAACCGTCGGTGACCACGACGGCGTCGTTGGCGTCGGCCATGCGGCGCACATCCTGCGCGAGCGGCCAGTAGGTGAAGATTTCGAACGGACCCGTGTTGCGAAGGGTCGAGCCCGTTGCGCGAAACTGCTCGTACAGCGGGCCCGGGAACGCGGCCGCCAAGAAGAGGAACGGGATCAGCACGGCGGCGGGGACGGCAGCCGCGGTCGCCCACAGGACGCGCGCGCGGTGCGAGAGCGTCGAGAACGCGACGCCCATCCCGACGCACAGCGAGATGTACGGTCCGAAGATCCAATGGAATTCGATCCGCTCGTGAGCGTTGAGCACGATCAACAGGACCGAGAGCGGGATCGCGGTCCAGCCGACGAGCGCGTTGCGCGGCCGGACGAGCACGAGCAGCGCGGCGAGCCAGAGCCCCGGTGAGTACGGCCCTGCGCTGACGAGCAGGTAGAACAGCGGACGCAGCAGCGACGGCTCCGCGACGTGACGCTGTTCGAACGCAAACGTAAACGTTACCCAATGGTTCTGCGCGTTCCAGACCAGAAACGGCGCGTACAGAATGAGGCCGATCAGGAACGTGAGCCCGAGACCTTGGCGCCACAGGCTGCGGCGGGTCGTGCCGAGCGACCAGGCGACGATCCCCGCCAGCAGCGCGAACCCGAACATCTTGGAGAGCAGGGCCGCGGCGAGCGCGATCCCGAGATAGATGAAGTCGCGTCGCGTGCGCGTCTGTTCGGCGCGTACGGCAAAGTAGAGGCTGCAGGCCCAGGCGGCCATCAGCGGACCGTCGGGCGTCGCGATGACGAACCCGACCGAGAGCATCGGCGTCAGCGTCATCGCGAGCGCGGTGACCATCCCGGCGCGCTCGTCGCCGCTAATCCGTTTCGCGGTCCCCGCGGCGGCGAGCGTCGCGATCACGCCGCAGAGCAGAAACGGAAGCCGGATCCAAATCGGATTTGCCGTGCCCCACGCGAACGGCCGGATCAGATAAGCGACCATCGGGGGATGATCGGCGTATCCGAGCGCGAGGTGCTTGGCCCATTCCCAGTAGTACGCCTCGTCGCCGGTGAGCGGGACCTTCGCTGCCGCGATCGCGCGCAGCAGCGTAACGAAGCCGATGATGGCCCAGGTCGCGTACTTCACTCGTGCGGTTCCGGCAGTCCGCCGTTGACGCCGAGCACCATCCCGTTGAGAAACCCGTTCTCGTCGGCGGCAGCGAACCGCACCGCTGCGGCGACATCTTCCCACGAGCCGGCGTGTCCGGTCGGGTTTTTCGCCGCGATCGCTTGCGCTTCGAGCCGATCGGCCGTCTTGTTACGGATGTCGCCGGGCTCGACGACGTTGACGCTGATCCCCGCGGCCGCTTCCTCGAGCGCGAGCGTTCGCGCGAACGCGACCAGACCGGCCTTCGCGGCCGCATAGAGGGCCAAGCCGCGAGCGGGGTGCGTGACCGAGGAGCCGTTCATTCCGAAGAAGACGATGCGGCCGAAGCGGCGCTCGCGCATCCCGGGGAGCACGGCCAGCGCGAGCGCGACCGCGGAGCGCAGGTTGCCGTCGATCATTGCCTCGTAGTCGGCGAGCGAACTGCGCGCGAAGCGTTTGACGACGATCGGGCCGATCGCGTGCACGAGGACGTCGATCGGGCCGCGG
>Ga0181531_10002931_pt1 | contig 10526 bp, 7 predicted proteins | sample PEATcosm2014_Bin_38_FD_119743 | JGI IMG/M metagenome (GOLD analysis project Ga0181531, IMG submission 119743) | Peatland microbial communities from MTU Mesocosm Facility, Houghton, MI, USA - PEATcosm2014_Bin11_10_metaG | ecosystem: Environmental > Terrestrial > Soil > Wetlands > Peat | place... | reverse complement strand
GATTGCGACTCGGCCAGGATGTCGGCCAGCGAGCTATGGTCCAGTACCGAGGCCGCCGCGTCGCGCGCCCGGCGCATGACATAGCGCAGCCGGCAGGTTTCGATATCCACGCAGTCGTCGCAGGCGCGAAACGCCGTCGCACTCGCGCACGGAGTCATCGCCAGCGGGCCGTCGATGCTGCGGATCACGTCCGCTACGGTGATCGTGGCCGGGTTGGCGGTCAGGCGATGGCCGCCGGCCGGCCCGCGCCGGCTTTCCACCAGGCCTTCGTCGCGCAATTGGGTAAGGATCGCCTCGAGGAACTTCTTCGGCACATCGGCCATTTCCGCGAGTTCCCCGGCGCTGGTCCAGCCCTCGGTGGGGAACAGTTCGGCCAGCGCGAGACTGGCGCGCAGGGCGTATTTGGCGCGGCTGGTGAGCATTCTTGGCTTCGATCAGGGATGCAGCCCGCATAGCGCCCGGACCGCGTCGCGGCAATCTCGGGGTCTATTTCATACTAATATGCTAGGAATCGCCGTCGCGGTGCGCTAAGGTTCGGGTAACGACGGCGGTGCAGCATTGCGACTGCCGCCGGGCGACCGTCCGAAAGGGGAACATCGCATGAGCAGCCTCGCCGAAATTGCCAGCATTGTCCCAGCCGCCGCGCACCTGAAACTGTTCGAGGAGCCGGTGGAGGCCGCGCAAGTGCCCGCGGGCAAGGCGCCGATCGCGGTGATCGGGGCCGGGTTCTCCGGCACGATTGCCACCCTGCACCTGCTGCGCCGGCTGCCCCCGGATCAGCCGGTGGTGCTGTGCGAACGGGCGCCGGAATTCGCCCGCGGGGTCGCCTATGCCGCTGGCAACGCGGAGCATCTATTGAACGTGCGCGCCAGCAACATGAGCGCCCTGGCCGACGACCCGAATCATTTTTCCGAGTGGCTGAAGCGTCGCGCCGGCAAGGAGCACGACCGGATGGTCGAAACCGACGCCGGGCTGTTCGCCAACCGCGGATTGTACGGCGAATATCTGCGCGGATTGCTGGATTTCGCCCTGCGCGAAACCGCTGGGCGGGCACAGTTGCGGCTACTGCCCGACGATGTGGTGGACGTGGTTTCCGCGCGTGGCGGCGGCTACGAACTGGTGGGCGCCAGCGGTCAGCGCATTGCGGTGTCCGGCATCGTGCTGGCGGTGGGCAATCTGCCGCCGGAGGAGCACGCGGATCCGCGCATTTGCGCCAATCCGTGGGGCGACAAGGCTTGGCGGAAACTGCCCGGCGACGACCCGGTGCTGATTGTCGGCACCGGCCTCACCATGGTGGACCTGGCGATATCGATGCGCCGCCGCGGCTTTGGCGGCAAGATCGTGGCGATGTCGCGCGGCGGCCTGCTGCCGAACCATCATGCGCCCGTGCAACCCTGGCCGACGCCGCATTTCACCCTCGCGGAGGAACGCTCGCTGTCGCTGCTGATGGCGCGGCTGCGCGACGAGGTGTTTGCCGCGGCCGAACAGGGCGTGGGTTGGCGCGCGGTGATCGATAGTGTACGCCCGGTGACCGCGCGGTTGTGGAAGCGCCTGCCGCTCTCGGAACGCCGCCGCTTCCTGCGCCATGGCAGGCGCTACTGGGACGTGATGCGGCACCGCATGGCGCCGCCGCATGCGGACCTGATCGAGCAGATGCGGCAGGACGGCAGCCTTCAGGTGCTGGGCGGCCGCATCAGCCGCTTCGAAATCGCGCCGGAGGCCATTCGGGTGCGCTACACGCCCCGCGGCGGCAAGCGCGAGGAAGTGCTCGCGGTGCAGCGCGTGATCATGGCCAACGGGCTGGAGCATATCGATCGCACGCGCGATCCGTTGATGCGGCGGCTGCTGGAGCGCGGCCTGATCCGGCTCGATGAACAGGGGCTGGGGCTGGATGTGACCGACGGGTTGAACGTGATCGGCGACGAAGGCCGGCCGGCCGAACGGATCTGGGCACTGGGGCCGATCGTGCGCGGCGTGTTCTGGGAGTGCGTGGCGGTGCCGGACATCCGCGTGCAGGCCTCGCACGTGGCCGTGAGCGTGGTGGCGCGGTTGCGCGAGGACGCGCCTCGGTGGAGTTTTATTATTTAAGGAAGGCAGGCCAGGGGCTCTGCCCCTGGACCAAGCTGGGGCCGTCACGCCTTGGCGTGCTTCGCACGACGGCCCCAGACCCCATTTCATCTGTTCCGAGTTTGGCATCGGCCGCAAGCCAACATGCCAGACTCACGCTCTGCGGGACCAGTTGAGAAGACACCAGCCGCGCAGCGCTAACGACCGCGGCGGCACGCCGATGGGGGTCCAGGGGGCAAAGCCCCCGGTCGCCGAAGGCCATGTCCCCATCTCGCTCGACGTTCTACCGTTTTGCCGGTTTTCAGCACCGCGAAAACGTGGTCTCACGGCAGCCCCGCCCGCGCCGGCCCGCCGTTGTTCGAGGAACCGTTGGAGACCACCGAAAAGCGGCCGATTGCCGTGATTGGCGCCGGGTTTTCCGGCATCATCGCCGCCTTGCATTTGCGCCGCCGGCTGCCGGCCGACCAGCCGGTGCTATTGTGCGAGCGCCCGGACGACGCCGCGCGCGCCGCCGAGGACGTCGCCGGCGGCGGCCAAAATCTGCTGAACGTGCGTGCCAGCAACATGAGCGCGCTGGCCGATGAGCCGCACCATTTTATCGATTGGCTGAAGCGGCACGACGGCACCAGCCTTTCCGGGCTGTACGACACCCCGGCCGGCCTGTTCGCCACCCGCAGCGTCTATGCGCGTTATCTGCGCGCGCTGCTGGATCAGGCCATGGACGGATCGGCGGCGGAAGGCGGACTGCGCCGGCTCAGCGACGACGTGACCGACATCACCGAGGCGGACCGCTCCGGCTATGCGCTAAGATGTGCTGGGTGCGGGCGGATCGACGCGGCGGGCGTGGTGCTGGCGCAGGACCATTTGGCACCGGAGGAATTGGACGACCCTCGCATTTGCGCCGATCCGTGGTCGGAAAAGGCCGCGCGGCCGTTGGAGGACGCACGGCCGGTGCTGATTGTGGGCGCGGGCCTGGCCATGGTCGACGTCGCGATCGCGCTGCGGCGCCGCGGCTTTTCCGGCCCGATCATCGCGCTGTCCCGGCGCGGCCTGTTGCCGGCGCGGCACGCCGAAACCGGCACCTGGCCGCCGCCGCATTTTACCCTCGCCGAGGAGCGGTCGCTCACGCAGCTTATGGTGCGCCTGCGCGACGAGGTGTTTGCCGCCGCCGAGCAGGGCGTGGACTGGCGCGCGGTGATCGACAGCATGCGCGGCGTGACGGCGCAATTATGGGGCCGGCTGCCGCCGGTCGAGCGCCGCCGCTTCCTGCGTCACGCGCGGCGTTATTGGGATACCCATCGCCACCGCATGGCGCCGCCGACCGCCGACCTGATCGAAGCCATGCTGGAAGACGGCAGCCTTTCCGTAGTGGCTGGCCGCATTCATGGATTTGTGTCCGGCTGGGACCGCGTGACCGTGCGCTACACGCCGCGCGGTGCCTCGGCGGAAACCACGCTGCAGGTGCAACGGGTGCTGATCGCGAGTTTTCTCGATCAGATCGACCGAACCAGCGACCAGCTCATGCAGCGCATGCTGGACCGCGGGCTGATCCGGCTGGATGCGCAGGGCCTGGGGCTGGACGTGACCGACGGGCTGAACGTGGTGCGCGACGACGGGTCCGCGGCCGAACGCATGTGGGCGCTGGGCCCGATCGTGCGCGGGGTATTCTGGGAGTGCGTGGCGGTGCCCGACATCCGCGTGCAGGCGGGCTACGCCGCGGTCGGCGTGGTGGCTCGGCTGCGCGAGGATGCGCCGAAGTCGCGGTTTATTTCGTAAGGCTAACCAATTGTCATTGCCAGCCGCCTCTGCGGCGTGGCAATCCAGGCGCGCGCCCGACACACGATGCCGCGCCAATCGGACGAAATGTCCGTATTCTGAATGCGACGTCGAACGATACGGTCATTACAGTTACATGTGGATGACGCGCCCGTAGGCGTCGAGCACTGCTTCGTGCATGGTTTCGCTGATGGTCGGGTGCGGGAAGACCGTGTGCATGAGCTCGGCCTCCGTGGTTTCGAGCGTACGGGCGATGGCGAAACCCTGAATCATTTCGGTGACCTCGGCGCCGATCATGTGTGCGCCCAGCAGTGCGCCGGTTTTGGCGTCGAACACCGTTTTCACCATGCCATCCGGTTCACCGAGTGCAATGGCCTTGCCGTTGCCGATGAAGGGAAAGTGGCCGACGCGGACTTCGTGGCCCGCCGCCTTCGCCTGCGCCTCCGTCCGACCGACGCTGGCGACCTGGGGGCGGCAGTAGGTGCAGCCGGGGATGTTCGTCCAGTCGATCGGGTGCAGGCCGGACAGGCCGGCGATTGATTCGACACACAGCACGCCCTCATGGCTGGCCTTGTGGGCGAGCCAGGGCGGGCCGGCCAGGTCGCCGATGGCGTAGATGCCGGCCTCACCGGTGCGGCAAAACGGGTCGATTTTGACGTGGGTTTTCTCAACGGCGATCTTGGTGCCCTCGAGGCCCAGATCCTCCGTATTGCCAACGATGCCGACAGCGGAAATCACCCGATCCACGATGAATTCCTCGGTCTTGCCGGCGGCTTCTATGCTGACGGTGACTGAGTCCGCTTGTTTGCGGACGGTGCCGAGGTTGGCGCTGGTGAGGATACGCATGCCCTGCTTTTCAAACGATTTGCGTGCATGCGCGGAAATTTCCGCGTCTTCCACGGGCAGAATGCGGTCCAGCACTTCGACGACGACCACCTCGGCGCCCATGTTCAGATAAAAACTGGCGAATTCGATGCCGATGGCGCCCGAACCGACCACGAGAAGCCGTTTTGGCAGCGCGGTCGGTACCATGGCTTCCTTATAGGACCAGATCAGCTTGCCGTCGGTCTCCAGGCCAGGAAGCTGGCGGGCGCGGGCGCCGGTGGCCAGGATGATGTTCTTGGCCTTGAGCGTGGCAGGCTTCTTGCCCGTGACAGCCACCGTGCCGGAGCCGGCGAGTTTGCCTTGGCCATCGAAAACGGTGATCTTGTTTTTCTTCATCAGGTAGGCAACGCCGGACGCCATCTGTTTTGCCACGGCCCGGCTGCGCTTCACTACTTTTTCCAGGTCAAAACGGATATTGTCGGCGGCAAATCCGTAGTCGCCGAGATGATGCAGCAGGTGGTTGATTTCGGAACCGCGCAGCAGCGCCTTGGTCGGAATGCATCCCCAGTTCAGGCAGATCCCGCCGAGATGCTCCCGCTCAACCAGCGCGGTTTTCATGCCGAGCTGTGCCGCGCGGATGGCGGCGACATAGCCACCGGGGCCGCCGCCTATCACGATCAGGTCGTAGGTTTCCGGGTCAGCCATTGCAATCTCCGTCACTCAGTTTCGGTATCTCCGTGCAGGACCAAAATTCAAGGAAGAAAGGTTTTAACACCAAGAACACAAAGATCACCAAGAAGAATTTATATGACTAGTCGTCGTACACCTTGCTTGAACAGCACAACATTGAAGTTCAACAGGAAGCCCATTCGATATCCCGATAACTTCATATAGGTTAGTATCTGCGCGTCATGCAGGCGCGTCAGTGCGTCGACCGACTTTATCTCAATGACAATGGCGTCTTCGACGACCAGGTCCAGCCGATAACCCGATTCCAGTCGTTCGCCCCGATAGACAATCGGCAGCGCCGCCTGACGCTGCACCGCGAGGCCTCGCGTCAGCAATTCCTTTGCAAGGCAATTCTCATATGCTGATTCAAGCAATCCTGGCCCGAGCGCCCTATGAACCACCAGCCCAGCATCAACGACATTCCGCGCCAACCTATCCAGCTCATGCTTTGACTTTTTTTCTTGGTGATCTTGGTGATCTTGGTGTTTAAACCTTTTGCTTCTTTCTGATCCTTCATCACCAAGCGCCAGCAGCGCGGCTCCCGTCAACCGCTGGACAGTCCAATCGGTCATCGATTGAGCGCCGAGGTTACGGTAAAACCGCTTTGCAGGCTCATTCCAGTCTAGAACCCACCACTCCATACGGCCGCAGTTTTCGGCGACGGCGCGGGCGGCGAGCGCCGCAAATAATGCGCGGCCAATGCCGTGGCCGCGGTATTCGGGATCGACGTAGACGTCTTCAACATAGAGGCCGTGGCGGCCAACGAAGGTGGAGAAATTATAGAACCAAAGCGCGAAGCCCACGGGTTTGCCATCGATCTCCGCCAGCATCGCGTAGGCGCGCGGTGGGCTTGCGAACAAGGCGGTGTGGAAATCGTCGACACTCGCGGTAACCTCGTGTGCGAGCTTTTCGTAGGCCGCGAGTCGTTTGACCAGGTCTGCAATAGTTTGTGCGTCGCCCGGAATTGCATCGCGAAGGATGAAGGAACGACCGGGGCCTGGGGGCGCGGCACGCCCCACCAGCCTCATTTCGGCGGCCCGAGTACTGGTATTGGTCACAGCATCAAGCTGAGCGGATCTTCCACCACGGACTTGAAGACCGAGACGAACTCCGCGGCGAGGGCGCCGTCGACCGCACGGTGATCCACGGACAGGGTCACGGTCATCACGGTGGCGACCGCGAGTTGGCCACCCTTCACCACGGGCCGTTGCTCTCCGGCCGCGATGGCAAGAATGCCGGCCTGGGGTGGATTGATGATGGCGGAAAAATCCTTCACGCCATACATGCCCATGTTGCTGATGGAGAAGCTGCCGCCCAGGAACTCCTCCGGCTTGAGTTTGCCGGCGCGCGCGCGCTCGATGAGCGCTTTACTCTCGTTGCTGATGGCGGCAAGGCCCTTGCGATCGGCTTGGCGAATGATGGGGGTGATGAGTCCACCCGGGATCGAGACGGCGACGGAAATATCGACATCGTCATAGAGAATGAGTGCTTCCTCGGTGAAACTGACATTTACCTTTGGCACGCGGCGCAGGGTCGCAGCGGTAGCTTTGATGAGCAGGTCGTTGACAGAGAGTTTGAAGGCGCCGGGGCCATCTTTGGGTGATTTTCCATTAAGCTCGCCGCGCAGCTTCAGCAGCGCGTCCAGTTCCACATCGATGCTGACGTAGAAGTGCGGAATGGATTGCTTGGCTTCGGTGAGGCGGCGCGCGGTGACGCGGCGCACGTTGTTGAGCGGCAATTTCTGATGCGGCGCGGTGATCGGTGCGGTTGGCGGCCTTGGCGCAAGCGTCGGCGCGGCCGCGGCGGCAGGTATAGGCGTGGCGGGAGCGGGAGCGGCGGGGGCCTGTGTGGCTTTGCCAGCCTGTCGCTTTTCGATATCCGCCCGCACAATCCGGCCCTGCGGGCCACTGCCTTGCACTTGAGCAAGGTCGATGCCGGCCTGCTCCGCCATGCGGCGCGCAAGCGGGGAAACAAAAATCCGTTCCGAATCGGCATGACCGTTCGTTGCGGGCGCCACAGGTGCCGCCGCCGCAGGGGATGGCGGCGGTGCCTTCGGCGCATCTGCCTTTTGCGAATCCGCTTTCGGTGCCGCCGCCGTCGGTGCGGGCGCCGCTTCGCCGGCCTGCGTCAGCACCGCGATCGGTTCGTTTACCTTCACGTTCTGCGTACCGTCGGGCACCAGGATTTTGCCGAGCACGCCATCATCGACAGCTTCCACTTCCATGGTGGCCTTATCGGTTTCGATTTCGGCAATGACGTCGCCGGCCCTGATTGCGTCGCCCTCATGCTTGAGCCAACGCGCGAGTGTGCCCTCGGTCATCGTAGGCGAGAGTGCCGGCATAAGAATGTTTGTGGCCATAGGCCGCGACTCCTAATTAACGGGGTCTGGGGCCTCCGGCCCCAGCGGGTCCAGGGCAGAGCCCTGGCCTTAACTTATCTTCTTAACCGCCTCCACCACCCATTCCGCCTGCGGCAGTGCAAGCTTCTCGAGATTAGCCGCATAAGGCAGGGGCACGTCCGCACCGGCGACACGGACCGGCGGCGCGTCCAGCCAGTCGAACGCGCGTTCAATCACTTGCGTGATTACTTCTGCACCGATGCCGGCGTACGGCCAGCCTTCTTCCACGGTCACCAGACGGTTGGTACGTTTCACGCTTTCCACCACGGTGCCGATATCCAGTGGCCGCAGGCTGCGTAAATTGATCACCTCCGCCTCCACACCCTGCCTTGCCAGGATTTCGGCCGCCTGCAGCGCGGTACCAACCGCGATCGAATAACCGACAATCGTCACATGGCGTCCCGGCCGTTCGATTTTCGCCTGGCCGATCGCAAGCAAGAACTCCGGGTCCACCGGGCATTCGAAACTATGGCCATAGAGGATTTCGTTCTCCAGGAAGATAACTGGGTTGTCGTCGCGGATCGCCGCGCGGAGCAGCCCTTTCGCATCCGCGGCTGAATAGGGGGCAACCACCTTCAGCCCCGGCACGTGGGCGTACCAACTTGCATAATCCTGGCTGTGCTGCGCCGCCACGCGCGATGCGGCGCCGTTGGGACCGCGGAACACGATCGGGCAGCCCATCTGGCCGCCCGACATGTAGCGGGTTTTTGCCGCCGAGTTGATGATCTGATCCATCGCCTGCATGGCGAAATTGAAGGTCATGAACTCGACGATAGGCCGCAGCCCGTTCATGGCGGCACCGACGGCCATGCCGGTAAAGCCGTGCTCGGTAATCGGCGTGTCGATCACGCGTTTTGCGCCGAATCGCTCCAGCAAACCCTGGCTGATCTTGTAAGCGCCCTGGTATTGCGCGACTTCCTCGCCCATCAGGAACACGGTATCGTCGCGTTTCATTTCCATCGCCATTGCGTCGCGCAGCGCCTCGCGCACAGTAGTCGGCTTGGTGGGACCCCAGTCCGTTTCGGGCGCAATCGCGATCGTTGCCGGCGCGGGTGCAGCTTCGGCCGTGGGAGAAGCAGCGATGGGTGCAGCTGCGGCCGGGGCGGCGGCAGCGCGGCCATTGGCACCGCTCAGCACCGCAATCGGCGTATTGACGGAAACGTTCTCGGTACCTTCGGCAACGAGAATTTTTTCAAGGCGGCCCTCATCTACCGCCTCCACTTCCATGGTCGCCTTGTCCGTCTCGATTTCCGCGATCACATCGCCGGCACGAATATCGTCGCCGACCGCCTTCAGCCAGCGCGCCAGCTTGCCTTCGGTCATGGTCGGCGACAAAGCCGGCATCAGGACATCGACCATGAAAAACTCAGCCCTCCGCCAGCACGTCGGTCCACAGCTCGGCTGCGTCCGGCTCCGGCGCCGCCTGAGCGAAATCCGCCGCCGCCTGAACCGTGGATTTTATTTCCGCCTCGATCTTTTGCAACTCCGCCTCGGCAAATCCGCTTTCCACAAGCCGCGCGCGCGCATGATCGATCGGGTCGTGCTGTTCGCGCATGCCCTGCACCTCTTCCCGCGTGCGATATTTCGCGGGATCGGACATCGAATGGCCGCGATAGCGGTAGGTTTTCATTTCCATCAGGTACGGCCCCCGGCCGGCGCGGCAATAGGCCACCGCCGCTACCGAGGCCGCGTGTACGGCGGCCACATCCATGCCATCCACCTGCACACCCGGAATGCCCCACGGCGCGCCCTTTTGCGACAGGTCGTGCGACGCCGTGGCCCGCTCCACACTGGTGCCCATGCTGTAGCGATTATTTTCGATCACATAAATGCAAGGCAGTTTCATCAGCGCGGCGATATTGAAGCTCTCGAAGACCTGGCCCTGGTTGGAAGCGCCCTCGCCCATATAGGTCACCGCCACCAGATCGTTGCCGCGGTAGTGATTGCTGAAAGCAAGCCCGGTGCCGATGCTGACCTGCGCCCCGACAATGCCATGCCCGCCGAAGAAATTCTTCTCCCGGCTGAACATGTGCATCGATCCGCCCTTGCCGTGCGAATAGCCGGCCGCGCGGCCGGTCAGCTCGGCCATGACCCCCTTCGGGTCCATGCCGGTGGCGAGCATGTGGCCATGATCGCGGTACGAGGTAATCACCTGGTCGCCGTCCCGCAACGCCATCTGCACGCCAACGACCACCGCCTCCTGGCCGATGTAGAGGTGGCAAAAGCCACCGACGAGCCCCATGCCGTAAAGCGCGCCCGCCTTTTCCTCGAACCGGCGGATCAGCAGCATGTCGCGCCACGCGGCCAGCCATTGGTCGCGCGTCAGGTCCGCAGGCGGCTTCGCCTTGCCTGGGTTGGTCTTGGGCGAAGCGGACATTGGGGCGTCCTTAAATGCGTCAGCGGCTTGTCAAGACTTAACAAGGCCCAGGGGAGAAGGCCAAGGGGCTCTGCCCCATAAGCGCTAGGTTAAGATTAGAAAGGCCAGGGCTCTGCCCTGGACCCGCTGGGGCCGGAGGCCCCAGACCCCATTCATCAAGAATTGTTGGGGGAAACGGCCTAGAAGTCAGGAAAAGCCGCGCAGCGCTAATGGGGGTCTGGGGCCCCCGGCCCCAGCGGGTCCAGGGCAGCGCCCCATAGGCACTAAGATAGTTGTGGACTCGGCGCGGCGCGGTGCGATTCGTCAGCGGGATGGCTAACGCATCGTTCGAGACCATCGATCAATATCCGGCTC
>Ga0181531_10002930_pt1 | contig 10527 bp, 8 predicted proteins | sample PEATcosm2014_Bin_38_FD_119743 | JGI IMG/M metagenome (GOLD analysis project Ga0181531, IMG submission 119743) | Peatland microbial communities from MTU Mesocosm Facility, Houghton, MI, USA - PEATcosm2014_Bin11_10_metaG | ecosystem: Environmental > Terrestrial > Soil > Wetlands > Peat | place... | reverse complement strand
GTTGACCTTGTCATAGACGATCGGTTTGCGTTTGCCGGTCGAAGACCCGAGAGTGATCGTGCCATCGTTGATGTCCAGTTTGGCAACGCTGACATTGGCAGGCGAGGCGGAGGAAGACTTTTCCGCCGGCTTCGCGGTCTGTGCCGACTGATTGCCGATCGATGAGAAATTCCACACGCCATTGCGGTCACGTAGCAACATGATTTGCGGGTGATCAATGCGCAAATTGGTGATGTTGAGCTGCTTGCTGAAAATCAGCGGCATCATCTCGACGCCGACTGCCAGAGTCTTGGCTTGGACAAATGGAGAATTGCTGAACTTGGGATCATCGGCAATTGACAGCTCATTGGCCTCGACGCTACCTGAGAGAAGGCTGAGGCTGAGATTTCCTACCTTGACAGGCCGCCCTAGCGCGGTGCTCAGGCTGGATTCGATCTGCGGGCGAAAACTATTGACGTTGATCATGAACGGAAGAGCGATAGCGATGACGATGAGCACCGCAACCACGATGGCGATAATTTTGACGATGGGTTTCATGACAATGCCTCCTAACGGTAGGTGGGGCGACGAAGCGAGACGAGAATTAGGAGGCAAGTCTATCAAAAAACCCGGCGACTTGTCGGCGGAACGGGCGATGTATCAACTACTTCTCGGACCTTTCGGGCTGCCGTTATAAGATAAGCGCACAGGATGGAGTCGATTCCGCAAGTGGCAGCTTCCGATTTGTATCCCCCGTTGCAGGAGGAAGTGGCTCGCCTCGCCAGCGCGCCAGAAGTGCGAGCGGCGTTCGATCGCTTTCGTTCCCAGGAGGCGCAGATTGCCCTCTGGCAAATGGAGGCGACCCGGGTGGCGGCCCCGCCGTTCGGCGAGGCGGCGCGTGGGGCGTGGCTGGCTGAGCGCTTTCACGAGTTGGGCTTGGACGATGTGCAGGTCGACGGAGTGGGAAACGTATTCGGTGTGCGTCCCGGGTATGGCAGCCGTTTCATCGCTCTAAGCGCCCACATCGACACCGTGTTTCCCGCGACAACGCCTTTGAATGTCAGGCAGCAAGGCAGCCGGCTGTATGGTCCGGGGGTCTCCGACAATGGGGCGGGCATCGCAGCGATGCTGGCGGTCGCCAGCGTGCTGAAGGGTTCGCGCATCTCGCACGCCCTGCCTTTCGTATTTATCGGAAATGTGGGCGAAGAAGGGGAAGGCGATTTGCGCGGGATGCGGCACGTGTTTTCGACTCCGACGTGGCGCGATGCGATTGCTTATAGCGTGGTGGTGGATGGCGCTGGGTCCGACACTGTGGTCGCGGAAGCGCTGGGAAGCCGCCGCTTTGAAGTGATCGTCCGCGGTCCAGGCGGTCATTCGTGGAGCGATTTTGGCACCCCCAGCCCGATTCTTGCTTTGGCGCGAGCGGTTGAAGTCTTCTCGCAGACCCCGGTCCCGGCGTCGCCGAAGACGACTTTCAATGTCGGGGTGATTCGTGGGGGAACCTCGGTGAATTCGATTCCGGAGTCGGCAAGCATGCGCATCGATCTGCGGTCGACTTCGATGTCGGAAATCGACCGTCTCGAACACGCGCTGCGGCGGTCGCTCGAGCAGGCGGTAGCGGCCGAAAACCGCGGCGCGGCGCAACAGCGAACTCGCAAGCCGCAAGTGGTGCAGAGCGAAGTGGTCGAAATCGGCAATCGTCCGGCCGGGGAACTGGCGGCAGACTCACGGCTGCTAAAAGTGATTCGCGCCGTCGATGCGCAACTGGGGAACGCGGCGCAGGTGCAGCGCGCATCGACTGACGCGAATATCCCGTTGTCGATGGGGCGCGAGGCGATTGCGATCGGCGGCGGAGGGTCCGGCGGGGGGGCGCACACGTTGCAAGAATGGTTCGATTGCAATGGACGAGAGCTCGGACTAAGGCGCATTCTGCTTACAATGCTGACACTGTCGGGAGTGGGGGAATGAAGACGCGAATCGCCCTGATTCTATTGCTGGCTGCGGCGTCTGGCGCGTCGGCCCAGAATGGCGGACAGGCTCCAGCCGCAGCTGCGAAACCGAAAGCTGATCTGATTTTCACGCATGGCAATATCTACACCGGTTTCGTAGACGCGTCGGCATCGCTTGGAGCCGGTCAGCGATCCGAGGCCCTGGCGGTGGGCGGCGACCGTATTCTGGCTGTCGGGGCACGCGCTGAGATCATGAAATTCAAAGGTCCCAACACAACCGTTATTGATCTCGATGGAAAATTCGTCATGCCGGGCTTGAATGACGCGCACATGCACCTGGCAAGCGCCGGTTTCGAAAAAATGACCGTGAACATGGTGGGCACAAAGTCGCTGGACGAGTTTCGCGAACGCCTGCGCGCGAAATGTGACGCGGCTGAGCCTGGCGATTGGGTGGTGGGCGAAGGGTGGGACGAGACTCTGTGGCCGGTGAAGGTGCCTCCGACACGCTGGGATCTCGATGAAGTCAGCGGCAAACACCCCGTGTATCTGGGCCGTGTTGATGGACACATTGGCGTCGCGAACACGCGTGCCTTGCAGCTGGCGAGCGTCACGGTTGCGAGCCGCGATCCTCAGGGCGGAAAGATCGACCGCGACGAAGGCGGCACGCCGACTGGAATTCTGCGAGAAAAGGCCCAGCAGCTTGTCGAGGACGTGATTCCGAAGCCGTCGCACGAAAAGCGCCGCGAGGCCATCGAAATGGCGCTCGCCGATCTGGCGAGTCACGGAGTCACTTCGGCGCAGGACTTTTCGACTTGGGACGACTTCCTGATCTATGAAGAGATTGAGCGCGACGGAAAACTGACGGCGCGAATTTCCGAGTGGCTGCCTTTTGATGACTCGGTGGAAACCCTCAACAACAAGCGCAACTCGCACCCTGCTTCCGATAACATGCTGCACACCGGGATGCTGAAGGGTTTCATGGACGGCTCGCTCGGATCGAAGACCGCCGCGCTGCTCGAGCCTTACAGCGACGACCCGAAAAACAGCGGCATCCCGCAGTATGATGCGGCCAAGCTCAACGCCATGACCAAGGAGCGCGTTCTCGCGGGCTACCAGGTCGGCTTCCACGCCATCGGAGACAAGGGCGTGCAGATGGCTCTCGATGCTTACGCCGGCGCGGAGAAGGCTGCGAAAGAAGCCAAGGTGAAGGCGGCAGACGGGGGCACCGATTACCGCTTGCGAGTTGAGCACGCGCAGGTCACGACACCGCAACAGATCGCGCGCTTCAAAGAATTAAAAGTGATCGCGTCGATGCAACCCAGCCATTTGCTGACGGATATGAACTGGGCGGAGTCTCGGCTGGGACCGAAGCGAGCCGAGCATTCCTATGCATGGGCTGAGTTCCTGCGGCGAGGTGTAGTGGTTGCGTTTGGCACTGACTATCCGGTTGAGCCAGTGACTCCGTTTCGCGGGATTTACGCCGCGCTCACGCGCGAAAGCGAAGACGGGAAGAAAACTTACTATCCTGACCAGAAGCTGAATATTGAACAGGCGATTGCCGCCTACACGACGGGATCGGCGTTCGCCGAGTTCGCCGAAAAACAGAAAGGCAAACTCGAGCCGGGAATGCTCGCCGATTTTGTTGTGCTCGACCAGGACATCACCGCAGCCATGCCGCCGAAAGTTCTCGAGACCAAAGTCTTGCGGACCGTGGTTGGCGGCAAAACTGTCTACGAGGCGAAATAGCACAGCGCGAACGGCCGCTGAAAAGTCGCCCGGCAACTGCCTTCCGGCGGCCTGACTCCTGAGTGTTCCAAATGACAGCCAAAGAAAGGGAACGGGCGTTCATGATTGGGGCTCCGCTGGCGATCGTGCCGGCACTGGCATTCTTGCCTGCACTCACGTTCCTGATTATTTTTCCGCGGGTTGCACACGGACGATTGCTCGGCGCGCTGGTTGTACCGTTGTGTGCGTTGATCAGCTGTTTCGGGTTGTGGAAACTAGCCCTTGGCGTGGTGCAAAAGCCGTGGGGCGTTTTCAACGCGCTGAGTTTCGGCGCCATCGTAGTCATCCTCGTGATTGCGGGCTATACAGGATTGTTCCTGGCGCTGATGACGCTGAAACTTTGAAAGGTGTGCGGAGCGACAGAAGGCATCGTAATGAGCCGGATGTCAACGTGGCTAAATCGCGGCTCGATACGAATCTTGACAAATCTGCTGGCGTGACAAATCTCGGGGCTTGCCATAACGCTATGCCGGCTTGCTGCGTCTAACTGAGGACCGGAGTTGCAGCCGAAGCCCACTGGGCCGAAGGTATAATAGAAAATCGGACAGTTATTTCCAGGAGGAACGCAATGGATTCGCGCGAAAGCGCTTTTTGGGTGCGCTTCAAGGCTAACCGTTGGGCTTATACATTCACGATTCTGGCGACGCTGACGGTTGGCATTCTCATCGGCACCGTTATTTCATACGGAGTAAAGGGCAAAGAAGGCCAGAAGTCTTCTTCGGATGCGACCCCATTAACTGTTCCCGCTCCGCAGCAGCTTTCCAACACGTTCTCCCAGATTTCCAAGCAACTTGAGCCGAGCGTGGTCAACATCAACACCGAGTCGACGATTAAGAATCCGCACCGTCGCCGATCTGCGCGTCCGGATCAGGATCAGCAGGACGATGGCAATGGTGACGACGACAACTCGTTCCAGGATTTCTTTGACAAGTTTTTCGGCGGCCAGGGTGGGCAGGGTCCCGACGGAGGCACGATCCGGCAGCGATCCCTAGGTTCTGGCGTGATCGTCGATGCCAAGGGCTATATTGTGACGAACCGGCACGTGGTCGAGAAGGCGGATCGTATCCGCGTAAAGTTGCAGGATGAAAATCCGGCGTCCCCCGGGCACGATGCGAAGCTGATCGGCATGGACCAGGAAACGGACCTCGCGGTCATCAAGATTGACGTCGACCATCCTTTGCCGGCTGCGAAACTCGGGAACTCCGATGGCATGCAGGTTGGGGATTGGGTGCTTGCGATTGGCAGTCCTTTTGGATTGCAAGAAACCGTTACCGCAGGCATTGTGTCAGCCAAGGGACGCAACATTGTTCCGAACCGCCAATTCCAGTCGTTCATTCAAACAGACGCGGCCATCAATCCGGGAAATTCCGGAGGCCCGCTGGTCAACATGGCGGGTGAAGTGATCGGTATCAACACCGCCATCCTGACGGAAACCAGTTCCTACGCGGGTGTCGGTTTCGCCATGCCGTCAAATACGGTAGCGCAGGTCTACAACCAGCTGATTGGCCCGGATCACCGCGTTTCCCGCGGCTCGATTGGCATTGAATTCTCGGCGCAGCCTAACCCGGCGATTGCACGTATTTACGGATCGGGCGTAACAGTATCGAACGTCGTTTCCGGCAGTCCTGCCGACGAGGCCGGCCTGAAAATCGGCGACACGATTACCGCAGTCGACGGCAGGGATGTGAAGAGTGGAGATGATCTGGTTGCCGATATCGCGTCGCGCAAGCCCGGTTCGAAAGCCAAGCTCGCGTTTGTCCGCAATGGCAAGAAGGACGAAGCTACCGTCACCATTGCCGATCGTTCGAAGTTGTTCGCGTCTCGTCTGGGTGAAGACGACGAGGGCCAGAGCGAGGAAGCGCCGAAGGCGAGCAAGTTCGGCATCACGGTGCGTGGGATCACCTCTGATCTGGCGGATCGGCTGGGCATTGCCGCCGGGAAGGGTGTGGTGGTGCAGGACGTGAAGCAGGGCTCGTTCGCCGAGGATCTTGGTCTGAATCGAGGAGACGTGATTCTCGAAGTTAACAAGCAACCGGTCAACAGTCCGGATGACTTCGGCAAGATTGAGTCATCACTGAAGAGCGGGCAAGACGTGGTGTTCCTGGTGCGCCCACGCGGCGCCCGACCACAGGATGGAACGATCTTCCTGGCCGGGACACTTCCGTAACCGAGACATACTCCGGCGGGACTGGCACTGCCTCAGCTTTTAAAGGACCATAGAGGCAGGCCTCATCCCGCCGACTTTTTTTGATACGATGCCGGGCACGTTTGTCGAGGCCAGTATGGTCGCGAGTACGTGGTTGGTGTGGTAAGGTGCTGACGATTGATTTCGATGACGTGCGCGAATCCAGTTCGAAGTTGGCTCGGGGCGTGCCTTTTGGGCCTGGCGGGGATGGTTCTGCCAACTTCCGGGGGAGCGCAAACGGCTTCGTCACCTTCGAGTGCGGCCACGACGCCGAAGGCGCGGGCGGGTAGTGGACACTCAGCGGGTAGTGAACACTCGACCGCGAAAAAGAAAAGCACGAAATCTGCCACCCATCACGGCAGCAGTCACGCCAGCACGCGAAAGAAGAGTTCTCGTGGAAAGACGGCCAAGAAGCGCGGTCAGCAGGCAATCGATCCCACGCGAGCGCGAGAAATTCAAGAAGCGTTGATTCGCGATCACTACATGCAGGGCGAACCCTCCGGCACATGGGATGCGGCGACGCAATCGGCGATGCAGCGTTATCAGGCCGATCAGGGGTGGCAATCGAAGACGACGCCAGATTCGCGTGCGCTCATCAAACTGGGACTCGGCCCGAGTCACGATCATCTGCTGAACCCGGAGAGCGCCATGACGGGAGCGGCGCCCACGGGAGATCCGAAAGCGGACGCGAAACCGGGTTCTGCTGACGACAACGTTCCCAAACAGTAGCTATTTCTTGTATTGATCCAGCAACGGTCGCGGGCAATAGGGAATCGGCAAGCCCTTCACGATCGCGCCGGGATTGCTCTCCACCAAAGCCTCGGCGTATTCGGCACCGACGATTTTCTCTGCGACGATGCGCGCGGCAGAGAGGTTTGGGACACGCCGCCGGGTTTCGTGCGCATCGGAGGCAAGGATGTGTACCGCCGACCGGTCGAGCAGCCAGCGCGCAATGATTTCCGGTCGTTCTCCCCAAAAACCGGTTAAGGCGGAAGCCGTCACCTGTATCAAGCAGCCCTGCTCCGCCCACTCCACAATTCGTTGCGGCGACTGCTGAAGGATGGGATTGCGCTCGGGGTGAGTCAAGATCGGCGTTACGCCGCAGTCGCCCAGCCGCGTAAAACACTCGGACAGGTTGATCGGTACGCTGTAGTTACTGAGTTCGATGAGTAGATAATTGGTTTCGCCGATGGTGTAGAACTGCGGCTGGGAGAGGACCCGTTCCAAGTTTTCGAATGAAAGATGAAAATCGCAGCCGAGGGTCAGTTCGAGCTCTGTGGACAAGCCGTCTTGCCGCAGGCGTTCCCGAAGCTGGTCAAGAAGATCGGAAAGATAGGAGCGATCGTAGGCGTAGCGGTCGTTGGCGTGCGGGGTGGCGACGATATGCGTGATTCCGTCGGCCACGGCCATGCGGCACATCTCCACCGAGACGTCCCAGGACCTGGGTCCGTCGTCGACCTCAGGCAAAAGATGGCAATGGATGTCGATCACAGCGCAAAACTCGAGATTCAGTTGGTGAAAATTGTCTTTCTCGATTAGAACACATCCTGCGGTCCGGCATCGCTAGCGTCACAGCGGTTGGTAAGCACAGCTTTAAGGCCTGCGGGCGCATCCAACATTCCGGGTCCGTCCGCGCATGATTCGGCCGGCTTGTCGTTCGGTTGAATTTCGTCGGGGAGGAGAGGTCTATTCGAAATCGCGTAGTTGCGCGATTTCGTTGTTCTCATGCACGATAGTGGACACGACCTTATTGGATCTCAACTTGAAGATTGAGGAGCAGGTTCGCACATGAGCTTTTTGCGGGCGGCGCGCGCCGCACTGACAGGTTACGCAGCACTTCTCCCGGTTCTCGCTGTACTCGTCGGATTGTCTCTTTCTTGCGGCAACGGCACCAGCACGACCCCCTCAGCTCCGAATCATGGTGCATACGTCACCCTGCCGAGCAAGGGCGTGGTGCAGTTTCTGCAGATTGAGGGGTCAACCGGAGCGCTGATTCCGGGCCCGATTACGCCTCCGACCGAAAACATTTCGCCGACCGGCCTGGCGCTGATGCCGTCGAAGAAATTTCTGTTTGCGGTCAATCCTCGGGCCAACACGATTTCGATCTTCAATGTGGCGAGCGATGGTTCTCTGACACTGAGCGGCGCTCCGGTGCAGGCCGGTTCGGGGCCGAGTTCGTGTGTGATTGATCCGACGGGACAATTTCTGCTGGTGACGAACAGCCTTTCGAACAACATTTCGGTGTTTTCGATCAATGCGAGTTCGGGTGCCTTGACGGAAATCGCCGGCTCGCCGTTCTGGGCGAACACAAATCCCACGAACATCGTCATCACGCATGCTGGAAAGTTCGTGTTTGTGACCAATCCAGGCATCGGCATGGTCACGGGATATTCGCTGTCGAGTGGCGTCTTGACTCCGATTCCGGGATCGCCGTTTTTCTCCGGGGCAGGGGCTGCGGCTCTCACAGTTGACGGCAGCGACCGGTTCCTCTACGTGGCCAATCCCTACGCCGTCAACCCCCTGTTAACGACTGTAGGAAACATTTCTGGGTTCAACGTCGACCCGAACACTGGCGCGTTAACGCCGATTCTGGGAACGCCATTCGCAGCTACCGACGGATCCGGACCCACCGCGATCACGGTCGATCCAACGGGAAGGTTTGTTTATGCGACGACGCCGGGATCGAGTTTTTCCATCTGGTGTTTCAGTATCAATCCGCCGAACGGGCAACTGACAGCGGTAACGGGTTCGCCGTTCAGCCTGACTTCCGGCGGCTTGTTTGCTTTATTCGACCCCAGCGGAAACTATTTCTACATCGGAAGCGCGTCGGGAACGGCCATCGCGGGATACACCTATAATCCATCAACCGGATCTCTGACAGCGGTGGCGAACTCGCCATTTTCGGTCAGCGTACAGCCTGGCGGGATGGTCTTGACGGAGTGACGGGTTTAACCCGAAAAAGAGCCTCAAGCCTGTGGTATCTATTACTTGCGATGTGGCACTTTGGTGGCATTGGTTTAACACCCGCGTGCCATTTTCAGTTTTATGTCCCAGGCTTACATTCCGAAGTGAGCAGTTCTGGGGGAGGGCTGCCCGGGCGTCCTGGATTCGAAAGAATCCGGACGCCCGTTTAATTTTTCGCCAGATTCTTTGGCAGTAATCTTTTCTTGTTGCGGAGAAATCTTGTCGAAGAGATGCGAATCATCGCGCTGCAGCTTGAGTCCGCAAAAGACCTTCAAAAGCAAACAATCTAATTTGTAGAAATGGTGAAGTTCACCGTGATGCGAGCCTGCGTCTCGACGGGTTGGCCGTTCTGCAGGTAGGGCTTGAAGTGCCACTGTTTCACTGCTTCGCGTGCGGCGGCTGCGAGAATCCCCGGGCCGCTGAGGATCTGCAATTCCTGAATGGAACCGTCGCGGGAGATCAGCGCTTGCAGGCTGACCGCGCCTTGTACTTTCATCTGTCTCGCCAGAAGCGGGTAGTCCGGCGGAACGGATACGGTCACACTCTGCTCAGTCTGCGGCGAAAGCTCCACGCGGCTGCTAGCCGTTACCGTGGCTCTCCCGGTTGGCGAAGAGTCAGCGGATGCCGCATCGGAGCCCACATCCAGATGAATCGCATTGCTTTTCGCGGGAACGCTGATGTGCTGGTTTCCGGCCACGACTTCGACTTGCAGCGGAGGCAGGGCGGCGCGCTCGGTTGTCGTTGCCGAGAACGGAGGAGCGTCCGTAGAAGCCGGCGCAGTGGACTTGGCTGTGACCTTGTGATCCCGCGTGGAAGCGGTGGGCGCACTCGCTGGAGTTGCCGCTACACTCTTCCGGGTGCGAAAGGTGGACTCCTGGACTTCGCCGCTCGAGGGAAACCAGAAATCCCAATCTTTCAAAACGACAGCGACGAGGGCGGCAAGCAGAATCGCGAGCGCGATCAGCATGCGTTTGCGTTGAACTGTGGTGTCGAGCAATTCCGGCTGCATAGGCAGTCGCGTCGAGCGTTCCAGGTGATTTTCGGGCTGAGCTTCGTCGTGAAACATGGCCACAGGAGCGTCCTCGCCAAGCGCGGCCGGGGTTCGGGGAGTGCCAGCTTACGCTGAGTTAGTATGCCCCAAACCCGCACCCATGCCAAGTATTTCCCGGCATGGGAGGGGCGCCGAACGCGGCGTCACCACCTGCTCGGGAGTGCCAGTAACGGTTACTGTCCGAGGCAAAATAACTGCAACTTATTACTCTTTCGAGATTTTGTAATCCAGTTTGTCGAGAATGCCGGTGGCAGCGGCTAGAATCTCCTTATCCACCTTGCGGTTGGTCGCGATCGCCTCAGCCAGGGGAACGGAAATCAGCTTGTTTCCCCGCAGGGCCGCCATCTGCCCGAATTCGCCGCGATGGACCATATCGATGGCGCCGAGGCCGTAGCGGGTGGCAAGCACGCGGTCGAACGCGCTGGGGGTTCCGCCGCGCTGAATATGTCCGAGGACGACCGATCGCGATTCGAAACCGGTGCGTTTTTCGATCTCGGTGGCGACCGCCGACCCGATTCCACCCAAGCGAGCATGGCCGAAATCGTCGACGCCTCCGGCGGATGTGTTTTCGCTTCCGCCGGCAAATTTCGCACCTTCGGCCGCGACGACGATGC
>Ga0181531_10002929_pt1 | contig 10528 bp, 7 predicted proteins | sample PEATcosm2014_Bin_38_FD_119743 | JGI IMG/M metagenome (GOLD analysis project Ga0181531, IMG submission 119743) | Peatland microbial communities from MTU Mesocosm Facility, Houghton, MI, USA - PEATcosm2014_Bin11_10_metaG | ecosystem: Environmental > Terrestrial > Soil > Wetlands > Peat | place... | reverse complement strand
GCGCCGGGTCTGAGCGCCGACGTTGTATTGGCTCAGGATGCGCCCCGTGGTGAGAATCAGCGGATATCGCGCATTGACCTTTTCCGCGGTCGGCACGTACTCGGTGACCAGGAATTTGCCCTTGCCGCGCACGAATTCACCGACGTGCATCGTCGGTGTGCCATTCGGATGCGCGGCGTTGCAGGGCCACTGGATGCTTCCCAACTCGTCGATGCGCGCGAAGCTCACGCCGGTGAACGTCGGCGTCAAGCGTGCGATTTCGTCCATGATCTCGGACGGATGTCCGTAGTTCATCGGATACCCGACCGCGTTGGCGAGCAGCTGCGTAATTTCCCAATCGGCATAGCCGCTCTTGGGATCCATGACTTTGCGCACCCGCGATATGCGCCGCTCGGCGTTCGTGAAAGTCCCGTCCTTTTCGAGGAACGAGGAGCCCGGTAGAAATACGTGCGCGAATTTCGCCGACTCGTTCAGGAACAGGTCTTGCACGATGATGCATTCCATCGAAGTCAGCGCGGCGGTCACGTGCTGAGTGTTGGGATCGGACTGCGCAATGTCCTCGCCCTCGATATAGGCCCTTGAATTCTCCGTCGAGCGCGGCCTCGAACATGTTCGGAATGCGCAAGCCCGGCTCGTTTTGCAAGCTGACGCCCCAGGCACCCTCGAACAAATGGCGCACCGTGTCATCCGAGACATGCCGGTAGCCCGGGAACTCGTGCGGGAAGGATCCCATGTCGCAGGAGCCCTGGACGTTGTTCTGTCCGCGCAGGGGATTGACGCCGACGCCCTCGCGCCCGACGTTGCCGGTCGCCATCGCGAGATTCGCGATGCCCATGACCATCGTCGAGCCCTGGCTGTGCTCGGTGACGCCGAGACCGTAGTAAATCGCGCCGTTGCCCGCGGCCGCGTAGAGCCGCGCAGCGGCGCGGACATCGCCGGCCGGTACGCCGGTGACCTCTTCCATCGCTTCCGGCGAATTTTTCGCGAGCGCAATGAAATTGCGCCACTTGTCGAACGAGGCGACCTCACAGCGAGCGCGCACGAATTCTTCCTTGACGAGCCCCTCGGTGACGATCACGTGCGCAAGCGAGTTGATCAAGGCGACGTTGGTGCCGGGCCTGAGTTTCAGGTGATAGTCGGCTTGGATATGGGGGGTGCGGACCAGATCGATCGTGCGCGGGTCGGCGACGATCAGCCGTGCACCCTGGCGCAGGCGGCGCTTCATCTGCGAGGCGAACACCGGATGCCCGTCGGTGGGATTCGCGCCGATCACGAAGATCACGTCGGCTTTCATCACGGAATCGAAATTCTGCGTGCCGGCCGACTCGCCCAAGGTGTTCTTGAGGCCGTATCCAGTCGGGGAATGGCAGACCCGCGCGCAGGTGTCGACATTGTTGTTGCCGAAGCCGGCGCGTACGAGCTTCTGCACCAAATAGGTTTCCTCATTGCTGCAGCGTGAGGAAGTGATGCCGCCGATCGAGTTGCGGCCGTATTTCGCCTGAATGCGCTTCAGTTCGCTCGCCGCATAGCCGATCGCTTCGTCCCACGTCACTTCACGCCAGGGATCCGAGATCTTCTGGCGGATCATCGGTTTCATGATTCGGTCCGGATGCGTTGCGTAACCGATTGCGAAGCGTCCCTTGACGCAGGAGTGACCGTGATTCGCGCCGCCGTCCTTGTTCGGCACCATGCGCACGACTTCCTCGCCCTGCATCTCGGCGCGGAACGAGCAGCCCACGCCGCAGTAGGCGCAGGTCGTCGTGATGCTGTGCTCGGCCTGGCCCTTGGCAATCAGTGTATTTTCCGAGAGCGTGGCCGTCGGACAGGCCTGAACGCAGGCGCCACAGGATACGCATTCCGAGTCCATGAACGACACGTCCTGGCTCGCGGCGACCTTGGAGTCGAAGCCACGGCTCTGGATCGTGAGCGCCAAAGTCCCTTGTTGTTCGTCGCAAGCGCGCACGCAACGCGAGCAGACGATGCACTTGCTCGCATCGAACGTAAAATAGGGATTGCTGGTGTCCTTCACCGCGCTCAAGTGATTGGCGCCTTCATAGCCGTAGCGCACTTCGCGCAGTCCGACGACCCCCGCCATGTCTTGTAATTCACAATGGCCGTTCGCCGGACAGGTCAAGCAGTCGAGCGGGTGATCTGAGATGTAGAGTTCCATGACGCCGCGGCGGATGTCGGCGAGCTGCTTGTTCTGCGTGCGCACTTTCATGCCTTGTGCAACCGGCGTCGTGCAGGAGGCGGGCAGGCCCTTCATACCGTCGATCTGTACGAGGCACATCCGGCACGAGCCGAATGCCTCCAGTTGTTCGGTTGCACAGAGCTTCGGAATCTTGATTTCCGAGAGTGCGGCAGCGCGCATGACCGAGGTGCCCTCGGGTACGGTCACTTCGCGCCCGTCGATGGTGAGCGTCACGAGCTTCGCGCTGTCGCGTCCCGGGGTGCCGTAATCTTGTTCGACAATCGACAACATGGCGGAAACCTCGCTAAAGAGACTTCATGCGGACGCGTGCGCCCGCTCAGATTTGACAAAATCCTCGGGAAAATGGTTCAACGCGGAGAGCACAGGGTAGGGTATCAAACCCCCGAGCGCGCACAGCGAGCCATAGGTCAAGGTCTCGCACAGATCGCGCAGCAGCAGCTCTTGCTGCGGCGCATTTTGCCCCGCGAGCAAGCGGTCGATGACCTCGACGCCGCGCGTGGAGCCGATGCGACACGGCGTGCACTTACCGCAGGACTCGATCGCACAAAACTCCATCGCATAACGCGCCTGCGCGGACATGTCGACGCTGTCGTCGAATACCACGATGCCGCCATGGCCGAGCATGCCTTTGATCGCGGCGAACGCCTCGTAATCCAACGGCGTGTCCAATTGCGAGTCCGGCAGATACGCCCCCAACGGCCCGCCAACCTGCACCGCACGAATCGGCCGGCCGCTCAAGGTGCCGCCGCCGAACTCAGTCAGTAAATTGCGCAGGCTCATGCCGAACGCAATCTCCACGAGGCCGCCGAATTTTACATTGCCGGCCAATTGCATCGGCAGCGTGCCGCGCGAGCGCGCCATTCCGAAGTTCTGGTAATGCGCCGCCCCCTGGTCGAGGATGATCGGGACCGACGCAAACGTGATCACGTTGTTGATGACCGTCGGTTTGCCGAACAGCCCGGCGATCGCCGGCAGCGGCGGTTTGAAGCGTACCTGGCCGCGCTTGCCCTCGAGCGACTCGAGTAAGGAGGTCTCCTCGCCGCAGATGTATGCGCCTGCACCCATGCGGACTTCCAAGTCGAAGCGTTTGCCGCTGCCTTGGATGTCATTGCCGAGGTAATGCGCCTCATAGGCGGCTTTGATCGCCGCTTCGAGCGCCCGCTTTGCATCCGGGTATTCCCAGCGCAGATAAATGTAGCCTTGGGTCGCCCCCGTCGCGAGCGCCGCGATCGTCATGCCCTCGATCAGCACGAACGGGTCTCCCTCCATGAGCATGCGATCCGAGAAGGTGCCGGAATCGCCCTCATCGGCATTGCAAACGACGTACTTTTGGCTACCCGCCGCGCCGAGAACGGTCTTCCATTTGATGCCGGCAGGAAACGCAGCACCGCCGCGGCCGCGCAAGCCCGAGGCCGTGACGCTGGCCACGATGTCGGCGGGCGGCAGTGCGAGCGCCGCGGTGAGGCCGCGGTAACCGCCATGGGTCAGATAATCGCCAAGCTCGCGCGGATCAACGATGCCTACACGCGCAAAGCTGAGCCGCTGCTGACGCTTCAGATAGGGGATTTCCTCGGTCGGCCCCAGAGCCAAGGGGTGGCTGCCGGCAGGCAATGCTGTCGAGGCAAAGCCGGCCGTGAATAACTCGGCGACTTGCTCAGCCTCAACGGGCCCATATGCGTGCCGCCGGCCTGCGATTTCGACCTCGACGAGCGGCTCGAGCCATAACAATCCGCGTGAGCCGTTGCGCACGATCTGGACGTCGATTTTGCGGCGCGATGCCTCGGCGGCCACCGCAGCGGCGGTCTGGTCGGCGCCCACGGCGCGCGCGGCGGCATCGAGGGGGATGTACATCTTCAAGCTGCTCATGGCTTGACGGCCGTGCGCGCCGCAGCGACCAAGGCATCGAAGCGTGCCGGCGATACGCGTCCTTGGAGCTGCTCGTCGATCATGACCGAGGGTCCGAGTGCGCAATTGCCGAGGCAATAGACCGGTTCAAGGCTGATCGCGCCGTCGGCCGTAGTTCCGTGAAAATCGATGCCGAGGCTGCGCTTGGCATGGGCTTCGAGCGCCACCGCGCCGACCGCCTGGCAGGCCTCCGCTCGACATAGATGCACGACGTGCCGGCCGCCGCGCTCCTTGCGAAAATAGTGATAAAAGCTCAATACGCCATGGACTTCGGCGAGCGACAAATTGAGCTCGCCGGCGATCAGCGGAACCGCATCGTGCGGCACGAAGCCCAGCGCCTCTTGCACCGCGTGCAGGATGGGCAGCAGCCCGCCAGGCAAACTCTTCAACCGCTTGCAGGCATCCGCAACAGCCGCGCGCTCGCCCGCACTGAGTGAGGAGGGCGGTTCAAGCTTGAGCGGAATTACCCGCCGCGGCGAAGCATCGGTCATGGCAACCTTGGCAAACCGTTAGTCGTAGACGCCAATCATAGGCTGATATATTAACAACGAATAGTCGCAACGATCGGTATGCGGTGCGCACAAATCGGGTCCGAACGCGACAGTCGGTTGGCTAAATCACGACCGGAGCTCTCGCCGCGGGCATGAACCAGGCCGTGTTCGTCCAGCGGACAGCATAGGGCCCCCCGGCGGGGGCTGCGAGTCGGTGCATCGCGCAAAAGGCCGTCGCGATCCGCCCAGAATGTGATTCAGAGCCGCTTGGCGCCTAAAGCCCACCTGTCGGATGCCGATAAGCGCCATGGAGGGTGCTGGGCCGATCCCGTGCTCGCTTGAAATCCGATCCGTGCCTTGAAACTCGAGGGTGCATGCTCGCCGTGTCCAACATGATCAAAAACCTGCAGATCGGCATCAAGTTATTGTTCGCCTTTTTGCTAGTGCTCGCGTTTGCGGCGGTCATCGGCATTACCTCCGATTCCAGACTCGGTGACCTCGCCCACCAAACCGACCTGATCGCAAGCCAGGCGCTCGCGAGCGTTTATCGAATTTCCGCGATCGACACGAATGCAGCGCAAAGCCGGTCCGCCGCACTCGAAGTGCTCACGCGCCTGCAGCTCAACAATGCGAGCGGCGCCGAGGAATCCAGCAAGACGCTTGCGGACGTCGAGGCACATATGAAGGCCAATGTGGAGGCCTATTTGCCGCTGATTCAGTCCGCCGATCAGCAAGCGCTCTGGTCGGATGCCGACGCCAAGTGGAAGCTGTACAAAAAAGATCAAGACCGCGCGATCGCGATTGCCGAAGACGGCCTGGCGAGCGACGCGCAGAAGGTGCTGATCGGCGGCGCCAAGGTCAAATTCGATGATGCCAGCCTCGCGCTGCGCAAGCTGATCGACTACGGCAATGAGTATGCAGATAGTGCGAAACACGCGGCATTCGCGTCCGCGGCTGCGGCGCGTCGCACGGTGTTGCTGCTGCTGATTGCCGCCACCGCAATCGGCATCACGATTGCCGTGGCGATGACGCGCGCGATCACGCGCCCGCTGCGCGATACGATCGCTCTGCTCGGAAAAATCGGCCACGGCGAACTCGACAACTCGATCGACACGACGCGTCGCGACGAAATTGGACAAATGCTCGTCGGGCTTTCGACGACCCAGTCGCAATTGCGCGAGCGGGCGGCGCTCGATCGGCAACATCGCGAGGACGAGCGCATTCGCGGCGAGACCGACCGGCGCGCGCTCGAGGAAATCAAGAGCGTCGTCGCCGCGGTCGCGGACGGGCAACTCGAGCAGCGGCTCTCGACGGCCGGCAAGAACGGCTTCGCGCTCGAACTCGCCGAAAGCATGAATCGGCTCATCGAAAACGTCGCGAACGTCGTCACCGGCGTCGGTCGGCTCGTCGACAGTGCGAACAACGGCGATCTTACGCAGCGGATGCAACTCGATGAACGCAGCGGCCTCGAGCGCAAGATCGGCAGCGGCATCAATCGCCTGGTCGGCGAGATGTCGACGATGGTCGGGCAAGTCAAGGAGTCCGCCGCCGAGGTCTCCCGCGGCGCGCGCGAGATCTCGCACGGCAACGCGAGCCTCTCACAGCGTACCGAGAATCAAGCCTCATCGCTGCAGCTGACCGCGGCATCGATGGAAGAAATGACCAGTTCGGTACGCCAAAACGCCGAGAACTCCAGCCAGGCGAACCAGCTCGCGATCGACGCGCAGCAGCGTGCCGAGCGCGGCGGAACGGTCATCGCGAGCGCCGTTCAGGCAATGGAAGGCATCAACGGCTCCTCACGCAAGATTGCCGACATCATCGGCGTCATCGACGAAATTGCGTTTCAGACCAATCTGCTGGCGCTCAACGCCGCGGTTGAGGCGGCCCGCGCCGGCGACCAAGGACGCGGTTTTGCCGTAGTCGCGAGCGAAGTACGGACCTTGGCCTCGCGCAGCGCGCAAGCGGCAAAGGAAATCAAGGGGCTGATCCGCGACAGCGTGAACCAGGTCGAGGCCGGCGCGCAGCTCGTCGGGGAGTGCGGCACGACTTTCTCGGAACTCGCCGTGGCCGTCAAAAAAGTCGGCAATATCATTGCGGAGATCGCCGGCGCGAGCGGCGAACAAGCGAGCGGCATCGACGAGGTCGGCAATGCAATCACCCAGATGGACGAACTCACGCACCAGAATGCGGCACTGGTTGCCGAAGCTGCGGAAGCATCGCGCGTGCTCGCCGAACAGTCTCAAAGCTTGACCGATTTGATGGATCGATACCGCGTAGCCGGTCGGCGCGGGGATGTTGCGGCGCCTGCGATGGCGCGCGTCGTCGGGGCCAACTGAACTGATATTGGAGGATGTATGTGGCGGAATATTCGCTGTGGTCTGTCTGTGTTGATGCTGACTCTTGCACCGCTCGTGGTCGCGAACGCGGGCGACGTGCCGACCAAGGATGAAGTCGTCGCGCAGGTCAAGAAAGCAGTCGCCTTTTACAAGGCGAACGGCAAGGATAAGACGATAGCCGAATTGAACAACAAGGACGGCCAGTTCGCACACGGCGAGGACTACGTCGACGCTCACGACACCACGGGTACCTGTGTCGCGCACCCGGTCAGCCCGGCGATCGTGGGCCTGAATCGCATGGATACGGCGGACCCGAACGGCAAGCTGTTCATCAAAGAGATGGTCGAGACCGCAAAGACCAAGCCGAACGGCTGGATCACGTTCATGCGCAAGAATCCAGTCAGCGGCAAAATCGAAAAGAAGACCGCTTATTGGGAAGTTCAGGACGGTTTGATTTTCAAGGCCGGCACTTACGAGTAAGGCGCCTCGCCGCCAGATATTCTTGCCGATGCCGCTGGTATTAGCTCCGGAACTCAAGCATCGTAGCGCGGACGACTTCTAGCCAAGGAGATCCGCTTGAATTTTGGCTCCCTTTGGGGCTTGGATCCATCGGTGACTTACCTCAACCACGGATCCTTCGGTGCTTGTCCGTCCGCGGTTTTGGCGGTGCAGTCGGCGCTGCGCGCCGAGATGGAACGAGAGCCGGTAGATTTCCTCTCGGCAACTCTGCCCGCCCGCCTGAACGCTGCGAGGGAGGTACTCGCGCCGTTTCTCGGCGCCGATGCCGCGGACCTCGCGTTCGTGCCGAACGCAACGGCCGGCGTCAACGCGGTGCTGCGCTCGCTGCAGTTTGCGCCCGATGACGAGCTGCTCGTCACCAACCATACCTATGCCGCGTGTCGCAAGACCGTCGATTTCGTGGCCGCAAGGCACGGTACACGCGTGGTCGTCGCCCAATTGCCGTTTCCGGTGCAGGACGGCGACCAATTCGTCGAGGCCGTCGTGAAATGTGTCACGCCGGCGACGCGATTGGCGCTGATCGACCACGTCACGAGCCCGACGGCCTTGGTACTGCCGATTGCGCGCCTGGTCAGCGAGCTGCGCGCGCGAGGCGTCGATACGCTGGTCGATGGAGCCCATGCGCCGGGCATGGTCGCGCTCGAGCTTAAGAAACTCGGCGCGGCCTACTACACCGGCAATGCGCACAAGTGGCTCTGTGCCCCCAAGGGCGCCGCATTCTTGTATGTGCGCCGCGATTGCCAAGCGGCGCTGCATCCGATCGTGATCAGTCACGGTTACAACGCAGGATTTCATGCGGAATTCGACTGGACCGGCACCTGCGATCCGACGCCGTGGCTGTGCATTCCGGAGTCGCTGCGCTTCGTCGGCGGCCTAATGCCGGGCGGTTGGACGGAGGTCATGGCGACCAACCATGCGCTCGTGTTGCGAGCGCGAGAATTGCTGCTCGATGCGCTCGGCGTCGATGCGCCATGTCCCGCCTCGATGATCGGTTCGATGGCTTCGATGCCGCTGCCGCCGGCGCAGCCCGGCTCGCCGGCGTCCCGGCTCGACTGCGCGGGTCTGCACGACTGGTTCCGCGGTCAGGGCGTCGAGACCTGGCTGCACCCACATCCGGTGCCGCTGCTACGCCTCTCGTCGCAGCTCTACAACGGCATCGACGATTATCGGCGGCTTGCCGGCCTGGTTGTCCGGGCGTTTCATGGCGACTGAGTCCGGCCGGAGCGGAATTCAGGCCAGGCTTTCCACGTTTGACACCGCGATGGTGGTGTTCAGTTTGGTCGTCGGCATCGGGATTTTCCGCACCCCGGCAATCGTCGCGAGCGCAGCGGGCAGCGCGGCGATGTTCTTCGCCGCGTGGATCGCCGGCGGGATCGTCGCGATGATCGGCGCGTTCACGTTCGCGGAGATCGGTTCGCGGCATCCGCGTGCCGGGGGCTATTACCGCGTCGTCGCGGACTGTTACGGCCCGACACTCGCCTTCATGTTGAATTGGTCACAAACCCTGCTGCAGGGTGCCGGTGCGGCCGGCGTCGCATTCATCGGTGCCGATTATCTGATCCCGGTGTTGCTGCCCGCGCAGTGGCGCACGTCGCAGGCGTCGCTCGCGCTCGCGAGCGCAACGATGCTGGTCCTGCTGTTTCTGAACTATCGCGGCGTCAAGCCGGGGGCACGCACCCAGAACATTCTCTCCTTGGTAAAAATCGCGATGATCGTCGGCCTCACGGCACTCGCACTGCTGCTCGCGCCGCACGCCAACGTCGGCGCGCCGGCGGTCACCGCGCCTTGGGCGCCGCGTCTGTCGGCGGCGCTGATACCGTGCTTCTATGCCTACGGCGGCTACCACATGACGATGAATCTCGGCGCCGATCTCAAAGATGCGCGGCGGCGATTCCCGCTGGCCATCACCGCCGGCATGCTCACCGTCGTGGGTCTTTATCTGCTGATTAATTTCGCCTACGTGCAGGTGCTCGGAATCGGCGGCATCGCGGATTCGAAGTTGGTCGCGGCGGCGCTGTCGCGTGCGACTTTCGGCCCTTCGGGCGAGGCGGTGATTTCCGTGGCCGTTTTCCTCTCGGCGGCCGGCTTCGTCAACGCGACGATCATTCAAATGCCGCGCAGCTACTACGCGATGGCCCAGGACGGCGTATTGCCGCGGGCCTTCCTGCGCGTGAACCCGGAAAGCCAAGTGCAGGAGGTCGGCCTGCTGTTCTTCGGCGTATCGATGTTGATACCGGCATTCATGCTCGGTTCGTTCGAGAAGCTGCTCAACTACGTGATCTTCACCGATATGCTGACGCTTGCGGTGGTCGCCTCGACGCTGTTCGTGCTGCGCCGGCGGCGCCTCGGCGACGGCGGCTTCACGATGCCGGGCTATCCTGTGCTGCCGCTGCTGTACATCGGCTGTCTACTCGGGGTTGCGGTCCGTGTGTTCTCGCTGGATCCCGGGCTCGCGCTCGCGGGCGCCGGTGTATTGATAACCGGTTGGCCGCTGTTTCGGCTGGGACATAAAATATTCGGCGGCGCCAAGCGATCCGATTCGGGATAGTTCTCCGAGTCGGGATCCTGTGATAGTTTGACAGCGGTAGGCGCGATCCTGCCGGAGGCACTTCGATGGCGACGACAAATTATCGCAATTTCCCTCCGGTCGGCCAAAACGACAATACTTCTTGCTGGGCGGCATGCCTCAGCTGGTGGCTCGCCGCAAATGGGCGACGGCGCTCGAGCCAAAACGACCTTCTCGTGGAATTCGCCAGCATGGCCTCCGACGATGGCACCGTGAACATCGAGGGGTTTCTGAAAATTGCGGCAACTCCGCGATTCGGGATGCAGACCGCGCGATTCAACATCTCGGGAATCCAGCAAATCCGGGACAACGGCGCACTGCCGATTACGGACGCGCCCAATTTGATTGCGTTCCATAAGTTCTTGGTGGGTCCGGGCATCATCGGCATGCACATGAACGTCGTATTCAATCAGCGTTCATCGGAAACGAGTTCGGTCGTCACCTGCATGGACCCGTGGTTTCCTGACAACGCGCCCGACGGGCGTCGCACCGGCGTGTT
>Ga0181531_10002928_pt1 | contig 10528 bp, 7 predicted proteins | sample PEATcosm2014_Bin_38_FD_119743 | JGI IMG/M metagenome (GOLD analysis project Ga0181531, IMG submission 119743) | Peatland microbial communities from MTU Mesocosm Facility, Houghton, MI, USA - PEATcosm2014_Bin11_10_metaG | ecosystem: Environmental > Terrestrial > Soil > Wetlands > Peat | place... | reverse complement strand
GCCGATCCTATCATTGTGGATTCCCTCAAAGTAGTGGACGCAGTGTTGAAGGTGGAGACGCCATCCGGCCCCTGTTGGCGGCGCTACAATCACGATGGATATGGACAACGCGCGGATGGCGGCCCCTTCGTAGGTTGGGGGCAGGGGCGCGCCTGGCCGCTGCTCACCGGCGAGCGCGGTCACTACGAGTTGGCGGCCGGGCACGACGCGAAGCCGTTCGTGCGGGCCATGGAAGCCTTTGCGTCGGCCACGGGCCTGTTGCCCGAGCAGGCGTGGGATAGCCCGGATTTGGCCAGCGCTTACATGTACCTCGGACGGCCGACGGGCTCGGCCATGCCGTTGATGTGGGCGCATGCAGAGTACGTCAAACTCCTGCGATCCACCGGCGATGGGAAGGTTTCCGACCTGATTCCCGACGTGGCCAAGCGGTATCTGGGCGCACGCGCGGATCTTCCATTAATCGAAGTCTGGAAGTTTACCAGGCAGGCGCGCAGCGTCAAGCCCGGCTACGTGCTGCGCATCCAAGTGCCGGCCGCTTTCCGATTGCACTGGTCGGGCGACGAGTGGCAGACCGCGCGGGACACTCCCTCTTCCGCCACCGTGCTGGGCGTCGAGTTCGCGGACATTCCGATTCCCACGGCGCAGAAGGCGCCCATCCGCTTTACCTTTTTCTGGCCGGCAAGCAACTCTTGGGAGGGACGCGACTATCTGGTGTCAGTTGCCGGCTGAGCCATGTACACTCCTCACACGTACCCCGCTGCTCTCCTGATGATGCTGGCCAGCATGCTGTGCTGGGGCAGTTGGGCCAACACGCAGAAGATCGATAAAGCGTGGCGATTCGAGTTGTACTATTGGGATTACATGTGGGGAGTTGTGGCGTGCTCCCTTCTATTCGGTCTTACCCTGGGCCGTACGGACCCCGCGGCTTCGGTAAGTTTCTTTCGCAATCTCGACGGCGCAGGCACCCGGTCCCTGGTTGAGGCTTTCGTGGGCGGCATGATTTTCAATCTCGGAAACTTGCTGTTAGTCGCCGCCATTTCGGTGGCGGGCATGGCGGTCGCCTTTCCCTTGGGCGCGGGCCTAGCCCTGGTGATCGGGGCGGTTCTCAATTATGCCGTCTCGCCGGCCGGCAACCCATTGCTGCTGTTTGGTGGGATTCTGCTGATCTGCGCCGCTATCGTCTCCAATGCCATGGCCTACCGTGGACTGTCGAAAGGCAAAAAGGCGGGCGCCAAGGGGATTGTCCTGAGCCTGCTGTGCGGCGTGGTCATTGGGCTCTTCTATCCTTTCGTAGCCAAAGCCCTAACCGGAGCGAACCATCTCGGGCCCTATACCGTTTACTTCGTGTTTGCGGTGGGCGCTTTGGCGTCCAACTTCCCCCTCAATTATGCGTTCATGCGGCGGCCGGTGAGCGGCTCGCGGCTCGCGATCGGCGACTACCTTCACGGCCGGCCCGCGGCGCATGCCTGGGGAGTCCTGGGTGGTCTCATCTGGGGGACCGGGACCATCTGCAGCTTCGTGGCTGCCTACACTCCGATGGTGGGGCCGGCCACCGCGTTTTCGCTCGGCGAAGGCAATACCATGATTTCCGCGGTCTGGGGCGTTTTCGTATGGAAAGAATTTCGCGGCGCCGGCACTGATGTGAAGCGATTGCTCGCGGCGATGTTCAGCCTGTTTGTTTTAGGCCTGGTTTCCATATCGTTGGCGCCGGTATTCGGATAGACACAGATATGGCTACAGACAAGCATTATGAAGTCATCATCATCGGAACGGGCGCTGGAGGAGGAACTCTGGCTTACCACCTGGCGCCATCCGGAAAGCGAATTCTGCTTCTGGAACGAGGCGGTTATCTGCCACGCGAGAAGGACAACTGGGATGCGCGGGCCGTGTTTGTCGAATCGAAGTACAGGGCCAAAGAAGCGTGGCTTGATAAGGACGGCAACCCTTTTCATCCCGGAGTCCAGTATTACGTCGGCGGCAACACGAAGGTGTATGGCGCGGCGTTACTGCGGTTCCGCGAGCGGGACTTCGGGGAAGTCGGACATCATGGCGGCGTGTCGCCGGCGTGGCCCTTGAGCTACACGGACTTCGAGCCGTACTACACCAAGGCGGAGCGCCTCTATCACGTCCACGGGCAGCGCGGCGCCGACCCGACCGAAGGTCCCGCCAGTGCGCCTTATAGCTATCCGCCGGTGAGCCATGAACCGCGTATACAGGAGTTGTGCGACGATTTTCGGCGGCTTGGCCATCATCCGTTCCCTTTGCCGCTCGGCATTCTGCTGGACGAGGAAGATGGAAAGGCGCTGCACAACAGTGCCTGTGTGCGATGTCCCGCGTTTGATGGATTTCCTTGCCTGGTCAACGGCAAGGCAGATGCGCAGGTGATCTGCGTGGATCCGGCGCTCGAGCATTCGAACGTCGAACTCCTGACCGCCGCCTATGTGGAGCGCCTGGAAACCAGCCCATCCGGACGGGAAGTGACCAAAGTGATCGTCAGGCGCAAGGGCGCCGTGGAAGAGTACGCCGCGGACATCGTAGTGGTTGCCTGTGGCGCGATCAACTCCGCGGCGTTGCTTTTACGCTCCGCCAACGGGAAGCACCCCGGCGGTCTGGCAAACAGCTCCGACGTGGTGGGCCGGCACTACATGCGGCACAATTGCTCGGCCTTTATGGCCATTTCCAGGGATCCCAATCCGACTGTGTTCCAGAAGACTCTGGCATTGAACGACTTCTATTTTCGCTCCGACGATTGGGAATATCCTCTGGGCGAGATCCAGATGCTGGGCAAGACCGATGGAGAAATGCTCAAGGGCGAAGCGCCCGGCTGGGCGATTTGGAAGCCTGAGTTTGCGCTGGACTTCATGGCGGAGCACTCCATCGATTTCTGGCTGCAGTCGGAAGATCTGCCCCATCCCGACAACCGCGTCACTTTGAATCCCCATGGACAGATCGTGCTGAGCATCCAGGAGAACAACCTGGAAGGGCACCAACGTCTGAAGGCAAAACTGGAAGCCATTCTCACCGAAATCGGCCTTCACGATGTGTTGATGCCCCGCGCGCTTTACCTGGGCAAGAACATTCCGATCGGAGGCACGGCGCACCAGGCTGGAACCGTTCGGTTCGGACGCGATCCGAAGACATCGGCCCTGGATGTGAACTGCAAGGCGCATGATTTGGACAACCTTTACGTGGTCGACGCCAGCTTCTTTGTATCGATCGCAGCCGTGAATCCCAGCCTGACCATTATGGCGAACGCGTTGCGCGTGGGCGACCATCTGCTCGATCGGCTGGGCGCCACGGGAGACAGTAAGTAAGAAAGGATGGAAAACTCTTGAAAGCAATCGCCATTGTTCCGGGGACGGCCGGCGCTCACCTGGTGGAGCGGCCTGAGCCTTCGATCGCCGCGCCAGACGAAATCAAAATCCGCATCATACGAGTGGGCATCTGCGGTACCGACCGCGAAGAGGTATCCGGAGGGCGCGCGGACGCCCCGGATGGCCAGACAGAACTGGTCATTGGGCACGAAATGTTCGGCCAAGTGGTGGGCACCGGCTCATCGGTGACGCGCGTGAAGGCCGGAGACTACGCGGTGTTCACCGTACGGCGGGGATGCGGCGAGTGCGCCTCCTGCCAGATGAACCGCTCGGACATGTGCCAGAGCGGCAAGTACCGCGAGAGAGGCATCCGCGGTCTGGACGGATACCAAACGGAATTCGCGGTCGATAAAGAACAATACGCGGTGCGGGTGCCGGCCGAACTGGAGCCGGTCGGGGTCTTGATGGAGCCGCTCTCCGTCGTGGAGAAGGCCATCGACGAGTCCCTGCGCGTACAGACGGTGCGACGTCCCGACGCCGCCACGACTCCCGACTGGCTCCACGGGCGCCGCTGTCTGGTTGCGGGGCTGGGGCCGGTGGGCCTGCTGGCCTCGATGGTCCTGCGCCTGCGGGGCGGCGACGTTTACGGCCTGGACGTGGTGGATTCGAGTAGCGCCCGCCCGCAGTGGCTAGCCGCCATCGGCGGTCACTATTTAGACGGCCGCGAGGTGCCCGCGGACCATGTGGAAAAGAAGATCGGAGGCATGGACTTTATCCTGGACGCCAGCGGGATTGCCGCGCTGGAGTTCAACCTGCTGGATGCGCTGGCCCTGAATGGGATTTATGCGCTCACCGGCATACCGGGTGGCGACCGCCCGCTCCGGATTTCGGGCGCCGAATTGATCCGGCAGTTGGTGTTGGACAATCAAGTCATGTTGGGCAGCGTGAATGCCGCGCGCGGGCATTTTCAAATGGCGGCAGACGATCTGGCGCATGCCCAGCTGCGTTGGGGCGGTCAAATCGCAACCTTGATCACGCATCGATATTCGCCGGAGCAATTTGCCGCACTGGCGGACCGGCATCAATCGGACGCAATCAAGGAAGTCGTCGAGTGGGGGCAATAAGATGAAGATCGATTCCAAAGATTTCCGCGTTCGGCCTGGGAAGAAGGTCGAGCTCAGTAAGTGGCCGACGCGTGCGAAGCCCGTTTGCGACTCGAAGAAAGACTACCAAAAAATGCTGGAAGCGCACGTTGCCGAGTTGAGTGCCCTGCAACGCCTGCACTACGCCTCCAACCGCTATGCACTGCTGCTGATCTTTCAGGGGATGGACGCGGCCGGCAAGGACGGCGCTATCCGGCACGTCATGTCCGGAGTCAATCCGCAAGGCTGCCAGGTTTCCAGTTTCAAGGAGCCGAGCGCCGAAGAGCTGGAACATGATTTTCTCTGGCGGACCACATGCCGGCTTCCCGAGCGCGGCCACATCGGCATATTCAATCGTTCTTATTACGAGGAAGTGCTGGTGGTTCGGGTGCATCCGGAGATTCTCCGCAGCCAGGGACTTTCCGAAGAGTTGCGCGATGAGAAGGACATTTGGCAAGAGCGCTATCGGTCTATCGTGGACCTGGAGAGCCACCTTTATCGCAATGGCACGCACACCATCAAGGTATTCCTGCATCTTTCGCGGGAGGAACAGCGAAAACGATTCCTGCAGCGTATCGACGAGCCGGACAAGAACTGGAAGTTCAGCCTCGCGGACATTCACGAGAGGAAATACTGGAAGGATTACATGGCGGCTTTTGAGGCTTGCCTGGGGGCTACCAGCACGCATCACGCGCCGTGGTACGTGGTCCCCGCCGACGACAAGGAGAATGCCCGGTTGATTGTCTCCCAAATCGTGCTCGATGCGATCAATGATCTGAAGATGGCATATCCCAAGACCACCGCGAAACGCAAGGAAGAATTGAAATCCATCCGCAAGCTGCTGGAGAAGTAGGATCGCTCCCGGTGACTGCACCAGGCCTTACCAGCGACGAAGTCCGCCGCCGGCTCGAACAGTTCGGCCCAAACGCCGTGCCCGATGCGTCCGTGCATCCGTTGCGCAGGGCGCTGACCAAGTTCTGGGCTCCCGTTCCGTGGATGCTCGAAGCGGCCATCGTGCTGGAGGTGGTCCTGGGCAAGTACGTCGAGGCGGCCATCATCACGGTCCTCCTGGCCTTCAACGCGGCTCTCGGGTTTTTCCAGGAAGGCCGCGCGCAGGCGACTCTCACGGCGCTGAAGTCGCGTCTGGCCTTGAACGCTTCGGTCCGCCGCGACGGTGCTTGGGCCACCGTGCCCGCGACCTCGCTCGTGCCGGGCGATGTGGTCAAGCTATCGCTGGGAGCCGTGGTTGCAGCGGACGTGCGTCTGACCGAGGGATCGGTGCTGCTCGACCAATCCATGCTCACCGGCGAATCTGTTCCCATTGAAGCCGGGGCCGGGTTTGAAACGTATGCGGGAGCGCTGGTGCGGCGCGGTGAAGCGGTGGCGGAGGTGACCGCGACCGGAGCGCGCACAAAGTTTGGACGCACCGCGGAACTGGTTCGCACCGCGCACGTGGAAAGTACGCAGCAGAAAGCCGTTCTGCGCGTGGTGCGCAGTCTGGCCATGTTCAACGGCGTCGTCATCGTGACGTTGGTGGGCTATGCGCACGCGCTCAGGATGCCGGTGGGCGAGATCGTTCCGCTGGTGCTCACGGCGGTTCTGGCCTCGATCCCGGTAGCCCTGCCGGCTACCTTTACGCTCGCGGCAGCGCTGGGCGCACGGGCCCTTGCAAAACTCGGCGTTTTGCCGACGCGCCTCTCCGCCGTGGATGAGGCGGCCAGCATCGACGTGCTCTGCGCGGATAAGACCGGCACCCTGACCCAAAACGAGCTGACGGTCACCGCCGTGCATGCTATGTCCGGCTTCGATGAGCCGCATGTGTTGGGACTGGCTGCCCTGGCGAGTTCGGAGGGTGGGCAGGATCCCGTGGATGCGGCCATCCGGACCTCGGCCGCCAAGAAAGCGGCCGCCGATATGCCCAAACTGGTCAAGTTCGTCCCGTTCGATCCGGGGACGAAGATGTCGGAGGCGACTGCCACGGATGCCAGCGGCGCCCCGATCCGTGTGGTCAAAGGGGCGTTTGCCGCGGTGGCCGGACTGGCGGCGTCGGCTCCGGATGCGTTCAAGACGGCGGACGACCTGGAAGCGAAGGGCTTTCGCGTTCTGGCCATCGCGGCCGGTCCGCCAGCAGCGCTGAAGCTTGCCGGGATCATTGCTCTCAGCGATCCGCCTCGAACGGATTCGGCGGCGCTCATTTCGGAGTTGCATACTTTGGGGGTGCGCACCGTGATGATAACGGGCGACGCCCCGGCAACCGCTGCCATCGTGGCGCATGACGTCGGCCTGGACGGAAAAGTGTGTCCGCCCGGCCCCATCCCTGCTGAGGTCCGCCCCGAGGATTTCGCTGTTTTCGCCGGCGTCCTCCCCGAGGGGAAGTATAACCTCGTGAAGGCGTTCCAGAAGAGCGGCCACACTGTCGGCATGTGCGGCGACGGCGCCAACGACGCGCCGGCGCTGCGCCAGGCGCAGATGGGAATCGCGGTGTCAACCGCCACCGATGTAGCTAAGTCGGCGGCCGGCATCGTGCTGACCAAGCCAGGGCTCGGCGGCATCGTCGCTTCGGTGAGAGAAGGCCGCGCGACGTTCCAGCGCATCCTGACTTATACGCTCAACTCGGTTACCAAGAAGATCGTGCAGGTGCTCTTCCTGGCGGTGGGTCTGGTGATGACCGGGCACGCCATCCTGACCCCCATGTTGATGGTCATTATAATGCTCACAGGCGACCTCTTAGGCATGTCACTGGCGACCGACAACGTGCGGCCGTCCCCGATGCCCAATGCCTGGCGAATCGGGAAGTTGACCATCGCCGGTGTCTTCATGGGAGTCTCGGAGCTGGTCTTTTGTACCGCCGTCCTGACCATCGGCAAGTTCGGCCTGGGCCTTGGAATCGACGCTCTACGAACAGCGGCCTTTGTGGCCGTAGTGTTTGGAAATCAGGCCACCACTTACACCAATCGAGAACGCCAACACATAGGGTCCGCCCGTCCCAGCCGGTGGCTGATCGCGTCTTCGGTAGTCGACGTATCCATCGCCTCCACGCTGGCCCTTTGCGGAATCGCCATGACGCCTCTGCGGCTACTCGCCGTCGCCGGAACATTCGGAGCTGCCGCGGTCTTCGCATTCGTCGCGGACTTCGTCAAAGTGCCGGTGTTCAAGCGCCTCGGGATTGCGTAACCATTGGCATGCGGCGTGCATCGGTAGATACATGGCAAAGCAAGCGACAGGTACAAATTCGGCCGGCCAGTCCGGCGATACGCAGGGGCTTTCAGACCTCGCGGAAGCAGGCCCGGAGAGCGTCGAAGAACTCCTCGAGGAGGGGCAAGCCTTCGAGGCCGAAGCGATCCAAGGCGTGGAAGACGCCCCCGACCCCGACGTGGCTGAAGTGCACACGAAACAAGTGCGGGAAGACGATGTGCCTGACGAATACCTGAACCAGGATTAAGATTAAGCCTCCACGAGGCTGTCGGAGAGGGCCGCCGCGGGTGTGGGACAGACGAGTTCCCCCACATGCTCTACGGCCCCGGCGAAGCTGGTGCACAGGCGCTCGGGCTGAGTTCGCTCAAAGCGAGTGATGGCTTTCTCCACGTCGCCCGAGAATCCCCAGACGCAAACCAGTACCTTCAGTTTGGGGAACCGCTCCCGGATCTGCTTGCACATGGCCCGCGCCGGCGAGAACGCGTAGGGAGGCAGCGCGGAGATACAGACGATGTCGCCCGGTCCGACTTCTATCGACGCCAGTACCTCATTGAGCGAGGGCCCCACAACGGGAAACGTAAGGGTCGCGAGCCCCTTTTGTTCAAGGAGCTGTGACAGCATGGAGGCCGTGATCTCGTCGGCTCGATCGTGGGCCGGGAGACAGATTATCCGGGCGTCCAGACGCTCCGCGGCGCCGGGTGGGCTATCCGGCAGTTGATACTCCGAAAACTCAGCGATCATTTCGTTGACGCTAAGGAACAGGAACTCTTCCCTCGCCGCGTCAATGGCGCCTTTGTGCCGGTCCTGTTCGGCCATGGTGAGCGCCGGAATGAGGACCGCGTCGTACAACTCGACCAGCGGCTTTCCTTTAAGAAACTGGTCCACGATGGAATGCGCTTCCAGTTGGTCCATCGCCAGCAGCCGCTGATAGATCTGGGCTTCGGTCGCGAGCACAGGCTCGTCGCCCAGCAGGATATGCAGGAAAGAAAGGTGCGGGACGTAGCGCCCTAGAACCACGGCGCAAACCGTCAGAGGCGTGGACAGGATCAGGCCCGCGGGCCCCCACAGGACGGCCCAAACGACCGCGGCCACCAGCAACGCCAATGAGGAGATTCCGACGTGGGCGCCGTACAGCCAGGGTTCCACGAAGTTGCCTACGATCAGTTCCAGGCCCGCCACCAGCAGGAAAACCAGCAGCGGACTGTGCCATCCGTCAAAGGCGGCCAATGAGAGCGCGATCGGCAGACTGGCGGCTACCAGCGTTCCCACGAACGGCACAATCCGCAGGATGCCGGCGACCGCTCCCCATAGCGCCGCATAGGGTACGCCAATCAGGAAAAGACCAAACCCAAACAGAATTCCGAAGCCCGCATTGACCAGGAATTGCATGAGCAGGTATCGGCTCACGCGTTGCGACGCATCGTCGAGGGCTTGCGTCATCCGGTTTAACCGGCCAATCCCGGCCATCCGCAGCAGACGATTCCTCAGGTCCTCTCGCTTCAGCAGCATGAAGATGGTAAATATGAGGACCATGCCCGATCGTCCCAGAGGCGCAAGAACGGAAGGGCCCAGATCGCGAAGCTGCATCCATCCGCTTTCCGCGGGCTGCACCACGCGCACCGGAACGGGAGATGCGGGCGCAGGCGGTCCATTCGGCCGCTTTTGATCGGGGCCGTGCGGAGGCGAAACCGGAGATGGCGCTCCGGCACTGGTAAGTTCCCGGACGACTTCCTGCACGCTGGCGGCCGCCCGGCCCAGATGGCCTGTTACCGGGACGTGAAACGCTTCAATCTTGGCATGGATGTTCTGGCGGTATCGGGGGAGTTGATTGGCGACGTCCACCAACTGGTTGACGATGAGCCACGCAATACCGCCGGCCACCGCCATCGAAACCAGGACCGTCGCGGCCACGGACATAACGCGGCCGATGCGCAGCCTTTGCAGCAGCGTGACCGCAGGAGTCAATACAAATGCGAGAGTGAGAGCGAATGCAAGAGGGATCAGTATCTCGCGCGCAAAATACATCGTGGCGATTGCGCCGAGAATAACAATGGCCCCGGCATCGCCCCGGTTCTTCGGCGGTACGGCGAGCAAGGCTTGAGGCGGACCGGACTTCATGTGGCCACCGCTATCCTATTCCATCGCGCCCAAAACCTGGTCGAGCGGAATGGTCGCGAACGTCGTGGCATAATCCGAGATCCCGTAGGGAATTACCAGTTGGCCGCCATGCACCAGACTGCCGCACGAATAAACCACGTTTGGCACGTAGCCGTCGCGCTCGTTGGCATTGGGCTTGATCAGCGGTTCCGGCAGGCGGCCGATCACTTTCGACGGGTCGTCCCGATCCAGCAGGAAAGCGCCGATGCAGTACTTGCGCATGGGTCCCACACCGTGACTGATTACGAGCCAGCCGGCATCGGTTTCAATGGGCGAGCCGCAGTTGCCTAACTGGACAAACTCCCATGGAAACCTAGGCTCCAGGATGAGCTGCATGTTATGCCAGAAGTGCAGATGATCGGAGAACATCACATAAATATTCTCCGCGTCCTGGCGGCCCAGCATCGCGTAGCGTCCGTTGATCTTGCGGGGAAACAGCGCCATGCCTTTGTTCTCCACGGCGGGTCCATTCAGCGTGATGAATTTGAAGCGCAGAAAATCGGCGGTCTCCAGAAACTGGGGCAGGATCAGCCTTCCGTCGTACGCGGTGTAAGTCGCATAATACGTCCGCGTGCCATCCTCATTCCGGAAATGAACAAAGCGGGCGTCCTCGATCCCGTTGCTCTGCGAGGGCGTGACGGGGAACAAGACCCGCTCGGACAGACGCGACTCCGGTGGGAACTGCACTTCGTAATTGGAGCTGGCGAGCATCAGGGTTTC
>Ga0181531_10002927_pt1 | contig 10534 bp, 9 predicted proteins | sample PEATcosm2014_Bin_38_FD_119743 | JGI IMG/M metagenome (GOLD analysis project Ga0181531, IMG submission 119743) | Peatland microbial communities from MTU Mesocosm Facility, Houghton, MI, USA - PEATcosm2014_Bin11_10_metaG | ecosystem: Environmental > Terrestrial > Soil > Wetlands > Peat | place... | reverse complement strand
TGCCATGCGCAGATTTTCACAACGCAGTCATCTGGTGACGTTGAGTGAAATCAACATCACGCCGCTGCTCGACCTCGCGTTCGTGCTGCTCATCATTTTCGTCATCACCACGCCGCTGCTGGAGCAGAGCATCAACCTCAAGCTGCCCAAAGGCGGCCGGCCGGAAAGGCAGATCAACAAGTCCGACATCACCACCGTCGAAATTTCCAACACTGGCGTTTATGTGCTGGACCGGCAGCGGCTGCAATTACAACAGTTGATCTCGCGGCTCACCGGTGAATCCCGCTCGAACCCGAACCTGATTGTCTATATCCGCGCCGACAAGGACAGCCGCTATGATTTGCTCGCCACGCTGCTTGACACCTGCCAGCGCAACGGCATCAAGATTTCGCTTCGCACCGAACCGACGCCCGACCAATGAACCGCCTGCAAAAAAAATGCGTCATCGCAACGGCGGGATTTCACCTGCTGCTGCTGCTGGTTTTGGTTTTCGGCTCGGCCTTTTTTTCGCCGCGTCCCAAGCCGGATGACACGCAATTGCTCGACGTGATTCCGTCCAACTTGATTGACGCGGCGTTCAGCAGCGGTGTTCGCAACGCCACGCCGCCCGCACCCGCGCCGGTGGTTCAGCCCGCACCGCAACCGGCCCCGCCCACGCCGGCGGTCCAGCCCGCGCCGACGCCGCCCGCGCCCAAAGCCGTCGTGACGCCGCCACCAACGATTTCCGAGCGACTGGAAAATTTTTTCAAACCTGAACCCGCCAAGCCGACACCAACTCCAGCCGAAGCCCAGCCGCACAAAATCCAGATTAACACGCAGCTCGTGACGCGCACCGCGCCAAAAAATTCCCCGGCGGCCGACAACTCACAACAGACGGCGCGGGCAATCAACAACGCGATCCGTAATTTGAAAAAGAATCTGTCCCCCGGCACGACGATTGACATGCCCGGCGACAGCACCGTGGCTTACGCGAATTATGCCTCCGTCGTCAAAAGCATTTATGACCAGGCGTGGTCGCTGCCGGACAGCATCGCCAACGATGACGAAAACGTAAAAGTCACCGTCACCATCGCCAGCGACGGCACGGTGATTTCCGCGCGCATCATCGAACGCGCGGGCGACGCGCCGGTGGACGCCTCGGTGCAAAGAACTTTGGATCGCGTAAGCTTCATCGCGCCGTTTCCCGAAGGCGCAACGGAAAAGGAGCGGAGCTACACCATCAATTTCAATCCCAAAGCCAAACGAACGCTTGAATGAAAAATCACCTTAAAATTTGCCTGCTATTGCTGTTCGCGGTTTTCGCCGCCAATTTCGGACGCAGCCAGGATGAAATCACCATCACGCATGAAATCACCGTCCTCGGCAACACCAAGCCGGTTCCCGTTTCGCTCGACGGCTTCAGCGGCGAAGTCGCGGACGTTTTGAAATTTGATCTTTATGTCCAGGGCTTTTCGTTCGTCACGCCGGACGTGGCGCAATATCAAATCAGCGGCAGCAATGACGGCAACGTCGTCGGGCGCGTCGCGGATAAATTCGCGCGGAGCACGCTGCTTTCGCGCAGCTACACCGGCGCGAGTTTGCGGCGGCAGGCGCACGCCTTCGCGGACGACATCGTTTTCGCCATCACCGGAAAAAAAGGCATCGGCCAGACGAAGATCGCGTTTAAAGCCCAGCCAACGGGCAATGGCAGCGGCGAGATTTACGTTTCCGATTTCGACGGTCATAACCCGCAGGCAGTGACGGGCGACCACGCGATTGTTTCCAAGCCATCGTGGGTGCCGGGGCGGCTGGCGCTTTATTACAATTCCTACAAACTGGAAAATCCGGATATTTTTTACAGCGACCTTTCCACCGGCCAGCGCCGCGTGGTCGCGCGTTACGGCGGCTCGAATTTCAGCCCGGCGGCCTCGCCGGACGGCTCGAAGCTGGCGATGATTTTAAGCAAGGACGGCAGCCCGGATGTTTATGTCAGCAACGCCGACGGCTCGAATTTGAAACGGCTGACGACCGGCGTCGAGGATTCGTCGCCGTGCTGGTCGCCGGACGGGCAATGGGTTTGTTTCGCGACAAAAATCAACGGGCGCCGGCTGCTCGCCAAAGCGCCGGCGGGCGGCGGGGCGGTCCAGGTGATTCACACCGCCGGCGCGCCGAACCCGACCGAGCCGGACTGGTCGCCGGACGGCAAATGGATTGCGTTCACGTCGCAGACCAGCGAGTTCGACGTCTGCGTCGCGCCGGCGGACGGCAGCGCGCCGCCGACGGTGCTGGTGCGCGGCGAGTCACCGTCATGGTCGCCGAATTCGCGGACGCTGATTTTCAACCATTCGGTCGGCTACTTGCAAACGCTGTCTGTGCTTGACGTCTTCACGAAACAAGTCAAGGATGTGGGCCGGATTGCGGGAAGCGATTCCGAACCCGCTTGGCGGAAAGATTTGAATTTGTAACAAACTTTTAACCTGAAAGATAAAATATGAAAACGACCTTGATTTATTCACTCGCGTTCGTGCTGGCCGTCTCGCTGGCCGCCACCGGCTGCCGCCACAAACCCGTCAACGTCACGCCGATGACGCCGGGGATGACGCCGCCGCCACCAACGGAACCCATGCCGCCCACTTTGCCGTCAGGCCCGACGATAAGCTCTGGTGAATCCGTGCAAGCCGGCGGCGGCCCGGCGGCGGGTGCGGAGGAATTTGAAGGCATGATTGAAGACCGCTCGGCGCTGGCGGCTTACACGGTTCATTTTGCCTACGACAGTTCCGTCATCCGCAAGAGCGAACAGGCCAATCTGCAATCCGTGGCGCAGGCGCTGGCCGCCGACCCGAACACGAAGCTGCTCGTCGAAGGTAATTGCGACGAGCGCGGCACGGAGGAATATAACCGCTCGCTCGGCGAACGCCGCGCGCTGGCGGCCCGCGAGGCGCTGGCCAAGCAAGGCGTGGATCCGATGCGCATCCGCACGGAAAGCTTCGGCAAGGACAAGCCGGTTGACCCCGGCCACGACGAAGCCGCGTGGGCGAAAAACCGCCGCGATGATTTTGTGCTGCTCCATCCCAAGCCCGGAACCTAAAACGAACAGCCTGAATGCAAAGGCCGCGTTCGCGCGGCCTTTCTTTTTGGGGCTTTACTAATCCCCGGAGCAGGCGTAGGTTTTCCAAAGCTCGATAAAAATTATGAAAGTCATGTTTGCAAGTTTTCTGGGAGGCTGGGAATGGGTGATTGTCATCATGGCCGTGCTGCTTTTGTTCGGCGCCAAGAAGATTCCCGAACTGGCGAAGGGGTTGGGCACGGGCATCAAGGAATTCAAAAGGGCGACGCGCGAGGTGACGGATGAAATCCAGAACTCGGCGGACGACAAGTCTGTGGCGCAGAACAAATCCGCGCCGCCCGCGCCTTCACGGGCCGATGTGCCGGTTTCGCCATCCACCCCCCCGCCCAAGGCCTGACGGCCGGAATTTCCCGGCATGGCCGCGCACAAACCGGATCGCCCCGAGGATTCGCCGGAAGGCGGACCGGTAAAAACCTTCCTCGAACACCTTGAAGATTTCCGCTGGATGCTCATCAAGAGCGTCGTCGCGCTGTTTTTGGGAATGTTGGTCTGCCTCTTCGCGGCCAACGACGTCGTCGGCATCATCAAGTGGCCGTTGAAGCACGCGCCCGTCAGTTTCTCCGGCACCAATCAAATTGCCGTCGTCAGCTTCGGCACGAATCATCTCGGCAATTTCCAGCTCACGCCGGAAGAGCAGGAGTCGTTCAACCTCGGCACGAACCGTTTTGTAGCCGTCACCGTCGAACCGCTCACGCTCGGCACCAACCAGGTCCTCGGCTGGCGCGTGAATGACGATCCGCGCGCCATCGCCGACGCGCAGCGGATGAAAATTGAACTGATAAACTTGAGCCCGGCGGGCGGATTTGTCGTCGCGTTCCAGGTGGCGCTTTACGGCGGCCTGGTGCTCGCGTCGCCGTTCATTTTTTATTTCGTGGCGGCGTTTATTTTCCCGGCGCTGAAAATCCGCGAGCGCAAACATGTTTATCGCGGGCTGGCCATCGGTGTCGGGCTTTTTCTCACCGGCGTGGCGTTCTGCTATTTTGCGCTGATGCCGCTGGCGCTGGCGGCGGCGCAGATGTATTCGCACTGGCTTGGCCTCGGCGCGATGCAATGGCGCGCGGAGGATTACATCAGCTTCGTCTGCAAATTCATGCTCGGCATGGGACTGGGCTTCGAGTTGCCGGTGGTGATTTTAACGCTCGTGAAAATCGGCGTGCTGGACTACCACACGCTGTCGAAGGCGCGCCGCTACATGATTGTCATCAACCTGATTCTCGGCGCGGTGTTGACGACGCCGGAACCCATCACGCAGCTCGTCATGTTCGTGCCGCTGCAATTTCTTTACGAGTTGACGGTCTGGATTGCGTGGTATTGGGACCAGCCGGACCGGGCCAGGGCGCGGCGGAAACTGCTGCTTGCGGTGGTCATTCTCCTGTTAATCGCCGGTCTGGCGTGGATGGGCTGGAAACACGGCTGGCCGCTTTTGCGCCAGCACCTGCATTGAGGGGAAGTTTTCCGATCCCGCTGAATGGGCAATGAATTGCAAAACGCGCTTTACATCCGCCAAATTTGGCGTAGGGTTGGCCTGTCATCTGAAAAACGTATGCGAAACGTAATGCCCTTTCTCGCCATCGCCGCGCTGGCCGCGGTGTTCATCACCGGTTGCGCTGGACCGGAACAAAAGCTCGGCCGTGGCACCAGCGACATGCTCGAAGTCACTCGCATGGGAGATATCCGCCGCTCCGTCGAGCAGACCGCCGTTTTTGAATCGCCGAGTGCTGGTTACACCGTCGGCGTGGTCCGTGGTTTCAACCATACGGTGGTCCGCACGGCGATGGGCGCATTTGAAGTGGTCACTTTTCCGCTGCCACCCTACCATCCGCTGTTGACCAATTATATCAAACCCGGCCCGGTTTATCCGGAAAGCTACAAGCCGGGCCTGATTTCGGGAAGCCTGTTTGACACCGACACCTACATGGGCTTCAGCGGCGGCGACGTCGCCCCATTCATTCCCGGCAACCGGTTCAAGGTGTTCGACAACTGACCGTGGCCGGAATCCAATTGACCGACGCGCCGGCGATTCTACGCCGGCGCGTTTTGCTTTCGTGAACCGCCCATGCGCCTCCAAAAAAAATCGCCCTGCAAGGTCAACCTGCTGCTGAACATCCTCGGCAAACGGCCGGACGGCTTTCACGAACTCGAAACCGTCATGCAGCCGGTCAACCTGTTTGACGAAATTCTTTTTGAGCGCGGCGGAAAAGCGGTCCAGCTCACCTGCGACGAACCGGCCCTGCCGGTTGACTCCAAAAACCTCGTTCACCGCGCGGCGGCGGATTTTTTATCGGCGGCGAAAATTTCCGAAGGTGTGAAAATCCGGCTGGAGAAGAAAATCCCGCTCGCCGCCGGCCTGGGCGGCGGCAGCGGCAACGCCGCGACGACACTGCTCGCGCTGAACGAATTGTTTGACCAGCCGCTTGCCGGCGCAAAACTGCGAGAACTCGCCGCGGCGCTCGGCTCGGACATTCCGTTTTTCCTCCAGAACCAGCCGGCGCTCGCCACCGGCCGCGGCGAGAAAATCCAGCCGCTGGGATCGTTTCCGGCGCTGCACGGCAAGGCATTTCTGCTGATTCATCCCGGCTTCGGCATTTCCACGCCATGGGCCTACCAAAACCTGGCGCGATTTCCAGAAGCGCTGAACGGAACGCCGGGACGCGCGCGGAAATTGATTGCCAAACTCCAAACTGGCGATTTGCCCGCCGCCCGCGCCGAATTTTTCAACTCGCTCGAAGCGCCTGCGCTCGACAAATTTCCCGTGCTCGCGCTTTACCAGGAATTTCTCCGCGAAAACGGCGCGTTGGCCGCGCTGATGTCCGGCAGCGGCTCGACGACCTTTGCCATCGTCGAAAATGTTTCAGCAGGCGAATTGCTGGCGGGAAAATTCAAATCGCAGTTCGGCGCAAACGGCTGGACGGCGGTGGTGCCAATTTCGCGGCAGCCGGCGTGAGCCGGCTCATTTCAAACATTTTAGCGGACTGACATCCACTGCTATCTTTTGAATTTTGCCAGCGCAAACTCCGTCATTTCCCTTGCCGCCGGAATTTTGAAGGCCAGCGCCCCCAGCCAGTAAGCCAGTCCCGCGATTCCCGCCGGCGCGAACACCGCGCCGATTTTTAGAGCGATGGTCTGGTGGCCGAACTGGCTTTCCCAAAACCGCCAGCCAGACCACGCGAGTAATCCGGCCACCAAACCCGCCACGGCCAGCGGCAGAAAAGTTTTGCACAGCGGTTCCATCTCCAGTTTGCCCAGTTTTTTCCGCAGCGCAAAAACCAGCAGGCCAACGTTGCAGGCCGAAGTCACGGTGTTGGCGATGCCGAGGCCGCCTTGCTTGAGCGGCACCACGAGGATTGCGGCCAGGATGAAATTCATCACCAGGCAGGCGATGCTGGTTTTCATCGGCGTCTGCGTATCGCCCAGCGCGAAAAACGCCCGCGCGAGGATGTTAACCGATGAAAACGCCACCAGCCCAGGCGCGAGGCACATGAGCGCCAGCGCCGCGCGGTCGGTGGAAGCGGCGGTGAAATTGCCGTGCTCGAAAATCAGCCGCACAATCGGCTGGGCCAGCACGACCAGCAGAACCGCCGCAATCAAATTCAAAAAAAGCAGCGTGCCCAGTCCGTGCCGCAGCGTGCCACGAAATTCGGAATAGTTTTTCTCCGCCGCCAGACTTGAAAGCGTCGGCAGCAGAAACGTCGCCAGCGAGATGCCGAACATGCCCTGCGGCAGTTCCATCAACCGCACGGCGTAGTTGAACGACGCGACGATTTGCGGGTTGACCCAGAACGCGATGGCCAGCACCAGCGTCACGTTGATTTGAAACGCTGCCACGCCGATGGTGCCCGGAATCATTTTGCAAACCACGCGCCGCACGGTTTCATCGCGCCACGGCGAAACCCACCGGTAGCGGAAGCCGTCGCGCCAGAGCGTCGGCAGTTGAAACGCCGCCTGCGCCACGCCCGCCGCCAGCACGCCGATGGCCAGCGCGAAGATTTGATGCGGCAGCCGTGCCTCTTTCGGAAAATCCAGCCCCATCGTGGGCGCGAGCCAGAGCACGGAGGCAATCATCACCACGTTGAGCATTGTCGCGCCCATCGCCGGGATGAAAAAATGTCCGCGCGCGTTCAACATCCCCATCATCGCCGCCGCGAGGCAGACGAGGATCATGTAGGGAAACATCACGCGCAGCAGCCGCAACATGAGTTCGGTGCCTGCGTCGAATTGATGCACGGCCAGCACGAGCGAAAGCCCGATCATCACCAGCGCGACGACCACGCTGGCGGCGACAATCAGCCCGGAAATCACCGCGTTGGCCGCGCGCCACATCTCGATTTCGCCGTGCGTTTTTTCCTTCTCCTTGAAAATCGGGATGAACGCCGCCGTCAACGCGCCTTCGCCGAGCAGCCGCCGGAACAGGTTCGGAATCGTGAACGCGAACTGGAACGCGCCCGCCACCCAGCCGTCGCCCATGAACCGCGCATAGACGATTTCGCGCACCATGCCGAGCAGGCGGCTGACGAGCGTGGCGCCGGCCATCGCGCCGGAGGATTTGAGCATTTGTGACACCGCGCGAAGGTTAAAGTCCAATGCCCCAAGTCCAAAGTCCAAAGTTCGCCGATGACTTGATTTCGCCGCAAAAAAGCGCAAAGAGCACAAAAGATTCTTTTCCATTTGCGACTTCTGCGCCTTTTTGTGGCTATTTCTATTTTCCAATCCGCCGTTTCATTTGTAATCTTCGCGCGTGAGCATTTTGGAAGAACTCAAATGGCGCGGCCTCGTCGCCGACTGCACCGACGCGGCGGAACTGGAAAAAAGAACCGTCGCGCCCGTCACGCTTTATAGCGGCTTCGATCCTACGGCGGACAGTTTGCACGTCGGCCACCTCGTCCCGCTGCTGGCCCTTCGGCGATTTCAATTGTTGGGACATTTTCCAATTGCGCTCGCCGGCGGCGCGACCGGCTCGATTGGCGATCCAAGCTGGAAAGCCCAGGAACGTCCTCTGCTCACAAAGGAGGTTTTGGAACGCAACGTCGCCAGCATAAAAATTCAACTGGCGAAGTTGCTGGACTTTGAAACCAAACAAAATCCGGCGCGGCTGGTGGACAATGCCGCCTGGACGGCGGGAATTTCGTTCCTCGATTTCCTGCGCGACGTTGGAAAACATTTTTCCGTAAACCAGATGATTGCCAAGGAAAGCATTCGATCCCGGCTGGAAGACCGCGAGGCCGGCATAAGCTACACCGAATTCAGTTATCCTCTGATTCAGGCATTTGATTTTTATGTGCTGGCGCGCGATTCCAATTGCGAGCTGCAAATCGGCGGCAGCGACCAGTGGGGCAACATCACTGCTGGCATTGATTTGTGCCGGAAAAAATCGGGCAAGACCGTTTTCGGCCTCACGCTGCCGCTCATCACCAAAGCCGATGGAACAAAATTTGGAAAGACGGAAACCGGCGCCATCTGGCTCGACTCGAAACGCACCAGCGTCTATCGCTTCTACCAGTTCTGGATCAACACGGACGACCTCGATGTGATTCGCTACCTGAAATACTTCACGTTTTTGCCGCCCAAAACGATTGATGCTTTGGAAGTGCAGCATAATAAACATCCTGAAACGCGCACCGCTCACAAAGCGCTTGCAAGATTCGTCACCGATTTGATTCATGGTCCAAAAGCGACAACCGAAGCTGAATGTGCAAGTGAAGTGCTTTTTGGAGGTGGGTTAGACGCACTCTCTGAAATCGGTTTTAGCTATGTCATCGGCGAGGCTCCGACAAAGGAGATTGAAAAATTAAAATTGGATGGCGCGGGCATTCCGCTGGTGGAACTTCTGGTTCACGCCGGTTTGTGCCCGTCCAAAGGCCAGGCGCGAAAAGACATCGAAGGTGGCGGTATGAATATCAATAACGTCCGCGAAGCCAGTGCCACGCGCGCCGTGACTTCAAGCGATTTGCTGTTCGGCAAACACATCCTGCTTCGCAAAGGCAAAAAGAATTACGTTGTCGTGACGGCGAAATGAAGTTCAGTTCGCGCCGGCGGCCTTGATCTCGAACAGGCTGGGCGCTGAGGCACGGGCGAGATCCAGGCAGCGCGCAAAAATCTCCGTCGGCGATTCGCATTGCAGCGCGAATTCGGCCAGCGCCTGCGCCTCGCTCAATTTGATCCGGCGGATGATATATTTCACCTCGTCAATCACCGGGGGCGCGGCGCTCAATTCATCCACGCCCAGGCCGACGAGCAGCGGCGCGAGCACGGGGTCGCCGGCAATCTCGCCGCAGACGCCGACCCAGATGCCGTTGGCGTGCGCGGCGTCCACGGTGATCTTGATGAGGCGGAGGATGGCCGGATGGGTTGGCTCATAAAGGTGCGAGACCTTTTCGTTCGTGCGGTCGGCGGCGAGGGTGTATTGGATGAGGTCGTTGCTGCCGATGCTGAAGAATTTGGCGCGCTTCGCCAGCGCATCGGCCACGAGCGCGGCGGAGGGGATTTCGATCATCGCGCCGATTTCCAGGTTTTCGTCAAACGGGATTTTTTCCGCGCGCAATTCGGTTTTGCATTTCTCGACGAGCGCGTTGGCCTGCTTTAATTCTTCGAGGCCGGAAATCATCGGATACATCATTTTCACGTTGCCCTCGGCGCTGGCGCGGAGGATGGCGCGGAGCTGGGCGCGGAACAGTTCCGGCTGCGCGAGGCAGAACCGGATGGCGCGCCAGCCGAGGAACGGATTCATCTCCTGCGCCAGTTGCAGATGCGAGGCAAACTTGTCGCCTCCCAAATCAAGCGTGCGGATGATGACCGGACTTGGTTTCAACGCGGCGGCGACCTGGCGATAGACTTTGTATTGGTCATCCTCGCCGGGCAGGCTGTCGCGGTTGATAAACAGAAATTCCGTGCGGAACAATCCGACGCCCTCCGCGCCGTGGGCGATGACGGATTCAATGTCGTTCTGGTCCTCGATGTTCGCAGAAAGGTGGATGGTTTTGCCGTCCAGCGTGACGGCGGGCTGCCGCTGGATTTCGCGCAGTTTTTCCCCGAGCGACGCCTTGATTTTCGCCAACTGGCCGTATTCGAACAGCGTCTGGTCGGTCGGGTTGACGATGATCGTGCCGTTGTAACCGTCGAGCAGCGCATAATCGCCGCTCTGCAAATCCTCGCTGACGTCTTGCAGGCCGACGACGGCGGGGATGCCCAGCGACCGCGCCATGATGGCCGTGTGCGAAGTCTTGCCGCCGACGTCGGTGGCAAAACCGAGGACGAATTTTTTATCCAGTTGCGCCGTGGTGGACGGGCTTAAATCGTGGCTGACCAGAATGCACGGCTCGGCGAGATGGCGCAGGTTGAGGGCGTCCTTGACTTCGAGCAGGTTGTCGAGCACGCGTCCGGCGAGGTCGCGCAAATCGGCGGCGCGTTCGCGCAAATACTCGTCCTGCACGC
>Ga0181531_10002926_pt1 | contig 10535 bp, 8 predicted proteins | sample PEATcosm2014_Bin_38_FD_119743 | JGI IMG/M metagenome (GOLD analysis project Ga0181531, IMG submission 119743) | Peatland microbial communities from MTU Mesocosm Facility, Houghton, MI, USA - PEATcosm2014_Bin11_10_metaG | ecosystem: Environmental > Terrestrial > Soil > Wetlands > Peat | place... | reverse complement strand
CGCCTGATTGGCCCGAATTGCCCTGGCGTTATTACACCGGGCGAATGCAAGATTGGCATTATGCCGGGCTACATCCATACGCCTGCCTGGGAGGCCAAAAGCCACCGGAAGGTGGGGATCATCAGCCGAAGCGGCACGCTGACCTATGAAGCGGTCTGGCAATGCACGACGCGGAACATCGGCCAGACCACCTGCGTCGGGATCGGGGGTGATCCGGTGAAAGGGCTGAACTTTATCGAATTATTGAGCATGTTTTCCGACGATCCGGAGACCGATGGCATCATTCTGATCGGCGAAATCGGCGGTGCGGACGAAGAAGCGGCGGCCGCATTCGTGAAACAGAAGATCAAAAAGCCGGTGGTTGCGTTTATCGCGGGCCGCACCGCCCCGCCGGGGAGGCGCATGGGACACGCCGGAGCGATCATCAGCGGCGGGGAGGGGGGCGCGGAGAGTAAAATCGCGGCGCTGAAGGCGGCGGGAATTACGGTGGCGGACAGCCCGGCGAATATCGGCCGCGCCATGGCCACCGCGCTGGGTCTGGCCGCGGATTGAGATCAACGCGTCAATAATTGGGGTTGGGCGGGTGCCCGCCGTCGGGGTTGTATTTCATCGCGATGGCGATTGGCCAGTAAAGTCTTCGCCCGATTTTCGTCTGTCCGCCTTTGACAGGACTTGGATTTTATACGTCGGCAGGCCGCAGCAAGGCAAGGACTTCAACATTTCCTCCGTGCCCTTTGATCGGGCTGGGGACCGACGAGACCCATACAAATCCCGCTTCCTCCGCGTCGCGGCGAACGGCAGCCAAAGTCCCCTCCAATTCCGCCTCCGGCAGAACCCCCCGGCGCAAAACATTTTCCGCGGCTTCGTAGTGCGGTTTGATCAGCGTCAGCACGATTCCCCCGGCGGCTAGCATCCGCCGCGCCGGTGGGAGAATGTGCCTCTGCCGCGTCCAGCCGACGTCGATCGCGACAATTTGCACGGGCTGGGGAAGCTCGACGTGCATGGCGTTGGTTCGTTCCATGACGACAACGCGCGGGTCGTTGCGCAATTTCCAGTCTAGTGCGCCGTACCCGGTGTCGATTGCGAACACTTTGGCCGCCCCGCGTTGCAGAAGGCAATGGGTGAATCCGCCGGCGTTACAGCCGAGATCGGCGCAGGTTTTCCCGGTAACGTCGACCGCAAAGGCGGCGATCGCGTGGTCGAGTTTCCGGCCGGCACGTGAGACGAACGTTTGCATGCGATGAATATTGAATCCGCAAACGGCCGGCAATGGAAATCCGCCAGCGGGTTACATAAAGTTCACCGCATGGAAAAACGGCAACTTGGCAATTCCGATTTGTATGTTTCGCCCATGATTTTCGGCGCCTGGGCGATCGGCGGATGGATGTGGGGGGGCACCGACGACGCGGCCGCGATCGACGCCATCCGCGCGTCGATCGACCATGGGATCAACACCATCGACACCGCGGCCGTCTATGGCTTTGGGCACAGCGAAGATCTGGTTCGCCAGGCCATTAAAGGGCGACGTGAGAAAGTGATCCTCGCGACCAAATGCGGCTTGCGCTGGGACACCGAGGAGGGTAGTGAGCCGTGGCCGCAGCCGGGGAACGATGGGAAACCGCTGATCATTCGTAAAAATTCTCGGCCCGCGAGCATCGCCTGGGAATGCGAGCAGAGCTTGAAAAGGCTCGGCGTCGACGTGATCGACCTCTATCAAATTCACCGGCCGGACATGAGCACCCCGATCGAGGAATCGACGGCGGCGCTGGAGAAACTCCGCCGCGAGGGAAAAGTGCGGGCCATTGGCGTGAGCAATTACGCGCTACCGATCCTGACGCGTGCCGCGGCGACGGCGCCGCTGGCCACGAATCAGCCGGCTTATAGCGTGATCCAGCGCGGGATCGAAAAGGAAATCATTCCCTTTTGCCGGCAAAAGAAGATATCGATCATTTGTTATTCGCCGCTCGAGCGGGGATTGCTGACTGGCGCGGTGGGGCCGGAGCGGAAACTCAATCCAACGGATCATCGGAACCAGCATAAATTCTTCACGCCGGAAAATCGCAAACGCGTGGCCGACGCCCTGGCGGCGATTAAGCCGATCGCCGATGCGCATGGAGCGACTTTTGGCCAGACGATAATCGCCTGGACCATCCGTCAGCCGGGGATTACCGCGGCTTTGGTGGGTGCGCGGAACGTCCAGCAAGCGGTGGACAACGCGCAAGCCCTGAATGTCTCTTTGAGCGCGGATGAACTGGGCAAAATTCGCGCGGCGTTCGATGAATGCGCTTCGGTAATGAGCCGCTAGTCGGGTTTGCCGATGGCGTTGCAAATCGCGGCGAAAAGGCGTTCTTCGTGATCATCTTGAAATTTCAAAGTCAGTTGCGCTCGCAAAATCGGCAAGGAGATCGGCAGGCGACAGAGTTTCGCCCAATCCTTCTCAGTCGTGATGAGAAATTCCGCGCCGGCGCTTTCGGCGGCGAGGCGCAATTCGTTTAAATCGGATGGGTCGTAAGCGTGATGATCGGGATAGATCCGCCTGCCCGCGGGCTGGCCGAGGCGTTCGACTAGTCCCGCGGTGAAACTGCCGGGATTGGCCAGGCCGCAGAATGCGAAATATTTTGTGCCCGCCGGATCGCGCGGATGGCCGTCGGGACCCAGAAATCCACTAACGATATGATCGGCGTGATAAATCGCGGCTTGGGGATTGTGTCGGCGGATCGCCGATTCGACGCCGGACAAATCCGCGGCGCCGACTTCTCCAACGTGCGTGATCAAAAACGCGCTGGCGCGTTTCAATCCCTCCAGCGGCTCGCGAAGCAATCCTCTTGGGAGAATCCGGTCGTAGCGCGGCGGCCCGAAATTGCCGGCGTGAATCAGTACGAGATCGAAATTCCGCGCCGCCCGGCGATGCTGCATCGCATCGTCCAGTACGAAAACCGTCGTTTCCGGATGCTCACGCAAAGCCACGGCCGCCCCGCGAATCCGATCCGGATCAGCAATCACCGCCGCGCGGCCCGCAAGAGCATTCCGCAAAACCTCCTCCTCATCGCTGACGCCCTCGGGCGTTCGCTTGTATCCGCGCAAGAGAATGGCCGGGTGATGATTGGCGCGGGACAGCCGGTCGGCCAGCCAGATGGAGACGGGGGTTTTTCCGGTGCCGCCGGTAGTGATGTTGCCGACGCTCACGGCCGGGCGGCCTAGTGTGCGGACAGCCAGAAATCCCTGGTCGTACATCCCGTTGCGGATGCGCATCGCGGCAGCATAAAACGGCTCGACCAGCGAGGCCACAGCCGAGGCCAATGGCGATAGAGGTTGGTCGGGCAAATTTGCCATCAAATTCCAGCCCGCAAAAAGGCGTCGCCCTCGGCGCCAAAAACGATCGGCTGACGCGGCAACCGCTCGAGTCGAAATCGCCCCAGAAGATCGGCCGGCCTCTGAACGCTATCGGCGCAATCGGCGATTCCGCACCATTTGGCCAGCAACGCGAGAAGCCGGGATGGCGGCACGCCCAATCGCCGATAGGTTTGCAATCGCGTGTCGCCATGGCGTTTGGCCAGCCGGCGCCCGTCGGGACCGATTACCAGCGGCAGGTGCGCATAACGCGGCATCGCGGCTGCGGGATCGAGCGCTTCGTACAACAGAATCTGCCGGGGCGTGGATTCCAGAAGATCGTCGCCGCGGACGATCTGATCGATTCCGGCGGCCAAATCGTCCACGACCACCGCCAACTGATACGCCGCCGTGCCGTCCGATTTAGCGATGACAAAATCGCCAAGGTCGCGGGCAACATTGAAACTCCGCCGGCCCAGAAACGCATCGTCGAATTCGACGGTTTTATCCGGCGCCGCGAAGCGAATCGCCGGCGCTCTCCCGGCGTAAGCGGCGGCCTCCGCGACCGAATCGAATTTCCCCCGGCAGGTGCCGGGATAAATGCTTGAGCCGTCCTCCGCGTGCGGCGCGCTGGCGGCCAAATCGACCTCCCGCCGCGTGCAAACACACGGATAAGCCAATTTCATTTCTAAAAGCTTTTTCACGGCGGCCGCGTAATTTTCCGCGCGCCTGGATTGGTAAACCGGCCCCTCATCCCAATCGAGTCGCAAAAACGCCAGATCGTCCATCAACATTCGATCCGCATTTAATTTGACGCGCGGCGAATCAAGGTCTTCGATGCGGAGCAGGATGTGCCAGCCATTCTGTCGCGCCAGCAGCCAATTGATCAGGAAGGTTCGGGCGTTTCCCAGATGCAAAGCCCCCGTGGGAGACGGCGCCAAACGCGTCGTGGACATGCGGCCGATTCTACTGCAAATCCGACACAACGCGCGCCTGGGCGCTATCCAGAACCGATTGCAAAAAAGCCTGGTCCTGGTTGTATTCGTCCGGGGTCATCGCCGAGATGGAAAAACTGCACGGCAGGAAGGAATCCTGAAACGGCACGAAAACCAAACGGCTCCAGGTGATGGTCGGCCCGTCGGCGGCCGCGGAGGCGGTCAGGTCGGAAGTGGCGTCGGGCGGTGGGCCGGCTGCCTGGTCGGGCTGCGTCGCCGGTTGGGTAGCGGCCTGCGAATATTCGATCTTCTCGAACACGCGCAAGCCGTTGATCTGGTGCAGATCGCGGAACTGAACCAGATTGGGATGCTGCTGCGCGTCGGCCTTGGCGCCGTCCGCCATCAGGTCGATGTGCTTGGGCGTCATGCCGGGGAGGGTGGAGACGGTGATGGTCGTGTCCCCGCTGGGGGTGGGGCCTTCGAGAATCGAGACGCCGTCAACGAGTTCGATTTTCCAACTGGGGGGGACCTTGACCGTCAGCGGCGCCGAATTAATCGGCATGTCAGCCCGCGCGCCTTCGATGAGATCGCGAGTGGTCGGCCGAGCCGGCGGCGGGGGAACCGAATCCGCCATCGGCGTGTCCGGCTCCTTGCTGCAACCCGCTCCCACGATCAAACCCAACGCCAGGACTATAAACCCTCGTCCCAACCCAATCCGCATGAATGAATTATCGTAATTTCGGCAGGCCTTTTCAAGACAAACTCCCGCCCGGCAAGATTTTGCAGAGCCTCACTCCCGGCCGTTTTGCAGGCTTTGGTAATTCAGCGTACGCCAGGGCGGGGCAGTCCCGGCCAGAACGTCGGAGTAATATTCTGACAAAGTCTCCGGCGTGATCTTCCACAGCCCAAATTGCTTCACGCCCGGCGTGTCGATCACAGCGCCCCCGATCTCCAGATCATATCGACGGGCGCTGGTGGTGGTGTGACGGCCTTTCTGCGTCGATTCGCTCACTTTTCCAATCCGAAGACCCAGCCCCGGCTGGATGGCATTGATCACCGTGCTCTTTCCCACGCCACTATGACCGCCCAAAACCGTGGTCTTTCCCTTCAAAATGTCTTTCAGGTCGCTGATGCCGTCCCCGGTCGCCGCGCTCATCTCAAGCGTGGCGATTCCCAGGGTCCGATAATGCCCCAGGGCCTCGTTGGCTTCGGCGAAAGCCTGGCGGGCGGAATCGTTCGCCTCGGCGAGGTCGGTTTTATTAAGACAAATAATCGGCACGAGCCCGCCGCTCTGAGCCGCCACCAGCACCCGATCCACCAGCCCCCATTTGACCCTCGGCTGAAGCAAGCTGGAGACGATCAACATCTGCTCGGCATTGGCGACAATCGGCTGCGCGTGCTGCCCGTCAAAGCTCCCCGCGCGGACCAGCAATGTTTTACGCGGCAGAACCTGCTCGATCACCGCGTCGATTTTCCCAGCAGCGTCAGCCACGCCGCCGTCGCGAAATCGCACGTAATCCCCCACAACGATCGCCGATTCCGCCAGCTTCGCTAGCGTTTTGCGCACCACGCATAACCTAACGCCCGTCGGGTGGGCGACTTGATAAAACAGGGAAAACACCTGCACCACCTGCCCAATGGGGAGGCTTTCGATATCTCCCGACGCCAGTTCCTCGATAGCGCGCAGATCGGCGGTTTTCTGAATTTTGTCCTGCTGGGCGCGTTTGGATTTGTGTCCGGAGCGCTGCCGGATTTCCTGACTCTCCGGGTCGAAATCCCCGGCCAAAAACCGCGCGGTCGGGTCCTTCTCACCAACATTTTTTCGACGTTCCCGGCTCATCATATGCCGCGCCGCGGCACAAAAATGGTGGCCTGCCGCACTAAAAAACACAAGCCGCGAGCAAAATTTGATTGTTGAGGTTTAGTGAATTACAGTTAGCCGGTAACACCAGTCCAAGGCTAAGGCATCAGATGGGAGACGTTTCCTTGTCCGTTTCATTGCCACTTCTGGACGAATACGAGAAGAAAGAGAAGTGCGGGCTCTTCGGCATCTGGGGGACCAAGGATGCCTCGCAAATCGTTTATCAGGGCCTCTTTGCCCAACAACACCGAGGCCAGGAATCCGCCGGCATCGTCGTCAGCGACGGCGTCGGCCTAAACGGCCACACCGGCATGGGCCTGGTGAGCCAGGTCTTTACCCCGCGAATGCTCCGCGAAGAACTCGTCGGCCACGCCGCCATCGGCCATGTGCGCTATTCCACCACCGGCTCCAGCAAACTCTGCAACGCCCAGCCCCTGCTCAGGCAATATCTCATGGGCCCGGTCGCCGTGGCGCATAACGGAAATCTGATCAACGCCTCCCTGCTTCGCCAGCAATACGAAGAACACGGCCATATTTTCCAAAGCACCACCGACACGGAAATCATCGTCCATCTGCTGGCCAAACCGACTCACGCGCAAAAGCACGACCCTTTGCCGCACGTACTGAAACACCTGCAAGGCGCGTACAGCCTGCTTTTTCTATTCCCCGATCGCATGGAGGCCTGCCGCGATCCCTGGGGCGTGCGGCCGCTGGTCCTCGGGCGCATGCCCGGCGGAGAATATTGCATCTCCAGCGAGACCTGCGCCTTCGACGCCGTCGGTGCGATATTCCAGCGCGAGATCGAGCCCGGAGAAATCGTCCGCATCGACCAGCACGGCGTTCACAGCCGCATCTTTGAAGCGCCGGCCCCGCAAATGGCGATGTGCGTCTTCGAGCACGTCTATTTCGCCAACCCGGCGAGTAAAATTTTCGGCCAAACCGTCCACACCGTGCGGCAAGCCCTGGGCCGGCAACTGGCGATCGAAGCCCCGGTCCCCGCGGATTACGTGATGCCCATGCCCGACAGCGGCCGTTCCGCCGCCATGGGATATGCCCAGCAATCCGGAATCCCTTTTGAAGAGGGGATCGTCCCCAACCGTTTCGTCGGCCGCACCTTCATTTTGCCCAACCAACTGGCCCGCGACCGCGCCGTGGCTCTGAAGCTGAACATCATTCCCGACGTCGTCGAAGGCAAGCGCGTGATCATCGTGGAAGATTCCGTCGTCCGCGGGACCACCACCCGGTCGAAGATGCGCGCCCTTCGTTCCGCCGGCGCCAAGGAGATTCATTTGCGCGTCTCCTGCCCGCCGATCCGCCACCCTTGTTTTTATGGGATCGATTTTCCGACCAAGGAAGAATTGATCGCCCATAACCGGACCATCGATGCGATCGGCAAATTTCTGGAAGTGGACAGTGTCGCGTATCTGTCGCTGGACGGGATGCTTTCCTGCATGAAGCGGCCGCGCGACAACTACTGCACGGCTTGCTGGAGCGGCGAATACAAAATTCCCATCGATCAGCCCCATAGTAAGTTCAGTTTCGAACGCGATCAGCTCAAGATGTTTTAGAAACCGCATTATCGGGCTAAGTCCGCCAGTGCGCCAGAATTACATTGCCCTCCTTAATCGCTCCCTTCTCCTTCCCGATATCCAATTGCAGCGGATAGCGTTTTCCGCTGTGTGTCGCATTACTTTTGGGCAGGAAGTCCGTGCCAACACCGATTCCCGATCGATCAAGCGGTCCCGCTGCGCTTCGTGAGTGGGATAGCCTGGACGCCGGCTCGAGCCTGGCGTATTCAGACCTGGCGCGCTTGGCCGCGGGAATTTGTGGAGTGCCGGCGGGGCTGATTTGCCTGGTCGACGGCGATTGCCAATGCGTCGAGGCGGTACACGGTTTGGAAATCTCCACCACCAACGATTGCGCGGCATTCATCGAAGCGGCCGCCGCGGCGAAGGCCCCGCTGGTCGTTCCCGATTCGCACGCCGATCCCCGATTTTCGGGAAAACCCGGCCGCTTCCGTTTTTGCGCCGGAGCGCCCCTGATCGACGCCGACGGGGCAAATCTTGGCGCCTTATGCGTCTTCGATTTTCAGCCTCGAACGATTTCGCCGCAGCAAACCGAATGGTTGTACATGCTCAGCCGGCAGGTGGTGGGACTGATCGAATTTCGCCGCGCCACGGTCGCTTTGGAAGCGGCGCGGGAGGCCGCGGAATCCGCCAATCAGGCGAAAAGTTCATTTTTGGCAAACATGAGCCACGAGATTCGCACTCCCATGACCGCCATCGTCGGATACGCCGATCTGATGCTCGATCCGAATCAGAACGCCGCCGACCGCGCGCAATGCCTGCAGGTCATCCGCCGCAACGGACAGCATCTATTGGAATTGATTGGCGACATTTTGGACCTGGCGAAGCTGGAAGCCGGCCGTATCGCCGCGCGAAAAACCGAATGCGATCTGGCGGCCTTGATGGCGGACATCGCTTCGCTCATGACCGCGCGGGCGCGAACCAAGGAATTGGCGCTGAATCTGGAAGTTGTCGATCCGACGCCGCGAATCATCCGCACCGACATAGTGCGTTTGAAGCAGGCGCTTTTGAATCTGGTCGGCAACGCGATCAAGTTCACGGAAAAAGGCGAAGTGCGAATTCGCGTAAGCCATGAATTGACCGAGCACGGCCGCGGAACGCTTCGCATCGAAGTCAGTGATACGGGAATCGGTATGTCACAAGAGCAGATTTCGCAACTTTTCCAGCCGTTCATGCAGGTGGACACCTCCATGACCCGCCGCCACACCGGCAGCGGCCTGGGGCTGACCATCAGCCGCAGGCTCGCGCGAATCCTCAACGGCGACATCGTCGTCCGCTCCAAGGAGGGGGTCGGCAGCACATTCACATTGCTGATTGACAGCGGCAGCCGCGACGAACATAAAGGCAACTTCGACCTGGCGTCGGTGGAAAAATGCCGCGCTTCGGAGCCGGAATCCGAGACACTCCCGCGCCTGGCCGCGCGAGTCCTATTGGCCGAGGACGGTCGGGACAATCAGCGGCTGATCCGCACTATCCTCACCCGCGCCGGCGCCGACGTGACGATCACCGACAACGGCCGCGACGCCGTCGAACTGGCGCTGCATGGCGATTTCGATCTGATCTTGATGGACATGCAGATGCCCCAACTGGATGGCTATGGAGCCGCCAGCGAATTGCGCCTGCACGGCTTCGCCCGGCCGATCATCGCCCTGACTGCCCACGCCATGAGCGACGATCGCGGCAAATGTCTCCGCGCCGGCTGCGACGACTATCTCACCAAGCCCGTGGACAAGGACGATCTGCTGCTGACCCTCGCAGCCCACATCGCCGGCGAAAAGCCGCAGCGCCGGGTCGCGCGGGAAGCGGCCGCCAAGAGCGCTTCGGAAGGCCGCGCCGCCGAACAGCGCATCGTCAGCACCTACGCCGACGATCCCGACATGGTTGGCGCCATCGCCGAATTCATCCAGGGATTGCCCGCGCACGTCGCGACCATCCAAAAATGCGTGGAAGAGGCCAATCTACCTCAATTACAAACGTCCGCGCACCAGCTCAAAGGCGCGGGGGGCGGTTACGGATTTGACGAAATTACTCGTCTGGCGGCGGCGGTTGAGGCCGCGATCAAGGAATGCCAGGACGCGACACAGGTCGGCGCGAAAGTGGACGCCCTGCTGTCGACGGTCCGGCGGATCGATGGATATACGGAGGCCCGGGCAAGAAGCTAAAGGGCATTGGAGCAACTCATGGCTCAAAAGGTGCTTTTAGTCGACGACTCACCCAGCATTCACACGCTGGTCCGCGCGCGCCTGGCGGGGGAACCGATCACCGTGCATTCCGCCTACAGCAGCGCTGAAGGCCTCACCATGGCCAAGGAATTGCTCCCCGATCTGGTGCTCCTCGACGTGGACATGCCCGATCCCGACGGCTTCGAAGTCTGCCGCCGCCTCAAAGCCGATACCGCGACGGTGCAAATCCCCATCGTCTTTCTAACCGGCGCCAGCTCGCCCGACGAGCGAATCTTCGGTCTGGAACTGGGCGCCGTGGATTATGTCACCAAGCCGTTTAATCCAGCCGAATTGCGTGCCCGCGTCCGGGCGTCGCTGCGAACCAAATATCTGATGGACCTGCTGGCCAAGCGAGCCCAGATCGACGGATTGACCGGGCTTTGGAACCGGGCGCACTTCGAGGAACGGCTCAAACAGGAGCATTCGCTCGCCACACGGATCGGCCGGCCGCTAAGCTGCGTGATGGCGGACGTGGATCATTTCAAGTCGGTCAACGATACGTATGGCCATCCGTTCGGCGACGAAGCGCTGCGCGGCATCGCCGGGGTCTTGAGCGACGTCGGTCGCGCCGAAGATATCATCTGCCGGCTCGGCGGCGAGG
>Ga0181531_10002925_pt1 | contig 10537 bp, 7 predicted proteins | sample PEATcosm2014_Bin_38_FD_119743 | JGI IMG/M metagenome (GOLD analysis project Ga0181531, IMG submission 119743) | Peatland microbial communities from MTU Mesocosm Facility, Houghton, MI, USA - PEATcosm2014_Bin11_10_metaG | ecosystem: Environmental > Terrestrial > Soil > Wetlands > Peat | place... | reverse complement strand
TGGAAGAGTTGCTGCTTTCGAGCGAGTACATTCTTTCCGGCGGCAACTACGATGTGATTCTCTGCGAGCGCGGCATACGTACCTATGAGACCGCGACGCGCAACACGATGGACATCGCAGCCATTCCGGTGCTGAAAAAGCTGTCGCATCTCCCGGTGGTGGGCGACCCCTCGCACGGCACGGGTCGTCGCGATATGGTTCCCGCAATGGCGAAGGCAGCTGTAGCTGCCGGGGCCGACGCGTTGCTCCTGGAGATTCATCCCAACGCCGACAAAGCCGTTTCTGACGCGGCGCAGACGTTGTTTCTCGACCAGTTTGAAAAGCTGGTGGGGGAACTGCGCGTTCTCGCCGAGGCTGTGGGCCGCACGCTGTGAAGAACAGCGGAGCGAGCAGTGTTAGCGTAGTTAGCGGAGTTAGATTTTCTAGCTCTGCGTACACCACTCGCCGCATTCAATTCCCTTCCGAAGGACGAGCATGACCTCGCGGATCGCCATTCTCGGTACCGGCTTGCTGGGCACGTCGGTGGGGCTCGCTCTGCGTGAGGCCGGGTTCAAGGGCGCGATCGTCGGCTGGAATCGCGGATCCGAGCAGGGGGAGACCGCGCTGAAGATGGGCGCGATCGATTCGCTTGCCGTGGATCCCATTGAGGCGGCGCGAACGAGCGAGGTGACGCTGCTGGCCGTGCCGATTTACGCCACACTCGATTTGATGGAGAAGCTTGCGCCGGTGCTTGGGCCCGAGCAGCTTGTGACCGACGTGGGCAGCACAAAGCGGCTGATTACTGAGACGGGCACGCGGCTCTACTACACGCCGGAACGCGCGGCGTTTCTGCCTGGACATCCCATGGCGGGCAAGGAGCGCGGCGGTGCGGCGCTGGGCGATGCCAATCTGTTTCGCGGCGCGGTGTGGCTTTTTACGGACGATGCCGCGCCGAAGCGTTCGCCGCAAGGGGCGGCGCTGATGATGGACTGGCGCGAGTGGGTGACGAAGATGGGCGCGAAGACGCTTGATCTCGATGCTGCGCGGCACGACGAGCTGGTGGCGTGGGTGAGCCACCTGCCGCAATTCACGGCTACGGCGCTGAGCGCGGTGCTGGAGGAGGAAGTGGGCGACGCGCCCGAGCTCAAGGACGTGGGCGGCCGGGCGCTGCGCGAGATGACGCGGCTGGGGGCGAGTCCGTTTTCAATGTGGCGCGATATTGCTCTCACGAATACCGAAGCCGTGGAGCGCGCCTTGCTGGCGCTCGAGCAGCGCCTGGCTTATTTGCGCGAAAACCTGCGCACGCCGGCGCTGCGCGATGAATTCGAGCAGGCAAACAAATTCCGGCGGGAATAAACGCAAGGGGTTCAGCGCGGTTTTCATCGTCTCTCTAGTTTCCTGTGCTATCGTGATCGTTGCCGATCCAGCGCTTGCGGATTTCTCTCTCTGCATCGGGCTCACACAGGAGAAATGAGATGCGAAAGCTACAGACGATCATGCTGTCGATGGCAGTCCTAGTGGCCGGTTCAATGCCTGGTCTGGCCCAGAGTAAATGGGATGTTACGAAGACCGTGCACATCGGAGGCGACGGCGGATGGGACTATCTGACTGTCGATTCGCAAACGCACCGCCTGTTTGTTACGCGCAGCACGCACACGATGGCCATTGACGCAACCAGCGGCAAGGTTCTGGGCGACATTCCGGGGCAGAAGCGGTCGCATGGCACGGCGGTTGTTCCGGCGGTCGGCCGCGGCTTCATTACCGATGGCGGTGGCGACGGCGCAATTCTGATCTTCGATCTCAAGACTTATTCCGTCCTGGGCAAACTCGCTACGATGCCTGACTCTGACGGCATTCTTTATGATGAGGGGCAGAATCTCGTCCTCGCTGTCTCCGGCGACGGGAATAAGCTGATGACCTTCAGGCCGGATATCGATCCCGTGAATGGCAAGATCGATGCGCCGATCGAACTGGGCGGCGCACCGGAATTTTTCGCCGCCGATGGCACTGGCAAGGTGTACATCGCGCTCGAGGATAAGGATACGGTGGCCGTAGTCGATCTGAAGACCCGGCAGGTGACGGCGCGCTGGCCGGTGGCGCCCGGGGGCCATCCAACGGGGATGGCCATCGATAAAAAGAACCATCTGCTTTTCATCGGCTGCCGGAATCCGCAAAAGCTGATCGTGATGAGCACGGAAGACGGCAAGATTGTTGCTGACCTGCCCATCGGCGCGGGAGTCGATGCCGTCAAGACAGACGGCGATCGGGCCTTTGCGAGTTGCGGCGACGGGTCATTGACCGTGGTGGACCGGAAGGATGGGAAATTCGAGGTCGAAGAGGTAGTGAAGACGCCGCTCGGAGCGCGCACCATGGGCGTCGATCACTCCACGCATACCCTCTATCTGCCCACGGCGGAGATGCAGCCGCCCGCGCCCGGACAGCGCCGCCCCACGCCGAAACCGGACACCTTCATGATTGTTGAAGTCGGGAAGCAGTAGGGGTTCGGCTTCCGCGACGGGAATATTTCTCCCATCTTCGACCACCGGCGTGGCGAGCGGGGCCTGAAGGCCCCCACTACAGGCGGTCAGGAGACCGGCGCTACAGGATTTCGCCGCTTGCGAGAGATGCTGGCCAGGGATCTCATATCAAGTATATTATTGATAATAAATTACTTATTTGTTCATGTTCAGTCCAAATCTAGTTCATCTCCGGTGCATCGACCTTTCAGGGGCGATCGCGCACAGTCGATCTCACCGCGCAACCCGCGGAGGAGAAAAACGATGAACCGGACAGCGATGTTTGTAATGCGGATGGCAGGTTTGGCGGTGGTGGCAGCAACAGTTGCAGGATCCGCGGCCTGGGCGAAGAACAACCGTGACGCGGAGACGAGTCCCGCCACGATTACGCTGCGCATTTATGACTACGCGCAGGTGAACAATGCCACCCTGGCAGCGGCGGAGCGGGAAGCGTCGCGGATTCTGGCGCAGGCCGGCGTAACGACGAAATGGCAGGAATGCCCTACTTCACACGACGCCAAGTCGGAGTTCCGCGGCTGCGCAGCGCCGGAGCCCGACGATTACGTTGTGTCTATCCTGCCGAACTCGATGGCGGACAAGCTCGAGAAAGACGACACGTTCGGAACGGCTGGCAACGAATCTCACCGTGCGGCTATCTTCTACGGACGCATCAGTGAGCGGGCGGGCGGCGATACCACGGCCGTGGACGTGCTGGTCGGCCGCGTGATGGCGCGCGAGGTCGGCACCCTGCTGCTGGGTGCGAATGCCAGTTCCCGGACCGGTATCATGAAGGCGCATTGGACGAGCAACGATTTGAACGTTCTGGCTGGCAGCGAGATGTACTTCACTGCGGAGCAGGCTCGCCAGATGGACACGCGGCTGATTCAGGAAGCCCGGGCGCGGCTGGTGGAGACCCAGACCAGGGTGGCGACGAATGATCGGTAATGACGCGGCTTCGCGGGTCTGCGAGTCGGCCAACCCTGTCCATTTTCGTGCTGGGTCGAGTGATAACTTGGGTTCGTGCTATCCCAGGTCTCAGAATCGAGACCTGGGGCGGCACCCGGCATTTGTGGGCAGGATCGTCAACGCGGACGTGCTTGCGCGAAGAGTTCCTATTTGACGCGCATGGTCCAGATGTTGCCGGTGGTTTCCGCATACTCAAACACAATTTGATCGCCGTGAGGCGACCAGGAGGGATAGCGAACGTAGGTGTTGTTCATGGTGTTATGCGTCACCTGCTTTTCTTGCCTGGTTCGCCGCGAAACCCACCAGACGTTCCAAACGCCGTCGCGCTGGCCTGCGAAGAGGACCTTGTCTCCATCCGGCGACCAGCCGTGGGGCCAATTGTTGCCGCCCTGATCGGCGGTGAGCTGGACCGGCGAGCTGCCATCGACGGGTACCAGGACAATCTGCATTCCGCCGTTCCGATTGGTCTCGCAGGCGAGAAACTTCCCGTCCGGCGACCATGAAGGAAACGCGATCAAGTTCTTATCGAAGGTGAGTTGACGAGGTGGTCCGCTCTCGACAGGCACAATCCAGATGTTCTGCGCTCCCCCCTGTTCGATGTTGTAGGCGATTTGTTTTCCGTCGGGCGATAGACGCATGGTCGAATTGGCAGAGTTCAATTCGCGCAGAGCCTGCTTCTCTCCCGACACGACATCCAGCGCTTCCAAAGTGCTGTGACCATCGGCACGGAGGATGTAGGCGATGCGCCGGCTGTCGGGAAACCATCCTTGGAAGATGGCAATATCCTGCTCTGCGGCCGCGGGCCGCGCGTTCTTGCCGTCAGGGTCCATCAGCCAGACCGCCCAATGCTCACCGACCTGAAAGATGGAGTAAGCAATGATCTTGCCGTCTGGCGAGAAAATTGGACCGGTCTTGCGTCCGTTGGTGTCGTGCGTAAGCGCCTCGGGCTCGCCCACGGCTTCCCCGGTCACGGGCGAAATGCGAACCGACTGCAGGTTGTTGACGGCGGAAAGCCGGGAGAATGTCGCGATCTTTCCATTCGCCGAAAAGCGCAGGTGCGCATACAACGACTCGCCGGTATTTTCGATCAACTCCGGCGCGCCGGCGACCACGCCCGCCGGCGACAAGACCACGCGCATGAGCAAGAATGTCGGTCCAAAACCTTTCGTATAGTAGAGAGCCTGCCCATTGGGCGCATAGACGGGACTGAACACGCCGTTGCCCAGCATGAGCAGGGGCGCGCCGCCGGCCGCCGCAACCGACCAGATTTCACTGAAGCTGGTATTTGTAGTGCTGAAGGCGATTCTCTTTCCATCCGGCGACCAAACGGGCGCGCCATGCCCGCCAGCGGGATTCTCCGGGTAAGTTAGTTGCCGTGGCACGCCTCCCGGCACGGTCACAGTCCAAATGGTGGAGGGCGGCATGGCGGAAAAGGCCGTTATGCCCAGATCGAAGGTTTCCACCGATTGGAATGCGATCATAGTTCCCTCCGGCGACCACTCCGGCCTGGAGCCAAAGTCGGAGAGCAAGCGCGTTGTGCCGCCCAGCGACGGAATCAGCCAGATGCCGCCGTGCTTCTGCGAGTGATAGGCGATCTGCTTGCCGTCTGGCGACCATGCGGGTTGGAAATTTTGGCCGCCATCGGCGGTAAGTTGCACCTCGCGGCTACCGGGCGACAAAGGCTTGACATAGATTTCGTAGTTGCCATTCTGATTCGAGCTGTAGGCGAGGAGGCTTCCGTCAGGCGAAAGCGCGGGATCGACATCGAGGCCGGTGGATGAAGTGACTTGGATCAGAGTCGAGACATCCAGCGTTTCTCCGGCGGGAACCCTCGGCGTTTTCAGCAAGCGCCAACCCAACCAGCCGAGGGCGCACACCAGCACCAATGCGAGGCCTACCAGCAGAAGCCGGCCACGCCTGGGGCGAAGGATTGCGGATGCGGCGGTCGCATCCTCCCGCTCAGGCGCAATCGGGTTGCTGGCGGGAGGTGGCGGTGGGGGCGGCTCCTTCGCCACGGCTTCGGACTGGACCACAGGAACCATGAGGCGGAAGCCGCGGCGCGGCAGAGTTTCAACGTAGCGCGGGCTGCCGGCTTCATCGTCCAGCGCCTGGCGCAATTTCTTGATGGCTGTGCCGATACTGTGGTCGAACTCGACGACCGTATCGTCGGGCCAGAGGCGCTTGCGAATCTCCTCGCGCGTCACTACTCCGCCGGCCTTATCGAGAAGCATGAGCAGAATTTGGAACGGCTGCTCCTGCAGGCGAATGCGCGCCGTGCCGCGGCATAACTCGCCTGCGCGCAGGTCCAGCTCAAACTCGCCGAAACGGATTCTCTCTGCGCCAGTTCCATTCACGGGTAGTCACCTTCGGATACGCACAATTTAGCACGGGCTGTTCTTAGACTTGATGGTCGCACGATGGGGGCGTTCGAGGTCAGGCGTCCTGACGCGATCTTGCGCCGCGCCAGTAGAGGGCGAGGCCGATGAGGATTGAGACGACGGCGCCTATGACGAGCTTGAGCTCGAAGCCGAGCTTGCTTGCGGAGTCGCCGGGAGGGACGAGGGAGACGAAGATTCCCAGCAGAACCACGAGGAAACCGAGGCTGCCGCAGAGCCACACGCCGACTTTTCCGCCGGGGACGAGGACGGCGTGGGGATTATCTGCGCGGTCCTTGCGGCCGGCGAGCTTGATGACCGCGGCAAACATGTACAGGAAGGGGATGAAGTAGAGAATGATGGCCGCGTCGATGAGGACCTGATAGGCGCCACGCGTGGTTTCGCTGATCTGGCTCAGGAGCAGGATGGCGCCGGAGAGCACGGCCTGCACCAGGATCGAGATGTACGGCGTCTTCCAGCGGGGATGGATTTTGCCGAAGGCGGCGGGAAGATAGCGGTCGATGCCGACCTGGAAAGGGATGCGCGCCACTCCAGCTACGGTGGTGCCTATGCCGCCGGCGTTGCCCGCGGTGACGAGCAGCGCGGCGATGACGCCAATGAAGCCGATGCGCAATGTCGCCGAGCCGATGGCGATGGCGGAAAAGACGCCGCTCTTGGGGTCGAGACTGGCAGCGGGTGCGAGTGCGAGCACGGCGAAGGTTCCGGCGATGTACATGAGGGCGATGAGGCCGCCGGATGCGAAGACCGCTCGCGGCAGGTTGCGGCGCGGATCACGCACTTCTTCGGCCATGCAGGAGACCAGCTCGAGGCCGGTGAAGGCGAAGGCAATTTGCGACCAGAAGTTGACGGTGTCCCAATTCCACGTGGGACGCATGTCGGCGAGCGTGAAACGCGTGACCGAGCCGTGCCTGAGGCAGACGAGCGCAGCCACGCCGCCCAGGATCAGGAGAGGCAAGTAGGTTCCGACGCCGCCTGCGTTCTGCAGCCATTTGCCGATGTTGAGGCCGATGATGTTGAGTACCACGGCGACGAGAAGCAAGGCCAGCGAAAACCAGAGTAGAAATGCGCGATTCTCGGCGAGTGCTGCGCCGTGACTGGTGGAAACATAGGCCGACATGGAGGCCGAGGCGAGCAGGAGGCCGGGAAAGTAGAAGACAGTGTAGATCCAGTACGTCCAGCCGGCGATGAAGCCGTGGAAGGGTCCGAAGGCGTCGCGCGCCCATGCGTAGAGGCCGCCCTCCTCAGGGAAACGCGAAGAGAGTTCGTTGATGACGAGCGCGCCGGGGACAAAGAAGAAGACCGCGGCCAGTACCCAGAGGCTGATGGAGGAGGCGCCGTTGTGTCCGGCTGCGGCGATCCAGCGCGGACCGAGGACGGCGGCGATATTGAAGAGCAGTACGTCCCAGAAGCCCATGCTTCTGCGCAGTTGCAATTTGGAATCTGACCCCAACGACGACGACCTGTCGTCGGGGGCCCCGGAATGATCGCGCGGCGGGGGCGCAGGGATGGTCATGCATGCACCTGAGTTGGGGTCATCGATGTTGTATGGCCATCGTGGTCCGGCTATTGATTCCTGCAAAAGAAATGTCCCCGCGCCGTCCCTACGGGACTCCGGAGTCAATTCTTTGAATCCGGTGTCCCCACGCTAAAGCGTGGGGCTAACGACCCTTGCACCTCCGGCGCGCTTTTCATGACATTGCTTATGCAGCTATCAATAAAGCTGTGACCTCGTTACAAAACTCGAGCTAGTCCATTTCGCCCGCGGCATTCATTTCTTTGGCCGCTTCGCCTTCGAGTGCAGTTTCGGCCGCCGGCAGCCTGGCGGGATCGATGGCGTCGAGGCCCTCGGCACGGGCGGCTTCAAGCAGCGCATGAGAAGCGGAGACAAAGGTGATGCGCGTGCCGGGAAACATGTCGCGGGCGGCCAGCGCGGCGCCCAGCTGCAGCGCCTCAGGCCAGCGCAGCGTCGTGCGATCGAGGAGCTGCCTGGCCGCCTCAATCACGCCGGGATTCAGCGGCTGCTGCACCATGCGCGCGGCTTCAATCCGCAGCAGCTCGAACGCGGTGACAGCGGCCTCAGGAGCGATGTTTCCGGCGCGCTCACGGCGGCGGATGGCCGCGTAGACCTCAAGCGGCGTGGCAGCTGAGATCAGCTTGCGGTTGTCCTCGACGGTTTCCATGAGCCGGATGAGCGCGTCGGTTCCCGGCTCGCGCACAAACAGCTTGGCGAAAGCTGTGGCCTCGAGGAAAAAGAAGCTCACTCGATCCCCCGTTCCTCATCGATGGTGACGGCGACGGGCTCGCCCTGCACGTCGACGGGCTGGAAGCGCTGCGCATCCTCTGGAATGCCCGCTTCGGCGCGGTTGAGCCGGATGGTGGTGGTGGGATAGGCGGGCGTTTTGGGGTTGGCGATTTTGCTTGTGAGCACGACGCCGCGTTGAATGGCTTCAGCCAGAACCGACTGGCGGGTTTCAGGATGCTGGTTCCAGCGATAGGTTTTGCGCGGCAGGAAAGAATCGCGAAACCACTTGAGCGCGATGAAAGCGTGACCGCCGCGTTCGGCTTCAGCCAGCGCGGTGCACAGTTCTTTCACGCGTGCATCCATGTCGGCGGGAAGCACGGGCTCAATTTCATCTTCGTTAGCGGCCTGATGGTCTGCGCGTGCCGTGCGGCCGGGCCGCGGGACCGGGTCGTCGCCTTCAATGCGCTCGAAGTAGATGCGCACCTCGTCGTATTCCGGCGACCAGGAATCGGCCGGTGCGTCGCGCCGTTTGCTGCGGCCGTTTTCGCTGCACAATTCCACAATGGCCTGGTAGCCGGGGGGCGCGAGAAAGCGCAGGGCGCGAACCATACCGGGATCCTGCGTGAATGCCAGCTCGTTTAATGCTTCTTCGACCATCTCCTCAGCGGCGGGGATGCTGAGATTGCCATTTTCAGCATGAATCTGCGAACCCCTTGTTGATTTCATCTCGTTCTCTCCCATATTGCCGCCCGTATCCGCAGAGCCAGCACGATCACCGGCCGGCAAATCCGGCTCGGAGCTGCTCTCGAGACATAAGGCAGCAACCTACGATCTATATTTTTTCCAACCAGATTTCTCAACCAGCACGCTGGAATAAGAAGACGGGCTCGCACTCGTCCATGCAGTCGAATGAACAAAGCGCTAAGAGTATTTCATGGGCTGGTTGTCTATACGCGCGCATCTATCCAGCCTGGAAATAAAACGAAAATACAGCTTGTTTTCGGGTTACGGTTGAAGATTGTTGCTATGCGCCAGCTTCCAGCTCTTCCGGGCGATCCTGAGCCAGCTTTCTATTTGTGACAAGATTTTAGCGCAAAAAACACAATTTACGCGCGAATTCGCAGGAATCTTCGCGTCGGCGCCTTTAGGGCCGGGGACGCCCCGTCCGTAGAATAGAACTATGCGCTGTGGTTTGCAGTATTTGCTGATGTTTTTCCTGGCATCCTCCTTTCTTTATGCCGAAGGCCCGCCCTTCGATCTCTCCGGCCCGAAAGTAGACGTGCATGTGAAACGCGGCGACGTGACGCTGCCTATCTCCGAGACACCCAATCTGCTTCCCGGCGACCGTTTATGGATTCATCCCGATCTGCCCGAGAGCCAGGCCACACATTACGTGCTGGTGGTCGCGTTCCTGCGGGGATCGACCAATCCGCCTCCCGCGGATTGGTTTACGCGCGTGGAAACGTGGACGCGCGCGGTCCGCGACGAGGGGGTTTTCGTGAAGGTTCCTCCGGAGGCGCAGCAGGCGCTGCTTTTTTTGGCGCCGGAGACGGGAGGCGACTTCACTACCCTGCGCAATGCGGTGCGCGGAAGGCCGGGCTTGTTCGTACGCGCCGCCCAGGATTTGCAGGCCGCCAGTTGGGAACGCATGCGGCTGGAGACTTACCTTGACGATGTGAAGGTGACGTCGCAGTTCGATCCTGCTGCGCTCAAGGCGCGCACCGAGATGGCAGCGCGCAGCCTGGGCATCAAGGTTAACGAGAGCTGCTTTCAGAAACCCGCCGATCAGCAGGCATCGTGCCTTTCGCTGAACTCCGAAGGCATCGTGCTCGACGACGCCAACGCGCAATCGCTGGTGGCCCAATTGGCCAACGGCGACACGCTGAACCTGATGAACAGTATCAGCTCGACCACAATGGCCGGGGGCGGCGCGTACAGCCCGTACATCGGCGCCATCGTGGATACGGCGAGGATCCTGAGCTCGATGCACACCGCGCATTTCCAGTACATTCCGGCGCTGGCGCTGCCCAAGGCAGACAGCCTGAATCTGCGGCTGAATATGCCGCCTTCGTTCATCAACCCCATGTCCGTGGTGGTCGTGGCGCTGCCGCCCATAGGGTCTTCGCGGCCGGAGCCGTTGCATCCGGTGAATCCCAGCGAAAGTTTTTGCGCCATGAAGCCGGGGCTGGTGTTGCCCGCCGAAGGCGCGCCGCTGGTGTTTGCCACCGCGATGGCGCACGACCTGTACCTGCACATCGAATCTGTCGGCGCAAAATCGATGGACGTGCCTGTGACTGCCGACCCAGGCCGGGGTGGACTGGTTCCCACACAGGCGATCTCTGCGCTGCCGGGCGGTAATCTGACCGCCGTGGTGCGCGGCAAGTGGGGATTCGACAATTGGGAGGGACCGCGCTACCAACTGGCGTCGGCGCTGCCGG
>Ga0181531_10002924_pt1 | contig 10538 bp, 7 predicted proteins | sample PEATcosm2014_Bin_38_FD_119743 | JGI IMG/M metagenome (GOLD analysis project Ga0181531, IMG submission 119743) | Peatland microbial communities from MTU Mesocosm Facility, Houghton, MI, USA - PEATcosm2014_Bin11_10_metaG | ecosystem: Environmental > Terrestrial > Soil > Wetlands > Peat | place... | reverse complement strand
GAAATTCGTCGCGCCCGGCGTGCCGAGCGGGACGCCGGCGACCACGATGATGCGCTGGCCCGATTTGGCGAAACGCTCCTTGAAGGCGATGCGGCCGGCGCGTTCCACCATGTCGTCCTGATCCTGCGCGTCCTCGCCGATGACGCTATGGATGCCCCACACCACCGATAGTTTCCGTCCCGTCGTCTCGCTCGGCGAAATGGCGACGATTGGGCATTTCGGCCGTTCGCGTGCGACGCGCAAGCCGGTCGAGCCTGAAGTGGTCCAGCACACGATGGCGGAGAGGTCGAGCGTCTCGGCGACTTGTCTCGCCGCTGCGGCGATGGCGTCGGCGCCGGTCGGCTCCGGTGCGGTCTGCAGCACGTGCAGCGACGGCAGATACACCATGTCATCTTCGACTTCCTCGGCGATGCGGTTCATCGTCGCCACCGCTTCGACCGGGTATTGGCCCGACGCCGATTCCGCCGACAGCATGATGGCGTCGGCGCCGTCGAAGATGGCGGTGGCGACGTCGGACACTTCGGCGCGCGTCGGCACCGGGCTTGCAATCATCGATTCCAGCATCTGCGTGGCGACCACGACCGGCTTGCCGGCGCGCCGGCAGGCCCGCGTCATTTCCTTCTGCACGCCGGGAACTCTTTCGAGCGGCATTTCGACACCGAGATCGCCGCGCGCCACCATCAGCGCATCTGCGAGTTCGAGAATATCACCGAGCCGCGCAACCGCCTGCGGCTTTTCGATCTTGGCCATCACCGCCGCGCGCCCGCGCGTGAGTTTCTTCGCCTCGGCGATGTCTTCCGGGCGCTGAATGAACGACAGCGCGATCCAGTCGATGCCCGCATCCAGCGCGGCTTCAAGGTCGGCGAGATCTTTCGGCGCCAAGGCGGCGAGCGGCACCACGGTATCGGGCAGGCTGACGCCTTTGCGGTTCGACACTTTGCCGCCGACCTCGACCCGCGCCACGATGCGCCGCGGCTCGACCGCGGTCGCGACCAGACGCAATTTACCGTCGTCGATGAGAAGCGCGTCGCCCGGCTTGATGGCGGCGAAGATTTCCGGATGCGGCAACTGCACGCGTTTGGCGTCGCCCGGCTCGGGCTCGCTATCGAGGATGAAATCCTGACCCTTGTCGATCTCGGCTGCGCCATCCTTGAAGGTGCCGAGCCGGAGTTTCGGGCCTTGCAGATCGACCAGAATGCCGATCGGGCGGGCATATTCGGCCTCGACGGCGCGGATGGTGGTCACCAATTCGCGCATCTTGTCGTGGTTGGTGTGGCTCATATTGATGCGAAACACGTCAGCACCGGCTTGGAACAAGCGGGCGATCATGGTGCGATCCGAGGATGCCGGGCCAAGCGTGGCAACGACTTTGGTGCGCCGTTGCCGTCTCATTGGGTTTTACTTCCGGCTGGCGGCGTGACGCCTGCGCCGGGACCGGCCGGCGCGGCGGGGAGCGGCGGATTGCCGGCCGACACTGGCTTTTGCGCCGGCTGCTCGCTCGATTCGGTGAGCTGGACGGTCCATGCGCGCTGCTCGCCGGTATCCACTTCGAAAAAACCGCTGCGGTCGTAGCCGCGGGCGAGGCAATCGCCGATGCCGCGGATGGTAAATTCCTTGTCGCGGGTGCACATATAGGCCTGACCCATCCATTCGCCGCCGCGATCGTAATCGATGGCGTAGACATAATAATAGCGCGCGACAAGATTGCCCTTGAGCACGGTTTCGCAGGTCCGTGCCGGCAAGTTCCACCAGCCCTCCGTGGTCCAGCCGTCGGCGTCTTTGTAACCGATGGCAAGGCCGACCCGGCTGGCGGTGTTGTTACACAGCCGAAAATCGGCCGCGGCAGGACTAGCGGACGCGGCCAGCATCAGCCCCGCGATCGCGCTCAGCATGATGGCGCCTGCCGCCGTCCTTGGGTAAGTCGTATGCCTCATTTGCGGTTCAGATTCGGCGTCACGATGCGGCCCTGTCAACGACGATGGCGCGAAAGTCGGTGACGTTGGTGAACGTCGGTCCGGGCCTGAATAAATCGCCGATGCCGTTGAAAAACCCCGTGGAATCGTTGTCGGCGAGAAACGCGGCGGGATCGAGGCCGGCGGCGCGGGCCCGCGTTAGCGTCGTGTCGTCGATGAAAGCGCCGGCCGGGTCGTCGGGCTTGCCGCGGCCGCCATCGGTTCCGTCGGTGTCGGCGGCAAGGGCGGCGATGCCCTTGGCACCGTCAAGATGAATAGCGAGCGCCAGAGCATATTCCTGGTTGGGGCCGCCCCGGCCGCCGCCGCGCAGCGTGACCGTGAGTTCGCCGCCCGACAGGATCGCGATGCGGCGGTGACCCGCGGCCAACTCGCGGGCAAGCCGGGCGTGCTCGGCGGCGACCTCGCGGGCCTCGCCTTGCAGGCGGTCGCCGAGCACCACGCATTCGTAGCCGGCCTGCTGCGCCCGTTGTTGCGCCGCGGCCAGTGCGTCCGCCGGGCGGGCGATGATCCGATAAGTGCTTTCGGCAAAAATCCGGTCGCCGGGCTTCGGCGTTTCATTGCCGGGGTCGGCGAGCGCCTTTGTTACTGTCGCGGGCAATTCGAGCCGGTATTTGCGGACGATGTCGCAAGCTTCGGCGAGCGTGGTCGGATCGGGAACGGTCGGACCGGAACCGATAACCGCGGGATCGTCGCCGGGCACGTCGGAGATGGCGAGCGTGACCAGCCGCGCCGGAAAAGCGCGCTGCGCCAGGCGGCCGCCCTTGATGCACGACAGGTGCTTACGAACGCAATTGATCTCGCCGATATTGGCGCCGCTGCGTAACAGCGCCCGCGTTGCCGCCTGCTTTTCCGCCAGTGTGATGCCGGCGGCCGGTGCGATCCAGTTGGCCGAGGCGCCGCCGGACAGCAGCACGAGGACCACGTCGTCTTGGCCCGCCGCATCGGCCAGAAGCAGCGCCCGCTCGGTGCCGGCGATGCCAGCCGCGTCGGGAACCGGATGGCCGGCTTCGATCACCGCGATATGCCGGGTCGGACGGCCATAACCATGACGGGTAACGGCAATGCCGTCGAGCCTGTGCTCGGGCAATAGCGGGAGGTAATGCTGTTCCGCCACTTCGGTCAGCGCTCCCGCGCCCTTGCCGGCGGCCAGGACGACAAGCCGGCCGCGCCGTGGCGGCTCCGGCAGATTCGGCGGCAGGCAGCGCGACGGGTGCGCGGCCGCGACCGCGGTTCGGAACAAAATTTCGAGCAATTCGTGCGATTGCGTGGCCAAAATAACCCTACAAGATACCCTACAAGGCTTTGCCACGTTTCCCGTCCCGGCGCGGACGATGAAAAGCGGACAGTGCAAGGGCGGACTATGGCAACGAGCCGGGGGCGCCTCTATCTTCGTCTTATCTAGACTGCGGAGGAGATCATGGCTACCGACGAGAAAACCGAACTCGAAGCTGCCGTTTACCGCCGCCTGGTCGAGCATTTGCGCGCGCGCACCGACGTGCAGAACATCGACTTGATGAATCTGGCCGGCTTCTGCCGCAATTGCCTCTCTAATTGGATGAAGGATGCGGCTGACGCCAAAGGCATGGCGATGACGAAAGAGGAAAGCCGCGCGATGGTCTATGGCATGCCCTACGACGAATGGCGCGCCAAATACCAAAAGGACGCCTCGCCGGCCCAGAAGTCAGCATTCGAAAAAGCAAGCCCAAAGCATTGAGGCGGAGCGCTTTGCGCTTTGCCCTGTGCAGTGCTGTGGATGAACGTGCACGCGGCTTGACCTCAGCGCGTGCAATTTCGAAACCTCCCGATCCACCTATCGTGAGGAGTGCCCGATGGCTACCGCCGCCGCCGCCAAGGACGAACAAACCGCCCATCGCTTCGCCAAGGACCAGCTCAAGGCCTTCGTCGAACGCGTCGAGCGGCTTGAAGAAGAGAAAAAGGCGCTCGCGGACGACATTCGCGACGTCTATGCGGAAGCCAAGGGCAATTGTTTCGACGTCAAGGCGCTGCGGGTCGTGGTTCGGCTGCGCAAGCAGGACGTCAACGAGCGCAAGGAGCAGGAGGCCATTCTCGAAACCTACCTGCACGCGCTCGGGATGCTGGCGTAGAGCTGTCTATGGCTTCGGGCTCGCGCCCGCGGCGCCCCCGGGCGTAACCACGGGGCTTACTGCAACGACGCCGTATGCGTCGAATAGCTCACGGTCGATACGAACGTGATCGCCGAGCCGCTGAAACGATCGTGGTCGAGCCCGGGATTCGGATCGGCCGCGAACGTCATCATCACCGCATTGGCCGGCTTGACCATCTGCGCGGCAAGCGTGCGGAAGTCGTGCGCGCCGAGCGCTGCGGTGGTGAGGAAGCGATGCACGCTCGGCGACAGCATGATGGCGTGCAACCAGGGACTATCGAGACGCGCCTCCGACTTGACGACCGCGATCGACATGACGCCGGCGGTCACGACGGCGGAGGCGATCTGATTGGCGGTGCGCTTGACCGCGATCGTCGTTGCATTGGGGGCGGCGGGCGTTGCCGAAAGGGCCGCGGCGCGCAAAGCGGCAATGCCCGTCGCCGTGGCGGCAGCATCAAGATCGGGTTGCGCCGCATAGGCGAGCGGCGCCGACCCGGGCTCTTCCTGCGCGCCGGCGAACGGGCTGAGCGAACCGGTGGCGTCGGCGACTGCGCCTTCACTGTGCTGGCGCGGCGCGGTGGCGTTCGGACGCAGCGTCGCGCGTCCTGCGGTGACGCCGTCCGCGGGACCGCGCCAATAACCGCGCGCTTTGATGATCTGGTTCGGCGTCAGCGCCGCGCTCGCGGCGTCCTCCGGCCGGGTGCTGGCCACGCGCTGGATCGGCGCGGCTTCGGCGGTGCGGATCAGTTTTACCTTGGACGCCGCGTCGGCGACCTTAAATGCGACTTTGGCGGTGGCCTTCTCGGCGGCCTTGGCGTCGTGCTCGAGCGCGGCAAGGACCGGGTGCTTCGGCGGGCCTGGGACCGCGGCGACGGCCGGCGCCGCCGCGCTTTCTGCGTCGTCCTCGTCGTCGTCCTTCGCCAAACCCAAAAGCCTGGCGAAGGGGTTTTTGGCCGCGCGCTGCTCATTGCTCGCCAGCACCGCGCCGACATCGACGCCGGCGTTGCGCGCGGCCTCGATTGACGTGTCCGACGGCGTGGCGCCGCGCTTTTTGATATCGGCGAGCGCCAGGGCATAGCCCGGCAGCGGTTTGCCGTCGGTCGGGATGTGAACGGTGCGACCGTCCGGGAACACGCGCACCAGTTGCTCGCGCGTCATGCGCGGCCACATCCGTATGCCGCCGACGTCCATATGCACGAAAGGCGAGCCGGACTCCGGATAAAAGCCGACGCCGCCGCGTTGCAAACGCAGGCCATATTCGCGCAGCCGTTCCAGCGGAACACCGGGAACGTAGAAGTCCATGGCGCGGCCGAGCATATGCTGACTGAAACGCGCGACACCCGTGCTGCGGTGGCGCAGCATGGCGTTGGTCTGCGGCGAGCGGTAGCCGCACACGACTTGGATCGGCTCGGTGGAGCCGCCCTCGCGCGCCACCTCCCAGACCAGGTCGATCAGCCGGGGGTCCATTTGGGTCTGTTCGCCGCGCCGCCAGTCGCGCAGGAACCAATTGAGCTTTTGCAGCGCGGCCTCGTCGTAACGGCCTTCGCGCTTATAGGTGATGGTGATGGTTTCGTCGGTATGGATGTGGTGCATGGCGATGGTGCGCGTGTCGCCCTCGGCGATCGCGTTTTGCAAGGCGCGCGAACCGAGAAGGAAGGCGACCAGCGCAAGACTGCACGAATAGCCGGTGCGCGCCGAAAATAATCGACGGTTTTTCGAGCGCGCGTCCCCAACGTGCACCGGCAGTCTCGCTGTGAGGCGTTGAGCGACATCCTCCGCCACGGCTTGCCGCCGCACCGAAAAACGCTAACGCAATGTTAATTTGGGAAGGGTTAACGAGAACTTACCGCCACCCCACCCCGACACCGAGACTATGGCTAACGGCCCACTGTGGCGAAAAATGGCCCAAACCAGCCGGCTGGCCTGGCCGGCCGCCGGACCCTTACAATTGGTTAACGGCAGGATCGGCCGCGGCCGGGCAGGCCTTTGCTGGCGTTCAAACCGGGCTTACCGCTCGATGGTATCGTGCACGCGGGTCTCTTTGCGGGGATGCGGGACCGGTTTGCGCGGTTGCGGCGCCGCGGAGAAGCCGAACAGCCGGGAGAAGAAATTATCGCCCGGGGTATAGCTTTCGCCGCCGCCGAACAGGCTTCGCCCGCCGAACAGCGACGGCTGGTCGGGGATGGCCAAAACCTCGCGGTGCGAGGGATCCTCGTGGTGCTCGACCGGGATATCTGCGACCTTGCGATCGTCGCCCTTGAGGATCGCCAATAGAGCCTTGTCGCGGCCGTAGACGTCGTCACGGAATTCGAGCTTGCCGTCGTCGTCGACGAAAGCGGTCTGATAGGTCAGGTTGACCGGGACGAATGTCGGGAACTGGATGTCGGTCTCGCCGCCAGCGGCGATCATCTTCTTGATGCGATCGAGTGAATAATCGTCGGCGGGGCGCACCAGCGACAGAAGGACTTCGGCGTAGCGCTGCGGATCCTGGACCCGCATGCAGCCGTGGCTGAACGCCCGCTTGTCGGCGGCAAACAAATTCTTGTCCGGCGTATCGTGCTGATAGACCAAGAATTTGTTGGGGAAATTGAAGCGGATGCGGCCCAGTGCATTGCGGTCGCCGGGCGGCTGGTAGATGTGGACGGTGCCGTCGGGATTATGGCTTACCTTGAGCCCGATGCGATCGAGCGCCTGCGGATCCTGCGCCAGCGCCGGCAGATATTCGCGGTTGACGATCGACGGCGGCACGTTCCAGGTCGGATTGATGGTGATGTACTTCATGTCCGCCGTCATCAGCGGCGTCGGCATGTCCGGCTTGCCGATCACGATCTTGGTCGTCCAGACCAGCTTGTCGTCATGCATCACCCGCAGCGTGAAATCGGGCAGATTGACGATGACGTAGGTTTGGCCGAATTGGTGCGGCATCCATCGCCAGCGTTCCATATTGGCGACGATGACATCGGCGACATGATCGGGCTGGCGGCCGTTGAAGGCTTCGATCGTCGCCGCCGTCAGGGTTCCGGTCGCGGCGATCTGGTGCTGCTGCTGGAATTTCTTCACCGCCTCGGCGAGCTGTTTGTCGAAAGTGGTCCCGCCGTCTCCGGGAACGCCGAGCCGGTCGCGCAATTGCGGCACCCGGTCGTCCTGCATGCCGACCTTGAGCACCGGTCCGTTGGCGATCGGTGTTTCGCCTTTTTCCACCTTGCCGGCGCGGATGTCGGCGAGCTTGGCCTTGAGCGCGAGATAGCCCGCGGTGCGCGGCTCATAGGCGTCCAAAGCCGCGGCGACGTCCTTGGCGCCGACGATGGCGGCCAGCACGTCGGCCGGCTCCGGCGCCGTCTCGGTATAGGCAATATCGGCGCTAACCCGCGACCAGTGCACCCGCCCGATACTGGCATGGTGGGCGTAGGTGAGAACCGACATCGTGAACCTGATATCGGCGTCGGCGAGCGCCGCCGGATCGCTTGCGGCGTCGAAATTCGGCACCGTATAGTCGGCAGGATCGAGACCGTCGGCGTCGACATGGCCGAGGTAGCCGATCGCGGCTTTGGCCCGCTCGTTCGCTTTGCCGTCGGTGATCCAGAGCGGCGCATAATTGCGGCCGGAATAGAACGCATCGATTTGGGCGCGGTCCTTTTTACTGCCGATAATGCGGTCGAATTTGCCGTTGGCGAGTTCGTGCAATTGATCGGCGATCGCAGCATCGGGACTGGGCGGAGCGGCGGCGGCCGCTGCCACGGGCGTCGCGGTCGCGGCCGGCGTTACGGCAGTGTCAGTCGTCGGGGCGGCGGGTGCCGTGGTGACAGTGGTTGCGGTGGGGGTTGCGGGTGCGGCCGAAACCGCGGCCGGCTCGCTGGCGGTGCCGGTTGGCGGCGCAACTGCCGCCGCCGGAGCCTCAGCAGCCGGTGCGGGGCTCGGTGCGGCCGCCGCTGGCGCTGCGGTTTGCGGTTGGTCGGTGGCTTGGACCGGCTTGGCCGGCGGCTGATCGAGGGTCGCGGGTGCCGGGGCCGCCGTTGCGGCTTCCGGCAGCGGGATCGCGGCATTGACGATGCCATCTTTAATAGGCTCCGCCATCGCGCCGCGGCCGGCGAGCAGGAGCACGATAGCTGTCGAGGCGAGAAGCCTGTCGACACGAATCCCGGTCATTGCAAACTCTCCTTCCGAGCCTACGCGTGACCGCGAGGCTCGCACTTACTGGGGATTAAGAACCCCAATTATGTCATTCGTTCACGGCCGAACGGCGGTATTGGCTTGACACTAGGGGAGCCCGGGGAATTTGTCCTGTGAGCAGCGGGGAGAATTCGCTCAGATCGAGCGATTTTCTAGGGCTGTCGCTCTGCGGCCACGGCTTCGCGGTCTGTTCCGTCTGCCTCCGTGCCGTCGCTAGGGGTATTTGAGGCGTTAAAGCCCAGGGCTTCGAGCTTGCGGTAGAGCGTCGAGCGGCCGATGCGCAGCCGCCGCGCCACTTCAGACATTTGGCCCCGGTAATGGGAAATCGCATAGCGGATGAGATCGGCCTCCAGCTCGTCCAATGGTCGTACCTCACCCTTGGTATCGAGCAGAGGTAGTGTATCGGACGGTACTGACGGCTGCGCGAAGCCTGGAACGGTCGAGGTGTCGGCTTCGAAAATGTCGGCGAGGAGGCGAGTATCGTCCTCCGTCACCAGAGTCTCGGACACCCTTGGCGCCGCGACCGGGCTACCGATCTGCGCCGCGATTTGCGGGAATTCGGCAAGGGTGATGGCGTCTGATTCGGCCAGCACCACGGCGCGGAACACCGCGTTTTCGAGCTGGCGAATGTTGCCGGGCCAGTGAAAGCCGCTCAGCACGCGCAGCACCTCGGGCGCGATGAGGCGGATGCGCTTGCCCTCCTCGGCGGCGAAACGCGCCAAAAAATGCCGCGTCAAGGCGGGGATATCGGCCGCCCGCTCGCGCAGCGGCGGCACGGTGATTGGAAACACATGGAGCCGGTAGAACAGGTCTTCGCGGAAACGGCCGGCTTTCACGTCGGCCGTCAGATCGCGATTGGTGGCCGAGATGAGTCGGACATCGACTTTGATGGGCTTGCGGGCGCCGACCGGCTCGACTTCGCCTTCCTGGACCGCGCGCAGCAATTTGATCTGGGCGGCAGGCGGCAATTCGCCGACTTCGTCGAGGAACAGCGTGCCGCCCGAGGCCTCGACGAATTTGCCGACATGGCGCTCGGTGGCGCCGGTGAACGAGCCCTTCTCGTGGCCGAACAGAATCGATTCGACGAGATTTTCCGGCATCGCCCCGCAATTCACCGCGACGAACGGCTTGGTCTGCCGCTCGCCGGAACCGTGGATGGCGCGCGCGATCAATTCCTTGCCGACGCCGGATTCGCCGGCGACCAGCACCGGAATGGTCGAGGCCGAAGCCTTCTGCGCCATATGCAGCACCTGCTGCATGCAGGCGCTTTTGGTGATGATGTCGCTAAAGCCCAGCGTGCCGGAACGGCTGCGCTTGATGCGCGCCAATTCGCCTTCCAGCGCGCTGGCGTTGAGCGCGTTGCGCAGGCTGACATGGAGCCGTTCGGCACTGGCCGGCTTGACCACGAAATCGACGGCGCCGGCGCGCATGGCGGAGACCACATTGTCGATGCCGCCATGCGCCGTCTGCACGATCACCGGCACGGTGATCGCTGACTGGCGCAATTTGCCCAAAACGCCAAGGCCATCGAGGTTCGGCATTACGAGGTCAAGGATCACGCCATCGATCCGCGCGCCATCCGAGCCTGACAAGAGCGCCAGCGCCGCGTCGCCGGAGTCGCGCGTCACCGTCTCATAGCCGAGCTTGTGCAGCATGCCCTCAAGCAGCCGGCACTGCACCGGATCGTCGTCGACGATGAGAATGACCATAACAACCCCCGGCGGCTTGCCGCTGTGCCGTTTCGGGGCACTTTGCGGCAGGAGGTTTAAGAGGGTGTTAAGCGGCCGGGCGAGCCGGAATCGATGCACCACGCCTTCGCGGCGAGGCAACGCAATCTGTTACAACAAAGCCAGAATTTGCATAGAAATGCAGCCTTGTGGTCTTGTGTCGGCCACAGCATCTTGCCTGCCCGCGCATACAGGCTTTTCCCCATGAACCTCTTCACCATGACCCAGGCGTTACGGGATCGGCGCTGGTTCGGGTTTGTGTTTGGGTTTTGCGCGGTTTTGATCGGCTTTGCCATTCGGGTCTATCTCGGCGACGAGGCGCTCAAGTTTCCGTTCGTCATTTTCATCCCGTTCGTCGTGCTCACGACGTTTCTCGGCGGTCTAATTCCCGGCATCGCCGCCGCCGTCGCGGCCGGTGTCATCGCCGACCTGACCCTGATTGCGCCGCCGGGCTCGGTCTGGCCCACCTGGCCGGAGGGCTGGGCGGCGATGTTTTTTTATGTCCTGACCGTCGGCGTCGATATCGCGCTGATCCAGGGGATG
>Ga0181531_10002921_pt1 | contig 10544 bp, 10 predicted proteins | sample PEATcosm2014_Bin_38_FD_119743 | JGI IMG/M metagenome (GOLD analysis project Ga0181531, IMG submission 119743) | Peatland microbial communities from MTU Mesocosm Facility, Houghton, MI, USA - PEATcosm2014_Bin11_10_metaG | ecosystem: Environmental > Terrestrial > Soil > Wetlands > Peat | place... | reverse complement strand
TTTCTGTCGCAGCCGTTCCACGTGGCCGAGCAGTTCACCGGCATACCCGGCAAGTATGTGAAGATTGCCGACACGGTGCGCAGCTTCAAAGAGATCATTGAGGGCAAGTACGACGACATTCCCGAGCAGGCGTTCTACATGCAGGGATCGATCGAGGACGTGCTCGCCAAGGCCGAGTCTTTGAAGGCGACGGCGTAAGAACAGTGGATAGTGACTAGTGGTTAGTGGTCAATCAAAGCCTGGCTGCCGTAGAGCCTGAGCTGACTAGCCACTGATCGCTAACCACTAATCACTGGCGACCGAAGGGAGCCCTATGGCTGACGAAACCAATCAACTCCGCGTCCGGCTGGTGACGCCTGAGCGCACGCTTTTTGAGCGTGCTGCCACCTCGGTTGTGTTGCCGGGCAAGTCGGGCTACATGGAAGTACTCTATGGCGCGGCTCCGCTCGTGGCCGAACTGGGCGCGGGCGACGTGACCGTGCATGGCGTAGCCGATGGGACGGGCGACTCCCGCTACAACGTCAGTTGGGGTTTTGTGGAAGTGCTTCCCGACCGCGTCACCATCCTGGCCACCGACGCGCTTAAGCCCGAGGAGATCGATGTGCCCCGCGCCCAGCAGCAGCTGGATCGCGGAAACAAGCAGTGGAACGAGGCCGGAGACAGCGAAGAGAAGTACACTGAAGCGCTTCACGTTATCGCCGAAGCCGAAGCCAAACTGGCCACCGCGGCGGAGAAGCATTGAGAGTCTCTGCCCAGTTCGAAGATGGAAGCGTGAAAAGCCCTGCTCTCGCCAGCAGGGCTTTTCGCCGCCTGCTGGCTTTCCTGCCAATGGCCTTTCTGCTTGTCGACACATGCATCTTGCGGACGCAGGCGCTGCCCCCGACGCATATCGATGACTTCAGCGGTCATCCGCGCGTCATCGTCATCAGCGACATCGGCAACGAACCGGACGATCAGATGTCCCTGGTGCGGTTGCTTCTCTACTCGAACGAGCTCGACATCGAAGGCCTGATTGCCACAACATCCACGTGGCAGAAGACAGCGACCCATCCGGAGACCATGCGGGCATTGATCGCCGCCTACGGCCAGGTCCGGCCGAATCTCATGCTGCATGCGAAGGGCTGGCCGGAAGCGTCGGAACTCGCCAGCCGCGTGTATGCCGGGCAAACGGCGTACGGCATGGCCGCGACCGGGTACGGCATATCGTCTGAAGGGGCGCAAGCGATTGTCCGCGCCGCGGAGCGTGACGACAGCCGGCCGGTGTGGATCTGTTTATGGGGCGGTGCCAACACCCTGGCGCAGGCGCTCATCGAAATTCGCGCTGCGCACTCGGCTGAAGAGACGGCGCGGCTGGTAGGCAAGCTTCGCATCAGCTCAATCAGCGACCAGGACGACGCCGGCCCCTGGATTCGCCGGGAGTTCCCCGCTCTCTTCTACATCGTCAGCCCTTCCACGCCCACCGGCGGCGAGTATGCCTACGCCACATGGACCGGCATAAGCGGCGACGCCTACTACCGTAATGGCGATGGCGCCGACTTCACCACCGTCACCAACGAATGGCTCGAGACCAACATCCGCAAAGGCCCGTTGGGCAAACTCTATCCGCGATTCATGTTCATCATGGAGGGCGATACGCCGTCGTATCTCGGACTCATCGACAACGGTCTGAATGCGTACCGCCGGCCCGACTGGGGCGGCTGGGGCGGGCGCTATGTCTACCGTCAGCCCTATGGAGAGACCCATCCCATCTGGACACAGGGCGGCGATGAGTTTGTTCGCGTCACCTCGCAGGACACTGTGGTTGGCGTGGATGGCAAGGAGCATGTTTCGGACCAGGCGACCATCTGGCGCTGGCGCGAGGTGTTCCAGGATGATTTCGCGGCGCGCATGGCGTGGACCATCGCCGACTACGCGCACTCAAACCACAATCCGCTCGCCGACGTAAACGGGACACCCGGCTCATCGGTGATAGAGATGAGCGTCGATGTGGGCCAGACCGTGGTGCTGGATGCAAGCCGCAGCGTCGACCCGGATGGTCGCACGCTGCACTTCCACTGGTTTCACTATGGCGAGGCCGGCGCTGCCGACGGCAACCTTGCGGCCATCACTCTGACTGATGCGGAGACTCCGCGCTTGACCGTGCGCGCCGATGCCGCGTGTCGTCCTGCGTGGTTGCCGCTCATTCCCTGCAAAGGCGCCGGAACCGCTCACATTATTCTCGCAGTTACAGGCGAGGGATCGCCCAGGCTTACTTCCTATCGCCGCGTCATTCTCCATGTGCGCCAGGCCAAGGGCAACGATGCGTCCGCATCTTCGTCAAACCATCAGTGAACACGCACGCCGCCCCGGCTTGCCCTTGCGGCGTCTCAAATCGCAGATGTATCTTCGTGAGTGTGCAGGGCAGGGTGCAGGATGCGCTCTGAACTGTGCGGAAGGAAACATGGAATGCAGTGCCTAAGCTTGAACCGGCGGTTCGGTTTTGCTTGCCGGCTTCTTCTCATTTTTCTGTTCTCCATCGCCTGCCTGCCCCAGGAATCTCATGCCGCCACCAAGGTGGTTACCGATTTGGACAAGGGCACCGATCTCCTGGTGAAAGTTGGGGATGTGATCGAACTCCGTTTGCAGGCGAATCCCGCATCCGGAGCGCAGTGGTACGTCCATCCCAAGTCAACCGCGCTGCTGAAGCTGAACTCGGAAACAGAGACTCCCGGCACGGAGCCGAGTGCGGACCGTCCCGTTGTGCAGGTGTTTACCTTCGATGTGAAGCGCAAGGGAGATGGGATTCTGCTGATGCGCTATGCCCCGCAAAAGCAAAAGCCGACGCTGGGTGAGGAGCAATACACGTTGCATGTAGTCATCGACCAGTAAGAACTTAGATTCCGAAGCCTCACTGCTTCAGAATCCACCGGGCAATCTTGTCCATGGCAACCGGAGACATGGTCTCCTCAATATCCGCATACTCGGCCGGTGAGCCGGTTTTGGCCGTCTGGAAGAGATGGTTCAGTCCCGGCATTTCGTCCACCTCAAAGTGCGTGTTGCCACCCTCCTCCAGCGCCTTGCGAATGGCCGGAAGATTTTGAGCCGGGGGCACTTGCAGGTCGAGCGAGCCGTTCAGGGCCAGCACCGGGCATTTGACCTTGCGCAGCGCGGTTGCCGGATCGTAGGTGAGAAAGAAGCGCACCCATGGCGTGGTCAGCGCCTTGGTCTGCGCGGCTATCTGGACATCGGGCACGCCTTCGGCCGCCAGTTTTACACCCAGAAGCGTTTCGAGATTGGCAGGATCCTTTTCGGTCTCCACCAACATCAGCGTCTCACGTTCCTTTTCCGCATCCTGTTCCGCTTTTTCCCTGCTTTCACCGCCGGCCTCGGCAATCAGCTTTCCCTGCTCCACAATAATCTGGTCCCCAGGCACGCCCGTTCCAGCCATCAGCACGATGAATGTCACGCCGGGGTCGCTTGCCGCCACCATCGGCGCAATCGATCCGCCCTCGCTGTGGCCAATCAGGCCGATTTTGTGCGGATCGACTTCGGAGCGCGTTCTCAGATAAGCAATGCCGGCCTCAGCATCTGTAGCAAAATCAGCAGTGGTCGCGGTGTCATAAGTCCCCGTCGATTTGCCAATGCCGCGCTTGTCCGCGCGCAGCACTACGATGTCCTTGCGCGTAAGGTAGTCCGAGAGCACGAGGAACGGTTTGTGCCCCATCAGGCTTTCATCGCGGTCGTGCGGGCCGGAGCCCGCGATCAGCAGTACTGCGGGAAACGGCCCTTTGCCGGTCGGAATGGTGATCGTGGCCGCGAGTGTGTTGCCCGCGGCCTTGTTGGAATAGGTGACGTCTTCTGCGCGATAAGGATACGGCTTTACCGGATTCTGCGGCCGTGGCCGTTCCAGTTCGGATTGGTCCTTGATCTTCTTGAGCGACAGCGGCAGCGGGTTGCCCAATTGCGTGAATGTCCCGTCCATTGAGCCCAGGTCTGCCGCGATTTTGCCCTCATAGACCCCGCCGATCGTCTTGATGTCGATGGTCAGGGCGCTCCCGTTGCGCTTCACAGAGGTTACGGGAATCCATGTGGGGCTCTGGTCCGGACTCTGCATTTGCGCGGTCAGCCCGTCCGCTGTATTCACAATCTTGAAGAGGATGCGCAGCTTGATTGCGCCGGCATCCAGCGTGCCCAGCCAGGTACCATCAATATCTGAGGGCGCGGCAGGCTTGGGCGCCGGCTTGGCCGCGAATGTCCCACGCTTGAAGTTCAGCGCCAGCGGCTGGCCCTGCGACCATGTCCCGTCGATTTCGGTTGCGTCCTTGTTGACCGTGCCGTCGTAGGTGCCATGCAGGACATCGATGAACAGGGAAAGCTTGGATTCCTTGAGAGTGACTGATGTGACAGGGATACCGTTGGCGCCCTGATCCACGCTGTCGAGCGTTGCAGTCAGGGTTCCGTCCTTGGCGGCCATAATATGCAGTGCGAGGCGTAGCTCCGCGCCCCCCGCGCTGAGCGTTCCCATCCAGTCACCGGCAACGGCAGCCTGCGCTCCGCAAAACGGAGATAGGAGTAGGGGGACGATAGCGAGAACAGCGAATTTGGGTATGACGTTTCGTTCCATTTGAGCCCTCCTTACCGGGCAATCGATGTTCGGTGGTGATGGTATCACTCGGCTGCCTTCGATCACAGAAACGGCAAACCGCGATCGATGCTTCGTCTGCCTATCTCGCTCTGTGCAAGGTCGCGCCGACAGGCATACAATCTGGATTGAAATGGCGAAAGCAAAGGAAGCGATTTTCGAAGTTGCGTGCCCCGATTGCGGAGCAATGCTCAGGATCGACGGCGCCACCGGCCTGGTGGTGAGCCACACCCCTGCCCCGCGCAAGCGAATGTTCGAAGACATGGAAGCGGCTGCGCAGGCCATGCGCGCCCAGGAAGAACGAAAGGAATCGATCTTTCGTCAGTCGGTCGACGCGGAAAGAAACAAGGCCGACTTGCTGGAAAAGAAGTTTGCCGATGCCCTGCGCAAAGCCAAGGACGCTCCGGAGGGAAAGCCGTTTCGGGAGTTCGATCTGGACTGAAAGATATGCACGCGCGTGCAACAATCCCATTGCGGAAACAAGGCGTGGCGCGTAGTTTAATACCTTGAATGCTCCGTACTCTCTCCCCTGGGGAGCACGGCGGAAACAGAAGGAGAGACCATGGTGGTGGTACCGCTCAGTCAGTCGACAAAGGAAAATGGCGTAACCGTCCGCGCCCACGAAATCGAATCCACGAATTGGACGCGTGTAGCCGCGGCCGGGGCAATCGTGGCCGGTGGCTTGCTCCTGCTCACAGGATGGCGTCGCGCGGGGTTGATCACGGCTGCTTCAGGCACCGTTGTGACCCTGCTTGACCAGCAGGATACAGTCCGCACCTGGTGGACTCATATCCCTGGCTTCATCGACGACTTCCAGCGCATGCTCGCCCAGGTTGAGGGTACGGTGCAGGATATCGACGCCAAGCGCGAAAGCCTGCGGCAGATTCTCTCCAAACGGACTTCCGCCTAGTCCTAAAGTCCCAACTGAAGACGACCGGCTTCGCTGATGCGGTGCGGCGTCCATTTGGGCTCCCATACCAGGTCCACCTTCACGCTGCTGATGTCGGGAATGCCCGCCAGCCGGTTGTGGACCTGTTCGAAGATCAGTCCGCTGGCTGGGCATTGCGGAGTGGTCAAGGTCATGGTGATCCTGACCCATTGCCGCGGCCATGCCGGCTTTGAGTCCGGGTCAGGACCGGTTGCCACGTCGTAGATCAGGCCGAGGTCCACCAGGTTCAGCTTCACTTCCGGATCGAAGCAATCGCGGAGCGCGGTCAGAATGTCGGCTTTTGAGAGCATTGCCTTAGTTCTTCCGCTCCACTAGATAGCGGGCCACGGACTTCAATCCATCCGCACGGCTGCCGTAAGGCTCCAAAGCAGCGAAGGCTTCCTCCACCAGTTGAGCAGCGTCGCGCTGGCTCTGTTCAATTCCGAAGACGGCCGGCCAGGTTGCTTTTTCTGTGGCCAGATCCTTGCCCGCGGTTTTGCCCAGTTGCGCGGAATCCACGGTCATGTCCAGCACATCGTCCACAATCTGAAAGGCCAATCCCGCCTTGCGGCCAAAGGTGTCCAGCCGCAGAACATCCTCGGCGTTCGCCCCGGCGTAGACGCCTCCCGCAACTACGCTCACGCGGATCAGCGCACCCGTTTTCGAGCGGTGAATGGCTTCCACCAGTTCGGGCGTTGGTTTCAAATGCTCACTTTCAAGATCCAGCACCTGGCCGCCGATCATGCCTTCCACGGTGCCAACGGCGTTCGCCACCAGTCCAATAATCTGCACTGTGGCGGCGGGCGGAGTATCCAAACCGGCCAGCACTTCAAAGGCGCGCGTCTGCAGGGCGTCTCCCGCCAAAATGGCAATCGCCTCGCCAAAAACCACATGGCAGGTTGGCTTGCCGCGCCGCAGGTCGTCGTTGTCCAGGGCGGGCAGATCGTCGTGGATCAGCGAGTAGGTGTGCAGCATTTCGAGTGCCGCGCCAAGCCGTTCAATTCCGGCCGGTAAAGCGCCGGAGACGGCGACTGCGGCCTGCATGGCCAGCAACGGCCTGAGACGCTTGCCACCCGCAAAGGTCGAGTGGCGCATGGCTGCATGAATTGAGGCGGGAACCGTCTCGGCGCCCGGAAGAAGCTCGTCCAGCGCCCGGTCAGTCAGCTCGGCCCCTTGCTGAAGCAGTGATTTTACGTCGGCAGCCATTCTCCCCATCATAACCGAGGGCGGGACAACCTTCTCTCCAGTAAACACAGCCCTGTGACTACGCCGAGAGCAATGGCGCTGATCCAGCGTCCTGCAATCACGTCAGGCGTCTCGGTCCAGTTGATCCTCACATCCACATGCCCTTTGGCAACCGGCACGGCGATCAGGCCATGGGCGCCTTCCACCGCCGTGAACACGGGCTGGCCGTTCAAGGTGACCTTCCATGCCGGGTAGCTGCGGACTTTCACAATTAGATAGCCGGCGTGATCCGCTTCACCAACAATGTGCTTCGATTCCGGCAGGTAAAGCAGGGCCACGAACGGCCTGCACTCCGCTTTGTTGCTGTCCCACAGCAGAAGGCCGTTAATGTGGTCCTTTCTCCACAAGATTGAGGGATCGTCGATCAGGCACGCGCCGGGTTGAAGGGGGTCGGCTTCTTCGTAGTGGGTTCCCGGCGGCGCGTATTCCGGCTTCCAGTGGACACCCGTGCCGGTCTGTTCCGCAGCCACAATGAGTTTCTGGTCCTGAGCGCCCTCCGCGAACCAATACCGTCCGGCCGCCGAGCTGAACGCGATAAAGAAGACCGCGCACACAGCAAGAACGGCAACACGCTTGCGGAGCGGCGCAAACCAAACCGCCGACGCAAAAAAGATTGCCGCGGGAGCCGCCATAAACTCAAGCCATCGCCAGGAGAACTGCAAATATCGGAGCAGGGGAAGATGATCCCAAACGGGCAGCGAAACCGGGAGCATGATAAATAAAACCAGGAACGGGATCGTCAGCAGGGTGATCCACCAGCGGCGCGGGCCAGGAAGCGTGCCGCGCATCCACGCGACCAACGCCCCACCCACCGCTGCAGCAAACATAGCCACCGCCAGCCACGAAAAAGTAATCAGCTTTTCGCGAGCAGCAAGCTCCACAAGGGATGGATCGGTATATCGCGAAAAGAGCAGATTGTTCTGAACCCAGAAGTGAGGGATGGAGATCGCGGATTGAAGGTTAGCCCAGGACCTCTCGCTGAATGCGGGAACCAGATAGTCCGCCGCCAGGCCGAGTCCCAGGACAAAGCTCGCTGTCGCGCGCACCAGCGGCGTCCACGACCTAAACGCAATCGCCGCGGCCACCGCCAGCGCGGGCAGCATGTAGCTGGTCATTAAGCCCAGCGGTCCATTGCTGAGCCAGACGCCAGCCACGATTAGGGCAAGCGGCGCCGCGGAACCGTCAAAGGCTCGCTTCCAGAATCCGCCGTCAGAGTTCCGATCGCGCAGCAGAAACAGGAGCAGCAGCGGAATCCAGATGCCGCCGGTAAGCTCAGCGAAGTCGCAAATTCTGTAAACCTCAAACAGCGCATATCCGGTGAAGATGGCTGTGCAGCCAGCCAGTGTCGCGGGGCCGTCCGCCATCACTTCGAGGGCGAGCGCCCGGGTGGCCAGCCCCATGCCCGCCAGCAGCAGGAAGCCGAAGACGACGGCCACCCGATCCCACGGAAAGAAAATTCCCAGTAAAGCGCCCGTCATCCACGTGAGTGGAGGGTAGAAGACAAATCGAGGTTCGCCCGCGCCGAAGTTCGAAGCAGGCGCCCAGTGCGGATACGGAATCGCCAGAAACATGCTGTGCCGCGCTTCAATCCACGAGGCGAGATGGAAATACAGGTCGGCTCCGCGCGAAGCGCCGCGAAGAAAGATTGGAGTCATGGCAACAGCCGCCGCAAGCAAGACCATTAACGGACCTGCCAGTCGCTGGACCCAGCTCTTGAATGCCGGTCTCATAGCGGGCGTCCAACCTTCCGGGGATCACGCAGCGAGCGTTCCGTGAACCAGGCCGCGATCAGCAACACCAGAGCCACGATACTGACCCAGCGCCCCGCAATCGCATCAGGTGTAACCGTCCAATCGAAAGTCAGCTCAACCGCGCCTTGTGTTACAGGGACAGCCATCAGTCCGTCGTCGCGTGCTGGCATTGCGGAAATGCCCCGCCCGTTCACCGTCACGCGCCACGCCGGGTAACTACGCAGCCTGATGATCAAAAATCCAGCACGCGGCGTCACCGCCGCCATGCGCAGAGTCTCCGGGCTCGTGTTCCCACGCGCGTCGCTCTGTCCATATCCGTCGCCGGGTAATCCAGCCGCTTGCGGGTAGGTGGCCTCACAGCTGTCTTGTGCCGCGTCCCACGCGGGTTGCGCGCTGCCGGCGGCTTCTCCGGTGGGAATAGCTCCCAGTACGACCGACGGGTCGCTGACCAGGCACGCGAAAGGAAGCCCGGTTGCGACCATGGAGTTGTCGGCTCCGGGCGGTTCGTATTCGTCGGTGCCCTCGAAGCCAGCGCCCGAGCGGTACGCATCCACCATGGGGCGCACCGCGTCCTCATCGTCGCAAACCTGGAAAAAGGCCATCCCGGAGTAGATGGTCGTACCCAGAAAAATCAGCGCGCAAATAGAGCCGATGGCAAAGCGCCTCCACCGACGTATCGACCGGCCGGGCCAGATCGCCGCCGCGGCAAAGATGGCCATGGGCGCCTCAAGCGCCACCAGCCACCGCCAGGGAAATTGCAAGAGCCTCAGCTTCGGCAGCAGGTTCCATACAGGCAGAGAAATGGGGAGTTGAAGCAGGAGAATCCCCGCCGGGATCAAAGCCAGAGGAATCCAGAAATCGTTGCGTCTGAACAGAGACGCTTCCGGCCCGCTGGGCTCGTCTGCCAAACGACGCCGGCGCAGCCAGCTCACCAGAACGCCACCCAGAGCTAACGCAATCATAGCCACGGCAACGATGGAAACTCTCCTGAGTTCCACATCGTGTTCTCTCAGCAATGGGTTGGCATGGCTGGCAAAGAGCCAACTGTTCTCAATCATCTCGCCGGGATCGCCGATCGCTTGCCGGATGTCCACCCAGCGTTGCTCCCAGGCTGCGGGAACCAGGTAAACGCCGGCGAGTCCGATTCCGATGGCGACAGCGACTGCGGCCCGGAGTACCGGCGCCCACGATCTGGTCAGCAGGGAAGCGGCCGGCGCAACCGCGGCCAACAGGTAGCAGGCCATGATCCCCACAGGGACGTTCGAGAGCCACGCCCCCGCGACAACGAGAGCGAGCGGGAATGCTGAGCCGTCGAAAGCTCGCCTCCATATCGATTCCATTGCGTTACCATCCCACCGCACCCGCAGCGCGAAAAGCAGCAGCAGCGGAATCCAGAAGCCCCCGGTCAGTTCGCCGAAGGCCGATCGCTCGTACGCGCAGAACAGCGCGTAGCCGGAGAACGGGGCAGCGCAACCGGCCAGGGTTGCAAAGCCGTCGTCCAGTCCACCATCTTTGAAAACTTCAAGCGCCAGCGCCCTGGTTGCGAGCCCCGTGCCCGCAAGCAATACCCATGTCAAGGCAATGGGAACCAGCGTCCAGGGCAGCACAATGCCCAGCGCCGCGCCCAGCATCCAGGTCAGCGGAGGATAAAAGACAAAGCGCGGTTCGCCCGCGCCGAAGTTCGCGCTCGGCGTCCAGTGAGGGTAAGGGATGCCGTGCCGCCAGGCGTTCAGGCAGTCAAACCATGAAACCAGATGAAAGTCGAAGTCGTGCCCGCAGGAGTCGCCGCGCACCAATTGCGGCGCAACCGCTACCGCCGCGGCGGCCAGAATTAGAACCGGGCCCGCGAACCTTCCCAACCCCGCGTCAGCCAAATCTATTCCCTGTTCCCTATTCCCTATTCCCTGTTCTTTCATGGCAACAAACGCAGCGTGTGGCTGGTCTGGGCGGCCACGGCTGCGGAACTGAACGGGAACGCGAAGGTCGTCCCGCCATAGTA
>Ga0181531_10002920_pt1 | contig 10545 bp, 9 predicted proteins | sample PEATcosm2014_Bin_38_FD_119743 | JGI IMG/M metagenome (GOLD analysis project Ga0181531, IMG submission 119743) | Peatland microbial communities from MTU Mesocosm Facility, Houghton, MI, USA - PEATcosm2014_Bin11_10_metaG | ecosystem: Environmental > Terrestrial > Soil > Wetlands > Peat | place... | reverse complement strand
TTGCGCGGCAAGCTGCGCTCGGTCCACAACACCTACTTCACGTTGCCCGTGCTCTTCACGATGATCAGCAACCACTATGCACTGACCTTCGGTGCACGCCACAATTGGCTCGTGCTGATTGCGATCTGCGCGGCCGGCGTCTTGATCCGCGCCTACTTCGTCGATCGTCACAAGCGCCAGCTGCGCGGGGGCGAGACCTCGCCCTGGCCCGCGCTGCTCGGCGTGCTCGTTCTCCTCGCTGCCGCGGCTGCCCTGGCGCCACGCGCGGTCCCCTCGACCATTCCTGCCTCATCCGCGCCCGCGGCGCAGTTCGCGGCCGCGCAAGACATCATCATCGCGCGCTGCGTGCCGTGTCACGCCGCCTCCCCCACCGAGCCGGGATTCTCCGTAGCGCCCAAGGGTCTCGTGCTCGATACGCCCGCGGCCATCTTGAGCCACGTGACCGTGATTGCGCCGCAAGTGCAGGCGGGGGCGATGCCTATCGGAAATCTTACGGGTATGACGGACGCCGAGCGCACCGAGCTGCTCGATTGGATACGACATGGCGCACCTCACTGAATCGGGCTCGAGCGATCCGCCGGCCTACCCTCGCGACCTGCGTGGTTACGGACGCGCACCGCCGCATCCGCGCTGGCCCGACGGCGCGCGCATCGCCGTGCAGTTCGTGCTCAATCACGAGGAGGGCGGTGAGAGCTGCGTGTTGGACGGAGATCCCGCCTCCGAGACCTTTCTGTCGGAGATCGTGGGCGCCACGGCATTTCCGATGCGCCACATGAGCATGGAATCGCTCTTCGAGTACGGTTCGCGTGCCGGATTGTGGCGCGTGCTGCGCGCCTTCGAGCAACGCCGATTGCCGCTGACCGTGTTCGCCGTCGCGCGGGCCCTGCAGCGCAATCCGGAGGCCATTGCGGCGTATCGGGAGCTCGGCGCGGAGATCGCGGCGCATGGCCTGCGCTGGATCAGCTACCAGCAGATCGACGAGGCCACCGAGCGAGCCCATATGGCGGAGGCGGTGCAGGTTCTGACAGAGCTCACCGGCACCGCGCCGCTCGGCTGGTATACCGGGCGCGACAGCCCGAATACGCGGCGCCTCCTCGTCGAACACGGCGGCTTCCTCTACGATTCCGATTCTTACGCGGACGATTTGCCGTATTGGGTTTACGTCAACTCCACGCCTCATCTCGTCGTTCCCTATGCGCTGGACACGAACGACATGAGGTTCGCCACGGCGCAGGGGTTCAATTCCGGGACCCAGTTCTTCGACTACCTCAAGGATGCCTTCGATGTCTTGTACCACGAAGGAGATCCGGCCGGCCTCGACGCACCCAAGATGCTGTCCATCGGTCTGCACGCCCGGCTCTGCGGCCGGCCGGGTCGCATGGCGGCGCTGGAGCGCTTCCTCGATTACGCTGGGACAAAAGAGCGCGTGTGGATCTGCCGACGCATCGATATCGCACGCCACTGGATCGCCACGCATCCGTTCGAGCACGCCCCCGCATGATTGCGCTCGAACAGCTCAACCATCATTCCGCGAAGGACTTTGCCGCCGCACTCGTCTCGATATTCGAGCATTCACCCTGGGTTCCCGAGCGCGTGGCCGCTTTGCGGCCTTTCAAGAGCGGCCTCTCCTTGCACAAGGCCCTGTGCGAGGCCGTCATGCGGGCCGAGGAGGAGCTGCAGCTCGCGCTGATTCGGGCGCATCCGCAGCTCGCCGGACGCGCCGCCCTGCGGGGCGAACTGACGTCGGCATCGACGAGTGAACAGAAAGGCGCCGGCCTCTCTGCCTTGACGCAGGCGCAGTTGATGCGCCTTACGTCCTTGAACGCGCGGTATGCGGAGCGCTTCGGCTTCCCCTTCGTGCTCGCCGTCCGCGGGCATACGCCCGACAGCGTGATCGCCGCTCTGGCAGAGCGTGTCGAGCATGACGCGCAAGAGGAACGCAGCGTCGCCCTGCGCGAGATCTGCCGCATCGCCTACTTTCGCCTGACGGAACTGGTACAAGACTCTCTGGGTGATGCCATCATCGCCATGGCCGAGGATCTGGCGACGCTCAGCGAGGACGTGGGTGCGCTCACCTGCTCTTACCTCTCGCCGACCCATCGCGCCACGGCCGCCCGGATTCGCGACTTCATGATGGCGGCGGGCCTGGCCACTCACATCGATGCCGTGGGAAACGTCGTGGGAGTGCTCCCGGGCGGCTCCCATCCGAAGCGGGTTTTAACGGGCTCACACTACGACACCGTCATCAATGCAGGGAAATTCGACGGGCGGCTCGGCATTCTCCTGCCGATTGTCGTCGCGGGCGAGATTCGCCGCGCCGGATTGAGTCTGCCTTACGCGCTCGAGATCATCGCGTTTGCCGAAGAGGAAGGCGTTCGCTTCGGTTCCACCTTCTTGGGCAGCCGGGCCGTTGCCGGGCGCTTCGAACCGGCCGATCTCGACAGTGTCGATGCCGCAGGCACCACGCTGAGCGAGGCCCTCCGCGCTGCCGGCCACGACGCCGCGGCCATCCCCGCCATCGCGCGCGATTCCGGCGAGGTGGCGTGTTTCATCGAAATTCATATCGAACAAGGGCCGGTGCTCCTCGAAGCAGCGTTGCCGGTCGGCGTGGTCACCCGCATCAGCGGCAGCGTCCGCAGCGTCGTGACCGTGGAAGGCCAGTCGGGCCACGCGGGGACGGTGCCGATGGCGCTGCGGCGGGATGCGGCCACGGCTGCCGCCGAAATGGTGCTCGGCGTGGAGAGGCGCTGCCGCGAGGACCCCGGCCTCGTCGGCACGGTGGGCAAACTCGACGTGCCCCGGGGAGCGACCAACGTGATACCGGGACGGTGCGACTTCAGCATCGACATCCGCTCCGCGAGCGACGCGCTGCGGGATGCCGCGGCGGCAGATGTCGACGCCGCGATCGCAGATATTGCATCCCGGCGTGGTGTCAAAGTCACGAACCGCCGGATTCTGAGGGCTGCAAGCGTGCCGTGCTCAGCGGCCTTGCAGGAGGCCTGGGCCGCCAGCATCGAGCGTGTCACCGGCCGCCCCGCCATGCGCCTGCCGAGCGGTGCCGGTCACGACGCCATGATCCTGGCGAGCCTCACCGACATCGCCATGCTGTTCGTACGCTGCGGCAATGGCGGCATCAGCCACCACCCTGACGAGGCGCTCAGCGCGTCCGATGCCGGCATCGCGGCCCGGGTGTTCCAAGATTTTCTGCTGCACTTCAAGGAAGGGTCATGACGGTAACGAGCGCGCGATGCAGGAAGGTGCCTTGCACGGTCGCGCACGGAGGATTCGCCCCGCTGGCCTTTGCCGCTCTCATGCTCATCCTGTACGTCGGCGGGATCCCGCCCGGCGGGGCGGCCGAGCGTTGGTTCGAGGAGGTCAAGGCCACCGCCACTCCCCTGCAGCTCTATCGATTTCTCTACGCCATGCCCAAGGGTGGGGATCTGCACAACCATTTGGGCGGCGCCGTCCGTTCGGAATGGTTCTGGGATGCCGCCATGGCCGCGGAGCGTCGCGGCTACCTCTACTACACGCGCGTTCGAATCGAGAACTGTGCGCCGTATGGACACGATGAGTTCGGCGGATCAAAGGCGCTGCTGCTCTTCAAGGACATCCAGGCGAGCCAGTTCGAAGCGCTCGACGCGTGCGGCAAATCGGAGTTCAAACGTCTGCAGGATCTCGATGCGCGCGAGAAGCAGGCCTGGCTCGACAGCATGCGTCTCGATCAGAGCTATGAAGGACGCAACGAGTTCTTCGAGGCCATCTGGGAGCGAATCGGCGGACTCTTGCAAAATCCCCACCTGATCTGCGACGTTCTGGTGCGCAGCCTCGATGCCTTCGGTCGCGAGGGCGTGGCCTACGTCGAAACCCAACAGGGCGTACAAGGTGCGTTGAGAGCCGACGGCTCACCCTACAGCGTCGAGGAGGCCGTCACCATCTACCGGGAATGTCTGGCATCGCCGCGAGCAAAGGCCACGGGCGTGGAGGTGCGCTTCCAGAACTCGCTTCTGCGATATCTGCCCGACGCCGACCAGCGCCTGCGGGATCTGTACGCGATCACCGATCGATACCGCGACCTGTACGTAGGCGTCAACATGGTGGGTCGCGAGGACAACGGCAAGGGCTACCCGCTGCGCTTCTTGTCGGTGCTGCGCGAATTGCGCCACAAATATCCCGACATCAATCTCTCCATCCACGCAGGCGAAGTGGATGAGCCGAACCACCACGTACGCGACACCCTCCTCCTGGGCGCGCAGCGTATCGGGCATGGCGTCAACCTCATCACCGATCCCGAGACCATGGTCCTGATGCGCCACGGCCCGTACATGGTCGAGATCAATCTCATCAGCAACCTGTTGCTCGAGTACGTGCGCGATTATTCCCAGCATCCTTTTCCCGAATACCTGCGCGTCGGGATTCCGGTGGCGCTGTCGACCGACGATCGCGGCATGTGGGATTCGAATATGAGCGATGAATTCTACGTGGCCGTGAAGGAGTTCAACCTCTCTTGGGAGGAGATCGTGAAACTCGGCCGCAACTCGCTCTTCTACTCCTTCCTGGACTCGTCCACCAAAGAGCGGCTGCTCGCGAGCTACGACAAGCGCATCGCCGCGTTCGCGCAAGCGTTTCAGAGCAAGGGCTTCGATGCCCTTCGTGACACCCAGCCCGTGAGCTACGGATTTTTGTGCAGGCACTACCAGATTTGCCTGGCACCCTGAATCCGGTGGCCTCGGCAGCCATGTCTCTGACCCCGACCCCCATCTCGCAGCGGGCATTTCTTGGCGACGCGCTGCACACTCCCGCGCCGGGCCACATCGAGTTCCTTCCGGATGCTCTGATCGAGGTGGATGTCGCCGGGGCTATCCGCGCGGTTCATCGCAAGGAGTTCCCGGCGACTGCCGCCGTAGCCGCACGTCATCAGGCGCAAGGCACTTTGGTGAGGCTCGAGAAAGGCCAGTACTTGCTACCCGGCCTCATCGATCTTCACGTCCATGCGCCACAATGGCCGAATCTGGGATTGGCCCTCGATCTCCCTCTCGAGGAGTGGCTGCAGAGGTGCACGTTTCCGCTCGAGGCGCGTTACGCCGATACCGGGTATGCGAGGGAGGTTTTTGATTCGCTGGTCGATGGTTTGCTCGCGAACGGTACGACCACCGCCATGTATTTTGGGACCATTCATCTGGCGGCGACGCAGGTGCTTGCGGATATTTGCCTGAAGCGGTTTCAGCGCGCCCTGATCGGCCGCGTGGCGATGGATGACCCCGCGCAATGTCCCGCCTATTATCGCGACCCCTCCGCCGGCATCGCCGAGTCCGAGACCCGGGCCTTCATCGATTATGTACGTTCGATGGCGGGGAACGAGAGCGGATTGCTGCTGCCCGTCATCACGCCGCGATTCATTCCTGCCTGTACGGACGAGTTGTTGCAGCGGCTCGGCCGCCTTGCCCGCGAGAGCGGCTGCCATGTCCAGACGCATTGTTCGGAAAGCGACTGGGAACACGCGTTCGTGCTCGAACGTTATGGGGTCACGGATACCGCGGCGCTCGATCGGCTCGGTTTATTGTCGAGCCGCACCATCCTCGCCCACGGCAATTTCATCGACGGCCCGGACGTTGCCACCCTTGTCGAGAAGGGTGCGGGAATCGCCCATTGTCCGCTGTCGAACGTGTACTTCTCCGATGCGGTGTTTCCACTCAACCGCATGCTTGAGCAGGGCGTGCACGTGGGTCTTGGTACCGATATCTCCGGCGGCGCCAGTCCCTCGATCCTCGAGAACGCCCGCCAGGCCGTGATCGCCTCCCGCAGCCTCGAGTCGGGCGTCGATCCGCGGCGGGACCGCAAGGCGCGGCGCTCGCCCGATTCGCGCATCGATGCGGCCACGGCGTTCTGGCTGGCAACCGCCGGCGGCGGTATCGCGCTCGATCTGCCCATTGGATTGTTCCGTGAGGGCTATCAGTTCGATGCCATCATTCTCGACGCACAGACTCCCGGGAGTAATTTGCGTCTCCGGGACAACCCTCCTCCCGCGGAGATCGTGCAGAAGATCGTCTATCACGCGACGCGCGCCGACATCCGGGAGGTCTGGGTGGCGAACCGGCGTGTGCACACACGCCGCAATTGACCTCAAGCCCCGCGATTGACCTCAAACCCCGCGACGGCGACGTGCGCCTCGATGGCTTCAAGCCAGCGGCGCTGATCGGCCGGCGCGAGAAATGCGGCCTCTATGGAGTTTCGGGCGAGGAGCGTCAGCTGCTCCGGAGTGAGCGCCAGCGCTTCCTGCACCGCCAGATAGTTCTCGAGCAGGTAGCCACCGAAATACGCCGGGTCATCGGAGTTCACCGTGACGCACAGGCCACGCTCGAGCAGACGCTTCAGATTGTGCGATTCGAGGCGGTCGAACACACGCAATTGGACGTTCGATAGCGGGCACATCGTCAGAGGGATCCGCTCCCGAGCTAGGCGCTCCATCAGTTCTTCGTCCTCTTCGCAGCGCACGCCGTGATCGATGCGGCGCACCTCGAGAACATCCAGCGCTTCACGAATATAGCTCGAAGGCCCCTCCTCACCGGCATGCGCGACGGCCGGAATACCCTCTTGTCGGGCGCGCGCGAAAACCTCCCTGAATTGCCTCGGCGGGTGTCCGGACTCCGAGGAATCCAATCCAATCGCGCCGATCGCGCCGCGGTGAGGCAGAGCCTGCTCGAGCGTGTTCATGGCCTCGGACGCGCTGAGGTGACGCAGAAAGCACGGTATCAGCCCGAACGTCATGCCCCACTCTCGTTGAGCCGCAAGGGCTGCGCGGCGCATACCGTTGAGTACCGTATCGAAAGCCACTCCGCGGGCCGTGTGAGTCTGAGGGTCGAAGAATATCTCGACGTGCACCACACCCTGTGAGTGGGCCCGGCCGAGATACGCTTCGGTCAACCGGTAAAAATCATCCTCATCCCGCAGGACGCCGGCACCGGCATAATAGATGTCGAGAAACGACTGTAGATTGGTGAACTGATACGCGCGCCGCAGGTCGTCGACGCTCGCGTAAGGCAGAGAGATGCGGTGCTTGGCGGCGAGCTGGAAAGCCAGCTCGGGTTCGAGCGTCCCCTCGATATGGACGTGGAGCTCGGCCTTCGGCAGTCCCCGGATGAATTCCCGCATCGACGCTTTCATTTTAGGGCTCGACGTGACGTCTGAAAAGCTCGGAGTTTTGCCTGCGATCCGACACTACCACGATTCCGTTGACACCCCTTCGAGCCACTGACATATTCAACTGCCTGGCCCGAGTCGCCACTCCTTCATCCGCAGCGCGGCTGGAACCATGAGCTCGATCCGCATCACCGCCGGCAATTATCGCTTCATTGCAGTCCCGCACGCCGCGGCACCGCGGACCGTCGCGGCGTTCATGGCGCTTCTGCCCTACAAACAGAAGATCATTCACGTGCGCTGGAGCGGAGAGGCCTGCTGGATCCCGCTCGGAGACTTCGACCTGAAGACCGGATTCGAGAATCATACGAGCCATCCTTCGGCGGGCGATATTCTCTTTTATCCCGGGGGTTTCAGCGAAACCGAGATCCTGATCGCCTACGGAAGCTGCTGCTTCTCGAGCAAGGTGGGACAGCTCGCGGGCAACCATTTCCTCACCATCGTGGAAGGCCAGGAAAAGCTGCGGCCGCTGGGAGTTGAGGTGCTCTGGGGCGGCGCGAGGGACATCCTGTTCGAGCAGATCTAAGCGCCCGCGAACAGCCCCTCGCGCTCGATGAACTCGATGACCGGCGCGAGGCCTTGGCCGGATTTCAAGTTCGTGAACACGAAGGGTCGATCGCCGCGCATTTTTCTCGCGTCCCGAGCCATCACCTCGAGCGATGCGCCCACCATCGGCGCGAGATCGATCTTGTTGATGATCAACAAGTCGGACTTGGTGATGCCCGGGCCGCCCTTGCGGGGAATTTTGTCGCCGGCCGCCACGTCGATGACGTAGAGAGTCAAATCCGACAGCTCGGGACTGAACGTCGCAGCGAGATTATCCCCGCCGCTCTCGACAAAGATCAGATCGAGCGCCGGAAAGCGCAGCGACAGACGCGACACGGCCTCGAGATTGATCGAGGCGTCTTCGCGAATCGCGGTGTGCGGGCAGCCGCCCGTTTCCACGCCGAGGATCCGATCGGCCGACAAGGCTTCGTTTCGAACCAGAAACTGGGCGTCCTCTTCGGTGTAGATATCGTTCGTGACCACGGCAATCTCGCGCCGGTCGCGCATCGCACGACACAGTGCCAACGTCAGCGCCGTTTTGCCGGAGCCCACCGGACCGCCTATGCCGACTCGTAACGGGGCAATCTTCTGCATGAGGTCAGGACCTGAACAGTCGCGAGTATTGTGTCTCGTGCTGTGAAGATAAGATGGCAAGGCCTGGACAGAAATTCGATCCGCTCGACATCTCGATGTCGCCCATACCGGTTCCGTCTGACACGATCTGCGCCGTGAGCTCGATCTCTGCCGCGAGCTGCGCGATCGCTGACCCGATCGCGAGCAGGACGCGCTGACCCGCGGACTGACCGACGGGCACCGCCTTCATCGCGACCAGCACCTGATTTTCAGCCCAGCTCCAAAGATAGCCGATGACGGCCTCCTCCGGTTCGATCCGCCATGCGGCGGCTGCCGCACTCCACACGCAGGGCAGGCTCGGCTCGCGGATCGAGCGCACCGCATCGACGGTGACCGCCGGGAGATCCGGCAGGTTGCAAAGCAACGCGCGCAGGGAGAACCCCATCTGTACGCTCGCCGCGCGAATCTCCGCGGACTCCCGGGTCGCCAGAAATTCATCGTTCAAGGCCGCTATTGCGGCGGGGTCACTGCCGGCCCACGCGGCCGACATGGACAGCATGCAGGGAATCTCGAACGATCTCATCGTGAACTCGAGAACGTCGGAGATCCAACGCCGCAGGGAGCACTCATCGGTCACGATTTTCTGCTCGATCGCGGCTTCCAGCCCCTGAGAATGGCTGTAGCCGCCGACGGGCAACGCCGGGCTGCTCAATTGCAGCAATCGCGCGAGTGCGAGTGGCCTCATCGCGAGGGAAACTCGTGAATCTTCGGCTGGATCAACGGCGCCTGACTGCCATGGACATGGTGGTGCCCATAGGCTCCGCCCTCCGGCTCGAAGGGTGCGCGCACGGCGCTGACCTCGAGGCCCAATCCCTTGACCATTTCCGCAAGAACACGATCGTCGAGGAAGCGCAGGCGATTCGCCATCACCTGGACGGCCACGTGACGATTGCCGAGATGGAATGCCGCCCGGGCGATTGCCACCGGATCGTCGCTCGAGACCTCGAGAAGCGACTCCTCCGCGGCAATGATCACGACTTCGCGCCCATCTTGAGTGCGAACTCGATCGCCGCCGCGCAGCAGACGGCCACGCTCAACCACCAGAGCCGCCTCATCGCCGCCATCGAGCCTTAGCAGCAGGCGGCTCTTGCTGCGCGCCTCGAAGCTCAAATGAACGGTGTCGGCTTTCGCTGCCATCGCTGCTAGAAGAGGAAGTAACGCTGTGTCATCGGCAAACTCGATGCGGGCTGGCAAGTCAGCAGCTCGCCGTCCGCCCGCACCTCATAGGTCTCACTGTCGACCTCGATGTGCGGCCGAGCGGCGTTGTGGATCATGTCGGATTTTCGCAAGGAACGCGTCGATCGCACGGCCTCGATGCGCTTGCGCAGCCCGAGCGCTTTCAATTCCGGGCTCTCGAGTGATCCGCCCGAGACGAACGTGAGCGATTTCGCGATCGCCCCGCCGAACGCCCCGAACATGGGCCGATAGTGCGAGGGCTGCGGCGTCGGGATGGAGGCATTGGGGTCCCCCATCGGCGCCATGACGATCATGCCGCTCTTGATGACGAGACTCGGCTTGACTCCGAAAAACGCGGGCTTCCAGAGGACGAGATCCGCGAGCTTGCCGATCTCGACGGAGCCGACCAGATGCGCAACGCCGTGCGTGATGGCCGGATTGATCGTGTACTTGGCAATGTAGCGCTTGATGCGGGAGTTGTCGTTGCCGGGCGGGTCCCCCGCCAAGCTGCCCCGCTGCTCGCGCATCTTGTGCGCAGTCTGCCAGGTTCGGATGATAACCTCTCCCACCCGGCCCATCGCTTGCGAGTCCGAGGACATCATGGAAAAGGCGCCGAGATCGTGCAGGATGTCCTCGGCCGCGATCGTTTCGCGGCGGATACGTGATTCGGCGAACGCGATATCCTCGGCAATCGCCGGGTCCAGATGGTGGCACACCATGAGCATGTCCAGATGCTCATCGATGGTATTGACCGTGTAAGGACGCGTGGGATTGGTCGAACTCGGCAGCACGTTGTCGTACGAGGCGGCCTTGATGATGTCGGGAGCGTGGCCGCCTCCCGCTCCTTCGGTGTGAAAGGTGTGAATCGTGCGCCCGGCAATTGCCGCGAGCGTCGCCTCGAGGTATCCGGATTCGTTCAGCGTATCGGTGTGAATCGCAACCTGCACGTCCATCTCGTCGGCGACTCGAAGACAGTTATCGATGGCCGCCGGAGTC
>Ga0181531_10002919_pt1 | contig 10547 bp, 6 predicted proteins | sample PEATcosm2014_Bin_38_FD_119743 | JGI IMG/M metagenome (GOLD analysis project Ga0181531, IMG submission 119743) | Peatland microbial communities from MTU Mesocosm Facility, Houghton, MI, USA - PEATcosm2014_Bin11_10_metaG | ecosystem: Environmental > Terrestrial > Soil > Wetlands > Peat | place... | reverse complement strand
TCCGAAAGGCTTTCATCCACCCACTCTGCAACCTTTTTCACCTTTAACCACTTGACTTCCAGTCAAATCCTTGTAATAACTATGCGGTCCCTAGTAATCTAGGGTATGGTCCTTCTGGACGGGTCTGGGGGTGTGTCTGTTTGGCGGAAATTCGACTGCAAGAGGGGGAATCCCTCGAAAACGCTCTGCGCCGTTTTAAGCGCAAAGTGCAGCAGGAAGACATTATTAAAGAAGTGAAGCGCCACTCCTTTTACCTCAAGCCCGGCGAGAAGAAACGCGTGAAAGCCGCGCTCGCCCGCAAGCGTGCTCGTAAGAAAGTTCGCAAGGAGCAAGACTGACGATCTGTAGTGGGCCGCCCCGTCCCGGGGTGGCCCTGCTCGATCTGGCCCCCACCAGGAAGAGTTGCAACCAGGGATAGTTCTAGCTCATCGTTCATTCGGCATTCTGTGTCAATCGCTGTATCCACGCTCCGTTCCAGGAGTGTGGCGGGCCGAGTCCAGGGTAGTTTGAGGGGGGATGTAACACATCCTGTGTTCGCTCTGCGCCACCGCCTTCCCCGCGTGTGGCAGGCGCGCCACGGGCACAAGGAGAACCATCCTCAATGGAATTTCAGGACAAGGTACTCACCTGCATCGACTGCGGCGCGGGCTTCGTCTTCACCGCCGGGGAGCAACTGTTTTTCCACGACAAACAGTTCAAGAACGAGCCCAAGCGTTGTAAAACCTGCAAGTCCAAGCGCGTAGCGGTGCTTAACGCGCCTCCGCCGCCGGGCAATGGACATCACTATGCCCGCGTGGAGACTCAAGCCACTTGCTCGCAATGCGGCAAGCAGACTACGGTCCCGTTCCGCCCCACGCAGGGCCGTCCCATCTTCTGCCGGGAATGCTTCACGCAGAAGAGGAGCGTCGCTTCCGCCTGACCGCCAGGCAAGCGGGTGGTCGCAGGCGGCCGCGCGGTCCACAGCATTGGGCGCGCGCATGCGTTAACATAGTCGCGTGCCCACCTACCACGTGGAGAATTTCGGATGCCGCGCCACCCAGGCCGACGGCGCCGCTCTCGAACGCCAGTTCGAATCCCGCGGCCTTGCCCGCGCTTCCTCCGCTCAGGCCGATCTCGTAATCTTGAACACGTGCACGGTGACGAATTCCGCCGACCAGGATGCGCGCGCCGCGATCCGGCGCGTGCAGCGGCAGAATCCGCTGGCGAAAATTATCGTCACCGGATGCTACGCCCAGCGCGCTCCTCAGGAAATCGCCGCCCTGCCCGGAGTAACCTGCGTGATCGGCAACTCGCATAAGCATCAACTGGCGGAGATCGCTCTCACGGAAGTTGCTCCGCGAAGCGATGGTTTCGTGCCTCTGATTACTCTCGAATCGACAGGCCAACGACTAAAGACCAACGACCAACGACCGCTTTTCATTTCCGACATCTTCGCCCACACCCAACTTCTCGCCGCTCCCGTTTTTGAGTTCATCAATGCCGAATCCGCCAGCGCCGACGCCCATGCCGGACGTACCCGCCCCAACCTCAAAGTGCAGGACGGATGCGACAACCGCTGCTCGTTCTGCGTGATCCCCAGCGTCCGCGGCCACAGCCGGTCGCTGCCGCTGCCGCAAATTATTCGCGAAGTGAACGCGCTGGTAGCCGCAGGCTACCGCGAAGTAGTGATCAGCGGCATCAACCTCGGCCGCTGGGGGCGCGATCTGGCTGTCAGTTCTCAGCTATCAGCTCGCAATTCACGTCGTCCGCTGGATTTCGAGTCTCTCGTCCGGGCCATTCTGTCAGACACCGGCCTCGAAAAACTTCGCCTCTCTTCCGTGGAGCCTATGGATTGGTCTGACGAACTCATCGGCCTCGTCGCCTCTTCGCCGCGCATCGCCAAGCACGCACACGTGCCCCTGCAATCCGGCAGTGACGCCGTTCTGCGCCGCATGCATCGCAAATATCGTCCGTGGCACTATCGGGAAAAGATTGAAAAGATTCGGGCGGCCATGCCCGCGGCGGCGATCGGCGCCGACGTGATGGCCGGATTCCCTGGCGAAACCGATGCCGAATTCGAAGCCACGCGCCGCCTAATCCAAGAACTGCCCTTCACTTATCTGCACGTCTTCACCTACTCGGCGCGTCCTGGCACCCCGGCCGCCACCATGCCGAATCAGGTGCCGGTGCAGGTCGGCCGCGAGCGCAACAAGATCCTGCGGGATCTCGCGGCAGAAAAGAAACTTGCCTTCATGCAGTCGTTGAGGGGAAAACAGATGGAAGCCATCACGCTGGGCTCGTGTGGCGCGGGCGACCCCCGCGACGGAGCGGCGCCTAGCGCGGCGGCGCCCGGCAACCCCGTGCTCACCGAAGCCCTCACCGATAATTACCAGAAACTGTTTCTAAAGGGACGCCACGTCCCCAACCGATGGATCACCACTCGCGTCGAAGGAGTGGAGGACGGGGCGCTGACGGGAGAAGTCGCCTAGGCCGGGGATCCCTCGGCTACGTGGATCTAATCAATAATAAATATCAACCGTCCCGTGAAACGATCCGCGCATTTCCAGCACTATTCCAGACAGGTGGGAAGGATCGTGCCGTTTTGGCGGCGATTGCACCGCACTTAGGATCCCAACCTGGCAACCATCAGGTGGGAACCCGTCAGGGCGCCGGAGTCGACAGGGGAAGCGGCTCCGGCACTTCCCGAAGCTTTCCCCAACCCCCGGACGTTCTGGTTCGAGGTTTCGAATGGGTTCCGCGATTCCCGTGAGTACTTCTCGCTCCAATCCGGCCACGAACCGCGTGCACAGCCGATGTACTGCTCGCAACCAGCCAATGTTACCTGTACTCAGCCCGGAAAATGGACTCCTTTCTCCGCCCCAAGTGTTACACTGTCTGCCACTTCAGGGTCTGCGGGGCAGGTTTTTGGAATTTGAATCCTTCGACCAGGCTTATCTCGATCGTCTGCGAGCCGGTGACTACCGTACTCAAGAGCATTTCGTTGCATATTTCACCTCCCTGATCCACATCAAGCTGCGTTCGCGCCTGAAGTCGCGGGAAGACATCGAGGACATCCGGCAGAAAACTTTCGAACGATTTTTTGAGGCGTTGCACAACGACAAAATCCGGCAGCCGAAGGGCCTCGGCGCGTACGTGAACTCTATGTGCAACTACGTCCTGCTCGAGCATCGCCGGGACGGGGCTCGTCTTGATTCGCTGGACGACGAGGAGAAGCCAAGGGAGTTTCCCGCCAAAGGGCCAGATCCGTTCGACGTCCTTGACACCAAAGAAACGGAAAAGAAGGTTCGGGAGACCCTGGAAGAACAGTCTGAAAAAGACCGGCGTATTCTACGCGAGATCTTCCTCGAGGAGCGGGATAAGGACGAGGTGTGCCGGGAATTCGGGGTGGACCGGGATTATCTCCGGGTTCTGCTGCACCGCGCCAAGCAATCGTTTAAGTCGGCGTATTTCAAAAGACGTGGGAAACGATAGGCAGGAGTTGGCTTCAACCTGACGGCAATGAAACGTTTGGGGCTCGCGCGTCACTATACTTACAGGGGGCATTCGAACCATGGACCACGATGGGGTGGTTCGTCAAAAATTGACGGAACGGTATCTGCTGGGCGAACTCGACGACCAGGCCCGTCAGGAGTTCGAGGAGCATTATTTCGATTGCCCAGTTTGCGCTCTTGACGTGCGCGCAGGAGCTCTATTCGTGGAGCAGAGCAAGGTTCTGTTGGAGGACGAAGCCCAGCGCGCTCACGCGGGCTTGCCCGTGGCGGCCCCCGGCCCGGCAAAACCGGGATGGTTCGCGTGGTTTCGTCCGGCATTTGCGGCGCCGGTGATGGCGCTGTTGCTGGCGGTGATCGGGTACCAGAATCTGGTTACGTATCCGCGGCTGCAGCAGGCGTTGAACAGGCCGCGGGTCTTGCCTTTTGCGGCGGTAAATGTCGGCACGCTGGGATCTGGCGAACAGGTAATTTCGACGCCTGCGGGGGAAGGCTTCCTGCTTTTTGTGAGAATTCCGCCCGCCGGCGGCTACTCCGAATATGTAGCGGACTTGCATAATCCCGCCGGGAAGCTAGAATGGTCGCTCTCCATCCCGGCGTCGGCCACGCAGGATCAATGGCCAGTGCAGGTGCCTGGGGCAAAGCGGGAAGCGGGCAGCTACATCTTGATTGTGCGTGGAGTTACCGCCGCGGGAGAAAGCAAAGAAATTGGTCGGGCCTCGTTTGAACTACAAATTCAGAAGTAGCTCACAAGAGCAGAGTGGAGGAAAGTTATGGCAGCTCTGGCAAATGAACTACCCATGATCGATACTCACGTCTACGACGCGACCGCCTATGTTTTCAGTGCCGAGCTTCAACAGCCGATTCACCGCACGGTCGGCAAGCAATCGTTCGTCGAGTTGCCCGGGGCGGGCGGATACAGATACGAGCGGGCAGAGCCTTTTCGGTTGGAGGGCGTCGTTTCGTACGCGGGCGGATACACCCAAGTCGCCGGACACCGCGGTTCCGACGGCGCCGGCGCAACCACGCTGGCCACTTCCGTGTTGGAAGACTTGAACATTCTCGACGTGCTCACAGCCGATCGCGTCGTGGCGCAGATTACCACCGAGCATCCGGTCGATGGCAGCGTACCCTCGGTAAGCTTTCTCGGCACGCGCTTCGAGAATCTCCGCATCGCCGGGCAGAATATCGAGATCGATCCGCATCTCGATATTCTCGGCCCCAAGCCGGAGGACGATGGTTCCTACTTCAACGATGGCGGCGTCTTCAGCCGAATCGCTCACCAATACTCCAACATCAAGCGCATGGTCGGCCTTCCCCAGTGGGCCAGCGATCAGTTCAACTGGGACCCGGCTGAAGCGCAGAGCCAGAACCAGATGAATTGCTCCCTGGTCAACGGCGTGTCCGGAGCACCGGGCAAATCGTACGGCCACGTCATCGACATCCCGTTCTTCGGCAAGATCTTCCTCGCCGAATTAACGGTAAAGCGCACCCCGGCGAATGCGGGACCGAGGCTGGAACCCTCGAAAACCGAAGTGTACAACTACAGGTTCACGCTGAAGATGATCCGTACGGAGTTGCACGGCGGCGGGGCGCATGGGACTGCCCGTTGCTTGTACGTGGATCCGAACGGCCAAGGCAGCGGCGGCGGGAACACAGGCGGCGGGGGCTAGCAAGCGCGAAGGCAGCAGGCTGGTGTCGGCGCGTCAGGCGATGCGAGGATTGGTTCGGTCTACGGACTTTCTGATCCTCGTGTAGGCCAGATTCCGAGCCATGGTTAGTGACAGAAAATCGAAGGAAATAAACCAACCAAACATACGGTAGGTCCTCCTTAAAGCGCGGATTATTCGTCGGCTTGGCGGGGTTTCAAGTTAAAATCCTGCGACGGCTAAACCGAATGCTTTCCTCGTTTCATGGGCGAGATTGCAGTCGACGCGTAGACTGCCCACATGCGTGGGAGCTAAAGCCAAAGCTTGTCTTAACCATCCTGGCCGTAGCCTGCCTGTCGACCTGCTCTCGACATCGGGATCCGCAGGCCGCATACGACCACGCGCTCCAGACCTTCCGGCATGGCGATATGACGGCTGCCGGGGTTGAAGCGGAGAGGGACTACGAGGAGTTTCGCGGTGTTAGTGCAGAATGGGCCTGGAAGTTCACGATTCTCAGGGCGAGGGTTCTCTATGCACGTGGGATGTACGATGCGGTGCTGAAAATGCTCGCTTCCGAGCCGACCGCCCGACCCTCCGGAGAGAGCGCGGTTAGGGTGCTTTGGTTGGAGGGCCTCGCCTATACCTCCCTGGGCAAATTCCCGGAGGCGGAGCTTCATCTCGACGAATCGGAGCGGCTGTGCGGGGCATCGAACTCCGCCGCCTGCGCGAATGTGGTCAGCGCCCAGGGGACGCTGGAGATGCGGCAAGGGCGCTACGCGCAGGCCCAAGTGTTCTTCGAACGCGCATTGGGCCGTTCACGCGCAATCGGAAACAGGTCTCTAGAAGCTGACGCTCTCTTGGATTTGAGTTGGTCCGCACTCCAGCTTACACACCTTGACGAGGCTCTCGACTGGGCAAATGCTGCTCGAAGCGTCGCCCTTTCCCTGGGTTCCGCAGGCGCAGCACAGAGAGCACTCGGGAATATGGGTTGGGCTTATTACAAGCTTGGCGATCTCGAAAAAGCCGCGGGCATGTTTATAGAGGCCGAGGGACAAGCGGATAAACTTGGCCAGACATCCAGCCAAGTCGGATGGCTCATCGATGCCGGCTACGTCGACCTTGACGCCGGAAGGCTGCCCGCTGCTCAGCAGGCTTTCGCAACGTCACTCACACTTGCGCGCCGGATCGACGGCAGGGAAGATATCGTCACGGCTCTCCAAGCACTGGCTTTCGTTTCCGAACGAACTGACAAGCTTGACGACGCGAAGCGCTATGCTGAGGAAGCGCTCGCGATGGCGCAGGCTGACAAGAACGGGCGCGACATCGTTTACGCGCGGCTAGTCCAAGGGCGGGTTGCAGCACGACTGCATGACACTGTGCTTGCCAAGAGCAACTTCCGCTTCGTCGCGGATTCCAAGGACACTCCAGTCTTTCTAAAGTGGGAGGCCGAGCGTTCGCTCGCACGGCTCTATGAAGACCAAAATCAGAACGCTCCTGCCGAGCGCGAATATCTTGCCGCGCTCAACACGTTCGAAACCGCCCGCTCCGAACTCAAACACGAAGATTCCCGGCTGCCATTTCTTAGCAATGCTTCACGCATCTACGACGACTACGTTCACTTCCTTGTCGCTCAAGGCAAGCACGACGAAGCCTTGCGGATCGCCGACTACAGCCGTGGACGCACGCTGGCCGAGGGCCTGGGATTGCTGCAGAAGGACGAAACGTTATTCAAGCCGCCTGCTCTCGATGCGCCAGCGGTTGCGCGGCGGGCAGGCGGTGTCATCCTGTTCTATTGGCTGGGCGAGAAGCAGTCGTATCTGTGGGCGATCACACCGCAGAAGGCTAGCTTGCTTACGCTTCCTCCCGGCGCGGAAATCGATGCCGCGGTTAAGCGCTATCGCGAGGCTCTCGCCAGTCCGCAGGACGTTCTGGCATCCGCTGACAGAGATGGCCAGTCGTTGTATCGCATTTTGATTGCGCCGGCGCAAGCGTTGCTGAAAAGAGATGCGAAAGTTTTCGTCATTCCCGACGGCAGCCTGAACAATCTTAATTTCGAAACTCTGCTGGTTTCCGAAGCGAAGTTACCCGAAACAAAACTACTGGCGGCAAATGCGTCCGCGCCGAAACTCCACTACTGGATCGAAGACGTGACTATCACGTGCGCCAGCTCGTTGCGAATCCTGGGCGCGGCCAGAGCGGAGAAGGAAAAACGCGATCACACCTTGCTGCTCATCGGCAACAGCGTCGCGCCCAACGACAAGTATCCCCAACTCCCGCAAGCGGCAGCTCAAATGGAAAGCGTTGCCCGGCATTATCCGGTGGCGGTGGAGACGATGCTTACGGGGCAGGCGGCCACGCCTTCGGCATATTTGTCCAGCAGTCCGGAGCGGTTTTCCTATATCCATTTCGTGGCGCATGGCACGGCCAGCCGCCTGAGTCCGCTGGATTCGGCGATTGTGCTTTCGAAAAACAGCGCCGAAGACGACTCCTTCAAGCTCTACGCCCGCGACATCGTTGGCTACCATAAGCAGCATCCGTTGCGGGCTGAACTGGTCACGATCTCGGCCTGTTACAGCTCTGGCGAAGGCGCGTACTCGGGCGAGGGCCTGGTCGGGCTCTCCTGGGCGTTTCTCCGAGCCGGCGCCCATAACGTGATCGCCGCGCTGTGGGAGGCGACGGACACCTCCACCGAGCAGCTCATGGATAAGTTTTACGACGAACTGCAAAAGGGCAAGAGCCCGGACGCCGCCCTTCGCGCCGCCAAGTTGTCGCTCCTGCACAACAGCGGGTTTCACAATCCCTTCTACTGGGCGCCCTTTCAACTCTATGCGCGGTTGGGCTGAGCAGTTCCGCGCCGAGCGGCACGGAGAAGATTTCCGTATCGGCGATAAAAATATCTAATCTCCTGCAAAAAAATTATTGCTGGATTTAATGCTTTCGTTCCGCGGCGAACTCGCGTAGATTTCTGGATTCAATTATTTTGTCATGCGGACAAACGGGGCAAACCAGCTCTGCTGCCTACATTCGTAAACGCATAGTGTGCGGCCTGGCCGCCGGCCGCGGTCCGGACGAGCTTGCTTACAGACTGGCACGAGGTCGCTCGATGATCGAAAGCTTGGTGCTCAAGAGAAAAAGAATTGCACTCATCGCATTCCTGGTCGCGTCATCTCTCTGCATACGCGTTGTTCCGGTGGCTGAGGCGCAGAAAACTCTCGGTGGAATCACGGGGACGGTCACGGACAAAACTGGCGGGGTGCTGCCCGAAACAATCGTGACCATCGTGGGGGACCAGACACAACTCACGCGCGTCCAGAAAACCAACGCGAATGGCAGCTACGATTTCGTCAACCTGCCCATCGGCACCTACACGCTGACCTTCACGCATGATGGTTTTCAGAAAGAGAAAATTCCTTCCATCACAGTGCAAGCCGACCGGACGGCAACCGTCAATGCCACCCTGCCCGTCGGCACGGTGGGCACAGTGGTTGAGGTGCAGGCGGAGCCGCTGATCAACGCGGTCGATACTACGAACGGCTACGTTCTGGACAAGGCCCAGATCGACGCCGTGCCGCTGCCCACAGGCAGTTTCACCGGACTGGCCATTCTTTCGCCGGGCGTGAATGCGGAACTTCCCGGCGGCACCGGCGCCAACAGCGGCCTGGGCAACCAGCCGATCTGGGCCAACGGTCAGCGCGATACCAGCAACAGCTTTCTGCTGAACGGGGTCGACGCCAGCAACCTGTTCAATGGCAAGAGCACCAGCCAGGTGGCTTCATCGCGCATCGTCAACAATACTGGAGTGGCTGGTGTCGCCAGCACTAATGCGGCCCCGGTGCAGGGGACGGCATCGGTGTATTTGTCGGTGGGTCAGGCGTTGCCCACGCCGGCTCCAGAGACCATTGAAGAAGTGCGCGTCAACACTTCCATGTACGACGCGCAACAGGGCTCGACCAGCGGCGCGCACATCGACATGAGCACGGCCTCAGGCACCAACACGATTCATGGCCAGGCTTATTGGCACCGCGGCACGGACTGGCTGAACGCCGCGCCATTCTTTAACAAGCAGGACCCTAACATTATTCTCGCCCACGACGCCGTGCCGGAGTTGCATCGCGAGCTTATCGGCGGGGCACTGGGTGGTGCACTGATCAAGGACAGACTCTTCGGATTCGTCAGCTACCAGCACCTGCACGATTCCGACCAGGAAATCGGCCTCTCGCGCCTGATGGTGCCCATCGACTTCAACCCCACGTACTGCGGTACTTCCAGCCGCCAGGGCGCGGCGTTTTCTAACTGCCTAGTGAATATCGCGAACAACGATTTCCTCGGGCCAAACGGGTATCCCAACATGACGGCGGCGCAGATCAGCCCGGTCGCTCTTACTCTCTTTCAGTATCAGCTTCCCAATGGCCAGTACTTGGTTCCGTGGTCTAACGTTGGCGTCATGCCTTCGCCGGATTTTCCGGAAAACGCCACTGTCCCCGGCACCGCGTACTTCTTTGCCCACCAGGCCGTTGCCGATCTGGATTGGAACCGGAGCCCGAAGGATACCGTTTCGCTGAAATACTATTATCAGCACGATCCAACCACCGCGCCCTACGCCTACTCGAATGTCGCCGGCTTCACGCAACATCTCGACGCCGGCAGCCAGGTATTCTCGATCACCAATACGCAAACGTTGCGGTCCAATTTGAGCGTAGTCGAGGTTCTCGGCATCCTGCGCGAGAAAGTCTACAGCACCATCGATCAGCCCTTCACGCCGCAACAGTTGAACATCAATACCTTCGGGTCGAGTTATTTCCCCGGAATCAGCATCGTGAATATTCTTACCGCATTTTCTCCGGTGCCCAACGACTTTTTGAACATCGGTCAGGGTTCGGCTTCGCAGGGAGCCTTTACCGGAGTATTTCAGAATCGCATCATGCCTTCCGCCAATGCAGTCTGGATAAAAGGCAAGCACACCGTTACTTTCGGCGGGAGTTATGCCTACACTCAACTCAACACCCGCGACGAGAGAACGAACCAGGGCATTATTTCTTCCGCGGACTTCGGGCAGTTTTTGCAGGGATTCGTCAGCACCAACGATGATTTCACCACCACCAAATTCCTCCAAGGGAATGCCAACCGCTACCTGCGGGCCGGGCAATCGGGCGCTTATATCCAGGACAAGTTTCAGTTCCGCCCCAATCTCAGCCTGACTGCCGGGCTGCGCTGGGACTGGGATGGCGGCTTTACCGAAAAATACGGCCGCATCTACAACTTCGATCCTTCACTTTATTCCTACGACGACGCGACCGATTCACTCAACTCCAACGGCATCATCATTGCCGGCAACAACAAGTTGTTTCCCTCCAAAGGCGTGAGCAACACCACGCTCACTGGACGGCAATGGGGATTTGCTCCGCGTCTC
>Ga0181531_10002918_pt1 | contig 10548 bp, 13 predicted proteins | sample PEATcosm2014_Bin_38_FD_119743 | JGI IMG/M metagenome (GOLD analysis project Ga0181531, IMG submission 119743) | Peatland microbial communities from MTU Mesocosm Facility, Houghton, MI, USA - PEATcosm2014_Bin11_10_metaG | ecosystem: Environmental > Terrestrial > Soil > Wetlands > Peat | place... | reverse complement strand
GCGGTGGAGGAGCCCTGGTCGATCGGCTTGATCGTCGGACCGAGCGGGTCGGGAAAAACGACCGTGGCGCGGGAGGCGTTCGGCGCGAATTTTGCCAACCAATGGAATTGGCCGGCGGGTCAAAGCATATTGGACGCGTTTCCGGAGCGACTTGGGATTTCGGAGATAACGGGTCTGCTGAACAGCGTCGGATTCAGTTCACCGCCGGCGTGGGTTCGGCCGTTTGAGGCGCTGTCCAACGGCGAGCAGTTTCGGGCGAATCTGGCGCGGGCGCTGGCGGAATTGCCGGAGCTGGCGGTGGTGGATGAATTCACCAGCCTGGTGGACCGGACGGTGGCGCGGATCGGATCGGCGGCGCTGGCGAAGGCCGTTCGGCGGCGGGGGCGGAAATTCGTGGCGGTCACGTGTCATTATGACGTGGCCGAGTGGCTGGAGCCGGATTGGATTCTGGATATGTCCGACGGGTCCCTGTCGCGCGAGCCGGATCCAGCGAGGCGGCTTCGGCGACCGGAGATCGAGTTGCAAATCACCCGCTGCGGCGCGTCGGCGTGGAACATTTTCAAGCGTCATCATTATTTGAGCGCACAGCTGCATCCCTCGGCGCAATGTTTCCTGGGAGAGATCGAGGAGAAGCCGGCGGTGTTTGTGGCGGCGCTGCCATTCCCACACGCGCAGCGGCCCGGCTGGCGCGAGCATCGGTGCGTGTGTTTGCCGGAATTTCAGGGGCTGGGGATTGGCAGCGCGATGAGCGAATTTGTGGCGTCGTTGTATGCGGCGACGGGGAAGCCTTACACCAGCGTGACCAGTCATCCGGCGATGATTCGGCATCGGGCGCGGTCGCCGCTTTGGCGAATGACGCGGGCGCCGTCGCGGGCGGCGCCATGCAGGAGGATGAGGCGCACGCAAAGCAGCCGGAGGATGACCGCGAGTTTCCGATTTGTGGGTCCGGCGCGGGCGGAGCTTGCAAAGGCTTTCGGGCTAAACGGATTTTCATAAAGCCGACTGCGAATGGATGAACTTTCACCGATCGACGAGCAACAGATTCGCGGCATGGCTCTGAGCGGGGCGATCGACCAGGAGATCGCGGATTCGATCGGTTGGAGCGTGGCTGATTTGGTTCAACGATTTGGACCGGTGATTAAGCAGGCGCGAGCCGCCCGGCACATATCGCTGCGGAGAAAACAGACGGCCATGGCGATCGAAGGAAGCGTGGCGATGTTGACGTTTTTAGGACGACACGAATTAGGACAGACGGACCGGAATGGCGACCCAGACGACGCTCAACCACAAATGGACGCCAAGGTGGGTTGAGCTTCGTCCGCACGCGGAGCAACTGCGCCTTTGGAACGACGAGACGCGATTCAAGGTCGTTCCCTCGGGTCGGCGCAGCGGGAAGACGGAGCTGGCCAAGCGCCGGCTGGTCGAGCATTTATTTCGCCGGACGCCTCATGGGAAGCCGGGCCGGTATTTTGCCGCCGCGCCGACGGATGATCAGGCGAAGCGGGTTTTTTGGGAGGATCTGAAGGCGCTGATCCCGCGCAAATGGGTTCAGTCGACCAGTGAGAGCGATCTTCGCGTGACGACGCGGAGTGGGTCGCAGATTTGGGTGGTGGGGCTGGATCGACCGCAGCGGATTGAGGGGTGCCGTGGGACGGATGCGTGATCGATGAGATCGCCAATTGCCGGCCGGGGGTTTGGGATGCGCATGTGCGGCCGGCGCTGTCGGATCGGAAGGGTTGGGCTTGGCTGATTGGGGTGCCGGACATGGATGGGCCGGCGCAAGCTGAATACGAGAAGATGGTTTTGCTGGCCAAGAGCGGGAGCGATCCGGAGTGGGCGCATTTTTCGTGGCCGTCGTCGGACATTTTGCCGGCGCAGGAAGTGGAATCGGCGCGTTCGCGGCTGGACCCGCGCATTTTCGAGCAGGAATATCTTGGAAAATTCGTCATTGCGCGGGGTCGAGCGTTCGCGGATTTCGATTCGGCCGTGCATGTGAAGCCGGCGGCGTACGACCCGAGCCTGCCGATCTGCTGGTCGCTGGATTTCAATATTGACCCGATGTGCAGCGGGGTAATCCAGCACCGGGCGGGGCGAGTGCGGGTCATCGATGAAATGACGCTGCCGGATACGCAGACCGACACGGCGTGCACGATCTTCCTGGAGCGAGCCGCGGCCAACGGCTGGAATTTGAACGGGCTGGTCGTCTACGGAGACGCTAGCGGATCGGCGCGGGACAGCACCAGCGGCGTTTCCGATTGGTTTATCGTGGCAAATCGTCTGCGGCCGCTTTCGCCCAGGTTGAAAGTGCCGCGCAGCAATCCGCCGGTGAAAGACACCCTGAATGCGGTGCGGGCGAAATTGAGATCGGCCGATGGGGGCGTTTCGATCGTCGTCGATCCGCGCTGCGGCACGCTGATCGAGGATTTGCGCGTCGCGCTTTGGCCGGGGAATCTGGATAGCCGCCATGCGCTGGCGTGGCTCCGGTACTTTGTCGCCGCCGAGTATCCGATCCGGCTGGAACGGACATTCACGGCGGGATCAGTGGGATTTTCCATATTGAAATTTTTGGCTGCCATTCAATTATGTCACAACTTTCCGTCATCACGTTGAATCCGTCGTCCGATCTGGTCGGTTTGCCCGAGCGACCTCGGAGACCGAAGCCGGGGGAAATAACCGGGAAGCAAGCCGCCGGCGGCGGGTTGCCGGGATTCAGCGCTGCGGCGCTGGCGCCTTTTTCGGCCGCGGCGACGGGGACATACGAAACCTATCGCCGAATCTCCGCGCATCCGACCAACGCCCTGGTGAGGAGCATCGTCGCCGCGCCGATCATCGCTAATACATGGCGATGGAAAAAATTGCGCGACGATGTGCCGGATGGATGGGTGGATTTGGCGCGGCAAGTGCTGGATCCGCTGCGGCAATCGATCGTTCGCGATGCGCTGCGGGCGCTGGAATTTGGATGGGCGGGTTTCGAGAAGGTCTGGGACGTGCAAGGCGGTCGGCGGATTTTGCGAAAACTTAAGCCGCTGCTTTGGGAGTTCACGGAAATCCTGGTGGATGAGCATGGCAATCCGGCCGGACTTCTCAACCGCGCTCCCGGCGGAAAGCCGACGGTTTTGGCCGGCGGCAAATTCTTTCTCTATACGACGGACGCGGAGGCGGGGAATCCGTACGGCCGGTCGCGCCATGAAAATATCCGGCAGGTCTGGTCGGAATGCGAGCAGATTCGCCAGCGGCTGGCGCAATATCTGCGGAAAGTCTCCGGCATCGTGGTGCAGTTGCATTATCCGGAGGGAACCAGCCGCGATTCCGCCGGCGCCGAGCGGCCGAATCAGTGGCTCGGGCAACAGGTGCTCGATGCCGTGTCGGCGGGGAAGAGCGTGATGTTCCCCAACGGATTCGCGGCGGTGAACGATCCGCAAGCGGCGTTCGACCTGGCGGGGAAAAGCCCCTGGCAATTATCCGCTTTTGAAAGTGCCGGCGCCGACCATGCTCCAGGAATGAAAGCCGTCCTGGAATATTACGACGCCCTGATTTTCCGCGGCTGGATGCGCCCGGAACGCAGCGGTTTGGAATCGCGCTACGGCAACCGCGCGGACGCCAAGACGCATACCGATACGGCGACGCTCGATTCGGAACTGATCGACCGCGATTTGGCGGATGCGATCAACCACGATGTCGTGGATGAACTGCTGGTCTTTAATTTCGGTCCGAGCGCGCGTTCGGCGGTTGCCATCGAACCGGCGCCCATCGAAACCGACTCGGTGGAGGCGCTGCGAAAAATCCTTGGCGAACTCCTGGCCAACAAGACAACGGACGCCGCGTCGAAGATCGACGTCGATGCGCTGCTCGACCAGTTGTCGGTGCCGCGGGGCGCATAACCTCGGCCATTAATCGAGAAAACAACATGAAAAATCCATTCCATTTGCATGCGCCGCGGCCTTCATCGGCGACGCTGGTTTTGCCGGATGCGGAATTGCCCGCCGAGGTCGCGGGGCAGCCGGCGGCTTATTTCTGGAAAGAGATGATCCATGCCGGGCATTACGTACATCCCAATCGGGGATATTCGCTGAAGGTGGATCGGGAGCGATTGAGCCGGTGGCTCGAGACGGGGACCAACATGCTGGCGGCGGGGGTGCCGATCCCGATCAATTGCGATCATTCCGATCGCGCACGGGATGTCGTCGGTTACGTTAAGCGGTTCAAGCTCGATAACCATCAATTACTGGGCCTTTGCCAGTTCATCGGGCCGGATGCGGCGCTGACGGCTGCGCGCAATTGGGTATCCGTGGGCGTGAATCCGGATTTTACGGACGGCGAGGCGCGAAATTGGGGTGAGGCGATCGTGCATTTGGCGCTGACGCCGGTGCCGGTGGTGCCGGATCAAGGGGAATTCGTCGATGCGTCGGGGGACGACACGCTGGTGCTGACGCCGGACGATGCGGAGGAGCAGGGGGAGCCGCCGGTTTTAATTTCCTGTACGGCGGATCAATTGGATTTGCTGCGGGAATTGCTGCCGGGCGGAACGGATCTGACGGCGGAGAATTGCATCGGGGAAGTGATTGAATACCTCCAATCTTCGGCCGAGGCGGAGTTGTCGATCCCGTCGGGCGAGGTCGTGGAATTTTCGGCTCATGTGTCTCCTCCTCCACTGGGCGGCGAGGCAGAGGTTGCGTTGGTGGAAGCGGCGACGATCAAACTCGATGCCGCGGTCGCCAAAGGCAGCCTCTCGCCCGCCGTCCGGGTCCGGCTGCTGGCGACGATGGTCCGCTCGGGGGATGGGAAGGCGAACCTTTACGCCCTGTCGCGCGCGGCCAATCCAACGGGGGACCGCGCCTTAGCGCTGGCGATTGCCGACATCCTGCTGGACAACCAGCCGATCGCGCTGGGCGAGCGAACGGGACTTCAGGCGTTTTCCCGGCCGATTCCCGGGGAGGAATCGTCCGCCATCGACGAGCTTCGGCAATACATGACCAAAGTCGCCAGCGTCAGCGGGTGATCTGCTTTTCGCCCCATCGATATTAACTAACGCGTTTTAACACGAAAGGATTTTCGCATGTTCTCCATTCCTCAAGGGAAGCCGGGCGTGGTTGGCAATTACGATTCGCAGCCGCGCGAGGTTTTCTATTCCGGGCGGGAATTCGCGCAGTTCTGGGCGCCGCCGGTCACGATCGACGGGACGAATTCCAGCAATCCGCTGAACGCGCCTTACACCTGGTTGCTCTGGGCGGGAACGCCGATGGGGCAGATCACCGCCACCAGCAAATACGCCAACAGCATCCTCGGGCTGACCGGAGCGGCGGTCGCCAGCGGCGCGACGTCGATTACCACCGACGTGAACACGGCGGCGGAGATCGTCCGGCGCATCGGCGCCAGTGGGACCTTCAAGCTGACGGGTCCTCCCGCGGCCGGCGGCACGGTCGCGACTCAAGTGGTGACGTACTCCGCGGTCAATACCACGACCGGGGCGATCACCTGCACGGCGACCAGCGCCGCGGCGGTCAGCGCATCGCTCATTCAGCCGACCGATGGCAGCGAGGACATCGTTACCCTGCTGTGTGAGGTTGACGGACTTCAGATCGTCGATCAGACGCACACCAACCGCGTCGACGTCTTCTGCGGCACCCTTCTCGCCGGCGGCGGAACGATCAATACGGGCATGATCGTCAACTATCCTGCGGATCCAAGCCTGCAAAGGTTTGTCAAAGCCTCGATCCGAACCTTCTGCCCCGGCGTCACTTTCCTGGACGACATCACGGGATGAAACGTGAACGACGGCTTCTCGTCTTCACCTCTCATTCTTAGTCCTACACTGAGGATTTCACCATGGCGTACGTTTCCATCAACGACATTTTGGGCGCGCCCAATCTGTGCGGCATCATTCAAAGCACGGTCAGCGGCATCCCCAATCCATTCCCGCCCGCCTTCTTCCAGGTCGATCAGACCGTCGACGGCGACACGGGAGAATACAAAGTCTTCAGCGGCTCGCGCACTAACGCGACGATCTCCCCCTACGGAGCCCCGTCCAAAAACCGGCAGCTCCGCGAGATCGGCGTCAAGTCCGTCAAGCTGCTGCACAGCATCGAAAATATCGTCTTGCCGGTAAAGGACTATATCAACCTGCTCAATTACAACGATCTGGCCAAACAGAAAATGGGGATCGACGAAGTGAGCCGCCAAATCCGCGAAGCGCGGTGGACGCAGGATAACCTGCGCATCTCCTCGCTGACCTCGATGCTCTTCAAGACCCAGGTTTATTACGATAACCTCGGCAATCTGCTGCCGAGTTCCACGGGGGCGCAAACCGTGGTGGATTACACGGTACCCGCCGGGAATCAGGGACAGTTGAACGTCTTTGGCGCCGGCAATATTTTGACGGCCGGTTGGGAGAATCCCTCGACGGCGATCGACAAGCAGATTCAGGCGCTGCATCAGGCGGCCGTTCAATTGACGGGCTACGAATTGAAGCACGCGTTTTATGGGAAGAACGTTCCCAACTATTTGACGACCAACACCAATTTGGGAAATTATTTCTTCCGGGCCGCTTACGATTCCGACGCCTTCAGCCCGCAATATATCGCCACGGCGGATATTCCGAACCCGCTGCTGGGCCTGACCTGGCATAAGGCGTATCAGAGCTTCTTCTACGATCAGAACGGAAACCGGCAAACCCTGGTGGGGGACGATCAGGTCGTCTTCACTCCCGAGCCGAGCACGGCGTGGATCGGGTTTTTGGAAGGGACTTACCCGGTGCCGACCAAGGCGGGGATTGTGACGCCCGCCGAGCCCGCGGTGGTTTCCAACATGGAGACCCGCGCGGGGATGTTCGCGTACGGCGTCGCCAGCGCCGATCCGCCGACGGCGAAAATCGTTTACGGCGATACGTTCCTGCCGGTGCTGAAAGTTCCCAGCGCGATCTTCGTCGCGACCGTGAATTTCTAACATCGGGGCGACAACCGTGACTACCGATCCCTTCACCGCATCCGCGCGGGCGATTTTGGCGGCGCTGCGCGCCGGCGCCGGATTCACGTCGATCGTGCCGGCGGGCAATTTGATCGACATGACGGCCGACACGTTCGAGCGGTTCAAAACCACGATTCAAAGCGGCGACACGCCGGAAGTGGTTTTGCTCCAGGAGGCGTTTCGGCTGGCGCCGTTCACCGCCGGCAGCCGCGCGGCGGAGATCGATCAGACGTTCCAGCTCATCGCAACGCACGATTCGCTTCGGGCGGTTCCGCTAAACGCTCTGAAATTTCAGACGCTTTTGGCGCTGGCCGGCGCGGGGCCGTCGCTGGGGCTGGAGGGGCTGGTTCGGCAATGGTCGCTCACCGACGCCCGCGACGATGCCTTCGGGCCCAAGCAATGGCGCCGGGGAACCGAGCGGTGGGTGAGCATTCTGTCGATTGAAGTCGGCATGTACCTCTCACGGGATCGATTGGCCTCGGGCGGCTGAATTCATTTTTCGGAGATTTTTTCATGGCTACAACACTGACCAATCCGTCCGCTACCGCGCAGATCAAATGCCAACTGGGAGCCGGGGCCGTACCGGCGCTGGTGACTTCGCAGGTGAATCATCAGCCGAACGTGGGGCTCGGCGCGGGGAACACCACCGGCAGCGTGGATCGATGTTTTTCCGAGCCGTTCAACGTTACCAGCGGCACGCCGCTGACGATTAACCTGGTGACGGCGCTCGATCCGCTGGGAACGGCGCTGGGCGCGGTTCACGTGACGTCGGTCCTGGTTGAAAACGACAGCACGACGACGGGGCAGAATTTTACCGTCGGCGCCGGAACCAACCCCGTGCTGGGGACCGACCAGGGGACCGCGCAAGCCAACGGCGGAGTCTTCTTCGTCATCAATCCCAATCCCGGTTATTCCGTCGTTTCCGGCACCAGCGACACGCTGCAGATATCGGTTGCCGCCGGGACCAATGTTCCCGGCAAAGTGACGATCCTGGCGCGATCCGCGTGATCGCGTGCAGGGCGAAACGATTATTTCCTTCATCTACGGGAGTCTTCTCATGGCCGCTTCAGTTTTCCATTCCGGTTCCTTCGGCACCGCCGCGCTGGGCAGCAATGAATTGTCCATCACCGGCTGGGACGTTCAGCCGACGGCTCAGCTCGTCGAATTCAAGAACAGCAAGAGCGGAGGGTACGTCCTTCGCGAAGCCACGTTCAAGGATTGCTCGGTGACGATTCAAATTGATTACGATTTCGGGAACGATCCGTTTTCGTCGCCGTATTCGATTGCGCCGGGGGCGACGCTGACGAACGTGATTTTGTGCCTGCATCAAACGTCTTCGGGCGCGCTCAACGGGCCACAGTGGAATTTTACGTCGCTGGTGGTGGACAACACGCCGCAGCAATTACAGGTGGACGGGCGGATCACCACCAAGATCAGCGCCAAGGGGAACGGCAGCTACACCGCTCCGTAAGAAGACAGCGGAGGAAAGTCGATGAGCGTTTTGTCCGATCTGACGGCTGCCGGCGATTCGGCGACGATCCCCGGGCACGTTCTGTCTCCGCCGCGGCTGCTGGAATGGGCCGAGGCGGAGCAGGAGGCGCAGCGGCAATATCTCTGGTCCGTCGCGGATGCCGCCGGCGCCCTGCCGGCGGCGGCTCGCGACTCGATGTACCAGCGCGCCGTGGACAATCTGAAGACCAGCCCGTTTGCGTTCGGATCGGCCGCGTTCGACGCCTGGGCGACGAGCGCTTCGGCGTTGCCGTTTTTGCTTTGGATGCTGCTGCGAATCAAGGAGCCGCGAATCACCCGAGCCCAGGCGGCGGAACTGCTGATTCAAAACGACGCCCGGCGGATCATGGGCGCGGTGCTGGATTTATGGGGATACCGCGTCCAAAAAAAAGCGCCGCTGCGTCCGCCGGCCCAAGGCAGCGCCCCATCGACTGGCGAAGCATTTTCGCCCGCCTCACCGCCGGCGGCGGAGGAGGCCCTGGATTCAGCTACCGGCAAGTCAGCCGGATGACGCTCGCGCAGGTGATTCATGCCCTGTGCGCCGGCAACGGTTCGGACGACCAGCGGCAAATCGAAGCAGAGGCTTTTGGCCGGCAGTGCGAGGTATTGGATCGAATCTGCAAGCGGAACCGGTGGCGACCGGAGCGGCTAATGGAATTGCCGGTGAGCGAAGTGGCCTGGCAGGTACAGGCGGAAACCGGGGGGAAATCGCCGCAGATAGAATCGCTGGTGGGAATTCTGGTGCGCTTTGCCAAGCAGGGAATCTGATGGCGGATCAGACTTTCGTAATAGAAGTGACGACCATCCCCTCGAGCTCGGCTTTGACTTGAGCATTGGCCGCGCTTTGTGCGTCGATGTATTGGGTCGCGTCCATTTTGCTTGCGCGGTCCACGCCGTCGATGCGATATCGCCCCGGTCCGTCGCCGGAGATTGAAATTGGGGATAATGCCGGCTCGACGGGGAAACCGCGGGAATGATTTTCGGATTCGGTCAAAAGCTTTTTGTTTTTTGCCTCCTGATCGGCGTTCCTAACGACGTTCTGAAGCACGTAAAGGCAAAAGCCGCAGATACCGAGGAAGGACATCACGGCCAGTAGGGGAAGGACAACCGAGAGTATCGCCCTGCCGCGGCGCTCGGACTGCGGATCGTCACCGTGCATAGCCCAGAGGATTACAGCCACGAAGGCTACGGCTATGCCGAGAGAGATCAAAAACAGGAATGTGGACCGCTGCATCTTCATGATCCGGCCTTCGGTGTCGAGACGCGACAATTTTAACTGGCTCGCGGCAACGGGAAAAGCGGAATCATAGCTCGGCAAGTCGCTGGGCGGCCGCTGGAACTTCCATCACTTGCGTACCTTTCAGTTTGCGGTTGCGTGCGATACCCCCTGGAATCCCAGGGCCGCCAGGAAATCGCGCAGGCCTTGTAACTCGTGATCCGTCAGCTTGAATTGCTCGCTTCCGGCTTCGATTTCCACCGAATGGGCATTGGCCAGCGTGATTGCCAGATCGATTGGAATTTCGACGGTGGCGTCATCCGGTTGGGAACTGAATATCTTGGCCGATGCGCGCTGTCCGTCGATGAGAAAGAAAAAGAAATCCGTCGGCATCGCCATGTGAATGTCGGGGTCATAATTGGTCAATTCAAAGAAAACCAGCGGCGGAGCGTTTTGAAGTGCCGAGCCATCGTAGGAATAATCGAACTCGGCGTAATACCCGTAGTCAATATTTGCCAACGGAGATTTGTAAGTGCCGTCGCCGTTGCTTACGAGCAATTTCCATTGACCATTTTTGATGCCGCCGATAGAGGCCCGGGTTACGTTCTTGAAACCGTCGTATTGGATAGTTACTTCGCCGCTAGATTGCGGGGTGACGGGAGACCAACTGGGCACTGCGGGGTTGGGTGTACTCGGCGCAGCCCGATAGCACGCGCTGGTGACAAATGTCGCCGTGAGCAGAGCGGCGATTAAAGATGCAGGCAGGCGATTTCGAGTTTTCCGACGGAGTTTTTTGATCCCGGGATTCCCGGCGGGCGCATCAATCGGCTTTCGAATCTCGGCTTCGCATTTGCGGCATT
>Ga0181531_10002916_pt1 | contig 10549 bp, 10 predicted proteins | sample PEATcosm2014_Bin_38_FD_119743 | JGI IMG/M metagenome (GOLD analysis project Ga0181531, IMG submission 119743) | Peatland microbial communities from MTU Mesocosm Facility, Houghton, MI, USA - PEATcosm2014_Bin11_10_metaG | ecosystem: Environmental > Terrestrial > Soil > Wetlands > Peat | place... | reverse complement strand
TGGCGGAATTAATTGAATTTGTTAAAATCATTTTTCCCGACATGCCTTGGAATCTCAAAAGCAGAAAATAAACGAGGTCAGGCAGGCGCCTCGCCTGCATCGGAAAAGCGCAAGCGCCTTCCGATGCCTCACTTTTGAATCCGGTATGCGAATAATGAATTCAATGGCCCAGTTCTCTTCAGTCTCTCTCCTCTTGTTGTTGGCATTTTCTACTCTCCTTCTACCTTGTGAAGTCACCGCATCACAGGCCGTCTTCTCCAGGGACGCTGGGCTCGTTTACCTGCTCCGGGAGAATTCTTCCCGGCTCATCGAGATAGACATTGCTGCGAGCGCCTGCCACCAGATCGATCTCAGTACGGAGATCAAAACGCAAATCCATGATCTGGCCCTCTCCAATTCTGGCTTCATCCTATGTGCGGCCGGGGATGCCATTTGGTCGTACAATGCCGCGAGCGGCAAATGCACCAAGGTCTGCAGCAGCCCGAAAGACACCCAGTTCCAGGCGATAGCCTACGACACCAAATCGGGCGCAATCCTCGCCGCCGGCCCTTCAAAAGCGCATGATTCGGATTCGAGCGATTGGTCAGCCTTCTATATTTCCAAGAGCAGTGGTGAGCTTGACCAAGTGTCGTCACGTTATGGCACGACCATCGGATGCCCAACTTTCGGGGTCGATGGGACGCTCTATTTTGTGGACAACGGAGACCTCTGGGCGGGAGCAATCGGCGAAAAAAACGGCAGCGACCCCTTTCGCTCCCTCATCGCTTATCGTTGCGCCCCAATGGCATCCTTGATTGAAGAAAATACTTCTCCCGCATCGACCGGGTTGGATGACCTCGCAGTGACCAGGCGCTTCGTTTATTCAAACGACGCAAGGATGGGCGGCAGCGGCTGGGGTTCGCTTATTCGGTTTCCACGGCCGTCGGCATCAATCGAAGGAACTGGAGATGATGCCAGCATTCCCGTCCAAACTCCTGCCTGGAACATGTTGGCGAAACTTTTCTCTTCGATCGAGGATGTTAACGATTCCCCCGTCGATTACTTATGCGCCTCACCCGACGGCCGCCACATTTTCTTCGCAGACCCATTCCGCTCAGACAAAATCAGCCTGATTGAAGACGACGGAAAACCCAAACAAGCGGAAATCAAGGGCCTCTCGAAATTAGTACAATAATTTTGGAAACCACTACTTCCTCAATTCCCCCGCCGCCTCCACCATCCCCCTTACTACAGCATCTGCATACTCCTGGTAAATACTCTGCCTAACCTTCCCATCGATAAGTCTCAGCCCATCATAATTCCCCGCCTGCACCCTATCCCACACCTCCTGGCTATTCATAACATACGGCTCGATATAAATAACCGGGCACTCATAAAGCCGGTTCGCCAATAAGTCCCGCGCCCATATATATGGGTCCGGCCCCACACGAATCGCATTCGGCGTCTTATACACATAAGGCGGCAATCCCGTCGCCGCCGCCATGCTATCCGCAATATGCTCCGCAACCGGCAACTCCTCGGCATAAGTCCCCGAGAGCAACTTAATCAGCATCGAGTACCGCACATCATCCAGCGCAAGCTCCTGCGCGCTGTAACATCCATTCACCATCACGTGCAGGTGATTCTTATCCACCAATTGAGGCTTCGCCGGATCTCCCCACGCTTCCGCATTATAATGCATGCATAGCACCAGGTCCGGCTTCAGCACATCATTCACCAGCCGCGCCCGCTCCTGGATTTCCGCCGTCCGGTAAAACAGCAGCTCGCTAGTCCACTGCACCGAATTCATCCGCAGCTCATCCGCCGGGCCGCCGTATTTATTCCGAATAATCGCGTTCCCCTGCCGCTTCAATTGCTCCACCGCCACCGCCCGCAAATCCGCCGGCCGCAGCTTCGTCACCGGCCCCGCCACACTGTGCACCCACACCACCTTCGCCCCCTCCGCCCTCAGCTTCGGCGCCAGGATGTGCGCCGTCAGCAGCGTCATATCCCCCTCCGCCACCGGTATCGTCCCCGCCTCCACCTGAAACCACCGCTCCTCCATCTTCGCCCACGTCCCCCCCAGATGCCCCGGATCCAGCCCAATCGTCAGCCCCGCCAGCGGCAGCTTTGTATTCTTCGGCAATCCCGCCATCGGTTTCCAATACCTCGGCGGCTCCGTCGCCGCCCCGTCATCCGCAAATCGGAGCACCCACCGCTCCGTCCCCGTCGTCAGCACATGCGCCCCATCCGCATCCATCTCGATCGTATCCTTCCACGCCCCCCCCGGCGCATACACCGTATCCAGCAGCTCCGTAAACTCCTCCCGCCTCATCGTCTCTTGGTACCGTTCCAGCCGCGTCCAATCCGGCTCCGTCGCCAGCGCGCTCAGCCGTGCCGCCGGCTCCTGCGCCCGCAATCCCGCAGAACCCATCAAAATCCACGCAATCGCAGCGAAAACCGCTCCCTTTTGTCTAAGCATGGAAATACTCACTATCTCAATCATCAATCTGAGATCAGCAATCAGCAATCCCCATCAATCCCCTCGACACCCTCCCCCCCACCCATTGAAATGCCCGCCGCATGCTAAAGCTCCTCTTCCTCGGCGACATCATCGGCGAGCCCGGCCGCCGCGCCGTCATCGATACCGTTCCCCTCTGGAAAAAAGAGCGCGCCATCGATTTCGTCATCGTCAACGGCGAAAACTCCGCCGGCGGCCGCGGCATCACTCCCAGGATCACCATCGATCTCCTCCGCGCCGGCGTCGCCGTCATCACCACCGGCGATCACGTCTGGGACCAAAAGGAACTCGCCTCATTCATCGATACCGAGCCCCGCCTCCTCCGCCCCATCAACTACCCCCCCGTCGTCCCCGGCCAGGGCGCCATCGTCCTCGAGACCCCCAAAGGCAAAGTCGGCGTCATCAACGTCCAGGGCCGCACCTTCATGCAGCCCTCCCTCGATAACCCCTTCGCCGCCCTCGACGAAGCCGTCACAAAAATGCGCCAGGAAACCCCTGTCATCTTCGTCGATGCCCACGCCGAAACCACCTCCGAAAAAATCGCTATCGGCCGATACCTCGATGGCCGCGTCTCCGCCGTCATCGGCACCCACACCCACACCCAGACCGCCGATGAACGCGTCTTCCCCGGCGGCACCGCCTTCCTCTGCGACGCCGGCATGTGCGGCCCCACAGAGTCCATCCTCGGCCGCGAGATCGATCCCATCATCAACCGCTTCGTCCACAGCATGCCTGTCAGCTTCCCCGTCGCCCGCGGCCCCGTTGCCCTCTGCGGCGCAATCATCGAGATCGACGAATCCACCGGTCGCGCCCTCTCCATCCAGCGCGTCGCCGAGCCCTACCAGCCCGCCTCATCTGCCCAGCCGGGCCAGCCCAATCAGCCGCCCCTGCAGGCTCCAGCTCCCGGGCAATAGCGCTTTTTAAACAACCCCGCCCGCTTTCGACAAAATCCGATTAAATCAGGGTTCTTTGGCTTGAAAGGGTTATTTTCGCAGGGGAATTGTGCCCAGGGGCTTTGTGGACTTTTTTCCCCCGTCGAGATAATCGAAATATATCGAGCCGTTGTATTGGAGATAGCCGTGCTTGGTTACGGAGAATGGGATGGTGCCTGAAGAAGACTCCAAATAAACATCAAAGCCCCACCGGCGGTACGGGGGAAGGGAGAATGAACCGTCCGGGAAGGTGGCGCCCCGAGCTGTCGGAATGTCCGAATAATCCTGGGGATCCTGATCACCGACTGTGACGATGGCGCCCGGGATTGGGTGGCCGGTGGTGGCGTTGACGACTTTGCCTGTGGCTCCGGGCCGGAAGGTGAGGTTCCATGGCACGGCGCAGCCCGGGTAGACGATGAATGCGAAGCAGGAGAAGACGAGCAACAGGGCTGCCGCAAGGGATGGCCGGGGGGGCGGGTTTTTCATGGCAGCATCGGGAATCCTTGATTTTCAGCGGAGTTCATCCGGCGGGGATCGAACCCACAACCTTTGGCTCGGAGGCCCGCATATTACAGAGTAGAGTGTGGTGGTTGCTATTCTATTGCTATTTTTCGGGACTCTTTGCTCGCGTCCAAGCCTGACTTCGCCGGTCGCCCAAAATGACGAAAGGTTTGGTACCTGTGGTCCGGTTCAATTTCGATCTTGAGCAAGGAATACTCCTCAAAGATGTCCTTGAATTTCTTCTCCCGCTCCTCCCCGAGATCGAGCCTCGCAACATTCCAACCTCCCTGGCCAACCGTAATTTCATACACCAGGGCGAAATCGCCCTTTTGAGGCCCGGACAAAATTAGAACATGGTCGCCCACTCTCAGCGGCGATCCGTTGTACCGGCTGCAGATGGCCCTAATCCACGGCCAGCATGTGAACACACCCAAAAAGAATCCCAGGAGGCTCGTGGGGATTACGGCAAATACCGAAAGCAAAATCGTGTGCCAGTCAGAAAAAATTGCCCACACGGATAGGCCGTGCGAGATGAGAGCAAAACCGGCCGCATTTAACGCACAGGCGCCTACAACCCATGAAATCACCATAGGGTGAGCACATATCTTGTTGCACGGGCTCGGATTCATAATGCCGATTCAATAGCAATACCGACTTTCTGCGATAATGCCAGACCGACCTCGCAAGGCCTTCGCCGTTTTTCACTCTGCCATTGCCCGACCGGCTCCGGAAAGGAAGAGCGACAACGGTCGGACTCATCGGATGGACCCAAACCTCGACCAACCACCCCCTGGTGCGTAAATGAAACTCGCTTTTCCAACAATGCCCACAATCGGGACGGCGCCAAATTCACGGCTGTCCACACTCGCGTTACGGTTGTCTGCCAGAACGAAACAGCAATTCTTCGGAACCACCGTTCGTGGAAATTCTCCCACTCCCGGAGCGGCATTTGCGCTCAGCAGAATCTGGTACGTCGCGTTTCCATTCCATTCCTCGAAATATTTTCCTGCTGGGACTTGCGCCGGGATGACGGCGGGAGGGGCCACCGCTTCCCGCTTGAGCTTCACGTCATTGATGTAAACCTCGCCGTCGCGCATTTCAACAGACTCCCCGGCCAGCGCCACCACACGTTTAATGAAGAAAACCCGCCTGTCGTCAGGATTGCGGAAAATCACAATGTCACCGGCCTGGGGATCCCGGCTCAAATAGGCATTCTTTGCCGCAAGCAGGTGGTCGCCCGGCCAAATGGCCGGAAACATCGCGGCACCGGGAACTCTAAATGGCTGCAACAGGTGGTCCCGCAAATAAAGGCTTGAGAAGACGCAGCTTCCGGAGAACACAATGTAAAACAAGATATAAGCAAACCAATGATTGTAGTCTTTCAGTTCATAACTTCCTCGAATTCTGCGCGCTGATAGAAAGGCGTCAACAACGCCAAACCCGTAGAGCAGGAGCGAAATTACCTGGAATATAATCACCAGTTTCTCACTTAGTCGAAAATCAAGAACGAGCGCCAAAATGCTGAGCAAGCCTAACAAAGTAATCAGGCCTGCAAAACAGAGGCATTTTATAATTGCGCCGCAATAAAGCTGACCGAGTCCCGGCATTAGCAACGAAAGAAACGTGGCGACCCATGGGTATCGCCTGTGGCTGGTATTTTGCGGGGTATCCATATTGTTTGGCTTCTTTAGAATGATAAGATGAATTGTAAGGAGACAACCAATCGGGCCACTCCAAGGAGAAGGCCGGCAACGATGAGCGCCGTTTGGACAACCGGGTGCAGCGAAACCCATTCAAGCCACCCGTGGAGCAGGTCCGGCTTCCGCGCTGCCCCCTCGCTTCCTTTTTGCTCGTAACCTGAAATTCGAGCCATGACCTCGCGGGAAAAGTCCGGGGAAACTTCAATATCCCGGCTTTTTTCCAACCATGACTCGTAGGGGTCGTTCTTATCCATAGGTGATGCCTTTCCTGGCTCCGAATGCCTTCCGGAGATGTTGCCTTGCGCTATTAATGCGTGATTTGACAGTCCCGACGCTGACTCCTTCTATCCCCGCGATTTCCTGGTACGATAACTGTTCGATTTCCGCCCAAACGAACGCAATCCTCTGCTTGACGGGGAGCCGGTCCAGGATGCGATCAAACTCGGCGTGGAACTCCTCGGAGGCGACCTCGTGGAATGCGTTTCTCGCGCCGGCCGACTCAGGAATTTCGGACAGAAACACCGGCTTTTTTCTTTTGATAGCGTTAAGAGTCTTGTTTTGCGCGATTCGATAGAGCCATGTGGAAAAACGGCCCCTTGCCGGATTAAACGAGGGAAGATTCCGATACCCCTCGAGGAAGACATCCTGGCCCAGGTCTTCGCTCAGATGATGGTCCCGGGTCATATGATAAATCATTCCGACAATTTTCTTTTGATATTTTTCAACGAGCACAGCGAAGCAATCGGTCTGTCCATCCAACACCCGGCGGATTGTCTCCTCGTCATCCATTCAAAATGGATTCCACGCCGGTTGATGGTTTCATTGCAGTTAATACAATCGAGCCGGAGAAAAGTTCAATTTTTCCGACGATGCCCCAATTTCGAAGTCCGATACGAATCTCCCGCCGCCCCTCCAGCCCAGAAGCCGCGCCCTTCTCTGCTAAATTATGGCGAAACCGCCTGCTCCGCCGCGTTCCCGTTTTGGGCAAGAACGGGACCCACCAGACTCTTCATCTCCTTGCTTCCGTGGCGCTCCAATGTGTCTGACAGCGCCTTCCCTCCATCCATGTCCTTCTTCGGATCGATTCCCGCTTGCAGCAGAAACTTCACCATGTCGATCATGTTATTCTCCACCGGGAAATAGAGCAGCGAAATCCTGTAGCCTACTTGCTTCGGATTGCGGTTCGCACCAGCCGCAATCAGCGTAGTAACGACATCCCGGCGTTTCTGATCGGCGAAATTTTCCATTAACTGGTCCACGGCCAGTTCAAGCGGCTCAAACCGGTCTTCAGGCGCGTCCGGCGGAATATTCGGGCTCGCGCCATGTTTGAGCAAATCACGGAGAAGATCAGGGTCATGACGCATGATGGCGCTCTCCAATAGGTCGAGCGACCGCACATCCGCCCCTTTGTTAAGGAGCAAATGGAACGTCGTAAGATCGGGGTAGGTCTGCATGGCATAGATCAGCGCGTTATCTCCCCCAGCGTCGTGCGCGTTTACATTGGCCCCCGCGTCGAGCAGTTCTTTGAGGATATCGTCATACCTAAGCGCCGCGGCGCTCAGCAGCGGCGTCCATCCCTGGCTATCCGCGACATTTGGCGAAACTCCCTTCGCGAGCAGCCTGCCTACCGCCCCCGCATCGCCGGTGGTGGCGGCGAGCAGCATTTTCTCCGCGTCGCTCCCTGGCGGCACCCGGAACCGCGCGCCATGGGCAATCAGGATGCCGATGATTTTGCGCCGATCGTCCCTGTGGCCAGGCCCAAAGCCGGGCCCGAAGGGGCCGCGCGTTATCGCCGCCTTAAGGGCGTAAGGGAGGGATTCCGGTTTCGTGCTATCGCCGCCCGCGTTCGGATCGGCCCCTTTCGCCAAAAGCTCGTCGATCATCGCCAGTTCGCGCGACTTCTTGACCATCGACGTGAAGGCACGCGTGAGCGGTGTGCCGCCGTAGTCATCCACGGTATTCACTTTTGCTCCCATCTGGAGGAGCTTTTCCATCCACGCGGTTTGGCCATTGGTAACGGCGGCGGAGAGAATGGAGAAGTTTTCGCCCGTGGTCGTATTGGCATTGATGATGCCCCTGTCCAGCAACACCTGCAGCGTGGCCATGTCGCGGTTGACCTGGGCCACACTGTCGTGCATGTCGGGCCGGTCGTCATCCTCGCCATCGAAGATAACGGCGAAACCGACGACACCCAATTTCCACTTGGCGTTGTATGCTTTGACGTTCGCTCCGCGGTCAATGAGGAGGGCGAGGCATTGCGAGCCGTGGCAATAAGCGGCGTAGAGGGCCGGTGTAAATCCGCCGCTATCGACGTATTCGATGGGCGCGCCGTGATCTAGGAGCAGCCTGACAATATCGGGATTGTCGGCGTCGCACGCTGCATCGATGGGCGTGGTGCCGGTATCGCCCATATGCGGATCGCCGATGATCACACTGTTCGGGTCGGCGCCCGCATCCAGCAGGAGCTTCACGCAAGCCAGCGAGCCCCCGCTGGCAGCCTGGTTGAGAGGAGGTTGGATCTCCGTGAATCGGGTGTCCGTCGGCTGCTTCTGGCGGTTCGGATTAACGTGTTGCCCGAGAAGAAACGCGACTGCTGCGGGATGATCGTAGTAAGCGGCCTTGCCAAGGGCATCATACCCGGCCTTCTGAATATCGACTCCGTGGGCAAGGAGAAACCGCATCGAGTCAACGGAACCGGCGGATGCGGCACGGCCGAATGCGCCCTTGGCGTCTGCGCCCTTTGCAAGTAGGACGCCGAGCGTGGCCGTCTGGCCGGCCGCTGCGGCCAGCGCGGCGGCGGTGTTGAGAGTCTTGGTAGTGCCGGAGGCTGTCAATTTATTGACCGCATCCACATCGCCGGACCCGGCCGCGTAGATCAGGGGATCGGTCGTCGCGCCGTGATCGTGAAGGTAGACGGCAATCGCCGGGAACCCGTTCCGCAACGCCATGTCGATGGGCGTGGACCAAGTGTTCTTCCCCGGCTTCAGGCTTGCGCCGTGCGCAACGAAAAGGCGCACCAGGTCAAAGCGCCCCTGCTCCGCCGCCAGACAGACCGGAGTGTTGCGATCAAGGATTTCCTTGTTCGCAAATTCAGTATCGAGATCGAGTTTTGCTCCATCCTTCAGCGCTTGTTCCGCCATCACCGGATCGTCCTTAAAAATCGCGCCGATCAGCACTTCCTGTGGCGGAAGCGGTACCACGATCGGCGGGGTCACTTTCGTCGTCGCGCCTGTCAGCGTGAACACTCCAATGACAACAAGAAGCGTGAATCCCGCTACGGAGCCGATGAGTGTCGGGCGGCGCCAGTTGGCAATCCGGGCCATTCGCTGGAATAGCGCCGCACGACCCTCCACGATCCCTATCGTGCCGGCCCTGGAGAACGGCGACATCGCCTGCGCAAGTTTGACGAAATGGAGAAGAGCCAGCCCGTAGCTCTTCGCGTCGGAGGTTCGCTGGAGCACCCACTCGTCGCAAGCCATCTCGCGATCTTTCCGTGCAAGTGAGAGCGCCAGGGAAACGCCGGGATTGAACCAGTGCATAACGGCAGCCAGCCACCCAAGCCACGCGAGCCAAAGGTCCCCGCGTTTGATGTGCGCCAGTTCGTGAAGGAGCACCATCCGCACCTGCCCCGGCTCGGATTCGATCTCGATGCCCGTAGGGAGAATAACGCGCGCCCTCCAGAATCCCGTCACAAGAGGCATAGGAACCGCTTTCGAAATAATCAGATCCGCGCGCCGGATGCGAAGCTGGCGCTTGAGTAGCTCGAACTCATCGCGAAGATGCTCCGGCACATCCTCGCCCAAGCGCGAGATGCGTCTTCTCAACCGCAGGTGACCGGCCAGGCTCCATGCCCCCGTGACCAGGGCGCCCGCAAGCCAGAGGTATGGAAGCCTGGGAAAATGAAACTCGGCATGGGAAGGCGAGACGGCTGGCGCGACATCCACGAGTTGCGCTTCGGTGCGATCCATCGCACCGTCTGTCGCAGCCGGCCGGGCCTCTTCGGCGGGAGCAGGCGCGACCATGATCGCAGCCGGAGGCGCAGCCGGCAGCAAATTATAGGCGCTGATGCGTGCCTGGGGCAGAACCGGGATCAGCAGCCGCGCAAAAACAAGCAGCCACAGAGCATTGCGCCAGCGCGCCGCGAGCCGGCCGCCAAGCGAGAACTGAACAACGAGGACAACCAAAGCCAGGGCCGTGCCCTGCCATGAGGCGCGGAGAACCCATCCTGGGAACTCCCGCAATAGGAATGTCGCAATCGTGCTCATAAACCCTACTCCTTTCCGCGATCAAGAATCCGTTTCAGATCCCTCAGATCCTTCTCAGTCAGCTTGCCGCTCCGGGCAAAATGAACCAGGAGGTTCTGCGCCGCCCCGCCGAACACTCTGCCAAGGAACGACTCGCTTGCGTCCGAGACATGTTCTTCGCGCGGAAAACGCGGGCTGTAGAGGTAACGGTTCCCGGATTCCGAATAAGCAAGCGCCCCCTTTTTCACCAGCCGCGCCAGGAGGGTGCGGATGGTGTTCGGCTTCCAGGCCCTTTCACTGCCGAGCCGCTCGATAACCTCATTGGCCGCCACCGGATGGCCCCCGCGCCAGATCGCCTCCATCACCTGCCATTCCGCATCGGAAATCTCCGGGGGGTGTTTCATTGGACTCAAATATTACATCTGTAGTTGTTTTGTCAATCCCCTCTTTCTCTCCATTTTCGATACTCATCGATTCCCACCTCAGCACCGCCGCTCAAACACAAGAAAAATCCCGAATGGATGACCGACAATAGCCGGGTCTTTGCGCGAGGCCCTTCTGCACTCTCCATCCTGTAAATCCCGTTAATCCGGTCCAAAGAATTCCCTCCCATCGCGCCGCCCCACTCCCATTGACGACCACCCACGCCCTCCCCCTTTTGTGCTCTCTGTG
>Ga0181531_10002915_pt1 | contig 10550 bp, 6 predicted proteins | sample PEATcosm2014_Bin_38_FD_119743 | JGI IMG/M metagenome (GOLD analysis project Ga0181531, IMG submission 119743) | Peatland microbial communities from MTU Mesocosm Facility, Houghton, MI, USA - PEATcosm2014_Bin11_10_metaG | ecosystem: Environmental > Terrestrial > Soil > Wetlands > Peat | place... | reverse complement strand
TTGACCGGGCTGGCGGCGGGGGCGGCGCTGGTTCTTTGGCCTTGGCTCATTTACACAAACCTATCTCGAAACTGGATCATCTGGTTTTTGATCGCGATTTTACTTTATGGGGATGCGCTGCTGATGCTGCGAAAAATCGGTCGGGTTCGCGAGGATCATGCGATTCGCTTTGCCGCCGTGGTGGGGATTTTAGTCTTAAGTGCCCTGGTCTGTCTGTGGTGTGCCATCGCGCTTCCGGTTCATGCGGCCTTGGCGACGGTGATAATGATTCTACTGCTGGGTTTTCCTTGGCTGGGGAAAGGACGATCGATCAAGTATTGGACGCTTGCCGCGGCGACCGGCGGAGTTTGGGCCGCCGGCGCACTGCTCGGAGGAGATTTCGCCTGGTGGCAACTTGGATTTGCCTATGGAACGGTGAAGCACGACCGAATGCAGATGGGGCTGGGAAGTTTTGCCAATTTTCCGTCCGTGCTGCTGCGAGAATATCAGTGGGATTTGCATCAGATCGTTGGGAACCTGGCAATTGGGTTTCCGTCGCAGCCGTTCTGGAGCCAGGATTTGGATTTGAAGACTTCGCTGGCGATCGTTTACGGGGCGGCGCTGCTGGTTCTGTCGGCGGCCGCGGCGATTCATAGCCGGCGGAATGATCCACGCATTTTGCTGGCGCTGGTCGCCCCCTGGCTCATCTTTCCCGTCATCATGTGCCAGACCAGCGAGAGATATCTCCTCTGGCCGTCGGCGCTGTCGGCGGCGCTGATTGTCGTCTCGACGGGGTTCACACTCCTGCATGTTCTACTGGCTATTTTTGCGGTGGGGATGATCGCCCATCAATTGCTCGGCAGCTACCCGGGCCGCTGGCCGGGATTGTTTGAATTCTTCAATCAGCTCTATCCCGAAATTGGATGGATGATGCTCTTGCTGGCGATGGTGTTTTTTTTCGCCGCGCTGATCCCCGGGAAGGCCAGGAAAATGCCGGGATTGGAATGCTGAAGACTCAGCTTTTGGGCGGTTCCTTCGCTTTGAGCCAGGGCATCATTTTTCGCAAGCGCCGGCCGGTGACTTCGACGGGGTGGGAATTGTCGGCTTCGTAAAGCCGCTTGAAATTCTTCATGCCGGTTTCGTATTCGTTGCGCCATTCCTTGGCGAATTGACCGGAGGTGATTTCGCCAAGGATTTTTTTCATTTCGGCTTTGACGGCGGGAGTGATGACGCGCGGGCCGCGCGTGAGATCGCCGTATTCGGCGGTGTTGCTGATACTGTAGCGCATGTAATCCAAGCCGCCCTGGTAGATCAGATCGACGATGAGTTTCACTTCGTGGACGCATTCGAAGTAGGCCATTTCGGGGGGATAGCCGGCTTCGGTGAGAGTTTCGAAACCGGCTTTGATGAGGGCGGAGAGTCCGCCGCAGAGGACGGCTTGCTCGCCGAAAAGATCGGTTTCGCACTCGTCTTTGAAGGTGGTTTCGATGACGCCGGAGCGCGCCCCGCCGATGCCGCGCGCCCAGGCGAGGGCGATTTCTCGCCCCTTTCCGGAAGCGTTTTGATGAACGGCCAGGAGACAGGGGACGCCACCGCCTTTTTCAAATTCGCTGCGCACCAGATGGCCGGGGCCTTTGGGGGCGACCATCACCACGTCCACATCCTTGGGGGGAACGATGGTTTTGAAATGGATATTGAATCCGTGGGTCGCGCCGACGGCTTTGCCGGCCTTGAGGTTCGGGGCGATGCTTTTGGAATAGACGCCGGGCTGAACTTCGTCGGGGAGGGTTGCAATGATCAGATCGGCGGCTTTGACCGCATCTTCAACCGAGATGGGCTCGAATCCGTGCTGGACGGCCAATCGTCCGTTGGGGCTGTCTTTGCGGTTGGCGACGATGACTTTGATGCCGCTGTCGCGCAGGTTCAGGCCGTGGGCGTGGCCCTGGGAGCCGAAGCCGAGAATGGCCACGGTTTTGCCACGCAGGGCGTCGAGGGGGGCGTCTTGTTCATAAATCATCTTCAGGGCGTCGGGCATGGAATCCTCCGAAAATCGAGGGGGGAATCGTACGGGGCGCTCGAGGAAAAAGCAAAAACGCCGGCGCGGGCGTTACGCCGATTTGATCGAAGCCTGTCGCGCCGGATCGAAGCGCATTTTTGCCACCTGTTCGCGGCCGAGATCGACTTTGCTGATTTCGGGCCGGAAAAATAGAGCGATCGTCCAATCGGCGACGATGCGAATGCGTTGAGACCAGCGCGGCATAACCGAGAGGTAATAGGTTCGCCGAACCCACCACGCGAAAAACCCGCGGATCTGGAAGCCGAGAACCGTGCCCAATCCCTTGTAATGTCCGATGGCGGCCATGAGGCCGAGAGTTCTAAATTCGAATGGGGCGGGGGGTTTGTTGTCCGACGCGGCGTATAGATTGTTCGCAAGCGTTTTGGCCTGCCGCATCGCGAATTGGGCGAGCTTTGGATACGGCTTTCCATGGGGATCGGGGATGGAGGCGCAATCGCCGATTGCCCAAATTTCGGGGCGGACTTTGCAGCGCATGGTGCCCTCCACTATTAAATGCCCGCTTTGATCCTTGGGCAGCGGCAATTGGGCGACGATCGGGGCGGGAAGAATTCCGGCGGACAGGACGATCGTGTCGGCATCGATCGTCTGATCCTTGAGATGAATCCTTCCGGGCTCGATCAACTGGACGGGAGTCTGCGCGAGAATTTTTACGCCGGGTCGGCGGGAGAGAACCTTGACGGCATAGTCCGCCAAATCCGGCGGGACTTCCGGCATGATTCGCTCGCCCGCCTGGATGAGAAATAATCGCATCTCATCGCGGCGAACCCGCGGGTAATAGCGCACGATCTCGTCCATAAAGGCGGTGAGTTCGCCGAAGACTTCCGAGCCGACAAATCCGCCGCCGACGACGGCGAGCGTCAGCAGCCGCCGGCGAGTTTCCGGATCGGTCTCGACGTCCGCGCGCTCCAGGCATTCGATGAGATGGTTCCTAAGTACGATCACGTCCGCGAGGGTTTTAAATGACATGGCGTTTTCCGAGCCGGGAATTTGCCGGGTGTTGGTCACGGCGCCCAGAGCCAGAACCAGCTGGTCGTAGGGAAGATCGTGACCCATCCCCTCCTCGCCCCACGAAGCATGGACGACACGCCGCTCGAGATCGATCCCGCTGACGATCCCCTCGATAAAGCGGGTTCGCCGAAGGAACGCGCGAATCGCGACCGAGCAGTGTCGAAGCTCCAGCGTCCCGGTGCAGGCTTCGAACATCAGCGGCGTCATCAGAAGAAAATTATCGCGGCTGATCAGAGTGATCTGCACGTCAGACCGATTTTTACAAAGCCGCTCGAGGCGGCGCGCCATCAGCACGCCGGAAAATCCGCCGCCGAGAATGAGGATGCGCGTGGGGTCGGGCACAGACTGGCGATTGTAGGCCCGCAAACGTTAATGGGACATGGAAGAAAGCATCGCCTGGATCAGTTTTCGGCGGACTTCGTCGACAGTACCCGGGAGCTTGAGGCCGGCGGCCCGAGCGTGGCCGCCGCCGCCGAATTGCTCGGCGAATTTGGCGACATCCACGGAATTCTTGCTCCGCAGGCTCACGCGGATGGGGCCGGAATCGAGCGGCTCGACGATCAGGATCGCCACCTCCACGCTCTGAACCTGCAGGGGAATGTTGATCAGGTTTTCCGTGTCGGTCATGTCGGCGCCGCTCTGGGTAAAATCGTTTTGACGTAGCGTCATCACGGCCATGCGATTGTCTTTGAGCAGCTCGAGCGATTGCTGCGCGCGGGTTTGCAGCTCCAATCGCTGAATGCGCTCGTTTTGATACAGGAGGCGGTAGATGTAGTCCGTATTGATGCCGGCCTCCATCAGATCGGCCGCCAGGCGCATGGTGCGCGGGCGGGTGTTGCTGAACTGGAACCAGCCCGTGTCGCTCGCCAGGGCGAGGAACAAGGCGGTTGCGATCGGGGGATCGAAGGGAATATTCCAGCGGCGGAGCAATTCGGCGGCGATTTCGCCCGCGGCGGCCGCCGTCGAATCGACAAGCTTGGCGTCGGCCCAATCCTCCTGCGTCAGATGATGATCCATGACCAGGCGCGGACCGGCAAAACCGTTCAGCCGGTCCTTTAATCCGGGAAGCTGCGACCAGGTGCCGGTGTCGACCACCAGGAGCAAATCGAAATCCGAAAAGGAGATTTCCGGGCAGCCCCCTTCGAGGTTGCAGCTTTGAATTTTGTTGTCTCGGAAGATGAACGCGTATTTGTCCGGCATCCGGCTGAGCAGCAGAACGTGGCTGTCGATTTTTTTTGTGCGCAGGGCGAGGCTCATGGCGGCGGAGCTGCCCAGGGCGTCGCCGTCCGGACGAACATGAGTGGTGATCAGCACTCGCCGGCAATTGGAAAGGCGATCGATGAAGGGGCGATAAAGATCAATCATGGTGCGGAGGCCGCGGCCGCATCGGTGGCAGCCACGTCGCGGTCAAGGACGGAAAAATTAGACTCCCAATACTTGTCGGCTCGATCGGCGCGCTCTTTGATCCATTCCCGGGGATCGGATAAATCGGGCAATTCCAGCGGGCGCGCTTGAAGCAAAACGGACACCACGACGGGGCGTCCGTCGCGGAGGACCTCGAATCGCAATATCCGGCCGGGGCCGAGAACGCGTACCGTGTCCCTCAACTGCGAGGGATTGTGCAGTGGAGCGTCGGGGTTGTCCAGAAGTTTCACAATAACGTCGCCATTGCGCAGGCAACGGTAGGCGTCGAACCCGGGAATGCGGTCGGCGACGACGACACCCACGTCGCCGGAATCCCTGAATTCCGCCCCCTGCCAGGAGAGGCCAAGGAAGGCCACGTCGCGCATCGGCTTGTAGGGTTCCGAGGCCAGATAAACCTGGCGAACGACGTCGCGCAGCGAGGCAATCTGCACCGGAAGCAGCGGGCGCTGGCTCATCGCCGCCTGGCGGAGGGCGGGCAGATCGTCGCGCTTGAGGCTCATCAATTGCTGCGTGGCCGAGTCGCGGACATCCGGATCGGCGTCGGCTAATTGAGTGATCCATTGCCGAAATGCCGCGCTATCGGGCTGAGTTGACGGAGGCGCCTCGGCATGCGATCGGTTCACCGAAAATAAGAGGCCGCAGAGAACAACGCCGATGGTGATGGAAATCGGACGCGGCACGGATTTATCCCTCAGCGACTTCTACAAGGTGGTCGTAGTTCTTTTGAAGCCAGGCGATTTTACGCTGGACCATTTGCAGGAAAGGAACGCCGTCGACTTTTCCAAATGAGCCGGTGGCGGCGATCGGAAAAACCGCCTCGGCGATCAGGGCCTCGACCATCAGCGGCGGCAATGTGCGAATTTCGGCTTGCGAGAGAAGCATCACTTCATCATACCCGCGCAAAAAACGTTTGAAGCGCGTTTCGTCGATGTATTCCGGCCATTTGGAGACGTCTTCGTCGCCGCCGATGATGGAGAACTGCAAGGCGCCGTTGGCGATGTCGATGATTCGCGGCAAAAGCCGGCCGCTGTCGTAATCCAGAACCGCCACCACGTGATTGTCGCGGAAAAGCATGTTCCCGGGATGCCAGTCGGCATGAACGATCTGCTTGGGCCAGCTATCGATCCCCATGGCCTGAACCTTTTCCGCCCCTTTCCGATAACCCGTGGCCAGGAAATTCACCACCTGGTGCAGATAAGCGTTCTCCTCGGTGGCGGGAATATTCCCATCGATGGCGCGGAGGCCGGTTTCGACGGCGCTGGAATTGTGATAGCTGCCGCTGGGCGGCTGCCACTCGGATTTGAAATCTTCGAGCAGTTTATGAAAGAGGCCCAGCACTCGTCCCGCGTCGAACGTGGCTTCGAGAGTTTGCGGGAAGGCTTGGCCTGGGATGTATTCGAACAGCTCGTAGACGCCGTTGCGCCATTGGAGCATGGAGTTGTTGTCCTTCTTGGTCCCGATCAGATGCGGCAGGGGAAACTGCTTGGCCGCCAAGTAAAGCTGAAGGGAATGGGTAAAGGCGACTTTGAACGGATCGTCCCGCCCTCGCGCTCGGCGCTTGAGTAGAAACTTTCCCTGCTCGCTAACAATCAGAAGTTTGGGGGCTTTTCGTGAGCCGCGGGGAAATTCGACGACCGAGTCGATGGTTCCAATGTCAAAATGGGATAAGACGACCGCCAATTCCTCGGCGGAAAATTGCTCGCGCTGCCCCCCCATGCTGGCTCGCGCTGTGCCGGTGCCCGAGACAAGGTTTTGAGATCGCTCCGATTGCATCAAGTCCCGCAGTGTAAATCAAAGGAGCAGCCGGCAAAAGCGAAAAGGAATAAAAGCGAAGAGCCCGCTCACGGAACGCTGTAAACATAGATCGTCCCGCCCAGAATCGCGGCGATTTTCCGATCGCGGAACTGCAGGTACTGCTCATGCTGTCTTGTGGTCATGTAGAGTCCCTGCAAATACGTGACGCTGATGGCGTATATATGCGAACCATCATTCCGCGGCGGCTGGTCATCCGGCGCGGCATCGCCGGGGAGGTTGTAGTAATGCAGCCCGTAATAGCGCGGATCGGCGGTCCCGAAATAGCTAAGACACAGTTGTCCATCCGGGTGATCCTTGCGCCATTGGACCAGGGCATTGAGGTCTTGTCCCCAATCAAGATTGGAATCGCCCAGGAGCGCCGCCCCGCCGCGCTCGCCGCCGGCGGCTACGTTGAACAACGATAAAAAATCCGGCGACGCGCAAAACGTCTCGGCCGCCAAGCCCAGGCCGAGCAGCGCGATCAGGCAGGTCGCTATTCGGGGGCGGCGAGAATAGGCGTCGGCGGCGGCGACGCCTAAAAATATAAACAGATACGGATAGACCGGAAATATGTGGCGAAGGCCCAGGTCGGTGTGGGAACGCAGGGCCATGATCATGTAGAAGACAGGTGTCACGGCCGCGGCGCAAAATGGCCACCAGCCGCAAGAAATCGCCTTGGGGCTGCGGAAAATATTCCGGCGTGCCCATATCCAACTTGCCCCGCCGACGGCCAGCGCGATCAGTGTCGCCAGAGGGGTTTTGAAGAGCATCGCCAGGGGGAAGTAATACCACCAGCCATGAAGGCTCAGATCGCCGCATAAAAACGCGCCGCGATAAAGAGTCGTGGCGTACGTATACAGAAATCCGCGGATAAATGTCTGGGGCAGGAGCCGATTGCTGTTCACCCACCTCGACGCGGTGATCGTCGTGCTGGGCTGCCAATCTTGCATTGCATTTTGAAGTTGATTAAGGGTCATGTCCCAGGGGAGATTGTGGTTGGCGATCGTTTCGCAATCGACACAGACGCTGAGCACGTCGTTTAATTCCGTAACGGTGTTGGGATTGGGACCGATGCTGAAACGAAAGTCGTAAATCGCCCAGACGAATCCCCACGCCAGCAGAACACTGAATAGCCCGATGCCGGCAGCCACGACAAGGCGATAAAATCGGCCGGCGACGACGAAGCGAAAAACCGGCCACGGCGTCGGACCCAGCACCCGCGCCAGCAGTGCCAGCCCGAGCATCGGAATCCCCAGTAGGCCGGAGAATTTGGTGGTGATCGCCATGCTCAAGAGCAAGCCCACGGCAAGGCAGCGCCACCCTGTCACGCGCTCGCCGAGAAGCCAAGTCATCGCCATCAGAGCGGTGAACAGAAGCGTGATGGGAACATCGTTCTTCACCAGTGCGGAATGGGCCAGGAAGTTGGGGTCGAGACAAAACCCGGCGGCGGCGACGACACCAGCAAGCGGCCCGGCGAGTCGCCAGGCCCACCAGGCGATCAGGACTCCGAGTAAAATTCCAAGCACCACCATGTGCAAACGCGCGGCGCGGAGAACGCCGTCAGGATCGTTGCCCGGCGTCGCAAAGAGCGTGTCGGAGACAAATTCGCTATTTTTGGGGCTGCCCAGAAGTTCATCCCACAGGGGCGTTGAGGTATTCACCCTAAGGCGATCCGACGAGATGCCTGCAATCGCGTAATATTTCCAGAGCGGGGGATCTTCGGGGTTGCAGCGGAAATCGCGGGTCTGATTCTGCGCAAACGCGCTGACCAGATGCAGCGGCTCGTCATAGCTGCAGTAGCGATACCACCAGGAATGCATGCTGGCGACGGCAAAAATTGTGAGCAGGGTTCCGCAAGCCGCCAGGGCCAGATAGCGCGATCTGGGCATGCGAAACCCTCACATCGAAGCGCGGCCAGCCTGCAGCAGCTCCAGCGGCTCGGCGCGGGCGACGCCAATCGCGGGCCAAAGACTGGCCAGCAGCGCCACAAGCAAAACCGCCAGGCAACCGATGCCGACGATCGGCCAAGGGATATTCAGATCCGGGCTGTAACCCATGACGATGCCGGAGAGTTTACGGGCGTCGACGGCCAATTCCAGACCGGCGCCCAGCCCCAAGGCGACGCCGACGAGGCCGAGCGTCGCCGCTTCGGCAAGGACCAGCCGGAGCAGCTGCCCGCGGGAGGCGCCGATGCCGCGGAGAACGCCGAATTGCCAGCGCCGCGAGCGGACCGACGCCATCACGGTGTTGGTCACGCCAAGCGAAGCCACCGCCAAAGCGGCGAAAGCGACGGTGCTGATCAGCATTAACAGGCGGTAGAAGGCGTTTTCGACGGCAAATTTGATTTGGCGGACGTCGCCAGCGCGCAGGCCGCGGTCGCCAAGCGATTTTTGGAGATGTTTCAGCAAATCCTTTTTATCGACGCCGCCGGCGAGATTGGCGGCGAAGAGGCGCGCGCCGGCAACGCCGAAGTCGCGCCGAGCGTCGTCGAGCGAGCCGAACACGCTGGCGGCGGACTGTTGATCGAGCATGCGGTCCATATCGAAGAGGTTGACGAGCAAATCCGCGCCGGGGGACCAGACGATGGCGCAAATGGTGTAGTTCTGGAAGCCGTGGGTGGCAGTCAGGAGTTTGAGGGTATCGCCGATTTTTACCTGACGGAGCTGGCGAAATTCCTCGGTGACGATGATCCGGCGGCCTTTATTGAGTTCGGCCGCCGCTTGGAGGGCCGCGCCGCGTTGCTCGGAATCCGGAAGCGGCCGGCCATCGTCGTCGCGGAATTCAAGCTGAACCAGATTCATCGCCTGATCGGGATCGACGCCGAAGAAGACAAAATTTCCATTGCGCCCGCCCAGGATCGCGGTGGAGAGGAGGTCGGTTTCACTGTCGCCCGTCGGCGCGGCGATGGCGACGGGCATCAGGGAGCCCGGTTGAATATCCGACACGGAATTGAGCGATTTTTGGTCCTGCCAGGAGATGGGGTCGGGGCTGTAGATGAAGATGTCGGGGAATTTATCCGGCAGACGCCAGCCGCCGATGAGCGTGTGGCCCTGCACCTGCATGGCGATCAGCGTGGCGAGCCCGACCATCAAAGCAGCAGCGGTGCCCGCGGCGCGCCAAATGCCGCCGCTTAATTGCTGGCGAAGCAATCGCTCTGGAAGATACAGGAGCGCCGCCACCAGCCGGGCGAAGCATTTCTCGATCGACCAGATCAATAGCGGTGCCAGCAGGAAGAATCCGAAGATGATTCCTTCGACGCCGACGGCCAAATGGCCCAAGAAACGTATCGTGCGGGCGGTCTGATTGGGATCGGCTACGCCCAGGGTTCCCAGCACGTGGGTGATGGGGCCGAATAATAGAAATGGATCGATGGAAATGAGCAGGATTCCGACGGCCGCCGCGGCGAGGCGCGGCCGGCCGGTTGCGGCGGTGCTCCCTTGAACGTTCATTGCGTCGACGGGGCTGAGGCGCGATGCGGACCAGGCGGGCAGGATGCTGGCCGCCAGCGCCGTCAGGAGCGAACCGGCGGCGGCGAAAATCATCCCGCCGTAGCTATAGACCACGCCGGCCGCGAACCATTCCGAAAAACGCCAGTAGAGCAGATTGATGCAGAGCATCGCCAAAAACGTGCCGAGGATGATTCCTGCGATGGAGAGCAAAGCGCCTTCCATGACGACGAGCCGGAAGACTTGGCCGCGGACCGCGCCGATGGCTCGGAGCATGGCTAGCGTGCGATGCCGTTCGGTGACGCCCATGCTCAGGGCGGAGAAGGTGATGAACATGGCCGTGAGCATCGAGGCGCAGCCGCCGAAATAACTGACGATGTGGATGGCCTGGAGGTTCTTGTCGAGTTCGCCGGGGGCGTCACGCCGCATTTCCAGATGCAGGTTAGGGTCGATGCCGGCTAATTTAGCCTTCCAGCGCTGGGCGAATGCGTTGAAATCGGCGCCGCTTTTTAGATTGATCGTGATGCGGGACACCACCGGAGGATGGTCCTGCCCGGTGAATTGCTGGAGCGTCCGCAGGGGGAGATAGATCGCCGGGGCACGCTCGGCGAAAAACGTCGGCTTATGGACGAGGCCGACTACCTTGAGCGTTAATGGGCGCAGTCCGGGGACGTTGAGCGAATCGCCGATTTGCAATCCGAGACGGCTGGCGGCGATCTGGTCGATCACGGCGACATCCCCCCCAGTCAAATCGAACCATTTGCCCTCTTCAATTTCGAGCGATTCGGACTTGGCGTCGTCGGATCGGCGAATACCAATGA
>Ga0181531_10002914_pt1 | contig 10551 bp, 24 predicted proteins | sample PEATcosm2014_Bin_38_FD_119743 | JGI IMG/M metagenome (GOLD analysis project Ga0181531, IMG submission 119743) | Peatland microbial communities from MTU Mesocosm Facility, Houghton, MI, USA - PEATcosm2014_Bin11_10_metaG | ecosystem: Environmental > Terrestrial > Soil > Wetlands > Peat | place... | reverse complement strand
TATTCAGTAGATCTACATAATTAATAGATCTAAATAAAAAGGCCACCTAGACTAGGTGGCCCGAGGGGATTATTCCTTTAAGCGTAGCTATTCCCTCAAATGAATAATTGATTTAAAAGAATAACTGCAAGCGTCAGCGTTCGGTTATAATGCAAGCGGATTGGTCAAACGTCAATAGGTTTAGGCGCTTAGACGCTACATCAACAATGCTCCAGCATGCAGCCTTATATTTGTCATTTGTCCATTTATTAGCGAACGTCAAAAACTTGTTCGTTTTTGTGTTATAAATCACGTACATAGTTGCAGCTTGTCCAGGTTTATACATGGTTTTCCTCCTGTCAAAAAGTTAGGCATACAAAAGTTCGACATGTCGAACTCTTAGACACTGCCTAATAGTTATACATTGGCACACCTATTGCATAGCGTGCAACTATTGTGCCAAAATAATTTAATTCATTTGCTCGGTTTTGCATGCATAGTTAATGCTCCTTTAACAGGGCCTTAAGGCCCCGATCTATGGTTAAGGCCCCTCAAAAAGGGCTTAACAAGCGAAACTAGACCCGCAACCGCAAGACCGCGTTGCGTTCGGGTTTTCAAACGAAAAACCCGTGCCCTCAAGACCGTCAGCGAAGTCAATAGTCAGGTCCTTAATAAAAAGCGCACTTTTTGCGTCTATAAAGACCTTTAAGCCGTTAATTTCGGTCAACTTGTCTGACTGATTAGGGTCTTTTGTTTCAAAAGCCAAAACATAGCGAAGACCCGAGCAACCGCCAGCTTGCACGGTCACGCGCAACGCGGCGTTTTCAGGCCTTAGACGCTTAATTTCGGCAAGCGCCTTGTCTGTTAAGTTAATCAATTGAAAACTCCTTTAAGCGGCGTCTTTAACAAAACCGCTTGTGTCTTTTTTGGCCGGTCCTTTGGCCTTGAGACCCACAATTAACCCGACCGCTTGTCGAGGGTCTAGAAAACGAAAATCATGTGCGTCACCGTTAATCACTTGAAAACCCTCATAGGTTTGAGGCAAGTTTTCGTCACGGAATACGACCGCAACATTAATGCCTAATTGCAAGGCTTTTTTGCAGTCTTCCCAATTAATTTCGTTGCAAGAAAACGTCACGCCGTAGTTTTTGATTAGGCGCACTTGCTCTAATCTATTGAAAACCTTTGTATAATCGTAAAAAGTGACGCTCGGATATAGGTCAAAAATGCTTTTGCCGTCTCTAATCTTAAACCGTTCAAAACTTAGATCGGAAGTGCCGTTAAGACGTACGACCACAAGCTTGTCACTGTTTTTCTTGACTATTTTGCCTATTTCGCGGTCTAAGTGCTCTAAAAATTCAGTGCGAAACTTAACAAAATACAGCGTCTTGCGAAGTCTTGGAAGTTGAACGCCGTCAAATAGGCCCCGACCGGCGCCGTTAAGACAAGCCGCTCGACACCCCGCACTTGCACTCGGGCATATATTGACGCCGCTTAAGTCTGACGGTGATAAGTGCAGGATATAATTAACCATGTTTTCGAGACCGGCGTCTTTTGCCGTTTTTGGATTAGAGACGCCCGGACTTAATAGGTCAAACTTCGCAAGCCTTTTGGTTAAGTCTTCGTTTGGCCCGGACTTGTGATTTATTAGGTCAATTAGATCACGTTCAAGGGCACTTAAAGGCTTTTTGGCCTTAATGTTTTGATTTATTAAATCAGTGACCGAACGCAAAAGCAAGCCTTTTGCCGTGTCTTGACCCGAGTGCAAGTTTTGAATTATTTGACTCATATGATTAACTCCTTGATTAACGGTCCTTAAATGCGTCTTCGTCAAAATTTCGCATAGTGTCGTCAGTCGATTGACACACGGCGCACACTTCAATAGTTTCGCCGTCTTCAATTATTTCTATTGTGCCTTGCTCGGTCGAATTGCATTCAATACAATATTGCATATAGATCCCTCAAAAATAGGTCAAGGCAACCCTTGCGGGTCACCCGACCGGTTAATAGTACAAAAAACGTCAATTTAAGGCATCAATCTTATCGACCAAAACCAAAAGCGTTGCACGTTCAATTGACCGTTTTTCAAATGCGTCAGCGTTGAATTTGATTAGGTTTTTCAATTCGGCAAGTTGAATATATTTCTTGCCGTTCGCTTGCAATAGCTTAACGGTTTTGGTTTTGCGTGCCGAGACCGGCTTGTCAACTTTTGGGTCAATAGGGTTTTTGATTTTAAGACCCAAAACTTGTCTTGCAAGTCTGACGCCCTCAATCCAGTCAATAGCGTTGCCGTCACTTGAAACGTCAATTAGGTCACCTAATCGGTGTTTCAGTACGGCAAGGCACGCGGTCACTACTATATCGTAGGGTTTTTGCGCGGTCTTGCAAAATGCAAAACCGTTGCCAAACTCTTCAAAATTTTGACGGAAGTGCTCACGAAAAATAAAGTCTTCGTGTGCGTTTTCGCCCTTGCCGTTAATGTGCAAGCCGCCGTACTTGCCTAATTGAGTATGAGCAGAAAACCCCGACAAGCGTTCGTCTTCCCGACCTTGATCGGTGCAAGTTTCATTCCAAACTTTTGCAATTTTTGCACATTGCAATAGTGCAGACTTATAAACCCGCTCGGCTTGATCGGCATTCCCTTTGACTGGACTTGGTTTTTTCAAACTCCAATAGTGCGTATATCCCATGTTATTAACTCCTTGGTTAAGGTTAAATTAACGGTATTTATTATTAATATTGATTTTTCTTGTATTAACGCCGTATTTTCGCACGTTAAGCAAAACAAAAACTTCCATGCAAGTTATACCTCTATACGGTATAGCCTTGACTTCAAAACCATACTTAGACGCCCATGTTTCAATTGTGCGCTCGGAAATCAATTTATAGGGGTTTCGCATCACGCCGTCACGTGCAAGACGTTTTCTAATCCCTAATTGCTTTTTGTATTTTTTCAAGTCCTTTGAAAACGAGCCCTTAAGGCATACCGCAAAAATCAGGGCGTCAACGCCGGCGCGTGACGCTTGTTTAATCAATTCAAGGTCTCGGTCTTCAAGGTGACCGCACTTGTCAAAATCAATCATGTTGTATTTCTTGCCATTGTTAAGCTGTTTTTCAATTAACGCATAGGCATCGCCCGGCGTTAATGTGCCCTTAAAGTTGAACCGTTTGGCCCATGCAAGTTGACTTTTGTATATTGCGTGCTCATACTCGACAAGGGTCTGTTTTCGCTCGGCAAAACCGTACGCATTATATTCCGAAACATGCCTCGGGCATTGTTTCCAAGGCCCCGGCAAGCCTACTATTTCGCCGTCAAACTTAATGCCGTATTGTTGCTTAAATGCCTCAATTATAAAGATCTGTTTTGCAATTGTTTCGAGTTTTCCCTTAGTTGTCGTTGCCTTGTTTCCCCTCTGATAAGTGCTTTTGATCTGCATTTTGTTTCCCCTCGTTAAAGTTAAGTCAAAACTTAATAGCGTTCAAAATATACTCGGGCGTGACGAAACAAGTTGCAAAACATGCCCCGAAATAGAGTGCGATTAGGACTACAAAAATCATACGCATGGTTAAAGTCTCCTTGTATTGCGAAATAGCCAAACCAATTTGATTAGAAAACGCATATAACTCCTTTAATTGCAATAGTAGTATATATAACCGTCTCGACCGTCAAACGCATAGCAATTAAGTCTAGTGTCTTGCGCGTGACTTAAGCCTTGACCCGCGCCTTGCAATACGGTACCGACTGACGCGCAACCGTTCAAAACTAATAAAGTCAATAGAGTTAACAATAGCTTAATCATGTTTCAAACTCCTTTAAAATACCTCTAATTGACCTTGCTTAATAGCTTGCCTTAGACTATGTTTCGTGAAACTTGCGAACGCGTCAACGTCTAGACACTTAAGGTGTACAGTGTCGCCCTTGTCTGCAATTGCAGTGACGCGCCAAACTTCGCCTATATTGACGTTGCCGGCGTCAGTGCTACGCACGATTAACTTTAAGCCTACAATTATACCGTTCGGTCTAATAACTTGGTTAATCATATAATCCCCTCGGTTTAAGTCAACTTATCGCAATAGCATTTTGACAAGCCTATACGAGTTTGGCATAGGTCACAAGTCACGGTCTTAACGACCGGTTTAGGCACGGGTTTTGCGTATAGCTTAAGGACTGGACAAGTCTGTATTTTTTTCATACGTCACCCGGCTTTTTGATTAAGGCTCATAGCACGAGCCCTTGAAACTTCCGTTGACCAGTCGGGCCTAATCACTACGGCACTCGGCACGGTTTTGGTTTCGAGTGCAACCCCTGACTTGGTTTCCTCAAAAATAACAGTATAGCCCTCGTTTCGAGCGTTCAAAATTGCGGTTGCGCTTGCATTCAAACTCATATACTTAATCATGGTTTCGTCTCCTTGTTATACGTTCAATATATAACTCTTAATTGCAACCCCAATGCCAAACGTCTAATTGCGTCAATTCAATAGCTTAACAATTAGACAAGTGATTAACTTATAGGCATTCAATAGCAAGTTTCGTATTTTGTTTAGTTAATAGGGCTATTTGTATAGTACGTCAATAGTTTGGTCACTGTTTGAAAAATATACATAGCTCTAATCTTATTAATACACTGACGCTTAACCCCTGTTAAAGGCTTGTTAAGCGAACGCATAGGCCCCGCAAGGCTTGCCGAAACGTCAAGTGACCTAAGTCAAGGGTCTAAGCAGTGTCAAGTCTAGTCTATTGTTTCGTCAGTGAATTGGGTCTAAGTCCAATCAGTGATTAAGTCAATAGACCTGCAATATAATGCAGTTGACGGCAAAACTAATAGAAAAACGGCACTTATACGCGCCGCACCTACGAAACTCTTAACCCAAAAACCTGACTGATCTAGTCGGGTATTTGAGTTTCAGGGCCAAAAGAAAACGCCGGTCTAAGGACTAGACCGGCGCGACGAAATTAGGGGTTATTTCGTCAGGGGATTAGGCAACTTGTTTATAAAATTGCTCGGCAAGGTCCCAAACTCCTTGATTAACGGAAACTTGACGGTCAATTGACTTAATCGCACGGCTTGTATTGTGTCGTACGTTAAAGGTTTGGGTCTCTTCGTCAGTCACGAGCGAAGTGTATGCAACCCCGCCGTTCAATAGTTTTTCTTGTGCTCTATTGAATACGGTCCAGAAATCAGACCCGGCGTCACCTTGTCTCGTGATTTTAAGCACTGACTTAAGGTCTACGGCTTGCGCGTTTTCAGGCAAAATTAATGCAGCGGCAAGTTTGGCAAACTCGTTTTGTTGCGCGTCAGTCAGTTGCAACTTCGTGAATTGACTGATCTTTTCACTGATTGCGGGCAGACGCGTTGCGGCGTCTAATAGAGCTTGATCAATTTGTTGAGTTATATCGCCTACATGCCTGACACTGTATTCCCCAAAAGTCTTGCCTACGATCATACCATTGGAGCAGACTAGACGAAAAATGCCGATCATTATTTTGAGGCAACTAGACCCATCGTAGCTATTGACGAGCACTATTTCGGGTCTCGAATCACCTACGTTTTGTAGGGTTAAACCCTCATGGCTTAAGCGTACCATGTGCTTTTGAAAACCTTCTTTTGAAGACTTGCGCACTCGTGTCGTCTTAAGTGCAGTCTGCACATAGCCCTTTTTGGTTAAGGTATCAATTAGGTTTTGCGTAGTGACCGGCGTATAGCGGTCAGTCACGTTGAAACCTTGTGTTTGTTTAAGTATGCTCATATAATCCCCTTGGTTTAGTTGACGCCCTATTGCGTCACTGCATTATATACATAGCACACAATGTGCCAAACCTAAGTATGCGAAACTATTAGGTCAATCATTTAACGCCGTGTATAACTATTAATCAATTAAGTCAATAGTCACGTATATAGTGCAGTCAATACAAAAACTTATAGAGACCGTCACAAGTTTGGTCTACTGTTAAGTGCTTAATCACTGCATTGGTTTCGCACTCAATCACTGCACAATGGTATGGGTCTTGCAAGGGGCACGTGTCTACATAGTATGCGTATAGGTGTTGGTCATATGTCAACAGTCTATGCGGTCAGTCGGCTATGTATGCGTTATTCTTCGTGTTTTTGGGCTATCGGGGTCTTGGCACGGAGTTTGCCTAAAGGCTGTAGTATATACAAATGCAAAATTGATTAAATTTTTCCAAAAAATATTTTCCTAAATTTTTTATGTAATATTTTCATAGGTCTATCATTTAGTTTGGTATGTAGTTTTTAGTCACTCGATAATCACCTCGAATTGCCCCAAGATCTCGTACCCTTACAGCCTTATCACTCGATAATCGCGACTTTGTTGCAACACGGCCTCCATTGTGCTATTCTCTGACCTATGGAGGTTCTATGACAGTTTGCGATCAGTGCGGTCGATTTGCCGAAGGTAACGAAAGAAACTGGTGCGGTTGTAGCGAATATGGCTACAATGAGAAAAAGCTCGTGGAGAAGATTTCTAACCTATTTAAGATCTTAGAACACCTTGGCACGAAGATTGAAAACTTGGAGAAAACCCGTGAGAATTGAAACAACCTACACTGAAAAATATACATACTATTGTGATTGTGGTGAACGAGCCCTTGGTAGCTTAAGTGGCAAATTCGTCACGTCCACAAAAATGAGAGTGACTTTAGTTTTAGACTGCCCGCATTGTTTCCGGGAACGGACCTACGTTGGCCCCACTAAGGAAAGTTTACAAATCAGTTCAGACCTACCGTCTGGGCGTTTTAACAAAGCCGACCAAGAAGCTAGACACGCAGAACTTATGACCATGGCTGTGTCGCACCTGAAAAGGAAGAAGAAATGAAGAAACTCCGTGAGTTTTGGCTCAACGCCAACAACTGGCACTCAATCGACGACAAGCCCTTTAACTGTGACGATATCATACACTTGCGCGAGGTTGACCCTAAGTCCCACGCTGGAGTCGAGGCCTACATTGCTAGGGTGTTCCCGTGCCGTAAAAATGAGGTTCCGCCCGAGGCTTGTGACTCCTATGGAGTCTGTGACAACTGCTGTGACGCAACGCTTATAAGGGTCGGTGCCGAGATCCAACTCAGGGAAGCTGACAAGCTGGAAAAGGCCCTGATACATATCCAAGAAAGACTCCCCGATTACCCGCAAGAGTTTGTAGAGCTATATGACGTCGCTACCGACGCACTGGCCCAGTACAGTAAAAGTAAAAAATAGTATTCACTTTAAAATGAATAGCTGATAATATCGAATAGCGGGTCTGTAGAATAGTTGGCCTAATTCACGGAAGTCCGAGGAGCTGAGCAGGGCTTGTCCCTGCGCTTGAGGTTCAGTAGGCATCAAATGCCGGATCGTTGGTTCGAATCCAACCAGGCCCCGTTAATTTTTTGGAGGTACTATGAACTTGGCTACTTACCGAAAACATTTCGCAGTCCTAAAAGGCCTTGCCACCGTGGCTGGGGCCGATCTTGACGTAGACTACTTCCAAGTAAAATATCCCGACAGGTACGGAGTCTACGGCCATTACAACACCGAGAAACGTAGGATCTACGTCAAAGTTTATGGCAATCAATCCCGCAAACTAATCCTGGCAACGTTGGCTCACGAGGTCCGTCACGCACAACATCACCATCAAGGCCTGTGGGCAGATTACTATGACTCCCGTTATCACCAACCGGACTATGTCGAAAAAGTGCTTCGCGGCGAAGCGCTACCACCCGACCCGTCAATCGGAGATCCGGCGGAAAACGATTGTAACAAATTTGCAACCGAATGGATGGCGATTCGAGGCATTCCCTTAGATCCTAAAAAGAAGAGTCACGAGAGTTGGTTTAGACCCTACAACACCCACCACGTTTTCACCAATCGGATCATTACCGAAATAAACATCGCCAAATTTCGTCGAAAAGATCCGCCAAAAGATCTGCCAAAAACAGAGTTGACTTTGTAATTATTGCGTGGTAACTTCTACATAGATCGAAAGGAGATCCGCCAAATGACACCAGATGTTACGCCCGAAACGCTTAGAAATGAGCGAGATAAGTATAAGCGCGAAACTAATGATCTTAAAGAGATCTTGGAATCCCTCATAAACGGTCTCGAATTTTTCATCACCATTTTCCGAATCATACTTTATTTGGGATCGGTAGGAGTCGCTTGGTTCTACCTCAAAGATAAAGCCTTAGCCATTGGGATCGTGTCATCGCTCACGGCGGCGCATGTATTGATTCAGTTCAAATCTTGGCTAAGAAGAAAGAAAGACAAACTTACAAAGAGGGACTGGTAATGAATTGGATATTGATTTTAATTCTATGGGGTCCTCACGGGCAAACCACTACCCAGACACAGTTTCAAACTAAATTCTTGTGCGAGAAAGCTGGAGAAGATATAGTAAAAGCCGTAAACGAATCTCCCGCAGAAAAGATCCCCTTGAGCGGCTACTGGGCTTGTGAACAGGTCCACAAGGTAGCTAAACCACCCGAACCTGAGATGTCGGCATCACAGAAAAATCATACTCATAAATTTGAAGTCGGCCAATGCGTCAGCATGTACGGACATGATCCGTTTAAAATTTATGAGATAATGCAAGATGAGCAGCTAAATGATTATGGAGTTGTTCTAGATGCGACCTGTAAAGAAAAACCTCAAGATAGAGTTCTTTGTCCTGGTAGCGGGTCGGCATATAATATAGATTATGTAGATAAAGAAGGAAAGCTGGTGGATTGCCCATGAACTGGATACTTTTAATAATGTTGACGAGCAGTGATTATAGCACTCACTCGAACACCTCCTCCATTAGCACTATTGGTTTTTCAACCAAAAAGTTATGCGAGAAGGCTGCGGATAAAATAGAGGCTCCTTATCACTTTGATTTAAAAACTGAATGTTTGCACATAGATGAGAGTGACAAATGAGTCTTTGGGATAAGTTATTTTCTTCAGAAGAAAAAGAGCCTGACATCTGGGAAGATCTTCCTGGCGGTTTATATAGGACTCCTTGCCCTGGCGGTTGGATTTACGGAATGTGCATCCCAGGCCACTCGTTTGCGATAACCTTCGTTCCTACCCCGAAAGAAAATAAAGATGAGTAGTATTCTTATAAGCGTTTTTATTTTCTTGTGTGCTTTCTATGGTGGATACCTGGAAGGGAACTCCCGTGGCATTAAAGCCGAACAAAAGATCTGCGAAGCCAGTAAAAAGCCGACAATGACTAAAGAAGAAAAGGACGCCCAAGATCAAGAGATACGCGATTATCTTTTCAAGTTCTTCGCTGGCGGATGCTACGCCGCAACGGAGGATATTGGAACGAAGCTTGGTATCAAGGGAGATCCCAAACCTTATTGCGAAAATTTAGCTGCAGAGGCTGAAAAAGTATATACGGAACAACAAAAGCAGAGAGAGGCGGACGCTATATGAGTTGGTCTCCTAGCCTCACAAAAGAGTTTTATGAAGATCAGACTGAGCGTATCAAATTGAAGCGGCACAAGACCGGCAAGATAATTTCCGTTTCTATTTCTCAAGATTATGACGAAGTAGAATTGACCATTGTCACTCCTTTAAGACTCCAACACGGAGAAATATTGGAAGACAATATAGGCAATAAAGTTAAGGTTGTTGGAGTTGACAGCGGCCTATGGTATTATAAATATGTACCCTACATATTGGAGAGAATATGAGCGATCAAGTTACACCTAAACCAAAACCTAAATATCTTTTCTTACTTATGGCAGGAATGTGGATTGCCGCCGGCTACTTCGTAGCCTTGAAGGTTCCACCTTTCGCAGTCCTTTATGGTGTCATGGGCGGCGTTAGATTGAAAATGTTTATGGACTCCATACCTGGAAAGGGCACTCCATGAAAAAGCAAAATATTAAAAAGGCAACCGAGACAAGCTACGGGCGCGTGGTTTGCCCACATTGCGAAACCGTACAAAATGAAATGATCGGTCCAGATACTGAATCTGGGATTTACAAATGTGACGGACTTGAGTGTTCAGAGTCCTTTTTAGTCACTCAGGAACTGGTAGATAGAGGTCGCGCAGTTAGTTCAGAAGTGCTCGACGAAAGAATTGAAGATCTTACAAACCGAATGAGAATAGTCGAGAAAGAATTAGGTATAAAATGACAGCACAAATGATGGGTATGATAATGGCTTGGTGCGCTGCAGTCCACTCGCCAGTCGTGGTGGTTGGCGGGATGACCCAAGAACTTAAGTGTCGCGAGACTTTAATTTCGTGCCAGGAAAGCGAAGGAGATGAAAATAAATTCTCCGAAAGATGTCTTAAGAATGCTTTAGAAGTTAGACCGTGATTGCACCCAATTCGGTTATTATACAATTTGGCAATGAAAGAGGAACTGGTAAACTTATCTATTCCATGAAGTATGACCGGCTAAAAGAACTTAGCGACCCAGACCTTAGACTCCTACAAAATCTATTAAGAGAAGTTTTCCAAAGAGTAGTGAGCGAAGACGGCTTTCGCAGAATCAAAGAAGCTGAACCCATAACGGAGCTACTGAAATGACAAAGGGACCCTGGAAGTACCAAAAAGCTGAAGGCCACCACCATGTTGAG
>Ga0181531_10002913_pt1 | contig 10554 bp, 10 predicted proteins | sample PEATcosm2014_Bin_38_FD_119743 | JGI IMG/M metagenome (GOLD analysis project Ga0181531, IMG submission 119743) | Peatland microbial communities from MTU Mesocosm Facility, Houghton, MI, USA - PEATcosm2014_Bin11_10_metaG | ecosystem: Environmental > Terrestrial > Soil > Wetlands > Peat | place... | reverse complement strand
TCTACCGCGCCGTCATTGACCTCACGTCCATCCTCGCCAGCGACGGATACCATCGTTACGCGGAGGCAGAGCATTTCGCCCGCATCGGCATCGCCGCCGACCCTTATCGCGCCGGATGCTACGGCTATCTCGCCGTCGCTCTCGCCCGTCAGCAGCGCTGGAACGATCTCGACAACGCGCTCGCCGAAGCCCAGCGCCACGTGCCAGATAATCTTCTGCCCTATTATTCCGCCGCCGTCGCAATGCTCGAGTCCAATACCGAACTCGCTCGCGCCGAGCGTTACCTGCGCCAGTATCTGGCCCGCGACCCCGAAGCCGGAGCCCCCACCAAAGGCAGCGCCCATTGGAAGCTGGGCCTCGTCCTCGAAAAGCAGGGACGACTCACTGACGCCGCCAACGAACTCCGCGCCGCCGCCGCCCAGAACGGCAACGACCCCGCCTTCAAGAAGGATTTCAAGCGCATCGCCGGATAACCTCCGCGTCAACGGCAAACTTCATGGTGCCCCATCCTTCCGCCGTTCTTGCGGAGGGTGGGGTAGTTGACGTTGAAACCTTGAAACTTTGAAACCTGTTTTCCCCCTTGCTCTTGCTCTCCAACTTTGAAATCCTGAACCCTTGAACCCCGCAATCCGTCACGCTACTCTCGCCGATGCTCCATCCCTCGCGACCTTTGCCGCCGAGGTCTTCCCCCTGGGATGTCCAGCAACCGCGCCCGCAGATCTCGCCGCCTACATCGACGCCGAGCTCACGCCCGAGCGTTTTGCAGCCCACCTTGCTGATCCCAACATCGTCGTCCTCCTCGCCGAAGCCTCACCCGCTCCAGGCACTTCCCTGCGCCGGCTCGTCGCCTACATGATGGTTGCTCGCCGCAGCCTGCACCCCGCAATCGATGCCCCGGCGCCTGCCGAACTACGCAAGCTCTATCTCCATCCCGCCGCCCACGGCACAGGACTCTCCAGCGCGCTCGTCCACTGCGCCCTCTCCATCCTCAACGCCGAAGGCCCACGCCCCATCTGGCTCAGCGCTTTTTCGGAAAACTCCCGAGCCATCGCCTTCTACAAAAAGTGGGGATTTGAAATCGTCGGTGAACAAATGTTCATCGTCGGCACCGACCACCAGAAAGACGTCCTCATGCTCCGCCCTCCAATGTAGCGGTGGCCCACATCCGCCCTCTTTTGGCGAATGTGGGGACGAGTACGTGACTCGTGCCCCAGCCCCGCTTGCTTTTAGCGAATATGGGAAACAGCGATGCTCACTCAGCAAACGTGATCCTCAAATCGTCAATGATCCAATGACTCAATCTAAAATTTTCTTTATCCTGTCTCTATGAGCTCGAGTCCTCCAGCCAGGCTGTCCACGCGTCTTGCCTCCTACCTGGTGCGCGATCCGCTCATCTATCTCTACACGTTCGTTCTCGGAACCCTCTCGCTGCTCAGCTCCTTCTTTGACCCCCGCGGACGCATCCAGCACAATCTCGCGCGCCTCTGGTCGCGACTCATTCTGCTTACCTGCGGATCGCCCCTGACGGTCAGCGGACTCGAGCGCCTCAACCTCGCGCAACCCGCCATCTACGCGGCCAATCACTCATCGGCCCTTGATATCCCGGTGCTCTACGTCGGACTCCCCTTCCAATTCCGCATCCTCGCCAAGCTCGAACTCTTCCGCCTTCCCATCCTCGGCAGCCACCTCAAGCGCTCTGGACAAATCCCCATCGATCGCGCCGACGCCCGCGCCTCCCTGCGCTCCCTTTCCGCCGCTTCGCAAACCGTGAAGAGCGGCATGAATCTGGTCATCTTCCCCGAAGGCGGACGCAGCACCGACGGACACCTCCAGCCCTTCCTTGGCGGAACCTTCTATGTCGCCATCAAGGCCCAGGTCCCCATCGTTCCCATGGCCATCGTCGGAGCCTTCGAGGCTCTCCCAATGAATACCTTCACCATCCACCCCGGCCGCTTCCAACTCATCATCGGCGAGCCCATCCCCACAGTTGGTCTCGTCACGCGAGACATGGAAGCGCTCTCCGCCCGAGTCCGCCAGGCCATGAGCGACCTCTTCTACGCCCACGCCAATCTCCCCACGCCGCAACCCGCCCCCGACACCGATGCAACCACCGGAAGTGACGCTGCCGAAAGTGTTCCCCCCAGCGGAGGTGTCATCCTGAACGAAGTGAAGGATCCCAGCTCCGCTCCAAAATAACCCACGGCCCCACGCCTCTCAACCAGCGACCGTTGCGCGACCTTCTTCAAATGCCTTCCATTCACTTTGGTGTGAGAGCAGATGTATCCACCCTGATCTTCTGTTAAAGGTTCAGGGCGAGGTATTATTTCGTATGCAGACAGGATATGAAACAGAGCGTACCGAGCTGCCACTGTTGGTTGGCATTCGCATTTTGGATGAGGAGCATCGCCGGTTGCTCCGCCTGATTGCGCAACTGCGTGAGGCCGAGCAAGGCAAGTCACGGAAGAATCGCACGGCCGCGATTCGCGCAACCCTCAAGTTTGCGAAGCTCCATTTCGCCGAAGAGGAGCTTGCTATGGAAACTGCCGGATTCCCTGAAATAGAGGCGCACCGCGCGGAGCATCGGCAACTGCTTTCGCGACTCGAAGATGTTGCCGCAAACTTGGAGAACGGTGATGGAGTCGCTATCTATGACTTCGCGACGGAGCTCTACACATGGATCCACGAGCACCTGCTCAAGAGCGACGCACAGTATGTGGAATGTCTGGGGAAAGTGAGCTTGGCCTCCTCCTAGGTGCGCTATCCGGGGAGCGCCACTGCAGTCGCCACTACCATCTCCGCATCCATCCTCACGTACTCGCCGTCATAGCGCTCGCCCAGCGCAGCCAGAACAGCAGAGTTCACCGCTTCATTGCCATCCACTTTTTCCAGCAAAGCGCGGAATGGAACGGTCACCCCGCGGAAGTAATCCCACATCTCTTCCGGCGATCCATGCCAGTCCCAACGCAGGTGTCGCACCCGATCTTCTGCTTCGGCAAAGCCAGCCTCGCGTAGCGCGAGCGCCAGCGGCCGGAAGGCCGTCTGTTGGCCCGTACCCGACTGCGGATATCCGAACTTGAACATCTGCCGCGCTCCGGCCGGAATCTCCAACTCAGGATGCAGCTTTCGCACCGTGCCAATCGTCATATCGAAGTAGGGCTGCTCCATCGCGCCCCACGCCAGCAGCGCAACTCGTCCGCCGGGTTTGAGCACGCGATACATTTCGCTGAGCGCTTTCGGCAGGTCGCCAAAGAACATCACCCCCAAGCGGCTCGTCACGCGATCGAAGCTCGCATCGGCAAATGGCAGCGCGTGTACGTCGGCCTGCATGTACTCCACGTTGGTAAGCCCGCGTTTGCGCGCTCGCTCCCGAGCGACTTTCAGCGGCTCTTCCGCCATGTCCACGCCAATCACTTCGCCCGTTCCCGCCAGCAACGCCGCAATCGAAATCGAGGGCTCACCCGACCCGCACGCCACATCCAAAACACGCAGTCCCGGAGTTACTCGCGCTTCTTCCACAATCGCCTCGGTCACGGCCGAGCCCATCTCCGCTGACTGCCGCTTGAAACGTTCTCCCGCATTCAACCGCGCAAAGCTGTCCCAGATCTGTTCCGCCATTTTTCACTCCTCACACGCTCGCCTAATGCTATGCCTCTTTGTTCGCGCGCCGCATCCGCGCTACCATTCACTGCATGAAGCCGCGCATTGCCATCCCCGTGCCCAACTCTGATCTTGAGTACTCCACGCGTGCGCTACCGGACTATCTGAATTCCATCAGCGGCGCGGGTGGTGAGCCGGTGCTCATCGCGCTCAATCTCTCCAACTCCGAAGCCGCCCAGCTTGCGAAGTCCTGCGATGGCATACTGCTTCCCGGCTCGCCTGCCGATATTGATCCGCAGAAGTATGGTGAGCAACCGCACGCCGAGACCGCTGCCGCCGATCCCGCGCGCGACAATCTCGACGAGCTTCTCCTGCAGGACGCGCACAACATGCGCAAGCCCATCCTCACCATCTGCTACGGCACGCAGTCGCTCAATGTCTGGCGCGGCGGAGCCCTGGTGCAGCACATCGAGTCCGCCATACAGCACCAGCGTCCGGACGGCGTTCCGCGCGGGGTGGTGATCCAGCACACCGCGCAGGTCGAGCCCGACTCCGCACTGCACGCACTCATCGGCGCGGAAAAGATCGTCGTCAATTCCAGCCATCATCAATCGTTGTCCAACGCAGGAGATGCGCTGCGCGTCGTAGCCCGCTCGCCTGAAGATGGAATCATCGAAGCCGTGGAAGGAACCGCCAACGGCCACTGGGTTCTCGGCGTGCAGTGGCATCCCGAAAGAAATTTTGCGCAGAATGAAGTGTCGCGCCGCATCTTCGAAAAACTCATCGCCGAAGCGCGCGCTTTTCACCAGCGGCTGGCCCGCAATTCCCCTGACTTCGAAAATGTACGGATTGACTAATCGACCAATGGCTGAAGGGTGGGGAGGTAGCAGGGTAGTCAATCACCGCCCAAACTGCGCCTGAGATTATCTGAGTAGTAAACTCGACCATGGCAACGATTAACACATTCGTTAATCCGCTCTGCCCATCTTTCCCGCCCGGGTCTAAGATGGGGCGTTGGGAAAATGCCGGCAAATGCTCGGCAAAACACCACGGAGAAAGATCATGAGTCTTACATTGGACCTCACCGGCAAAGTTGCGCTCGTCACCGGCGGCTCGCGCGGAATCGGTGCAGCCTGCGTCCGGCTATTCACCCAGGCGGGCGCAAACGTGCTGTTCAATTATCAGAAGTCGGCAGAGGCAGCACAGAGAGTGGTGATCGCCTGTGGCGCAGACCGTACTGCGGCCGTGCAAAGCGATCTCATCGGCGAAGGTGCCGAGGAGATGCTGGTGGAAGAGACGGTCTCGCGCTTCGGACATCTCGATATCCTCGTGGTCAATCACGGCATCTGGCCGCCGCACGATCAACCAGTGGACGAGATGAGCGACGAGCAGTGGCGCTCCACCATGGCCGTCAACCTGGACAGTGCATTTTTGCTGGTCAAAGCCGCCGTCAAGGTGATGAAGCATTCGCGCCGCGGGGGACACATCGTCATGGTCAGCTCCACGGCCGGACAGCGCGGCGAGGCCTTCCATTGTGATTACGCAGCCACCAAGGGTGCCATCATCAGCATGGTCAAAGGACTTTCCACCGAATTGGCGCGCGACCGCATCTATGTAAATTGCGTGGCTCCCGGATGGGTGGCCACCGATATGTCTTCTCCCGTGATGGCCGAGCCGGGAATGAAAGAAAAGATCACCAGCTTGATTCCGCTCGGTCGCATCGGAAGGCCCGAGGAGATCGCTGGTCCCATAGTCTTTCTGTGCTCGCCGCTGGCAGGCTTTATCACCGGAGAAGTTTTCAACGTGAACGGCGGCGCGGTGCTGGTGGGCTAGGCGGCACGGCGATCCATTGCAAGAGGAAGAACGAACGATGAAGAGGTCGCTCCGTGTTTTGCGCGCACTTGCGCCCGCCCTGCTTGCGGCTACGTTGCTATTGAGTTCCGCCCCTGTGTTTGCGCAGGGTTCCGCGCCCTCGCCTACCGTGGACCCATCGGCCGAGAAGGCGCGCAAGCTGCTCGACCAGATGATCACCGCGCTCGGCGGCCAAGCCTGGCTCACCTACAAAACCATCGAGCAGGAAGGACGCAGCTACAGTTTTTTTCAAGGCAAGCCGACTTCGGCGGGCACGCTGTTCTGGCGCTACTCGGAGTATCCCGACAAAGAGCGGCTTGAGCTGACCAAGCAACGCGACGTGGTCTACATCTACGTCGGCAATAAGGGCTACGAAAGAACCTACAAGGGCACAGGACCTGCAGATGATAAGACGGTGCAGGATTTGATGCGTCGCCGAGCGCATTCGCTCGACGTGGTAATGCGCGAGTGGCTGAAGGACCCGCAGACAGTGCTGCTCTACGTCGGACAGAAGGTGGCAGATCAACAGATGGTGGACGTGATCAGCATCCTGAACAAAGATAATCTCGAGCTCACCATCGGAATCGAAATTCACAACCACCTGCCCATCAACACGCTCTACAACTGGCGCGACCCCGATAAGTACAAGGTGGAAGACGAAACAATATTCGGCAACTATAGAACGGTGCAGGGAATCGCTACTCCCTACACGATCACCCGCAAGCGCGACGGCGAAATCAACGGGCAGAACTTTCTAAGTCATGTGGAGTTCAACAAGACCTTCGAGCCGGGTTTCTTTGACGCCAAGGTGACCTACGATCCCGAACATTACAACGTGCACGACAAGAAGAAATAGGTTTCCAGCACGGTGCGTCGCGACCGCCGGGCAACTGTAAGTTGCACAATCATCATCAACTCTGAAAGTACCCACTTCGCAGGAATCCAGAAAGCAGCGCTTGGATGAACCTCGGCTCAGTCACGAAACCAGTCGCGCGCAAAGCGGCCCGCAATCAGCATGAAAGCGGCGGGGCTTCTGAGAAGTTTGTTCTCCCGCTGGTGAGCTTGCTCGCAGCGATTCAGATCGTCTGGTTTTACATCAACAGGGTTCCTTCGTACCTCAATCTGAAGCGCTATGAATCGGGCCTGGAGCGCATGCCGTTCCAGGGACGGTTGCTCATGGTGTATCCGCTTCGCTGGGCACACGATTCGCCGGCGATGGCGACAATGGCCGAGCGGTTCACTGCAACGCGCTTGTTTCTTCCGCGTCAACTTTTGCCCGAAGACCTGGTGCAGGGCGGCATCTACCTGCTTTGCGTTCTGATTGCCGGCCTTGTGGCTCGCGATCTGTATCACCTCCATTCCAGAACGCGGCTGCTGACTCCTTACGTTTTCCCGCTCGCACTTGTAATGATCGCGGGCTCTTATTGTCTTGGAGCTCTGAACTTCTTTCGCTATCTCTACGATCTTCCAAGTCTTGGATTTTTCTCAGTTGGCCTCTACCTCATCGCGCGCAAATATCATCCAGCACTGTTCGCGATTCTGTTTGCCGTCGCCACACTCAACCGCGAGAGCTCGTTGTTCCTGCTGTTCTTCTTCCTGCTATCGAGTTGCGTGAGTGAACAGCAGTTCGTGTGGCGGCGTGCGTTGCGATGGAGCTCCGGCGGCTTCACGGTGCTGCTCGCGCTTTGTTGGATAGGCTGGCGCATCTGGACGAAGCAGCATTTCAGCGGACTGCCGGTTGAGCATGGGCCCGGCGTACTGGCTAACGTGGCCTCTCTCATCATTCCGCTGACGTGGCCGCAGTTGGCAGGAATCGCCGGATACACGATTCCGTTCATCCTTGTCTATCGCGGCGAGATTCGCAGTACGGAACTTCGCCTGTGGCTGAAGGTCTTCCCGGTCTACTTCATCCTGATGATCTATTTTGGGGTGCTGATGGAGATACGTCTGTTCGGCGAATTCATTCCAATGTTCGCCTGCGCTGCCGTGTTGCTGGCCGAAGAACACATTCTTCTTCGAATGAAAAAACTGGAACCCGCCTTATCTCCTGAGACCGATCGTGACGCAGGCGGTTTGGCCCAGCGAGTCAGCGTCGGATGACTTGCGTGCGCTGACGTACTCCGAATTCCGAAAGCTTCCACTCTGGATAGCCCTGAAGGCAGACGCGTTTAGACCGGAGTTCGTCAGGAAACCACGGAGTGTGGCAAAAATCCCACAACCAAGTTCTCCAGAATAGCTGTAACCTGAAAGGCAAGCATGGGTTACAGGGTCACTTTTGAGCTTTGAGCAAACAGTACGGGCGGCAGTGGAATGTGCAGGAGTGGGTCTGCACAGTGGCGTTCAGGTGAAGATGCGCATCGTCCCGGCCGGGCCGGGCACGGGCATTGTCTTCCGCAGAACAGATCTCGACGACTTCCAGGTGGAAGCCACCGGGCGCAACGTCGCCAAGGTGAGCTATGCCACAAGCCTCATGAAAAAAGGCGTGCTGATTTCTACTACCGAGCACGCGCTCTCGGCGTTTGTGGGCATGGGCGTGGATAACGCCTTTGTGGAACTCGATAACCTGGAGTTGCCGATTCTGGATGGCAGCGCACTGCCGATTGTGGAGATGATTCAGCGCGTTGGACTGCGGCGGCAGAAGCGGTTGCGCCAATATCTGCGCGTGCTGAAACCGGTGGAAGTGCGCGAGGGCGAAAAGTTTATCGGGCTGTATCCGGCAGAAAATTTTTCGGTTTGTTACACCATCAACTTTCCCCATCCGATGATTGGCGAAGAATCGATCAGCGTCGATCTTTCGCGCGGCGACTATGCGGTTGATATCGCTCCGGCGCGGACCTTTGGATTTCTGCATGAGGCGGAAGCGCTTCGCAACATGGGATTGATTCGCGGGGCCAGCGAGGATAATGCGATTGTGCTCACTCGCGATGGCATCAAGAATGGCCCACTGCGTTTTGAAAATGAATTTGTGCGGCACAAGGTGCTGGACCTGATCGGCGATCTCTCGCTGATTGGCCACCAGGTGCTGGGCCGCGTGGTGGCCAACCTCGCCGGACACGCCATGCACACCGCACTGGTCAGCCGCTTGCTGCGCGATCACTCCTCATGGGAGCTGGCCACGCTCACGGAAGCGACGGTCTCTGAGCCGGTCAGCATTTAGCGCTACCTTATAATCATTCCTTGGCTTTCAAAAGGCCTCTGCCACCAAATCAAGGGCGGGGCATCCAATCCATAAGAGCAACTCTTTAGCAGGCAAATCCATGGACAAGCGATTTTTCTTTGAGAAGTACGGACTGAGTGAGCGCGACCTGGAGAAGTATCTTGGCGCGGCACTTTCAGCGGGCGGCGATTATGCCGATTTGTATTTCGAGTATCTGACCTCGACATCGCTCTCGGTGGATGAGTCGATGGTGAAGTCAGCCTCGCAGGGCATCAGCGCAGGATGTGGTGTGCGCGTGGTGACCGGCGAACGCACGGGTTATGCCTACACGGACGATCTTGCGCCGGAGAAAATTTTGCACGCGGCGCGCACGGCGGCATTGATTGCTAGCGGTCCGGCGAAGACTCCGGTGGTGAGCCTGAAGGACGTTCGTCTGGGAGACAAGGCGCGTCCGAGTCTCTATCCTGTGACCGATGCTGCGTCCGACGCAGAGCTTTCGAAGAAAGTGGAACTGGTGTTCCGCGCTGACAAGGCGGCGCGAGCGTTCGACCCGCGTATCAAGGAAGTTCGCGCCGGATACGGAGACGAGCTTCGTCACATCCTGGTGATCGGCTCCGATGGAACGTTTGCCGAAGACGTGCAGCCGCTTTCACGGATGAGCGTGTTTGTGATCGCGCGCGATGGACAGCAGAGCGCGAAGGGAAGCTCAGGCGGGGGCGGACGCCATAAGTTCGAAACATTTTTGACCGACAAGACGCCGGAGCACTTTGCGAATGAAGCGGCACGTCAGGCGATCTTGCAACTGAGCGCCATATCCTGTCCGGCGGGTGAGATGGAAGTAGTACTCGGCCCGGGCTGGCCGGGAGTGCTGCTGCATGAGGCGATTGGTCACGGGCTGGAAGCGGACTTCAATCGCAAGAAGACCTCGGCGTTCAGTGGACTGATGGGCAAGCGCGTAGCCAGCGACAAATGCACGGTGGTTGATAACGGCACGCTGAATGAGCGTCGCGGCTCGCTGAATGTGGATGACGAGGGCAACGCGACCAACAACACGGTGCTGATCGAAAAGGGAATCCTCAAGGGCTACATGGCGGACAAACTTTCATCGCGGTTGATGGGCCTGCCCAACACCGGCAACGGACGGCGCGAGAGTTACGAGCACATTCCCATGCCGCGCATGACCAACACTTACATGCTCTCGGGCGACGACCTTCCAGAGGACATCATCAAGAGCGTGAAGCGCGGTTTGTATGCGGTGAATTTTGCCGGCGGGCAGGTGGACATCACGAACGGCAAGTTTGTTTTTGCCGCCAGTGAGGCGTACCTGATCGAAGACGGCAAGATCACGGCTCCGGTGAAGGATGCCACGCTGATCGGCAATGGGCCAGACGTGCTGACCCGCGTCAGCATGGTGGGCAACGATCTGCAACTCGACGAGGGCATTGGCACCTGCGGCAAAGATGGGCAGAGCGTTCCGGTGGGCGTTGGGATTCCAACATTGAAGATTGACCGCATGACCGTGGGCGGTACGGGGAACTAAACCCGGAACTAAAGGATAGGAGCGCACAGCAATGGCGACGACAAGCACGCAGGTAGAGTTGGATTTGCGCGAACTGGTGGCGGGGGTTGTGAAGCGGGCGCAGGAGTTGGGCGCGTCGGCCGTGGAGTCCGTGGTGGCGGAGGGCTCGGAGTTTTCGACCGTGGTGCGTCTGGGCGAAGTGGAAACGCTGAAGGAATCAGGCTCGCGCGGATTGGGCGTGCGGGTTTTTGTCGGACAGCACACGGCCAACACGACGACCAGCGATCTATCGGCGGAAGGCGTGGAGCAGATGGTGCGCGGAGCGATTGAGCTGGCGAAGATCACATCGGAAGATCCGATGGCGGGCATCCCTGATGCGGAGCAGTTAGGTCAACTCGACGGCGATCTCGGACTCTACTATGACGACGTG
>Ga0181531_10002912_pt1 | contig 10554 bp, 11 predicted proteins | sample PEATcosm2014_Bin_38_FD_119743 | JGI IMG/M metagenome (GOLD analysis project Ga0181531, IMG submission 119743) | Peatland microbial communities from MTU Mesocosm Facility, Houghton, MI, USA - PEATcosm2014_Bin11_10_metaG | ecosystem: Environmental > Terrestrial > Soil > Wetlands > Peat | place... | reverse complement strand
TGAGATGTGGAATTGCGCTGTGGAGCAGGTGCTGGAGGCGGTGCGCAATGGGAGTATTCCGTCGCGCGTCGAAGGGGGATTTTTGCTGGTGCAGGTGGCGCTGGATGGTTGTCCGGAGGTTGAGCCGGTGAAGGCTCGGCGTCTGGCGCAATTGGAAAATGAGCCCAGTCCGGCGCCGCCGCCGGCGCGAGATCAGGATGAGATTGTGACGCCGCAGGAGATGGCCGCGCTGGAAGGGCGCGGGAGCGGGGAGGGGTGGGATTCATCGGATGAAGAAGAGTCGGTGGGGGCGATGGCGGAGGGGGATTCGTCGGATCAGCCGCGGTATGACATGTCGCAGTGGCGGAGTATCCGAAGCCAAACGTCGCAATTGCGCAGGCCGCCGAGAATATAAATGATGAGTTGAATTCAGCGTTCAGCACTCATCATTCCGCATTTTCCTACTTTATCTTGATATGCTTGATTCCCTTCGGGGCCGGGGGATATTTCAATTTCAGGTTTTCCAGCGTGCGCACGATTCGGTCGGAAAGGAACCAGTTACGGAACCATTTATGATCGGCGGGGACGACATACCAGGGGGCGTCATCGGTTGAGGTTTTCTCCAGAATGTCCTTCCAGGCGGTCATGTATTTCGACCAGTGGCGGCGCTCGGCTATATCGTTCAAGTCAAATTTCCAATTTTTGTTCTTGTCCTTCAATCGCGCTTCCAGGCGTCGTTTTTGCTCCTGTTTGGAAATGTGCAGGAAGAATTTGAGGATGACGGTTCCCTCGACCGTAAGCATTGTCTCGAATTGATTGATCTGATCGAAGCGCTTGGACCAGATATGTTTGGGCGCGATTTTGTGCACGCGTTCGACGAGGACGCTTTCGTAATGGGATCGGTTGAATATGCCGATCATTCCGCGCTTGGGGCAGGCGAGGTGGTATCGCCAGAGATAATCGTGTGCCAATTCCTCGTGGGTGGGGACTTTGAAACTGGTGACGTTGCAGCCTTGCGGGTTGACGCCGCTGAAAACATGGCTGATGGATCCGTCCTTGCCGCCGGCGTCCATGGCCTGCAGGACAATCAAAAGCGCATGTTTTCCCGAGGCGTATAGGAGATCCTGCAATTCGACGAGGCGAGCCAGATCGCGCTCGACCAGCGGCTTGGCGGCGGATTTATCCTTTAGCGGGCCGGTCTCGCCCGTCGGCCAATCCGAAAGATCGACCTTCTTGCCGGGCTTGAAGCGGTAGAGAGCGTCCGACATGTCAGGCCTCTTTTCGTAAGACGAAGGGCAAATCGACAACGAATCCGATTCGGATCGCCCCCTCGGCGGCGATATGCAATTTGGCGCCCGAGGCGTAGAAGGGTTTCTTCACCATCGCCAGGCAAAGGGCGGCGTTGGAAAGAATTGGGGAGATGGTGCTGCTGGTGATCTGGCCGACGCGATTTTGCTCGGCGTCGAAAACCGATGCGCCGGCGACGGGGAGGGCGTCGAGTTCCATTTTGATGCCGACCACTTGCCGGGGGATCTGCTGCCGCGCGTACATTCGAACGACGATTTCCTGGCCGACGTAGCATCCTTTGGCGACGTTAACGGCGCGCTGGAATTGGCCGGTCTCGGCGGGAAGGACGGTGCCGTCGAAATCAATTCCGAACAGGGGACGGCCGGCTTCGATTCGGGCGGCGTTAAAAGCGGCCCAGCCGCAGGGCCAGACCGCGCGCTTCGACTTTTGCACTTCGGCTGTTTCGGGTGTGGCGAATTTCGCCAGGATCGTCTGCCACACGCCGGCCGCCGCATCGGTTGGCAGGATCAGGAAATAGCCCGGGGAGGCGACGGGGTCGTCGCGCCAGACGGTGACGGGCGCGTCGAAAATCTTTCCGGCGGCGGAGCCCAGCGGCTCCGGCAGCGCGAGTTCCGGGGAGCAAAGCCGCAGGATTTCGCCGCTGCGGGGGCCGTGGAGGGCGATTTGATGCAGTTGTCCGATTTGGGAGGCGAAGGTGACCTTTTCCCGGAAAGCGTATTTCTTTAGCGCCGCTTCAAGCGCCGAAATCATGCGGGCATCGGCTTCGAGGAGGGTGAAATCGCCGCGCTCCAGAACGTTGATGTCGGTGACGATCCGGCCTTTTTCGTTCAGGAGGAATGCGTAGACTCCGGCGCCGGCGGGAATGGGGGTTTTGGTATCTTTATCGATTAATTGATTGGTGAGCAGTCGATTGAGGAAATCGAGGCGGTCGGTGCCGCCGACTTGGAGAATTCCGCGCTGGGGGAGATCGGTCAGGGCGCACCCTTTGTGTAGTGCGGAATATTCGGCTTGGGGTTCGCCGAAGGTGCAGACGATTTCGACGCCGCCGTAGGATTGGAACTCGGCATCGGCGCGGACGTGCAAATCGTGCAGGGGATTGGGCAGCGCCAATTCCGCCAGGGAGGAGGATGCTGGGTCTTGTTCGGTCACGCCACCCATTTTGCAAAATCCGGGCGGTTGTGAAAGTGGGTAAGGGAATTTGGCAGATAAAGAATAGGCGCATTTTCCGTCCGGGTACAGGGGGTGGCGGGAGGACCGAAAGTTGAACAAAAAAAGGGATGGACGTGCTATAATTGGGGGCGTCGTAGATCGGCCGTATTGGAGTTTTGCAATGAGTGGTTCGTCGTCCACGCCCAACGAGGGAAAAATGTTCAACAAGGACATTTCCGGCGTTTTGCGGGGGTGGGATTATGAGCCGGGCACGATCAACGTGCGGAAAATCAACGGCTCGGATGGGCAGCCCAAGCTGCAAATGCGGCTGGATTTGGGGCTCTTGCAGATGGAACTCACAGGCCGGCCGGACGGGGCTCGGCCGCATGGATGTGAATCGCTGCTGGATTATTTTGAGCGAGAGCTCAACGAACATCGGGTCCGCAACGGGACGGAACTGGGGTTTCAACTGACGGCCGAGCAATGCCAGTCGCTGCGCGATGAGGCGGTGATGTATTACCACCGCTATCTGAGCCTCTTTGTGCTGGAGGATTTCCCGGGCGTGGTGCGGGATACAGCGCGGAATTTGCGCGTGCTGGACCTATGCGGGCGGTACGCGACCGAAGAGCACGATCGGCTGATTTTGGAGCAGTACCGGCCCTATATCATCATGATGAATGCCCGGGGGCAGGCATCCCTGGCTTACAACCGGAAGGATTTTTCCGGGGCGCTGAAGGCAGTTCGGAAGGGGCTGCAGAACATCAAGATATTCTTCACGCGGTTTGGGCAGGAGGCTTCTTACAGCCGATCGGGGGAAGTGCGCGTGCTGAAGCGTTTTGCGCGGGATATTCGGCGGAAGATGCCGATCGATCCGATGACGAAATTGCAGAATGATCTGCAGCGCGCGGTGAAGCATGAGCGGTATGAAGAGGCCGCGCGATTGCGGGATGAAATTGCCAAGAGCAGTTTGAAGCAGCAGCCGGCGGAGTGATTTTTGCATTTCTCGTCCGCCCCTTAGTACACTTGCAGAGGGGAATTCGATATTCTATCCGCCACTATGATCCGAAAGCTCGCCTTTATTGGGGTTCTATTCTGGTGTGCGATTTTGCGGGCGGAGACGATTACCGTCTCGGCTGCGATTAGTTTGAAAGAAGCGCTGGGCGACGTCGCCAAGCAATACGCGGCCGATACGAACGATCAGGTGAATTTGAATTTCGGGGCGTCGGGGCTCTTGGCATCTCAAATCGAGCAAGGGGCGCCGGTGGATTTGTTCGTGTCCGCCGGCGCAAAGCAGGTCGATGCGCTGGTGAAGGATGGACTGGCCGACCCGGCTACCCGCACGGCAGTGGCGACGAATGAGCTCGTGCTGATTGTGCCGGCGGGGGCGAAGAATCCGCCGGCGAAATTTGAGGACTTGACGGATCCGCGGTTCGCGCACATCGCGATCGGCGATCCTAAGACGGTGCCGGCGGGGCAGTATGCGATGCAGACGCTGGTCAGCCTGAATCTCGAAGAACCTTTAGCAACGCGGCTGGTCGAGGGGGCCAATGTCCGACAAGTGCTGATTTACGTCTCGCTCGGCGAGGCGGATGCGGGGGTGGTTTACGCGACCGACGCGGCGCAGGCGGGAAAGAAGGTGATCGTGGCGGCCGTGGCGCCGGAAACCTCGCACGATCCGATCGTCTATCCGGCGGTAATCCTGAAAGCGGGGAAAACGGACGCGGCTGCACGATTTTTGAGCTACCTGCAATCGGATAAGGCACGGGCAATTTTGATTGCGCACGGATTCGGCGTTCCCGCCGCTGCTACACGTCCTTAGCGCAGCAGGACACGGAGAAATATCCTTTTCTTTGCCTGTTGTGTCTCCTCTGTAGAGCATTTCTTTCCGGGCTCTAAGATATCCCGCCTATGACTCCCCTCTGGCAGGCGCTGTTTCAGTCGCTGCGGATCGCACTGGCGGCGACGGCGGGGGTGACGCTGATCGGCGTGCCGGCGGCTTATGTGCTGGCGCGGCGCGATTTTCCGGGCAAGGGGATCGTTCAGACGGCGCTGACGTTGCCGCTGGTGCTGCCGCCAACGCTGGTGGGGTATTTTTTGCTGGTTCTTTTGGGGCACAACGGAATTTTGAGTCATCCGTTTGGTTTTAGCATTTTGTGGACGTGGTATGGGGCTGCGGTGGCGGCGGGGGTGGTGGCGTTTCCGCTATTGCTGCTGCCGGCGCGGGCGGCGTTTGCCTCGATCGATCGGGAACTGGAGGATATTTCCCGGCTTCAGGGGGCCAATCGTTTGCAGACGTTTTGGTATGTGGCCCTTCCAATGGCTGTGCCGGGGATAGCGAGCGGGGTTTTGCTGGCGTTCGCGCGGGCGCTGGGGGAATTCGGGGCGACGATCATGATTTTGGGGATTCAGGACCGCACGAATACGCTGCCGATTTTTATATACGAGCAGTTTGAGGAATTGCAGCCCGCCGGTTTGACGGGGGCGGTGCTGGTGCTGACGGGGGTGACGCTGGTCCTCATATCCGTCTACAACCGCCTACCCGCCAATCGGGGTCGTTAGAAGAAACTGCAAAATTTTGATTGTGTACAACTTCACAATCTTTCAATCGTCTAGTTATGTAGAGAGGAGCGAATGGAGAGCGGGGGAGAGAGAGATTTAGAAAACGAAGCCCGCCTCGGGCAGGAGCAGGCTATGATCAAGATCAAGCATTTCATGGATGCTGTTGAGGAAGACGACGGCCGGCGGATTTGGGTCGAGCCGTTTGGATTGACGGCCGACCTGGCGATGTGGTGCAAAGTGGATCATTTGCTCTGCCACGTGGCGCCGCCGAGGGCGCTGTGGGATTGGTTCGAGACCCACCCAACGGGGTATGATTATTTCCGGGCGCGATATCATACCTGGCTGGCGAAAAGCCCGTATAAGCCGGCGCTGCAGGCGCTGGCCTGCGCGGCTATGCGCGAGAACATCACGCTGCTGCACCAGGAAGAGGATTGTGAGCATAATTCGGCAACAGCGCTTTACGATTATTTGAATGAGTTGGAGGCGTACTGTGCTGACTAAAGAGTTCTCCAGGAATGCTGTCCCGGCGCGCAGGGACAGCATTCTCAGATGCCTTTGAAGCCGCCCGTGCCGCAAATGACGGCGGCGATGCCCAGGGGGAGTAGGCAGGTGAAGGCAAAGCCGATGAACAGGCCGGGGAAATAGCCGCGCCAGCCGCGTTTGGCCTGGAGATAGATTCCGAGCGCAATCAGCGCCAAAAAGGTAACAACGATGAGGATCAGAACGGTGGTGGGATCGCTGGCGGTCTGAGCTAGCGCGAAGACGGCGGCAAATCCGCCCAGCCAGGCGAAGAAGCCGACGGCCATTTCGCCCCAGGGTCGGCCGCGAGTGGGCGGGTATTTCCGGGTTCCATAATTCAGCATCGGCGGCGGTATTTCCGGGGGCCCGCGCGGCGGATCGTTGGGATCGCGATCGGTCATTGCAGGACCTCCAACCTCGCGCCGGGAGTTTGCGCGCGCAGATCTTCGAGCAATTGTTCGCGGCCGTCACGGTAGAACATGTTGTAGGTGTCGAAGGGAATGATCCGGCCGTCGGGATGGGCGATGTGCACGCAGGTTTTCTTCACGCTGCGGACGTCGAAGTTATAGGCGTCCAGAAACTGCATGATGATGATTCGGAAAATATTGTCGTACGTGACGCCTTTGGGGGCGAGAACCTGGGGGAGACAGCAGAGCAATTGGCGCAGGGAGAGTTCCGAAGTCCGCGGAGAGGCGGCGGTGGAGAAAAGTTTGAAAAGTTCGGCCCGAAGACGCGGGTCGTGTTCATAGACGATGGTGTTGCCTTCGCCGTGAAGCAAAAGTTTGGGATCGATGAGGCTGGTCAGGGGGATGACTTTGCCGCCGAGTTTCAGGGCGTAGGCCATGGCGAGGCAGTCGGGATGGCAGGGGACGGGAATCACATCGGACGGTTTAAAAACGGTGGATTGGGCGAGAATTTGTTGGCGGACTTCGCCGAGGGTGAGGCGATCGCGCTCGGGGTCGAAATTTTCCAGACGCCCGGCGGCCTGGATCGGCTGGAAGGTGACGCCGCGGACGCAACGCTGGCGGAGGGCGAAGTCGATGATGGGGCCGATTTCGTCGTCATTGAGGCCTTTTTTCAGAGTGACGACGAGCGTGGTGGAGATGTTGTGCTGGTTGAGGCGGTCAAGGGCCTTTTGGCGCACCTCGGAGAGGTCTTGGCCGCGAAGGATTTTTAGAGCTTCCGGGCGGAGGGAATCCCATTGCAGATAGACTTCGAATCCCGGCATATAGTCGGCCAGTCGGCGGGCGAAATCGGGGTCGGCGGCGATTTTGACGCCGTTGGTGTTCACCATGAGATGTTTGATCGGGCGGGCTTTGGCCATGTCGAGGATGGCGAAGAAATCCGGATGGATGGTCGGCTCCCCGCCGCTGATCTGGACGACATCGGGATGGCCTTCGTTGCGGACGACGCAGTCGAGCATGAAGCCGATTTTTTCCAGAGTCCGGTGCGCGGGGCGATGGGGGGAGGATTCGCTGTAGCAGATCGGGCAGGTGAGATTGCACTGGTCGGTGATTTCGACGAGCGTGAGGCAGGAATGTTGCTCGTGATCGGGGCAGAGCCCGCAGTCATAGGGGCACCCATAGCGGATGGGGGTGTTGAATTTCAGCGGCATTTGGCCCGGTTTTACAGTCTGGCGGGAGAGCTTGTAATAGTCGGCGTCGGTGGAGATCAGGACGCGCTGATATTTGTGCTGGGGGCACCATTTCTGGAGATAGACGCGATCGTCCTGGATGAGAACCTTGGCCTCGACTTTGCGCAGGCAGGTGGCGCAAAGGCTGCTGGTCAATTCATAAAACAGGTAGGGACGATCCGGCATCGGTAGGTTCCTGTTTGATGATTGGGGTGGGTTTTTTCAGGTTATAGAGCGCGGCCAGGACGCCGGCGATGCAGACCCATTGGATGGGGCTGATGCCGAGCCATAGATCGCGGGGGTCCTGGGGCTTGATAAAATCGACGGCCAGCCGCCAGGCGAAGTAGGACATGGCGAACCAGAGGAACAGATCGCCGTCGCGCCTGGGTTTGCGCATGCGGATGAGGAGCGCGATGGCCAGGAGGATGAGGAAGACGATTTCGTAGAGTTGGGTGGGATGGCGTCGCACGCCGTCGCCGAAGTCGACGCCCCATGGGAGATTGGTTGCGATTCCGTAGGTATGGTCTTCGAGGCCCTCGAGGAAGCAGCCGACGCGGCCGAAGCAGGTTCCGACGATGATGGGGAAGACGAAGAGATCGCCGGTTTTTTGGCGGATGCCGAATTCGCGTTTGACGATTTCGACGCCGATCCATCCACCGGCCAGTCCGCCGACGATGGTTTTTCCGCCCAGATAAAACTGGAGGTCGTGTCGGAAGGCCCAGTAGGTGTGGAACGAGTCGGCGATCGCCAGGATTTTGGAACCCGCGGCAGCACCCAGTAGGCAGCCCGCGATGACCCAAATATTGACCTCCGCGGGCAGCACCGGGCGTTTGGAGCGTTCGCGGAGGACCATGTAGAGCGCGTAGGCTATCAGGTAGCCGATCAATTCCATGACCAGATGGGCGTCGAAGCTGCGGCCGAAGAAGTGGAAGAAGACGGGAAACTTCACGATCACTGCCCCCATTTCGCGCGGCAGATCAATCGGGGGAACTCGGGTTGGACGCGGGCTGCGTCTGGGCCACAAGTTTACGAGCCACTAATATAGCGGGCTCGCGGTTGTCGGCCAAGTTTAAAGAAAAGACCGAAGGGTGACGCCAGACTTCGCACGTCTCGACGATCCGGAACGGGGCCTTCAAATCGGGCGGAACGCGATCCCAATCGCTTTGTCGGACGAGGCAGGCTTGAATGGTGGGGAGTTTATCGAGCAATTGGGGGAACGTGCGCACTTCGAGGATATTTCGGCGGGAGAGATAGACCATGTTGCGCGGGCTTAGGCCGCTGGCGGTGACCAGCGGCTGATCGGGAGCAAGCGATTTGGTGACGTTGCCGGCCAGGGACGCCCATGTTTTGCCCGCAATGGGGGGAATGCTTAAGTCGCCCAAATAGACGTTCACGGAAATCAGCGCCAGAATGATGGCGGGGAGAATTCGGTGGGTTTGTGGACTGCGCCAATTTTTCAAAAGGTACTGGCTGGCGATGAGAAGGACGGCCACGTGCGCCCAGAGCCAGCGGGTGTCGTCGTGAGGGCTGTTAAAGATGAACAGCAGGAGGGGGATGATGAGAATGGTCACCGTGATGCCGCAGGTCAGGGCGGCGGCGGAAAGGGGACGGCGGATTTTTGGATTGTCATAGGCGGCATCGAGCCAACCGGCGAGGAGCAGTGCGGTCGGAGCAATGGGAGTGAGCATGTAGCGCACGCTTTTGTTGTGAGCCAGAGTCAGGATGAGCAAAATCGCGGCGAGCCAGAAGATCAGGAAATGGGCGCAGGGCCGGCGGGCGGTGAATCCGCCGTCACGGCCGGCCAGCGCGGCGGCGACCATCAGGGGAATCCACGGCAGGACGCTGGGAATCAATTGCTGGAAAATGCGCAGGGCGTCGGGGATGGAACGAATTGGGCCGGAAAATTGAGCGTAGGATTCGTGGGAATTGGGGTTGAGCAATGTGTCGTGGAATTGCTGGGCATTGCGGTAAACGAAAACCACGGCCCAGGGAGCGATCAGGACGACGACGATAATCGATCCGATGAGCCACGGAAATCGGCGAAGCGTGGTCCAATCGCGGCGGAAAATCAGCCAAAGCATGGGGACGAGTGCCCAGACCAATCCAACCGGGCCTTTGGTCAGCACGCCTAATCCGGTGGCTACGAAATAGAGATAACCCATCCAACCGGGCGTGGGCGGGTCGCCCTCGACGGGGAAGGCGACGCGAATGAAGGCGTATGTGGCGAGGGAAGTGAACGCCCAGAGCGAAGTATCCACGCTGGCGGCGCGGCTCAATTGCACAACCGTCAAATGTCCGGCGGCAATCACGGCGGCTATTAGCGCCGGGCGTTTGCCGAGCAAATGCCGGGCGGTCAGCCAAATCATGATGATCGCCGCCATGCTCGCGGCGGCGGAGCAGAGGCGGGCAACGGCGATATGAATTCCGAAAATCTTGAACGCGCCGCCGAGGATCCAATAGAACAGAATGGGCTTGACCAGACGGGCTTCGCCGTTGAAATGGGGGGTGATCCAATCGCCTTGTTCCACCATCTGCCGGGCGGCGGTGATGTAATCGAATTCGTCGGGATCGATGAAGGGGAAGCGATTGATGTTGGTGTAGGAGAAGACCGCGAGGAAAAGGGCGATGATGGAGGCCCAGAATTCCAGTCGGCCGCGCGGGGGCAAATCGGGGGAAATCGGGTGGGAGGAGGAATCTTGGGCCAATGCGGTCATGAGGCGAGGGATACTTTATTTGGGGCGGCAGTGAAAGCAACGCCGGGGAGTTATGGAAATCTCCATGTTTTGTAACTCGCTATTTGGACAAGTCGGATAGAATTTGTGGACATGGAATTGATAAAGGGAGTTGTGGGGAAGATCGCCACCGGGCTGGTGGTGTTGGGCGTGATTGCCGGCGGGATTTCATGGTGGCAGATGGACGAGCAGACCCGGCAGATGCTGGTGGCGGGGGTGGAGCGGATCGGACTTTGGGTTGGCTGTGTGATTGTCTGGCCGGGGGTGACGTTCGCTTTGATCGGGCGGGTGGGGCGGATGGAGAGCAATCTGGCGGGAGGGGTCCTGGTGGCGGCGTATTCCCTGGCGGAAATCCTGCTTTTGGCTTGGCTTTTCCACTGGCAGATACTAACTTCGACCGCCTGGACGTTTCTGGTTTTCAGCGGGCTGGTGGCAGGGACGTATAATCTTCTGGTCTGCGACTGGATCGCGGAAAAGGTGCATTCGTGAACGCCCAGCCGGGTCAACGCGTCGGCGAATATGTGCTGCAGAGCCCCGTCGGCAACGGCGCGTTCGGGGAAGTCTGGCGAGCGCAGCACCACGTCTGGTCCGATCAAATCGTCGCGGTCAAAATTCCCTCCGATCCCGCGAATCTCCGCTCGCTCCAGCGCGAGGGGGCGACCATCCATTCACTGG
>Ga0181531_10002911_pt1 | contig 10555 bp, 10 predicted proteins | sample PEATcosm2014_Bin_38_FD_119743 | JGI IMG/M metagenome (GOLD analysis project Ga0181531, IMG submission 119743) | Peatland microbial communities from MTU Mesocosm Facility, Houghton, MI, USA - PEATcosm2014_Bin11_10_metaG | ecosystem: Environmental > Terrestrial > Soil > Wetlands > Peat | place... | reverse complement strand
CGTCGCGCGACACGACTTCAAGCTTTTTTCCCAAAACGCCGCCGGCGCTATTAATCTCATCGATGGCCATTTCCCAGCCTTTCTTATAGGGCTCAAGGAAAGCAGGTTGGCTTTTGTAACTATTGAGTTCACCGATCTTGATCGTTTGCTGCTGCGCGGCTGCCGGCAACGTCACCGACAAAGCCACCGCAGCGGCAAGAGTGACGACGCCAGTGACGACGGCTTGGATTCGCATAATCTATCTCCTCTGCGCTGTCCGAATTCTATACTGAGATGCGCCCCGGTGTCGCCATCACGCCGGCTGCGGGGAGAGCCGCCATGCTCCGTTACCACCGAGGCTTTCTCCCGGCCTTCGCTCTTGGCGCAGGGTTGCGAGCGTCGCCCGGTAAATACGCAAGAATGATGCCATTGTCAGGCCGGCTTGGCCAACGGGCAACGTCCCGGCGGCGGCCTGTATTCGCCCGCCGAAGAGCTTAAGATTGGGTCCCCCGCCGCGCGATCGAAACGCCACGCCACCCCTCATAAGTTTAGTTTTGTCAGTTTTCCGACGCGCCGGCTTTTATTTCACTCCGCCGAAGGCAGTCTGCGACGTGCGCGGTCCGTCAAATAATTTCGGTCCCGCCGACATGCTGTAAGTAGTTCAAATAGTGGTGATCTTCTTGAAGCAATAAGGGGAACTGGCGATATACCCAGATAAGTATTCCCGGCTTTCCTATTTTCCTCCGGCGACCCCAAATGCGGCTTCGTTATCATGACGAGAACGATTCTGGCTGCTTTGGTTCTAATAACGGGGGTGACGAATTACGTTCACGCGACAACCGTTGATCCGTTTGGCGGAAACACCTTTGACGTGTCGCAAGGGCCGCTCGTCCAAAGCTGGCAAATTGTGTACCAGGAGCTTGCCGGCGACCATGCGTTGCTCGGTGCCTGCGTCGACAGCACGGCGGCGGAATGCGGACCGGCGCGCACTTTGTGGCAGATCACCGCCGAAGCGAGAGAGCACGAAGGCTTGGCGGTCATTGGGCACATTAATCGGACAATCAATCTGTCGATCAAGCCATTCGAACCGAGCGAATGGCTGACGGCGCTCGATGCCATCAACGCCGAGGGCGATTGTAAGGCCTATTCCACGGCGAAATACTTTGCACTTCGCGAAGCAGGCATCGCGCCGGATCGGGTCCGGATCGTGATTGTGCACGAACGCGGTCACGTCGAGGATCATATGGTTGTGGCCGTCTATCAGGACAATCGATGGCTCATCCTCGATGACTTGACCTTGGCAATCGTTCAGGACACCGATGAATCGGAATACGTACCGCTGTTCGTGTTGGACCACCATGGTGTACGGCAGTTCGCGTCTCGTTAAAGACTACGGCAGGCTTTCGGCGCACTAATGCGCCCCGTTACGTCGTCATGGACGCATGGTTGCTCTCAGCAAGCTGCGAAAGCTTCTGTCACGCTTGATGTACCATTCCCGGCTCATCGCTTCGCGTCTGGTTTTGCAATTTTCGATATAGAGCAAAATCCATGTCCGCCCGCGGGTCGATTTGGCGCCGCGACCCGCGTTATGCTGCCGGAGGCGTCTGTCTATGTCAGTCGTCCAGCCGACATAGGTTCGGCGATCATTTTTGCGCTGGCTTCCGAGCACATAGACGAAGAAGATCATTTCTCGTTTCGGATGTGGTTTGGCCGGATTCGGTATTTTCGCTCGTCGCGAAATCTTTAAATCTAAGCCTTGAAGCGCGTGGCAATCTCATCGAGCGGCGGTCGCGGCCGATCCTCGGGCGGACCCGGGGGCCTGCCGATGTGTATAAAGCCGGCAATGCGCTCGTGCGACTCAAGGCCAAGGGCATCAAGCACGCCGCGATCGTAGGCATACCATTCGGTGATCCAATTTGCCCCGTAGCCGAGTGCGTGCGCGGCAAGCACAAGGCTCATGGCGGCGGCACCGGCGGAGAGCACCTGTTCCCATTCCGGAATTTTCACATGAGGGCTGGCGCGGCTCACTACGGCAATCACGAGCGGCGCGCGGGTCAGACGCTCGTGCTCGGCCTCGACATGTTCAGGCTTTGCGTCCGGGTATTTGGCGCGAAATGCAGCGGCGATTGCCGCGCCGGCCGAACGCCTCGCCTCGCCCTCGAAGACGATGAAGCGCCAAGGCGCCAACTTGCCATGATCGGGCACCCGGGACGCAATCGTCAGAAGTGTGTCGATTTCGACCGCGGATAGCGCGGGACCGGCCAGTTCGACTGCTTTGAAGGAGCGCCGGGTGGTGAGAAGTTCGAGCGCATCGGGCATTATTCAAGCTCCACAGCGTGCGGCGTGCAGCATACCGGCTCGCTGAGGACGCCGTCCATGTCGGTCGGTCTCCTCCCCAATTCCCCGGCGGCAGGACCATCGCCTGATACTTTATCGCACTTCACCATCTGAAGGCCCGGCTCCAAATCGCGCAATCCTTGCCAATCCGTAGCAAAATAGACACAGTGAAAAACTTCGGGTCGCAATAGATTACATCCACGGATGCGCTACAGCTGATCAACTTTAACCCATTCTGCCGGGCGCCGTCGGCAGCGAGAGGAAAGTACCATGAACGACACCACAAGAATGGACCAGAGCGAAGAAGAACTCCTCACCTTCGAAGTCTCCGACGGGGCGCTGGAGGCTGCGGCCGGCTCGATGAAGGACAAGCCGGTGGCCGCCACAATTTCGTTCTGTTCCGGCTTAGATACCTGCCCCGCCTGACCGGTACGCTAAATCGGTTCTGTCCCTGATTTGCCGGCATGACGAAGTCTCCGACGCGACGCCGGGGACTTCGTTTTTTTTCATTTGCAACTATTGCAACGCGTGTCGCGGGAAGCTGCGGCACTATTGGTCCTTCACGGATTGCGCATTTCTGCGCATGGCAGCGAAGCGTGCCAGATTACGCTCATCGCAATCGCGCGGGGACAGGATTTTGAGATTCCGCAGCGAATATTAAAGTTTGTGTGATGCTTCGGTCAGCGTCGATGCGCCGGCCGCGCCGGCTCAAATCTCCTCAATGGAGCGAGCGATCCAGTCAGTCGCTACGTTCGGCAAGAGCGGCGCGTTCCTTGGCTACGTCACCAGCTTTCACCGCCGGCGCGGCGTTGCCCCACGAACTGCGGACATAGGTGGCCACCGCGGCGACTTGATCGTCGTTCATGACCCAAGCAAACGCTGGCATTGCCGCGGATGTCGGCGCTAGATCGGTTCCGGCGCTGATCGCGCCGCGCAAGATGACATGGACAATGCTAGCCGCGTCGGCTTGCTGGACCACCGGGGTTCCGCTGAGTGACGGGAACAGGCCCGATACGCCTTTGCCATTGGCGCCGTGACAACCCGAACATTCATCGGCGTAAATTTGCGCGCCGCCTTTCATGACACCTTGATCGGATGGCGTGGGCGGGGCCTGGGCCTGATTTTGCCCATGGGTTGGGTCACCGGGCCGGTCCTTTAGATATATAGCGATGGCCTTGAGATCCTCGTCGCTCACCTTTGAGGTCGAGAGATTGACCTCTTCCGCCATGAGGCCGGTCGCGGCACTCGTGCGATTGTGGCCGGTCTTGAGGTAAGTGGCGATATCGTCGACCGACCACGAACCCAGCCCGATACGCGCGTCGTCGGTGATGTTGGGCGCGAACCAACCCTGTAGATTATAGCCCCCCATTCTTTCGGTTGTTTCGTCACCACCAAGCGCGTTCTTCGGTGTGTGGCACATGCCGCAATGACCGAGGCCTTCGGTCAAATAGGCACCGCGATTCCATTCGTCGCTTTTGCTGCTGTCAGCATGAAACTCCTCAGGTGTGAAAAAGAGTTTGTTCCACACTGTAATACTGGCGCGCACGCTGAAGGGAAACGGGAGCTGGTCGGGGTTCACTTGGTTGCGCACCGCCGGAACGGTGTTGAGATAAGCGCGAATAGCCAGCGCGTCGTCGCGCGTGACTATAGTGTAGTAAGTATAAGGCATCGCCGGAAATAGCAGCGTGCCGCCACGTCCGGTGCCTCTCTTCAGCGCATTGACGAATTCGTCGTCGGTCCAGGCGCCGATGCCGGTCTGCGGATCGGGCGTGATATTTGGACCTAAAAGCACGCCAAACGGGGTCTCGAGCGGGCGGCCCCCGGCAAATTCGTGCCCGCTCCCCGGCAGCGTGTGGCACGCGGCGCAATCCCCGACGATGGCGAGATAACGTCCCTTTTCGATCTGATCGAATTTTTGCGCGTCGATACCGGCCGCGAGCGCCGCGACAGGCCAGAATAGCGCCACGCTGACGAGAAACGCGTCGGCAAATAACGCAAGGTATTTCTGCCGATCACGCATGTACGAGCGGACCTGGGCTTTTGAGATATTGCGAAACGATCGCGGCGGCCGACCAATAAGCCAGCGCGCCCACTGTCCCGGTCGGGTTGTAACCGCAATTCTGCGGAAAGGCGCTCGCGCCCATCACGAATAAATTTGGCACGTCCCAGCTCTGCAAATATCTGTTGAGTGCGCTGTTGCCAGGATTGTCGCCCATGATGGCGCCGCCGCACAGATGCGACGTCTGATATTGGGTAATATCGTAGGGGCCTTTGCGTGGCTGTTTGACAACCTGCTTAGCGCCCATCTTTTGCAGTATTTCGGCGTATTTGTCGGTGAGAAACGCGCTCATCTTGATCTCGTTGTCGTGCAGATCGATGGTCAGCCGCATCAGCGGCCGGCCAAAGCGATCCTTGTATGTGGGGTCGAGGTCGAGATACGTGTCGCGATAGGCATAAAATGACGCGTGACAAGCGGGACCGACATTTATGTTGCTAAGATAATTATCCTTGAGCGCCTGTTTCCACTTCGAACCCCAGGCGGGCGTATCGGGCGGTACCGCGCTGGTCTGAATCGGCCGGCCGTTAGTCTGCACCTGTCCGATATAGCCGCCGCCGACGAAACCCAATGGGCCGTGATCGAAATTGTCGCCGTTAAACTCATCGATGCACATGCCGATGGAGCCGGCCGAAATGAACGGGTTGAAATTGTATTTGTCCTTGTCGAAGAAGCCGAGCGCGCCAGACACCGTCTGATGGGTAAAATTACGACCGATCTGGCCCTGGCCGGTATTCGGGTCGTAAGGCGCGCCGATGCCCGAATGCAGCAGCATCTGAACATTGAACAGTTGGAAGGCGCAAAGAAGTACCAGATCGGCCGGTTGCTCCCATTCTTCTCCGGAAGAATCCACATAAGTTATTCCGGTTGCGCTGCTGCGCGAGCGGTCGAGATTGATTTGCATGACTTCGCACTCGGTGCGCGCCTCGAAGTTGGATTTGCGCATGAGCACCGGCAATATCGTGGTCTGCGGACTGGCCTTTGAATAATTGGCGCAGCCAAACCATTCGCAGAAGCCGCAAAAGGTGCATTGGCCCATCTTGACGCCGAGCGGGTTGGTATAGGCCTGCGATAGATTTCCGGACGGCTGCGGAAACGGCTTGTAGCCGAGTTCCTTGGCTGCTTCGCCGAACAGCGCGTGGCCGTAGCCCTGTTTCATCGCCGGCGTCGGATAAGGCCGCGAGCGCGCTCCTTCGAACGGATTGCCGCCTGCTTGGATCTTGCCGTTGATGTTGCCGGCGGTTCCGGACGTTCCGCAAAGATATTCGAAGCTGTCGTAATGCGGCTCGAGATCGTCCCAAGTAACACCCCAATCCTGGATAGTCATATCGGCCGGGATAAAACCTGCGCCGTAACGCTGTGCCAGATGGCTCTTGAGCACGAAATCGCTCGGCAAAAAACGCCAAGTTTCGGCATTCCAATGCACGCCGGCGCCGCCGACGCCGTTGCCGAGCATGAAGGCGCCCCAGTTGCGCACCGGCAGCGCGGTTTGACTGGCGTTGTGGCGGAATGTCACTGTGTTCTGTGACGGCTGCAAAAATAATTCATGCTGGATGCGGAACCGCAACTCGTCCTGCATATAGGAGATGGGAAAGTCGGTCGCCGTATTGCGCCATGGACCACGCTCGACCGCCACCACGTCGAGGCCGGCGTCCGTCAATTCCTGTGCAAGAATGGACCCGGTCCATCCCAAACCGATTATGGCCACATCCTTACGGGGTAGTTTTCGCGGCATTCTGCTTCCTACCGGCAATGCGTGAGTTAAGCGGATGTCAGCGGTTCATGGTGACCAGTTTGGATGATTGTTGATGCCGACCGGCGGTAGCGTCACGGTTTGATTGTGACGATCGATCCAGTCGCGGTAATCATAATGCGCGCCGGGAAAGCCGATCATCTTCCACGACGCCATATCTCTGTTACCGCCATAGATCGGATCGGCGAGAAAGCCAGTTTGCGTGTCCTTGAGGATGAGCTTGAAAAAATCCTGGCTGTCGGCGCCGTCGAGCTTTAGCGAGCCGTCTTCGAGACCTTTGATGACCTCATCCTTCCGGTCGTCGGCGAGTTCGGCAAAGGCCTTTCCCGAATACTTGGCGCGGCATGCGGTATCGAGCGCAGCCAACGCCTTGCGGTATTGCTGCGCCGGCGTAACTGGCGATTGCGGGCCCTGTTGCTTGGTACCGCTCTGAAATGGGCCGAACATGTAGTAGCCCTCGAACCGGCCATAAGGACCCGCGAGCTGGCGGTCGATGTAGACGGCGCAACCACAGTCCTTGCCGCCGGGCGACAGATCATCGGACGGGATCAGGCGTTCGACGAAGGCCTCTACCGCGGCCGCCTCTGGCGGCGAGAAATATTTCCAGCCCCCGGGTGTGACTGCGTCCGGAGGATCGGTCGCACCGGGTCGCCACGGCAGGCCGCCTTTGATCAAATCGGCGCGCCCCGCGCTCGAGCTCATCAGGAGCCAAACCGCGCTTGAACCGAGGAGCTGTCGCCGGCTCATTTGATACATGAGCTTACATCCCAACCCTGCCAGAATGGCTTATTTCGCGGTCAAGATCCAATACCTATTTCTATCTTCTCGCGCCAGACCCGCAAAGTGCTTCCTCGATATTGCCGCCATTTGCGCAAGCTTGCCAAACTATTCGGAGGAAGACGGAGGCCGTGGCGCAGCGTTACGCGCGACCCGACCTACTATACCAAGGTATGACCTGGCCCAACGACTTCGTTAGTCGGGTAACGCTTAGTGACGATGGAGACATTCGCCCGGCGGGAATTAAATCGGCAGGCGTTGTCGTCGGTCGAGCAGATACCGGCGCACCGGCTTCCTCACGGGGTGCACCATGCTAGCAAATTCGTGCATATCGGATGTGTTGTCACGGGCTTCCAGCAATTGCGAATCGCTACGGCACGTGCCGTTGTCATCGCTGAGCCGGCTTGCGATCGGATCGCAAGGACAGTCGCTCAATGGCGATCACGCTCGCCTGCCACGCACTCAAAATACGTTCGACGCAAAGAAACCTTCGATGGAGATTTATCCATCCGATGCCGTGAAACGGCGTGCTTTGACCGTGAACGGCATGACTGTGGAAACTGTGCAAGTCGAAAGGCATTGCAGACTCCAGTTTCGATTCCGCGGTACCGCCCATTTGCTCGTATTGTTCGAAGTGGGATCGCGCGACAAAGGGGTCACAATACTTGAGGGCCTGCCGCAGTCCACGCTCCGCAACTATGCGCGGAAATTCCTCTTCGTGCCGGCCGGTCATGAATATTTCGATTGGCACGAGCCGCGCGGCCTCGCCCGTGCGGTCTTTTTTTATTTCGACAAAGCGGCGCTACCGGTCGGTCCCAACAAGGAGTTTCCGGAGACATCGGTCACACCGTTAATGTTCTTCGAAGACGCAGGGCTGTGGGACCACGCGATCAGGTTAAAGGCCCTGGTCGATCAGCCGCAGGCAATCAATCCGCTCTATTGTGAAGCCCTCGGGATCATCCTGGCGCACGACCTCGGGCGCCTCAGTCAAGGTCATGCTCGGGCCGAGGCGCCGATTCGGGGCGGGCTCGCAGCTTGGCAGCAACGCGTTGCCGCGCGCTATATCGAGGAACATTTCGCAGAAGAAATCTCGCTCGACACCCTCGCCAAACTCGTCCGCCTCAGCCGGTACCATTTCTGCCGCTCGTTCAAGCAATCTTTCGGAATGCCGCCGCATCGATTCCACACGCGTCGCCGCATCGAGCACGCCAAATCACTGCTGGCAAGCCGCGCTGTCTCGGTGACCAGTGTCGGATCGGCGATTGGTTTCAGGGAGACGAGTTCTTTCATCGTAGCTTTTCGAAAGATTACCGGCCTGACCCCGGCCAGTTACCAGAGGAGCGTGGCATGAATTCGAAATCCGGAGCGGCTACGATCGAAACTGGGTCGGATGCGGGAAAGGTATTCTTGAGAGCGTCGTCGAGAGCCTCTTCCTGACGCCTGCGCGTATGTTCGGGGCGATTGTAATTGACTTTAGGACGTTTGCTTTTCGGAACGGCATTCATTGCGACTACTCCAATCGTAAGGCTTCTAGGAAACCCGGACCGCACTCACACGGCGCTCGGAGCGTCCGGCAACAGTGCCGTATGGACTGCGGCTCGTGCCGCGGTTCCATGACCTAACGGCTAAATCCGTCCGCCCTCACCGCTCACGATCAAGAGCAATGTGACCATAACGATGGCCCGGAGCGGGTGCGTAAGGGCCGCTATAGCCGGGGGCGTAGGCATAAAGGCCGGTTCCGTATCCATTGGATGTGGGGTATCCAGCTGCCGCGTCGCCCCCAGCCGTGCCTGTCGTGAAATTGGCCTGCGCCAGCGCGGCCGATGTTGCGCTCATAAGCAGCACGATCGCCACAACGATCATCTTCGGGGTCATGGTTCGGTTTCCCTTTTATTGGTTCAGCTCCTGAGCCGCCGATCGGCGAGGCTCCGGAGCGTCAAGCTGACGAATGAAGCATCAAGGCCCATCGCCGGTAACAAGAACTCCACCTAACTTCTTTCGCTCCATCAAGAATCGCTTCACGTTATCAATTTGCGTTGATCGGCCCGTTACCCTGCGTCGCGGCACCAATCTTTTCGAGAACGTCTTTCCCAACGTCTTAAATAGCAACTGCGATGCGAGCGCATTTGATCGGCCTTGCCACTTTTTAGCGAGAATTGCGCCAATCGAACTTCGTTGCGTCTTGGCCATATGACTCAGACTCTCTGAGGCAGTCGCTGACAGATTTGTCTCTCTTACCTTACCGGTTTAAACCTCTGTACTCTTCGGCCCCAGTCGGTCTCGGCCACATAAATATTACCTTTGGAATCGACGGCCAGTGTGTGGGCGTGGGTAAATTCGCCGATTTGATGGCCGGAGCGACCGAAGCTTGAGAGAACTTCGCCACTAACACGATCGAGAATCTTAACCTGTTCGTCGCCGCCATCGGCGACGTAGATGTACTTTTTCTCGCGGTCCGAAGAAAATCCAATCCACCAAACGGTCCCCCAATGATCGGGGAGGTTGCGCCCTCTCTTGATCCGGATATTTTTTTGAAAGTCCCCGTCTTATCGAACACCTGGATTCGATCGCCCTGCCAATCGCAAACGTAGACCAGTTCGTCGGTCCCAAGAGCTATGCAGTGCACCACCTGCATAAACGCGCCGCCGACACCCGCATTCGCCTCCTCTTTTGTGCCCTGATGCCCCCACTGCCTGAGGAATTCTCCTGCCCGGTTGAAAACAGCGATGCGGGTGTTGCCATATCCATCGGATATATAGACATCTCCATTTTCCGGACCAAATAAAGGAATTCAAACATGACTATCACCAGCAAGTTGTCCTTGGTCGCCGGCCTTATGCTGTTAGTCGCAGCGCAGGCCGCGGCGGCTGAGGTGTCGGCAACGGAAGGGGACTATTATGCGCCCTCCAACACGGTCGTGCAGCAACCGACCGCTGCGCAAACCAAACAGGCGGAAGAGGGCGACTTCTACGCTTCCGGCAAGACGATCGTTCAGCAGCCGACCGCTCCAGAATTGAAGCAAGCTGAACAGGGCGACTTCTACGCTCCAAAGAATGGCAATTAAGTGCGAACTCACATATCGCCCTCCGGCCCCATTGGTTGCCGGAGGGCGATACTCTCACATGCTTCTCTGGCAAAAATGTTCGGAATAATGATAGTCGCAAGAAAAGTCATTCTGGCATTGGCGCTTCTCGCCACGGCAGCGACAGCTGGTTTGGCGAGTACGCCTAGCGGCGGCCACCTCCAATGTGAATGGTCCAACCCTCGATCGCCCGTCAGATGTACGCCGGACGGCTGGTGATTGCCGCACCAAATCCGGCGCGCATTCAATTGCCTGAACTTTAAGGAGCGCCACACCTCAAGACCGTTTCATGTGTACCACGACTAATCGGATGGCGCTGCGCTATTCGACACATTAGTTGCCACAAAGGCGGAGTATGCGCGACTGCTCGTCAATTGTTGTTGCAGGTCGGGGGTGCACGAGTTGCGATATACATCTAGCTTCGGACGATCGAGAGAGAATGAGTCCGAGCGACATGATTTTACTCCCCGTTGCCTTTGCCGTCCGAAGCCCCGTCGTTCCTATTCGGCGTGCACAATCGATACCGTCATGCCCGGCGTCCCGGCGGTGATCTCGACTCGGGCTTTGAGCT
>Ga0181531_10002910_pt1 | contig 10557 bp, 6 predicted proteins | sample PEATcosm2014_Bin_38_FD_119743 | JGI IMG/M metagenome (GOLD analysis project Ga0181531, IMG submission 119743) | Peatland microbial communities from MTU Mesocosm Facility, Houghton, MI, USA - PEATcosm2014_Bin11_10_metaG | ecosystem: Environmental > Terrestrial > Soil > Wetlands > Peat | place... | reverse complement strand
GCGCCGGAACAACCCGCCGCGCCGGGGGGATCGGCATCCTCGCACTGCTCTGCCTGGCGTTCGGGTCGATGCACGCCGTGGCGCAGACCCCGACCGCTCTCGCCGATCAGCCGGTGTTCAGCGGCGCCTCCGTGCCAGGCAACCTGGCGCTGGTGCTGTCGGTCGAGTACCCGACCGCCATCAGCGTGGCCAATCTGGGCAACTATGCCGACGCCTCGACCTATTATGGGTACTTCGATCCGTTGAAGTGCTACAACTACGTCTACAACTTCATCACACCGAACCAGAGCTACTTCCAGCCCGCAGCATTCGTAGCAACCGGCACCCATCAGTGCTCGGGAATGTGGAGCGGCAACTTCATGAACTGGGCGACGATGCAGACCATCGACCCGTTTCGCTGGGCGCTGACCGGCGGCTTTCGCAGTGTGGACCAGACCGCCTACCCGCAAACCGTTCTCGAGAAGGCCTGGGGTGCGTTTCAGGGCGCCACGTCGGTCACCGGCGGGTACTGGAACAGCACCAGTTTTCCGTTTCGCGGCACGGACCAAATGAGCCCCAATAATCTGCCGTCCGCCTTGGTGTCCAAGGTCACCCCGTTCAGCACCTGGGCGAACTTCAATTCGGCCATCTGGGCCAATGGCAACGAGATGGTGTTCTCCGGGACATTCAACGGCACGCAAGCCACCGGCTACTACACCGCGTACGGAGCCACGATCACCGGCGGCACCGCGACGGTGACGAGCACGGCGGCCTCGAACGCCAGCGTGTATGACCTGCAGAACATTCTCATCGGAGCGAACATCCCGAGCCAGCCAGTAACGTTCCGGGTCTACGTGCGTGTCAGCGTTTGCGACACCAGCATCCTCGGCACCGCGGGCCTTGAATCGAACTGCGTCAAGTACGGCAGCGTCTACAAGCCCGAGGGGCTGATGCAGAAATATTCCAATCAGATGCGCTACGCCGCCCTGGGGTACCTCAACGGCGATGGCTACTACCAGGAAGGCGGTGTGCTACGCGAGCCGATGGGCTATATCGGCCCGACCTACCCGGTGCCGCTGTCCTCCTCGGTGGTCACCAACCCACTGGCGGAGTGGAGCTCGACCACCGGCATTCAGGTCGCCAACCCTGATACGGCCAGCGCCGGCGCCAGCGGCGTCTCGCAGAGCGGCGTGATCGAATACCTCAACAAGTTCGGCGAGTACACGGCGACCGTCATCAATGGTGGCAACACCAACATCAACACCAACACCTACATGGTGGACGACAACGTCAGCGAGCTGTATTACGCCGCCATCCGCTACTACTAGAATCTGGGCAACGTGCCGCAGTGGTCCACCCCTGACACCCCGTCAAGGACCACGGCCATCGAACTCGACGGGTTTCCCGCGGTGACCGCGTGGACGGATCCGATCCTCTACACCTGCCAGAAGAATTTCATCCTCGGCATCGGCGACGATCACACGCACTACGACTACGATGTCGGCGGCGCCACCGCCTCGCCCCCGAATGCAACCCCTTCCCGACCCATACCGGCAGCGGTGTCAGCGGATACGTTCAACAAGGCCGGCGCCTGGACCACGGACCTGCAGGTCCTCGAGGGCATCACTCAGACGCCGTGGTGGATCTACGCTGGCACGGGGACCGAGTCCACCTATTACATCGCCGGCCTCGCCTACGGCGCGCATGTACAGGATATCCGTCCGGACCTCGCCGGCACGCCGCAGACGATTTCCACTTACTGGGTGGACGTCGAGGAATACGGCTATCCGGACAACCTGAATCCCTATTACCTGGCGGCCAAGTACGGCGGCTTCGCCGTGCCTTCCGGCTACAGCCTCTCCAACACCACGCCGTTGACGCTCGGCTGGTGGGATACCACCGGTAACACCATCGAAATGGGCCCAGGGCTCAATCAATTGCAAAACCTGCCGGACAACTATTTCCCGGCCGGCAATGCCGGGTTGATGGTGTCGGCATTGACATCGGCCTTTGCCAGCATCTCGAATTCCATCCAGGCCTACACCACCGCGTTCGCCTTCTCCCAGACCACTGTCGCAACCAGCGGCGTCGAGTCATTCGCAGCGCAGTACAGCTCCGCCAACTGGACCGGCGTGGTCACCGCCAGCACCCTGGTCTTCAACAGCGACGGCAGCGTCAACACCGCAGCCAGCACGACGCTGTGGACGACCAGCAGCACGCTGCAGACGCAACTCGCCGGCACCGGCTGGTCGACCGCGCGCCACGTCGTCACCTGGAACGGCAGCGCCGGCGTACCCTTCGAGGTCGCCAACATGAACGCGACGGCTGGCGGCGCGGCGCTGCTGGCGACGCTCGCCGCGCCCAGCTACTCGACCTCCACCACCAGCACGCAGTACCTGAATTACCTGCGCGGCGACACGACCAATCAGGTGGGCTCGACAGCCAGCGGCAGCACCAAGTCGCTGCGCGCACGCACACTGTTTCTCGGCGACATCGTCGACGCCAGCCTCACACCGGTGGCAACGCCGAGCCAGATCTTCTCGCAGGCCAACGATCCGGGCTACCCCGCCTTCCAGTCGACCTGGAGCACCCGGCCGACGATGGTCTACGCCGCGGCTAACGACGGCATGCTGCATGCCTTCCTGGGTACGACCGGCGTGGAACAGTTTGCCTACATCCCGAGTGCCGTATTCGCAGGACCGACCGCCACGCCCCAGGTCAATGGCCTGGCCGCGCTCGGTAATCCCAGCTTCGTGCATCACTACTATGTCGATGCCACGCCGGTTGCATTCGACGTGGACCTGGGCCACACCGGTGGCGCGACCGGCACGCCCAACTGGCGCACGCTGCTGATCGGCGGACTCGGCAAGGGCGGCAAGAGCTATTACGCGATCGACGTCACCAATCCGGCCAGCATGAACACTGAAGCCGCGGTCGCCGGCGACGTCAAATGGGAGTTCACCGACACCACGATGGGCTACAGCTTTGGTGCGCCGGTGGCGGTGAAGACCGCCCAGTGGGGCTGGGTGGTGGCGCTGACATCAGGCTACGACAACAGTGACGGCTACGGCTACCTGTACCTGGTCAATCCGAACACTGGCGCGCTGATACAGAAGATAAAGACTCCCACCGCATCGACCGGACTCACGCAGGCTTCCGCCTATGTGAAGGACTACAGCGACGATACCGCCGACTCGATCTACGTCGGCGACCTGAACGGGCAGCTGTGGCGCTTCAACCTCACGGCGCTGACCGGCGCGTACCCTGCGCCGACACTGCTGGCGACGCTGACGGATGCCTCCGGTAATGCGCAGCCGATCACCACCGCGCCGCTCATCGAAATTTCCCCGGTCACGCTCTATCGCTACGTGCTGGTGGGAACCGGCAAGTTGCTGTCCACCACGGACATCACTTCCGCGAATCCTCAGACCTTCTACGCGATCATCGATGGCACCGAAGGCAGTTTCAATACCGTGACGACTCCGATCACCCGGGCCAACCTGGTGCCGGTCACGAACGCGACCGTGACCACCGGCGTCACGGTCCCGAGCTCGTCGAGCGGCTGGTATCTGGACCTGGGAGTCTCGACTGGCATCGCCTGGCGCGTGGTGGTCAACCCGGTTGCCTACAACGGCGTGGTCGCATTCAGCGCACTGCTGACCTCCGGCAACGCCTGCAATCCGGGCGGCGTGAGCGAGGTCTACGCCATCAACTACGGCACCGCGACCTCGGTGATCACCAATACCCAGACCGGCTCGACTACGCCGCTGCCGTACTACAGCGTCTCCAGCGCCGTCACCAACCTGAAGTTCTTCACCAACGCCAACAGCGCCAACAGCGGTGCGCAGCTGGAAGCGGGAAATAGCGGGGGCGGCGAGCAGAACATCCCGACCAGCCCGGCCAGCGGCATCGGCACGCGGCTGCTGAACTGGCGCGAGATACCGACCGCGGAGTAGCCGGGCGCCGCCCGGCTCAATCCGCGGGCCGGCTCAACGCCGGTCAATGCTCGACCGGGATGCCGGCCGCGCGCAGCTCGCTCGCCAACGGCGCCAGCTGCTGCTGGTAGTGGCGCCACTGCTGCAGCGAGGTAGCGTAGATCGGCCGGCGCACCTGCGCGGCGCTTGCGGTCGTTGCCGGCGCGGGATTCAAGTGAAACTGCGCACACGCGTCCTGCCATTCAAGGCCGCAAAACTGCAGCAGGTTGCGTGTCTGCCCGAGCTGGTCCGCCACCAGCTCCTCGTAGCTCAGGTGATGGATCGTCTGCGGCATCATCGCCGTCCAGTGCGCCATCAGGCGCCGGTAACCGGCATAGTATTGCGCCAGCTCCGCCAGGTCGTAGGAAAAAGGATAGCCATCCGCGAACAGCGTCTTGTAGATCGCGTAGCAGGCAGCCATCGGATGGCGGGTGACGTGCACGATCCTGGCGTTGGGCAGCGCGCGCGCGATCAGGCCGCAGTACAGATAATTCAGCGGCATCTTGTCGGTGAAGCGAACTGCGGCGGCCACGGCGCCGCGGGCGCGATCAAGGTAATCACGTCCGAGCGCGGCGAAGTCCAGGCTGGCAGAGCGCGCCACCAGTTCCCGGCGCGACAACGGCGCGCCGCCGCTCTGCCGGCGCACGGCATCGACGATCGCGAGCGCGAAGTGCTTGAGTTCCCCCGCGCACTGGATGCGCGAGTGACTTCCCAGTATGCGATCGACCAGCGTGGAGCCGCTGCGCGGCAGGCCGATAATGAAAATAGGAGCGTCGCTTGAGGCGGCATTCAAGGCAGTCGGCGTCGACGCGGCCGCGGGCGCCGCCGCCGCAGGAAATGCCTCGATGATCCAGTCCACGGTCGCAAGGTCGGTTCGGACGTCGTAGCGCAGGTGTTGCCGTCGCACCCTGGCGCCGTGCTGCAGGTGCTGGAACGACCTGGTGTAGTCGCCCAGGTCCTCGTATTCCTTCGCCAGCGCATAGCGCAGCTGCACTTCTCCAGGCCAGTCCGCACCGCTGTGCGCGGCGAGGCGTTCCAGCTCGGCAACATGGTTGCTGTCGGCGCTCTGCGTGCGCAGCTCCGAGCGATTCCTGTAGGCCTCATAATCCGTCGGATTGAGCGCGATCACGCGGTCATAGTCGGCCTCGGCTTCATGCAGTTGTCCCAGGAAGCGCCGCACCGTCGCCCGATTGTAGAGCAACTGGACATTGCCGGGCGCCAGCGCCAGCGCCTGCTGGTACGCCGCCAGCGCGCGCTGCTGCTCATTCGCATGGCGGTACAGGGTGCCGATCGCATCCAGCAGCACCGCATCGCCCGCGGCGCGCCGTTGGGCCGCGGCGGCGGCCTGGCTCGCATCCGCCAGTCGACCGAGCGCTACCAGGCATTGCCCGCGGTTGATCAGCAATCGCGGATTGCCCGGATCGACGATGAGCGAACGCTCGACCTGCGCCAGCGCCTCGGCTGCCGATGGCGGCACGCGCGCGCGCTGCGGCTCAGGCACTGCCAGGCACGCCGAAGCCAGGGGCATGGATCGGATCGATGGCACGGCGCACGTAATCGTCGATCTGGGGCGCGTAGATGTCCCACAGGCCGCCGAGCGCCGCCACCGGATCGGCCTCGCTCCAGTCGACACGCAGATCGACGATCGGCCAGCTGACTTTGCCAACGATCAGCAGGCCGGCGGAATGGATCGGTCCGGCCTCCCCGCCGCACGCTACAGCAGCGGCTAATGCCCGCAGCAGCCGGGCGCCCAGATGCCCGCCAGCCGCATCGAACGCTGCGATCATCGCTGCCGGAACATCCGCTCGTGCCAGCAGATTGCCGGCGGCCGCCGCATCGGCGCCGATGGCTGACGCCGCGATGCCGAGCGCGTGAGCGCCCGAATGCGCCACCGGTGCAGCGTCACGGCCCAGCACCAGCAGTTGCCGGTAGCCGGCGAACCGCGTCGCCGCCAGGCAATGATCCAGCGCCGAGCTGGCGCTTTCGCCGGCCGCAAGCGCATCGAGGATCTGCGGTCCCAGTGATGGATCGGTGATGTTCTGCGTGGCGACGACGCCGACGCCGGCGCGGGCGTGTGCGCAGCGCGCCGCCACCGCCGGTGACGACGAGGCGATCGCGATGCCGAGCATCTGCGCAGCCGGAAGGCGCGCAACGATCGAAAATGTCACGGCTCATCCCTCATCGGGGATCACCGCGATCACGTCCACCTCTACCAGCCATTCCGGGCGCGCCAGTCCCGCGACCACGATGCCGGTGGAGACCGGGTACACGCCCTTGAGCCACACGCCGATGGTGCGGTAGACCGCCTCGCGCAGCCGCGCGTCGGTCAGGTAGATCGTAATCTTGCAGATGTGCGTAAGCTCGGCGCCTGCTTCACCCAGCAGCTGCTTGATGTTCTTCATCGCCTGCTCGGCCTGGGCGGCGGCATCACCGACGCCGACATTCAGCGCGCTGTCGAGATCCTGTCCCACCTGGCCGCGAACGAACACCATGCGCCCGCGAGCCACCACCGCCTGGCACAGGTCATTGTCGAGCTTCTGCTCGGGGTAGGTATCGCGGGTATTGAACTTGCGGATGCGGGTGTGCACGGGGTACTCCGAAGGGCTGCCGTGGATGAAGGGCCGCCGACGTTGAAGGGCCGCCGTCCAGCAGGCGCCGCTACCCAGGTGGCCGGCATTACTCTAGGCCAGTCGAACCAGCAGCGCATCCAGCATCGCATCGCAGCGCTGCAGCTGATCGATGGCGATGTACTCGTCGGGCTTGTGGGCCTGATCGATCGACCCGGGTCCGCACACCACGGTTGGAATTCCGAGGCGGCCGCTGAACAGCCCGGCCTCGCTGCCGAAACCGACCTTGATGCGCTCGCGGTTGCCGGTCAGCGCCGTGGCGAGTTCCACTATCTCGGCATCCGCCGGCGTATCCAGGCCCGGATAGTCCTGGGTTCGTTCCAGATCGATGAGCGCGCTGCCATCGCCATGCATCGCATCAGCGATCGCGTCGGCGTCGGCGCGGATGGCACCGACCAGCAGCGCTGGATCATCCGCCGGCAGGTTACGAATCTCGAACTCGAGCTCGCAGCGCGCCGGCACGATATTCAGTGCGCTGCCGCCCTGGATGGTACCGACATGCAGCGTCGTATAGGGGATCTGATAGGCCGAATCACGCGCGCCGCTGGTCTCGATGTCCGCCTGTCGGCGCCGGATTCGCTCGATCAGGTCGCTCGCCATGTGGATGGCGTTGATGCCCTGGGAGGGGTTGGCGGAATGCGCCGCACGGCCATGGCAGATCGCCTTCAGGGCGGTCTTGCCCTTGTGTCCGACTGCGGTACGCAGCAGCGTCGGTTCCCCGACAATGCAGAACCTGGGCAGGTGCTTCCAGCCGGCCATGTCGTCCAGCAGCGAACGCACGCCCAGGCAGCCTACCTCCTCGTCATACGAGAAGGCGAGCTGCAGCGGCAGCCACAGCGGCCGGGCGCTGGCGCGATCCGCCGCCCGCAGTGCGCACGCCAGGAAGCCTTTCATGTCGGCGGCACCGCGCGCAAACAGGCGCGCGCCGCGTTCCTGCAATCGAAACGGATCGGAACTCCACGGCTGGCCATCCACCGGCACCACGTCGGTATGCCCGGACAGCAGCACGCCGCCGCGCTCCGATGGACCGATGCTCGCGTACAGATTGGCCTTGCGCCCCTCGGCGTCCAGGTAGAGCCGGGATTCGACGCCCCGGGCAGCCAGGAACTCCCGCACGTAGTCGATCAGTGCCAGGTTCGAATCGCGGCTGACGGTGGGAAAGCCCACCAGCCGGTCGAGGATCTGTACGCTGTTCATCGACGCGCGTCACGAACGCAAGGCAGGTACGCGCGATCAGCGTGCTGTTCACCACTCCTTGAACGCATAACCCAGCGTGACACCGATCGTGCGCGGCTGCGACACCACGGCCTCGGAGCGGTTACCGTAGATGGCGGGATCCGCGTAGGAGCTGATGCCCAGGATATTCGTCAGGTTACGCACATAGAGCGTCGCCTGCCAGTGCTCGCGCTGGTAGCTCAGGCGCGTGTCGAGCATGGTATACCCGGCCACGTCGAGCTCGCTCGCAGTGAGCGCCGAGGACTGAGAGCTCTGGTAGTGACCGCTGATGGCGTACATCAGGTAACCGCCGGCGAGCGGCACATGTCCGTACTGAAGGTCGAGCGCGAGGCTGTTCTTCGGTGTTCCTGGCAATGGGCTGCCAACCGCCGCCGGCACCGCGACCGCGTTGGGATAGACGAACAGTGGATTGAGCGAGGTGAGCTTGGTCTGGTCGTAGGTGTAGTCCAGCTGCACGTTGAAATGTTCGGTCACGCGGGCGTAGAACTCGGCTTCCAGGCCGCGACTGTACGCATCGCCGGCATTGAGGGATGCGGGCAGCACCAGCGGCGTCAGCTGTACGCCCTCCTGGATGTTGTGCCATTGGATGTCGTAGGCAGCGACCGAATAGCGGAAGCGGTTCATCAGCGTGCCCTTGGCGCCGATCTCGTAGTTATCGGCGGTGTCCGGCTGCAGCCTGGTGAGCGCCGGCGGGGTGGTGTAGCCGAACGCAGGTTCCGCCGGCGGCAGCGCGTTGACACCGCCGCGGCGAAAACCCTGCGAGAAAGTCGCATACACCAGGTTGTTCTTGTCGAACTGGTAGGCGGTGTTGCCCTTCCAGGTCGCCTTGCGCCACGAGTCATTCAACGATGAATTGGCGATCGGAAAGTTCGGGGCAAAAAGCGGGCCGGCACCGTCGAACAGAAGTCCGGTCTGCTGCGCCTGTGAAATGGTCTGCTTGAACAGGCGACCCCCGGCGGTCAGGCTCCACTGTGAGGTCAGATGGGCCGTCACCTCGCCGAAGGCGGCCAGGTCGGTATACCTGGTCTCGAAATCCCCGATGTAGGTCTGGTCCTTGACGATCGGAATGCCATCGACATAAGTGGTCGTACCCGGGGTATACGCGGTCTCACCGACTCCGCAGTAGCTGGCATAGTTGTTGACCACCTGCGTCAGCGTCGCCTGCCCATAGATCGCCGAGCAGCCGTTGTAGAAATCCAGATAACCGGGCGCGTATTCGTGCTCCTGGATGATGGTCTTTTCGTTCTTGTAGAACAATCCGCCCACCCAGTCGAAGAACCCGCCTTCCTTCGATGCCAGCCGCACCTCCTCCGACCACGGCCTGTCGGCGAGCTCGTCGTGGCCGATGACGAACGCGCGCGGGTCCTGGCCGTAGATGCTCTGGTAAAAATTGAAATTAGTATAGACGGCCGTCAGGTCATCGCTCGAGTGGTTGACATGGTTAGCAAACGAGCTGTTCGACGTCAGGGTGGCGAAGCCCAGGTCGTATTCCAGCGTCAGCGCCAGCAGGTCTACCGAGTCGTGCGCGCCCGCCAGCGCATTGTCAGCATTCGACAGCGTGCCGGCACCCCCTGGGACCGCTGAGTTGTAGAGTTGGGCTACCGGCGCCGGGTCGATACAACATGTCGGGGTATGTCCGACGGCGCCGATGGGCAGATTATAGGCGGCGCTATTGGTCGCCACCTGCGGAAAACCATTGGCCGTCGCCAGCTGGTAGAAATAGGACAGCTGCGCGTGAAACTGCTCGTTCGGCTGCCACAATGCGGAGATCCGTGCGTCCTTGTACATGTACGAGTTGACGCCGTCCTTGGCGTACTTCTCCGGCGGACTGAAGACATTGCCAGGCTGAGCCGATACCGGCTCGCCGGCGGCATTGAGTACATAGAGATTCGGCTGGTTGATGAATCCGGCGTCATACGACCAGCCGGCGTTCATGCGCACCGCAAAGGTGTCAGAGAACGGCAGATTGAGCATGCCGCTGACGTCTTCATTCGGTGCATGCGTGTGATAGGTGTCGCTGATGCCGACTTCCCCCTTGGAATCGAAGCCGGTAGGGTCGGGAGCGTTCTGCACATAGCGAATGGTGCCGCCGAGCGAACCGGAGCCGTACAGCGTGCCCTGTGGGCCGCGCAGCACTTCGACCCGATCGAGGTCCTGCAGCCGCAGATTGAAGAACAGCGGCGTGTCGTCCACGTAGGTGGCCACCGGCGGCACCACCGGTGTGGCAAGGCCGAGCTGGCCGGAGGTCTGCTCGCTGTTGAGTCCGCGGATGATCAGGCCGGAGCCGTTGATGCCACTGAACGGACCCTTGTCGGTCACGTTGACGCCAGCCATCGAGCGCGCAAGCTCGGCGGTATCCTCGATGCCGGCCGCATCCAGCGTCGCTCCGGTCACCGCGGTGATGCTGATCGGCAGGTCCTGGGCCGAGGCCGCGCGGCGCGTCGCGGTCACGATGACCTCATCCAGTGTCATCGCGTTCTGTGCGCTGTCATCGGCAAGTACCGGCGTCGCATACAGCGCCGTGAGCACTGCCGCGGTCACCGACGTGACGGTCTGGTATCGACGCAGCCGGCGTCGCGAATCGATCGTCAGAGGCTGTTTTCCGCGAGCACGTGTGGTCATTGCAGTCTCCCTGTAATCAATTGCGCCAGCAGCGCCACTGCAGGAAGACTTGAAGCTGCTCGGGGGTCCCTTGTGACAAGCAGAGACCAACCCAGGGCCTTTCGCCTCCCCGCGCGGAT
>Ga0181531_10002909_pt1 | contig 10567 bp, 8 predicted proteins | sample PEATcosm2014_Bin_38_FD_119743 | JGI IMG/M metagenome (GOLD analysis project Ga0181531, IMG submission 119743) | Peatland microbial communities from MTU Mesocosm Facility, Houghton, MI, USA - PEATcosm2014_Bin11_10_metaG | ecosystem: Environmental > Terrestrial > Soil > Wetlands > Peat | place... | reverse complement strand
GATGGCCGATGCCGCGGTCTCGGTGCTAGCGATCGTGGGCCTGCTGCTCGCACGGGGCATCGGTTGGGCCTGGATGGACCCGCTCGCCGGCATGATCGGCGCGCTCGTGATCGCAAGTTGGTCCTATCGGCTGATCCGCGACACCGGCGGCATCCTGCTCGATATGAATCCCGACCAGTCGCTGACCGAGCGCCTGCGGAGCACAATCGAGGCCGATGGCGATCGGCTCGTCGATTTGCACCTCTGGCGGCTCGGACCCGGCCACTTGGGCGCTGTCGTGTCGATCGTCACGACGCAAGCCCGGGATTGCGCGTTCTACCAGGCTCGCCTCCAGCAGTTCCGATCGCTCTCGCACGTCACGGTCGAGGTGCGCAATTCGGGGAAAAGCGCATAGATTCTTCGGCGTAGGCCCCACCCGTAACCGCTCGCGTAGAGGATTTACCCGCGTTTTCGACGCGGCTTAGGGCTCCGCTCGACGCGCAAATTGAGAGCGACCCGGCAGATTGCCGCGAAACTTGAGCGCGATTTCGGCGAACTGCGAACGCGATCACAAACGCATCGCGATATGTCGGAAGAATGGTGCCCGAGCCCGCTGCAAACGCGGACCTTCGGTCGACATATTGCGTTTTTTCAATTTTTTAGGAGCTTCCATGCGTAAGATTCTCACAGCGACCTTGGCAGCAGGTCTGATGACCTCCGGCGCTGCTCAGGCCCTGACGGCGACGACGACGTTCGCTGTGACGGCCACCGTCAATGCCACTTGTTCGACGACGGCGACGGCCTTGGCGTTTCCGGCCTACACGCCGGGCGGCGGCGCGATCACCCAGAGCAGCACCGTCAGCGTCAAGTGCACCAAGAACACTCCCTATACCGTGGCGCTCAATGGCGGCACGACCACGGGAGGTACGGTGGCGCAGCGTTTGATGGGTTCCGGCGCCAATACGCTGCAGTACCAGCTCTACACCGTGGCAGCACTCGGCACCGTCTGGGGTGATGGCACGGGCACGAGCGTGACACAGTCGGGCACCGGGGCCGGCATCGCAACTGCAAACTCACTGACTGTTTATGGTCAGGTGCCGGACAACGCGACCAACCAGGCCGCGGTCCCGGCAAGCTACACCGACACCATCACGGTCACGGTCACTTATTAGGCCGGCGGCAAACCGGCGTTCCGCGTACGCATGGAACGGCAAGCCGATTCTTGGGGATCGGCTTAGCGGTGGTCGGCAAAACGACCACCGCTTTACGCGGCGCGCGACGCCGTTGCCGTGCACGGCTGATTGATTGTGGCAGCCGACGATTATGAGAACCTTGATGCAGTTGAAAATTTGGCTGGCCGCGCTCGCCGTGGCGAACTTCGCGCACGCCAGCTCGTTCAATATTTCTCCGATCCGCGCTGAGTTGAGCGGAGCGCACCACACGGACGTGATGACTTTGACGAATGCCGACGACGGTCCGGTGGTCGTCGAGGTGCGTGTAGTCAAGTGGTCGCAGGACAACGGCGCAGATCAACTCGATGACACGCGCGAACTGCTCGTGACTCCGCCGGTATTGCAGATACCGGGGAAGGGCGAACAGATCATTCGTGTGGCGCTGCGCCGCGAGCCGGATCCGACCCGTGAAACGACGTATCGCCTCATCTTTCAAGAGGTACCGCAGGCGGCGACGCCGGATTTCACCGGCCTGCGGGTCGCGCTGCGGCTCAGCGTGCCGATTTTCGTCGCACCGTCGCGCGGCAAAGCCCAGGCCGACGTCGCTTGGGACGCGCATTGGCTGCCGGACGGAACGCTCGAAGTTGCCGCGACCAACAGCGGCAACGGTCATCTACAGGTCATCGATTTTGAATTGCAATTGCCCGGAGGGGCCGTGGTGCGCGGCCTCACGGCCAAGTACTTGCTGGCCGGCAGTCATATGGTGTGGACCGTAGCGCCGCCGGCGGACGCGCAAAAAGATGGCGCGATCACGATCCATGGCCATAGCGACCAAGGCGAATTCTCGGCCGACGTTGCCAACAACGGCTCTTGAAGCCAAGGCCGACGTGGCGTGGACACCAATTCCTCCAGGCCAATCTCGCATGCTCATGGAACATATTCCAGCGTTGCGGCGCGCACTTCGCAAGGCCTGCGCGCGGGTCTACGCTCGCTGGCGCTGCTCTTGCTCTTTGGTGCCTTGATGCAGAGCGCGTTCGCAGCCTCGTCCACCGATTTGCAGGAAGCGGTACTCGAGGTGACGCTGAATGCGGAAGCACAGGGGGAAATGATGGTCGTACTGCGCGGCGACGGCGGCGTGCTGTATTTGCTTGATGAGGATTTCGAGAAACTGCGCTTGCTGTTGCCGCAGACCCAGCCCCATCTATTCGAGGGGCGCCGTTACTATTCGCCGGCCGCGATTCGCGGCAGCACGGTGACGATCGATGAGGCGCGCCAGCGCGCCGTGATCAGCGTGCCGGCTTGGGCGATCGAGACGACGCGTCTGAGCGCTGCGGAACGCCGCAGTCCCGCGATCACGCCGTCGTCTCCGGGCGGATTCCTCAATTACCAACTCTACGCGCAGCAGGTCGAGGGCCAAAATAGCGGCGGCGTATCCGCCGAAGTCGGCATGTTCGCGGGCGTCGGCGTGTTGACCAATACGGTGATCGGCCGTGCCGGGGACGGCCAAGACAGCTTGATCCGGCTCGACACCACCTATACGCGTGACTTTCCCGATCAACTCGAGACCTTGAGCCTCGGGGATGCCATCAGTGACGCCGGCAGTTGGGGCGATTCGGTGCGCTATGCCGGCGTCCGTTGGAGTCGCAACTTCGCGCTGCGACCGGATTTGCTGACGACGCCGATGCTCTCGACGGGCGGCGTAGCGACCGTGCCCTCGACCGTCGACGTTTTCGTCAACAATCAGTTGGTCTCGACCAATCAGACGCCCGCGGGGCCGTTCGTCGTCGATCGCCTGCCTGCGGTCACGGGTACCGGCGATGTGAGCGTCGTGGTGCGCGACGCTTTGGGCCGCGAACAGGTTGTTACGCAGTCGTTTTATTCGAGCACGAGCCTGCTCGCGCCGGGCTTGACCCAATACTCGGTCAATCTCGGCAGTATCCGCGACGACTATGCGATCGCGAGCGATCACTACGGCCAGGTCTTGGGCGAAGCAAGCTATCGGCGCGGCATCACCGATACGTTTACCTTGGAGGGTCATGCCGAGTATTTGAACCATGATGCGCACGCGGCCGGACTCGATGCGGCAATCGGCATCGGCAAGGTCGGCGTGCTGACACTGACGGCGGCGGACGGCGGGGATTCGGGCGGATCCGGCTTGTTGACCGGCGTCGGCATCGAACATCGCGGATCGCGCTGGAGTTTCGTCGCGAGCGATTTCTGGGCCGGCAACAATTTTGCGCAGGTAGGCCAGGCACTCGATCCGGCCCAGCGCGTACGTCAGCGCAGCCTGTTGCAGACCGGCCGCACATTTGGACATTTTGGTTCGATTTCCCTCGCGTATGTTCGGCAGGAGTATCGCGACTCACCGACTCAGCAGACGATCAGCCTAACGCAAAGCGCGAATCTCGGCCGGTCGGGCACGCTCAATTTGACCGTGACTCGCGTGCTCAGCGCCGACGACGGGCCCAACTTGAGTCCGCCGGGCCAGAACTCGACGAGCATTTATTTGATCTATGTGATGCCGCTCGGCGGCCGGCGCGCCGCCACGGCGACGGCGGTGGGTGGCACCGGCAGCGGCGCGCCCGCGAATGCCATCGGGGCATCGGTTGCCGAGAGCCCGCCGATCGGCCCGGGTGTTGGCTATCGTTTGAGCGCCACGAGTGCCGGCGATTATGACGCCGATTGGAGGCAACAATTTGCGGGCGCCGACGTCGAGTTCGAAGCCGCCCGCAACCAAGGCATCGAGGGACGCAACGCCTACTTGACCGGTGCGATGACCTTGCTCGACGGACAGGTCAACGAAACGCGCCAGGTCAACGGCAGCTTCGCGATGGTCGACGTCGCGGGGCTCGCGAACGTGCCGGTGTATGTCGAAAATCAGCTGACGGCCTATACGGATTCCACGGGCAGGGCATTGCTGTATAACCTTAGGCCATATGAGGCCAATCACATCAGCATCTCGCCGACCGAGTTGCCGCTCGACACCGAGATCGCCGCGAGCAGCGAAATCGTCGCGCCGCCGTATCGAAGCGGCGTGGTTGCGCGATTTCCGGTCGAACGGATCCGCGGCGGCACGTTCCGACTCGTGACCGACGACGGCAAGCCGGTGCCGGTGGGGGCTCAGGTCAAATTGAAGGGCAAGCTGTTCCCCGTGGTTCTCGACGGCATGGTCTACGTCACGGGCTACGATCACGGCATGGCGGCTGAAGCGATTTGGAGCGGCGGACGTTGTACGTTCCGTCTCGAGCCGCCGCCGAACGACGATCCCTTGCCCGATATGGGCACGGTCCGATGCCACCTTGCGCCGCCGCCGCTCGGTGCGGCCGTGAGGTCGCGATGAAACTCCCGCCTGCGGCGATGTTTCTTGCGGCGCGAATTGCGATCGGCGCCGGGATCGCGCTCGGGCTACTCGTAGCGCCCGTCGCGCGGGCGGCCGTCACCGTCAATTGCACGGTCAGCGCTGGCGGTATCGCATTCGGCGTCTACAATCCCTTGAGCACGATCGGCGACGCCTCGACCGGAACCTTGCTGGTCACCTGTACCGGCAGCGGAACCGGCTCCACGTCGATCACGGTCGATGTGAGTCTCAGTACCGGCATCAGCGGCAATTACACGACCCGCACGATGGTCTCGGGCGCGAACGTGCTCAACTACAATATTTATTGGAGCGCGGCTGACCAGCAGATCATGGGCAACGGCACCGGCGGCTCGTACGGCGGGCAGGCCGGCCCGCTCACGATTACCGCGGGCGGCAGCGTGCAGGCAAACGGCACGATGTATGGGTATGCGCCGCCGCTGCAAGACGTCGCGCCGGGTGGCTACACCGACGTCATCACGGTCACCGTGACGTATTAGATCGATTCGAGCGGACGAACCGCGATGCGCATCGGCCACGGGTAGCGGCCGGCAGTCAGACCCGGCGCCAATTTCAAGCGAAAGTGCAGCGACAGGCTCACCGGATGCGGTTGCTGCCAGCGCTGGATGATCATTCCACCGTCTTGCCCGAGTCGCAGATCCGAATCGAAGCCGCGAATCACCATCGCGACGACGATCGGCGCGACCGTCGTTACCTCGAGCGCATAGCCGCTCGCGCTGTTGCTGCGGATCACGAGCGCGGTCGGTTGAGGCACGTCGACATAGCCGCGCGCCAGGTCGTCCGTCGAGAGCTGCAGATCGGCCGGCGCCGACACGTGTTCGATTTCAGCGATCGCATTGACCGTGATGCCGACCGAAAAACTCGTGCGTGCGTCTTTGGCGGTTGCCGCGGCAAAACCGGCGATCAGGAATCCGAATGCAAATCGCGCAGCGAGTCGCGGCTTGGACCGCGTCACGGATCTACGGGTCGGGTTGGGGCGCGCTTGCATGGATGCTCTACATAGCGGCACCCGCGCGAGGGACTTTAGTGATTGACTCGACTGCGGACACCTGACATAACGTGGTGTACGCATGCGCACTCCGAAAATTTCTCCATATGCGCAAAAGATGTCCGTGCTTGTCGCGTGCGGATTCGCAAGCCTGGCGGCAGCCGTCGATTCCGCACCAACCGGAACTCCCGACGCGGCACTGTCGCCGGTGGTCGTGACGGCAACGCGGCTCGCACAGTCGAGTTTCGATCTGCCCGTGGCCATCGATCGCGTCGAGCGCATCGCGATCCGGCAGGGACAGTGGCAAGTCAACCTGTCGGAGTCACTCGATGCGGTGCCGGGCGCATCGGTCGAAAGCCGCCAGAACTATGCGCAGGACCTGCAGATCTCGATTCGCGGTTTCGGCGCGCGCTCGAGTTTCGGCGTGCGCGGCGTGCGCCTCTATTCCGACGGCATCCCCGGAACGATGCCGGATGGCCAGGGCCAGTTTTCGCAGTTCGATTTGGGTTCGGCCGATCACATCGAAGTGATGCGCGGACCTTTCTCGGCGCTCTACGGCAATTCCTCGGGCGGTGTGATCGCGCTGTTTACCGAGGATGGCGCGCCGGGTAACCGCATCGACGGCACCGTCGAGTTCGGCAGCCTTGCGAGCCGCCGCTACGCGTTGAAAGATGCGGGCGACAACGGCGCGCTCAACTACGTGGTCGACGCCTCGCATTTTCAAACCGACGGTTACCGGGATCACAGCGCCGCCGAGCGCAACAATTTCAACTCGAAATTGCGCTTCGACCTCGGCGATGCCGGCAAGTTGACGATCATCGGCAACGCGATCGAGACGCCGTTCGTCCAAGATCCGCTGGGTCTCACGCGTGCGCAGCTCAACGTAGATCCCGCGCAGGCCGGGATCGGAGCGATCGCCTACGATACGCGCAAGTCGCTGGACCAGGAGCAGGTCGGCGCTTTGTATGAGCGCAACTTGAGCGACAGCGACGCCTTGTCGACGATGCTGTATACGGGGCATCGCGCGACCACGCAGTTCCAGGCGATACCATTCACGACCGAAGGGTCGCCGACCAATCCCGGCGGCGTCATCGATCTGTCGCGCATTTTTTGGGGCGCCGATGCGCACATCGCCGACCATCGGGACCTGCTCGGCGGACCACTGCAGATCACCGCAGGCTTGAGCTACGATGATCTTCAGGAAGCGCGCAAGGACTACCTGAATTTCATCGGCGATGAGCTCGGCGTCGAAGGAGCGCTGCGCATCGACGAGGCGAATCACGTATACGATCTGGACGAGTACCTGCAGCTGCAGTGGGACCCGGGCGCCCGCTGGCGCATGCTAGCGGGTTTGCGCAACAGCCTCATCGACGTGAGCTCGCACGACAACTTGCCGCTGCCGGACGGCGATCAGGACAGCGGCGTGCGCTATGCAGCGCTCGACCCGGTTGCGGGCCTGACCTATCGAATCGCGCCGACGCTCAACGGCTACGCATCATTTGGCAAGGGATTCGAGACGCCGACGCTCAACGACCTCGCTTATCGTTCGACGAACGGCAGCCTGCCGGGGCTCAATTTTGGGCTCGTGCCGGCGCGCAGCGACAATTTCGAGCTTGGCCTCAAGGCCGAGCGGGGATGGCTGCGCACCGATCTGGATGCCTTTTACGTCAAGACCGCGCACGAACTCGCGGTGCTCTCCGATGCGAACGGCAAATCGGTCTACCAAAATATCGGCGAAACGGAGCGCCGGGGCGTCGAGCTTGCGTCGGACGCGACGCTTGGGGGCGGTTTCAGCGCGCGGCTCGCCTATACGTATCTGCATGCGGTAGTCGTGCAAGCCTATACGACCTGCGTCGGAGTGCCTTGTTCGGGCGCACCCTGCACGGTCGGCAGTGGTTGCAAGACCGCCGTCGTCGGCGTAGGCAGCGCGATTCCTGCAGTGCCAAAAAATGCGCTATACGCGGCGTTGGCTTGGCGGTACGCGCCGCGTGGGCTGTCAGTCGCGCTCGAAGCCCAAGGGCGCGCGCAAATCTATGCCGATGACCGCAATACCGAGGCGGCCGCCGGTTATTGGGTCGAAAATCTGCGGCTCGGCTGGGAGCAGCAATGCAAACGCTGGCGCTTTACCGAGTTTGCGCGCATCGATAACCTCGCGAACCGCGCCTACGTCGGAAGCGTGATCGTCAACGAGAGCAATTCGAGATTTTTTGAGCCGGCGCCGGGTCGAACGGAGGGCATTATGTTCACTGCAGCATGGCACAGCGACTGAAACCACTGCCCGGAAGAACGACGGCCAATGCGAAATAACTTATTTCGGGGTGTGCACCGATTCGCACGAACCGCGTTGTGTAGTTAGTGTCTATCTAAGTACAGGTCCATAATCGAGCCCTTGAGGCTCGGTCGATTACGGAGAATTGCAATCATGGGTACCAAGATCGGTCGCTTTGTTCTCGCGCTAGGTGCGCTGGGGTCGATCCTCGCGGTTGCAGCGCCTGCATTCGCGCAGGGACACGGAGGCGGCGGTGGTGGGCATGCAGGCGGTGGTGGACATGCGGGTGCTGCGCACGCCGCAGGCGGGCATGCCGCAGTTGGCCACGGGTATGCGGGCGGCGCCGGTCATGCCGGCTACGGCTATGGCGGCCGCGTGGGCGGTGCCGGCTATGCAGGCCATGCGGGCGGTTATGCAGGTCATGTGGGCGGTTATGCGGGCCATGTGGGCGGTTACGGCCGCGGCTACTACCATGGCTATACGACGGGTGCCTATTGGGGTGGCGGCTATTGGCATGGCGGCTATTGGCCGCGCGCCTATTACGGACTTGGCTTCGCCTGGTTCCTGCCGATTCTGCCTTTGGCCTATGCCACCTATTGGTATGACAGCATTCCCTACTATTACGCGAACGACGTTTATTACACCTGGAATCCGACGTATGACGGCTATACGGCGACCGATCCGCCGCCGGCGATGGATTCTGGCTCGGCGCCGGGCTCCGCGCCGCCCGACAACCAGGGTTCGGGCCAAGGGCCGGGCCCCGGTCCGGGGTCCTATCAAGGCCAGCCGCCGATGCAATCCGGTGGGCAGGTCTTCATGTACCCGAAGAACGGTCAGAGCGCCGATCAGCAGTCGACCGATAAGCGCGAGTGCCAGCAGTGGGCGAGCAGCCAGACGGATCCATCGCAGTCGGATGATTATCGGCGCGCGATGATGGCCTGTATCGAAGGACGCGGGTACAGCGCGCAATAATCGGCTCGCGCGCGAAGCAGGGCGCGCGACGCCACGGTAGAGCAGCGTCCGGGCTGTTCTCTATTGCCAGCAAGTTGCGGTGTTGTCGGCTCCGCCCAGCATCGTAGCGGTACGCGCGCCTTGCGAGGTGACTGTGAACGACGCGCATGCCGTGTCATTGACTTGAACGCTGCCCGGCACCGGAATCAACGTGATCGCGAAGCTTGCAGGCGTCGAGGGCACTCCGGCGACCAGCGATAAGACCGGTGCGGTCACGGCGACACCCTGAACCTCATAGTAGCCGCTGCCGATCAAAACCCCCGGCCAATTCGCAGCCGTGTAGCCGAGGTCGCTCGGCGTCTGGCTGTAGGAATTATTCGTGCTCAGGTAGCGCTCCTCGAGACCCGCCAGGTCGAGCAGCGCGCTCTTCGCTTCCGCCCGATGCGCCTTGAGCGTGAATGCGGAATAGCTCGCCGTCGCGATCGTCACGAGGATCGCGGAAATCGCCACAGCGACCATCAGTTCGATCAAGGTAAAGCCCGCAGTGCTCGGGAATTGCTTGCTCATGCGCGAGTCATCTCTGGTCAGAGGCCGTGGTTGAATCTTCATCGCCGTTGGATCCACTGCAGGCGCTGAGCCGTGATGTTCTTGTAATGAACGCCGACCGGGCAATTCGTATACGGCGGCAGGCAGACGCTGTTGGTGCCGTTGCTCGGCGCTCCCGCGTTTCCGCCACCGCCCAAGCCGCCCGAGGTGACCGGCGAACTCACGAGGTAGGTCGTGTTGTTGAACACCACCGTGGTCGGCGTGCCGGTACCGAGATCAGCCACGCCGCTAATTCCCGTTTGAACGCCGTTAGGCGATGTCACATTGATGAATTTGCCGGTGTAGTACTCGAAGAACGCGCTGGTCAGCGCACCGCCGCTCACGGGATCCAAGGCCATGGTCCAGGCTGCAGCTGAGGTCGAGGCACAGGTCGTCGGCATCGTTGTCGGGGGCACCGTCGTATTGACGACGAACACACCGGAAATCAGCGCGGGCGCAAACAACACTTGCTCGGCAACCGTCGGCGAACTCGGATTGGTCGGGTCCGCAGGTCCGATCGGCAGGTTCAAATACCAACCGAAGTATTGGCAGCCGACCGTATCCGCATAACAAACCGGGTTGCTGCTCACGGTGCGATAAGCGCTGCCCGTCGTGCTCAAGGTGGCGTCGTAGCTTGCGGTAATCGTCTGCTGCACGAGGTTGCTGGTCGTGGTCGGACTGCCGATGCTCGCAAGGCTTGCAAATGTGGAGGGCGACTTGGAATTCCAGGACGACAGGTTCCAATCCCAGATTCCATAGAGCGCCTGTTGCGTGGTGCTGTAGCTCGCCGGAGCGGTATTGGTCATCGGGATTTGTCGGCCGGTCCCGAACTCGACGAGCACGCGCGGCAGTGGCCCGCTGTTGTTGATCGCGATGATCGGTTTGGTCGTGATCGGCTGGCCCGCAGGTGTCGTGAACAAGGGATTGGGTGTCACCGCCCAGTTATGCGGATTGGCATCGGTGAGGTCGAAGCGCCAAAGGTTACCCAGCAAGTCCCCTGCATAGACATAGTCGACGATGTGATCACCGTCGAAGTCGGCGGCATCCGTAAACGCGATTCCGTCTCCTGCACCCGGCGGCTGGCCGGTGCTGAGGTAATACCAAGTCAAGGCACCGCTGGTGCTGTCGACGGTCACGACGTAGATCCCGGCGTCTCCGGTTGCGCTGCTGAACCCGTTGCCGATGATGAATCCCCAATCGCCGTTGTGGAATCGCCGGATCAGCGGCGTGCCGTAGGTCTTGCCGAG
>Ga0181531_10002907_pt1 | contig 10569 bp, 11 predicted proteins | sample PEATcosm2014_Bin_38_FD_119743 | JGI IMG/M metagenome (GOLD analysis project Ga0181531, IMG submission 119743) | Peatland microbial communities from MTU Mesocosm Facility, Houghton, MI, USA - PEATcosm2014_Bin11_10_metaG | ecosystem: Environmental > Terrestrial > Soil > Wetlands > Peat | place... | reverse complement strand
CGGCGCGGGGTGAGCGGCTGGATGATTTGGTGAGGCAGCTGCTGAATCTGAGCGAGCAGGTGAGTGCACGGATGGAGCGTATGCCGAATGGCGGCAAGACTCTGAAGGGATTGCTGCGTATGAGCTGGCGGTCGCTGATCCTGATGGCGGTGGCGGAATCGCATGCGTTTTTCTCGGCGGAGTTTTTGGCTGAGGCGGAGGGATGGTCGCCGTTTCGGTTTGGATTTTTGAGGGAGCGGCGGGATCGGTTGGCGGGGCGGCAGGGATTGTTTGCGATGCTGTTCGATATTTTTCTGGAGGCTGGCCGTCCGGGCGGACCCGTCGCACGGCAAAGCCTTCATGACTATTCGGCCGCGCCCAACTACGGGGCAGCGGATTAGCGGGCGCTCCGCGCACGAATGAGTGGGTGGTCAACGACGTTTTCCGGACTGCGGGGCAGAAATAGGGCACGCAAGCCCAGGGACGAATAGCTCAGGCAAACGTTACAATCACCGCCATGAACGGCCGCCCGCAGCCCAACGAAGCCACTTCGTACTATTTCACCTACATCGACCAGGTCGTCGGCGACAATCCGCTCCACATTATCGAGAATCAGCTGGATGAATTCCTGCCCGCACTCTCGGCGGTATCGGAAGAAGAATCTCTCGAACGATACGCACCGGGAAAATGGAGCATCCGCCAACTCCTGAATCACGTTACCGACACCGAACGCGCTTTTTGCTTCCGAGCTCTCTGGTTTGCCCGAAGCTTCAACGCTCCTCTACCCAGTTACGATCCTGATATCGCAGCCGCCGGCGCGCAGGCTGACGCGATCCCCTGGGCAGCGCACGTCGAAGAATTCAGACGCGTCCGTCTTGCGACCCTCTCGTTTTTTCAAAATCTCCCGGATGAGGGCTGGATGCGCGCGGGGATAGCCAGCGGCAATCCTTTCACCGTTCGCGCGCTGGCGTTCATTATCCCCGGCCATGTGGCGCATCATGTCAGGATCTTGCGGGAGAGATACTTCAAGGGGCGGTCCGGATAGCCGGCTGTCGCCTGATGCACTCCGATCAGCGCGACAATAATTTTCTGGAAGCTGGTAAGGCGAAGATGCGGGGCTGCCGGTGTTAGCTGTTAGCTGCTAGCTGCTCACGGAGGCGGCGGTTTTCCTGTTCGAGGGCGTCAAGGCGTTGGCGCATGGGCTCGAGCATCCTGGTTATTTCTTCCTGAGTGTAGCGGGGCGTGATGTGCTGTGGGCAATTCCAGTCAAACGCCTCGATATGGATGAGGACTGCACGTTCGGCAGGGGATTTCTCGCCGGGAACGCGGAGGCGATCGAGCCAATCCTCGGCTTGTGGGGTGTCTTCGAGGATTTCCGCGTGGCCGAGAATCTTGAGGCGGGTTTGGGCCGGGTAATCCATGAGAAAGAGGGCCACGCGATCGTTGCGAAGCAGGTTGCCGGTGCTGATGTACTGCATGTTGCCGCGCAGGTCGGCGAAGGCGATGGTGCGGTCGTCGATTACGTGGAGGAAGCCCTTTGGGCCGCCGCGAAATTGAACGTAGGGCCAGCCGGATTCGCTGACGGAGGCCATGTAGAAGCCATCTCGTTGAAGGATGAAGGATTGCTCGTGGGGACCGAGGGCGGCGCCGGGATTGCCGGAGGTCTCGACGCGGTGGTACTGGGAACGGCTGCCATGGCGGGTCTGCTGGTCTTTCACGGTGGGGGTGAAGGCGAGTTCGGCGAAGCGGCGGCCCATGGTCGATCCTCGATGGATGGATTCGGGACGGTGTAGCGGGGATTCAGGCGGGGGTTGGTTTTCTGACTGGCAGGGAGTGGGGCGGATGGTTCGGTGTCGCAACCTGCTTGCGTCAAAAACGGGCGCAACCAAGTTGGGTCGCGCAGGATCGGTCAATCTCGCAGAGAGGCCTGGAGGTGGGCTTCGAGGCGGTCGAGAAAGGCTTCCTGGCCGCGGAAGATTTTTTCGCGGGCGGTGGGGAGGTCGAACCATTCGCCGCGGTCGGCTTCGGGAATTTCGATTTGGCGGCCGGAGCGTGGGGGCCATTCTACGAGGCAGGTGTTGGAGACGAGGGTAGCGGGATCGAAGTCGCCTTCGACGGCCCATGCGGTGACTTCTTTGCCGGCGGGTTGTGTGATGACGCCGAGGGGGAGAAAGTCGGCGTCAGGACGGTCGATGGCGAGGGGCGAGCCGGTTTCTTCCTGAAACTCGCGGCGGGCGGCTTCGAGGGGCGGTTCGGAGGAGAGATATTCGCCTTTAGGGACGGACCAGGCGTCTTTTCTGGACCAGAAGGGGCCGCCGGGGTGGATGAGGAAGACTTCAGGGCCCGTGGGAGAGCGGCGGTAGAGGAGGAGGCCGGCGGAGGTTTTGGTCATGGGGGCGCCAGGATCATTATCGGTTATTCGGCGTCGGATAATGTTTGGCGGCGGGCGCGTTGAGCAACGGTGTCGGCTCTTGAGGCGCTGAGACCTGGCGCTCGATCGGCAAATCTTCCTTCCCAGGAACAGCTGAATATTCGACGGGTTTCCCAAGGTGGTCCTGGGGCATTACCCGTGAGCGGCAAACGAACGAACGGAATCTTCACTCCTGCGGATAGGTGATTTATGGTCGTAGCAATTTCGCCGGAATGGGTTCTGTTTGGCGTACAGCCGCACCATCGTTTGCCTCGCGAATTCGCGGAAATACCAGGGACGCTGCATCGCCGGACTCGAATGCAACGGAGGAGAATTTGGAGGATGGGTTCGTCCGATTGGGATTGCGGGAAAGGGTGAGCTTTACGGGGAGAGACTGTATTGCGATGGGAAAGACCCGCAGCTTCTCGAAACGATCGAAATCGGGTTTCTGCAACCAGCGCCAAGGGGATGTCACCGGGAAGACCATCGCGTGAACGCCAGGCAGCGATGGGTTCGGAGGGGCCTGGTGAATCGGTGGAGTTTATATTCCGCCCTTGAGGAGGTGAAGGGCTGCTTGTGGTTCGATGGAGGTTCTTCCAGCAATGGAAAGAACGACAAGATCCCGGCGAGGGAGATTGGCGGACTGACAACATCGCTCAAGCTGATTCAGCCGAACAGGTTATTCCTGAAAGTGCAGATGGAGGGCACGGGCCGGGTAAAGCCGAGGAGGGCGATACGAGGGTCGTTTACGATTGCGGGGTTTGACTACACACTTTCTGTGACGGATTCATTCGTGGAAGACGAACTGCGCGGGGCTGCCGAGGGGACGACTTTAATGGTAACTCGTCCGATGCTGTGTATAAGCGTGGGTGAGGTTTATGAGAAGACGAATTTCTGCTACAAGCTGATCGCGGGGGTGGTGAAGTAAAAAGTATGGAGCAGGGAGCAGCGGTCTATAGTGTCGGCTATTCGAACCGCGGGATGGAGGAGTTTCTCGCGCTGCTGCGGGAGAGTTCGGTGACTGCGATCGCCGATGTGCGATCCCAGTCTCACAGCAAATCCAGACCGGAGTATGGGCAGGACCTGTTGAGGAGCACGCTTCGTTCGGCCGGAATCGGCTATGTTTTTCTGGGCCGGGAACTCGGTGCGCGGACGCTCGACGAGGCCTGCTATGTGGGAGGGAAGGTACAGTACGATTTGTTGGCGGCAACGCGCGGGTTTCAGGAGGGTCTGGATCGGGTAGAGAAGGGACGCAACGACCATCGGATAGCGCTGATGTGCGCGGAAGGCGATCCGCTGACCTGTCATCGCTGCATATTGGTAGGCAGGCATCTGAGGGCGAGAGGGGTTCCGGTGCGGCATATCCTGGAAAATGGTTTGGTGGAGGATCAAGATGCGACGGTGCAGCGGCTGGTTCAGGCTCTGCGCATTCGCGACGTTTGCACGTCGAGCAGGGATGAGGATTTACTCGCGATGGCCTACAAGATTCAGGGGGAACGGATCGCGTTTCGCAAGGATGCCGATGAGGGCGAGCAGTATGAATTGTGGGGACGGGAAGCGTCCTGAATGAGGATGTTCACGATCGGGTTCACGAAGAAGAGCGCGGAGGAGTTTTTCACGCGGCTTTATTCGGCGGGAGTGAAGCGGCTGGTCGACGTTCGGTTGAATAACGTTTCCCAGCTTGCAGGGTTCTCGAAGCGCGACGATTTGCGCTATTTTCTGAAAGCGATCTGCGCCATCGATTACGTGCACGTGCCTGAGCTTGCGCCGACCCAGGCGATGCTCGACGAGTACAGGAAGGCGAAGCAGGGCTGGGATGAGTATGCCGCTGCGTATCACGCCTTGATCGCGGAGAGGCGCGTTGAGTCGACGCTGGACCGCGAGACTTTCGGTGATTCGTGTTTATTGTGCAGCGAGGCGGAGCCGGATCACTGTCACAGGAGGCTTGCCGCCGAATACCTGCGGGGGCGATGGGGTGACGTGGAGATAGTGCATCTATAGGGTGTGCAGCTGTCATTTGACAGAGGCGGCGGAAATTGTTGGTACACTCTGGAGCTTGAGAGGTCGATATGAGGGGACTGAGTTTTCTGAGCGCAGCGGCTGGGGTGGTTTTGATCGGGGTTGTTCTGGGGCCGGCGGGATTGGCGAAGGACAAGACGGCGAATCAGGAACCGGTGGCGTGGGGGATGCAGTCGGGGAATGAGGGGTGCGTGATTTTTGGCGAGACGGTGACGGTGTCGACAGAGAACAACGGCACCGACGGATTCACGACGCACACGCTGCGGGAGATGGAGGTCCTCGAAACGCAGCATGCGACGCTGCCGAAGAAGAAGTACGGCGAGACGAAGGAGGATCTGGACGCGCTGCAGGCTTTGTCGATGCAGGATCATCTGAAGTTTGTGCGGATTCCCAAGAAGTACACGCCGGAGCAGATGGAGAAAGCGCGGGGGATGTGCGGGGGGCAGCCGTAATCTTCGGGGATGGGTTCCTTATCGCCCACCCTTTGTGCGAACTGCTGCGCAATGGATGGGGCACCCGACTATCCCTTTCCGCGCGGAGACGTCTGGCTAGTTTTCTGTCTCTGAACAATTCGACTAATCGGGGCTCGAAAAACATTGCTCAGGGGCTGAAGCCCATTTGGTTTTGCGCCATGTGCGGCACCACTGAAGTCGTGCCCTGACACAAAAGCCGAAGAACTATCGCTGAGCGAACTTTGGAGACCCGTTTCTTAGTTGACGGGGCGGCCGAAGCAGAGGACGTATCCGCTGTTGTCGGCGATCTCGAAGGCTCTTAGTCCGTCGCTGTTGTTGGCCAGTTCCCGACGGATGGGGACCTTGGCGGCTTGAAATTCTGTGTAGAGAGAGTCGGGATCGCTGGCGTTGATGTAGGCATCCCACGCAGCCCATTCGTGGCGGGAATGGTTCGGCAGGGGATGGACCTCGGGGGTGATGGCCTTGAACATGAGCATCACCTGATCGCGTCCGACGATGGCCCAATAATCTTCGCTGGGTTGGTCGCCACCGCCCTTGTGCAGGAGGGCGAAGCCGAGTCTGGACTGGTAGAAGTCCAGGGTGGCGCCGAGATCGTCGACGATGAAGAAAGGCATGACGGTGTTGAGCATCACGGGAGTCTCCGGGAGTCGAGTATAAGCGTTTGTTATTCCGCGTTCCAAATTCATGGGCCCGTCGACGCGCACTCGCTTCGCTCAGAGCTTGCTCAGGGCGGGGCTATGGGGCGGCAGCACCCGAACCGAGCACGGTTGGATATGCCCCACAATGGTTACGTTGGAGTGGCACAGAAGGGTTGCCGGTTAGTGGTTTGGGGGCCTATACTCGGACCGTTTGGCCCTGGAACGGGTTTCTGGTTCAGCGAACCGTTTTTATGCCGGGGTCATCAAGAAGAAGCAGGATAAGGTAGCGGAGATTGTCCCGATGGCAACGATAACACTTGAGCAGGAAATTAACCCCTGGGAAGCCCAGGCGGCACGATTCGATTATGCGGCGCGCAAACTGAACCTGGACGATGGATTGTGGCGGGTGCTGCGCTATCCCTCCCGGGAAATCATCGTGCACTTTCCGGTCTCGATGGATGACGGCCGGATTGAGGTTTTCACCGGATACCGGGTGCAGCACTCGCAGGCGCGGGGTCCGGGCAAGGGCGGGATTCGCTACTCGCCGGATGTGACGCTGGATGAGGTGCGGGCGCTGGCGAGCTGGATGACGTGGAAGTGCGCGGTGGTGAATATTCCGTTTGGCGGCGCGAAGGGTGGAGTGATCTGCGACCCGAAGAACATGTCACAGGGCGAGCTGGAGCGGATGACGCGGCGGTACACGGCGGAGATTATCGAATTTCTGGGGCCGGAGAAGGATGTTCCGGCGCCGGATGTGAACACAAACGAGCAGACCATGGCCTGGATCATGGACACCTACTCGATGCACATGCGGCAGACGGTGACGGCGGTGGTAACAGGCAAGCCGCTGACAATCGGCGGATCGCGCGGGCGCAAAGAGGCGACAGGGCGCGGCATCATGGTGGTGTGCGAAGAGGCGCTGAAGTATCTCAACATTCCGCGCGATGGGTGCAGGGTCATCATTCAGGGGTTCGGGAATGTGGGTTCGAACGCGGCGCGGCTGATGCAGCAACGCGGGTACAAGATCATCGGGATCGGCGAGTACGATGGCGGGCTGTTCAATCCTAACGGCATCGATGTCGAGGGGCTTGTGCAGCATCAGCTGCGGAATGGGACGGTGCTGGGCTTTCGTGGTGCGGAAGGGATTCCGACGGCAGACCTGCTGACAACGGATTGCGAGATTCTGATTCCGGCAGCGACGGAAAATGTGATCACGAGCCGAAATGCGGAACGGATCAAGGCGCGGATTGTGTGCGAGGGCGCGAACGGGCCGACGACCGCGGTGGCCGATGAGATTCTGGCGGACAAGAAGGTGTTCATCATCCCGGACATTCTGGCGAATGCGGGCGGCGTGACGGCGTCGTATTTCGAATGGGTGCAGGATCGGTCGGGCTACTTCTGGAAAGAGGCGGAAGTGAACGAGCGGCTGGGGACGATTCTGGCGGAGAGCTTCGACGACGTGACGCGTTATGCGGAAGCGCACGATGTGAACAACCGGATTGCGGCGTACATGCTGGCGATTGATCGCGTGGCATTCACGATTAAGCAGCGGGGGATATATGCGTAGAGGCAGAGTTTAGGGGTTAGAGTTTAGGGATTAGAGTTTAGGGATTAGAATCAGGGAACAAAACTCCGACGTGCGCTTGTTACCAAAGGCAGGCTGCTTTTCCCCCGTTGCGATTGTAGAAAGACGGAATGGGGCAACGCACGGCCGGGTTTCGCTGCAAGCTGATAGTTTGGGAAAAGGCAGTGCAGTTGTGCACCGCTATTTATGACTTAACGCAAAAATTTCCACGGGAAGAACGCTACGGACTGACGAACCAACTCCGTCGCGCGAGCGTGTCGATTCCAGGCAACATCGCCGAGGGTTATGGACGCGGAACAAGAGACCAATACAAGCAGTTTCTGTCCATTGCGCTGGGCTCTTGCATGGAGCTCCAGACACAGCTGACGATTGCGGTGAGGCTGGGCTTCCTGGAACCATCTGATTACGAGAAAGTGGAAATGCTCGCCTCTGAGGTCGGCAAGATGCTCTCGGCGATTCTGAACAAGCTTCGTTGGCCTTCTAGCCCTTAATCCCTAAACTCTAATTCCTAACCCCTGGTCGGGGATCCGCTGGCGACAGCTTTGCCCATCAGGGTGGCAACTACGCCGGCGAGGACTAATGCGGCTCCTGCGTATTGCAGAGGGGCGAGGCGTTCGCCTGCGAGGGCTGCTCCGAGGATCAAGGCAAAAACAGGGTTGACATAGGCGTAGCTGGAGACGCGCGTGGGGGAGTCGTGCGTGATGATCCAGACGTACGCCGTGTAGGCGACGATGGAGGCCGCGACGACGAGGTAGGTCATGCTGACGAGGACACGTGTGCCGAGGAGGATGGGCACGGGCGGGATGCGGCGGAATTCACCGGCGGCGGCGGAGAGGATGAGGAGCAGGAAACCGCCGGAGAACATCTGCCATCCGGCATTGGCTTTTTGCGGGCGCGGGAGGGTGAGGCGGCGGGAGAGGAGGGTTCCGCCGGACCAGCAGATTGTGCCTGCTACTGTTACTAATACCGCGAGCGCGGAGGTGTGGACTGGGGCGGCTGTGTGCGTCGCGGCGCCTGGGGAGTTCAGGGCGAGGAGGGCGACTCCTGCAAAGCCGAGGATGATGCCGCCGAGGGAGAGAGCTGTGGCGCGCTGGGTACGGAGGAGGAAGACTTCTCCGGCGAAGATCCAGACGGGGATCATGGCGGAGACGACGGCGGCGATGCCGGAGGCGATGCGGATTTCGGCCCAGAAGAGCCCTGCGTAAAGGCAGGTGAACATGATGAGGCCGAGGGTGGAGGCGTCGAGGATTTGACGGGGGCTGAGCTGGATGGGGCCGGTGAGGCGGCTCCAGAGAAGAAGCACGAGGCCGGCGACGGTGAAGCGGAAGCCTGCGGCCAAGAATGGGGGGACGACGGCGACAATTTCGCGGATGGCGAGGAAGGATCCGCCCCACAATATATAGATGGCGGCGTAGGCGAGGAGTTTGCGGACCCGCATAAGACAGGGTACAGGGTACAGGTCACAGGTAAATCATCGGGCCGACGAATGAGACCGCGGATGCGATGACGATCGATGCACGCGCGATGGCTTTCGTTCGGGCTAGCTTCACAGGTTCATGTTCCCGCACATCTCTTCAGGACTCAACCGCAAAAGTTGAGCCGGTATCTTTCGATTTGCTTTGGTACACTCAGGCTTCCCCGAATCTCGTCGGAGGGAACTCCTTTGGCAACGACGCATAGTCCACAGAGTTTTCAGCCGTTTGTTCCTGCCAGTGAGACGCGGCCGGAGCTGACGTTTCGCGCCATTGTGCTGGGGTGCATTTTCGGCCTGCTGTTTGGCGCGGTGACGGTGTATGTGGGGCTGGAGGCGGGGTTGACGGTGGCGGCGTCGATTCCGATTGCGGTGCTGTCGATCAGCATTTTGCGCGTGCTGGGGCGGGCGTCGATTCTCGAGAACAATATTGTTCAGACGACGGGGAACGCGGGGCAGTCGATTGCGGCGGGTGTGATCTTCACGCTGCCTGCGCTGATCTTTCTGGGATTCGATCTCGAATACTTCCGCATTTTTGTGCTGGCCATGCTGGGCGGTTGGATCGGCGTGCTGTTCATGATCCCGCTGCGGCGGCAGTTGATTGTGCAGGAGCATGGGAACCTCGCGTATCCGGAAGGCACGGCGTGCGCGGATGTTTTGCTGGCGGGGGAGCGGGGCGGATCGTTTGCGAGCCGGGTGTTTCTGGGGCTGGGGCTGGGCGGGCTGTACACGCTGTTCCAGAACAGCAACATTTTTGGGTTGTGGCCGGACACGCCGGATTATCAGCCGGACCTGGGGCGGCAGCACATTATGAAGGGCGCGGCACTGCGCGTGGATGCGGTGCCGGAGTATCTGGGCGTCGGGTACATCATTGGGGCGCGCGTGGCGGGGACGATGTTTGCCGGCGGCGTGTTCTCGTGGCTGGTGCTGATGCCGGCGATTTACTTTTTCGGGTCGCATCTGCCGGGGGCGCTGTATCCGGCGACAAAGCCGGTGGCTCAGATGTCGCCCGGGGAACTGTGGTCGTCGTATGTGCGGCCGATGGGGGCTGGTGCGGTGGCGGCGTCGGGCCTGATCACGCTGTGCCGGACGATCCCCACTATCGTGGGAGCGTTGAAGGCGGGGCTGGGGAGTCTGCAGAAGAGCAAGGCGACGCTGGCCAGCGAGGAAAGGACGGATCGAGACCTGCCCATGTCGGTAGTGGTGGGCGGCAGCGTGGCGCTGGTGGCGCTGATGTGGATTTTTCTGACGTTTCATCCGGTGCCGGGCGCGCAGACGGGGATGCTGGCGAACCTGGCGGCTTCCCTGCTGATTGTGATTTTTGGATTTCTATTTGTAACAGTGTCGTCGCGGATTGTGGGATTGATCGGAAGCTCGGCGAATCCAATCAGCGGAATGACGATCGCGACGCTCATGGCGACGGCGGCGGTTTTTCTGGTGAAGGGATGGACGGCGCCGGCGTATGGGGCTCTGGCGATCACGGTGGGCGGGGTGGTTTGCATTGCATCGGCGAATGCGGGGGATACTTCGCAGGATTTGAAGACGGGATTTCTGGTGGGGGGCACGCCGTGGAAGCAGCAGGTGGCGCTGATGATTGGCGTGTGCGTGTCGACGTTTGCCGTTGGCGTGACGCTGAACATGATGAACCGCGGGTTCGAGGAATTTCACTCGATGTCGCGCGCGTGGGATATCGGCGCGGCGCATGACGGGGTGCAGAACCAGGGGACGTTTACGCGGAAAGAGATTCACATTGCAAGTGGGAGCGGGGCGGCGGAGACGCTGCCGGGGAGTCAATATATTTTGCTGAATGCGCTGGGATCGCATGATCTGGCGGATGGGAAGTATCTCTACAATTCGCAGACGAAAACGATCGAGGTGCAGTGGGTGCAGGGGATCGGGAGCGAGAAGGCGGCGGCTCCGCAGGCGCGGCTCATGGCGACGGTGATCAACGGAATTCTGCGGCAGCAATTGCCGTGGGGGCTGGTGCTGCTGGG
>Ga0181531_10002905_pt1 | contig 10577 bp, 4 predicted proteins | sample PEATcosm2014_Bin_38_FD_119743 | JGI IMG/M metagenome (GOLD analysis project Ga0181531, IMG submission 119743) | Peatland microbial communities from MTU Mesocosm Facility, Houghton, MI, USA - PEATcosm2014_Bin11_10_metaG | ecosystem: Environmental > Terrestrial > Soil > Wetlands > Peat | place... | reverse complement strand
CTGGGGCTCGCCTGTTCCGACGGCACTGTCGAAGCCCTGCCCTGGCTTCCGGGAACCACCTGTGGAGCAGGACTGAATGTCGAGTTTTGAGCACCGATCGCGGTGTCGATTTGGTACTTCCCACCCACGTCGAGCGCATCCATATCAACCACGTAGATACTCACGCCTGCCTGATTGGCCGCTCCGGCAACGGTGCGGAGCATCTCCTTGGACGCCGAATCCATCTGCTCATTCTGCGTAAAATAGATGAGAGCCTTTCGCGATCCGAGCTTCTGCTGCGAGCGCACGATAGACAAAAGACTCGCCAGTTGTGGCAAGGCGTGCAGGTCTTGCTGAATTTGCTGCTCTCCATTAAGCGCACTCAACAGCATTTGACACCGTTCGCGGCCCCGCACATCCACATTCTTTCCAGACGAATCGGCGCCGGTCCGCACGACAGCAACCAGGTCTTTCTCGGCTTGCTCCGCCCGTGCCGTTCTGGGATCCCGATTCTCCGATGTTCTGTTCACAGTCAAATTCACATAGGTGAGTTGAATGGCAGAAGCCTTGTCGACGGCGGAGGAGTCCGTTTCCACTCTCACGGCCTGCCGAATCGTCTCCCGGTCATCCGAAAAACTCTGGATGACCCGCAAGCGCCCGGCAAAATCCAGGACCGCAAACGAGTAACCTTTTCCCGGCAGTGCGCTCAGAATCTTTTCAGCGACGTGCTGCGCATTCTTCGCCGTCGCCCCACTGAACCGGTCGAACACCATTGTGACAGTGTGGTCGGAATTGGAGTCTCCAGTCACAAGATGCAGGCCGTTTAGTTTCACTGGAACACCGTTATCGGTGACGGCGACATCTTCCGGCTTAAGGTCCAGAACGGGCTTATGCCTCTTGTTATGGACAATCAGGTCGAGAGCAACCTCATCCACATTTGTACTGGCCGTTGGGGTCTGGGAGGGTTGCGTCTGACTTGCGGAATTCGTTTGCCCTTGTGCTACCTGAACCAGAGAGATGAGCAGCAACGCCGAAACTATCCAACTGCAAATCCTGTCCGCGTAGGCAATCCCAAATACATGTTTCCGATGGGCCATATGATTAAGCTCAATCCTGTTGCGCCAAGGTGCGGCGCTCCTCCGTAAAGAGGCCGCCAAAACCGGGTTTGCATCGATGCTACGATGACGTTCTGAAGTCGCTATTTATTACAGGAGAATTCTACATCCGCGGGGTTCTGGTGTACAGGTCAATCGGGTCGGAGTCCCTCCTGTTAACAGCGGGATCAAACGTTGGAAACTTCGAGACATCAGCCAGGCGCGGGGCCTGAATTCCAGGGTAGCCAGCGGTCGCTTCTTCGTTGCCGGGCGCTATACAATCTCCTTTAACGCGCGCTGGACAACTCCTATGAATAGAACACCGCGGCACTCCCTTTTTCTTTCGGCCTTGTCGATCGCAGCTTTGACGCTGGGCCTTCCCGTGGCGACACAACAAAGTCCGTCAGCACCGATCCGATTCGAACTGAAGAGGCTGCCGTTTCACCTCGAAAGCAATGAAAGCCAGTCAAGGAATATTCCGGAGACAATGGCGGCCGGCGTCGCAGTCTTCGACTACAACGGCGATGGCCGCCCTGACATCTTCTTTGCCAATGGCGCTGACCTCGCAACCATGAAGAAGAGCTCTGCGAAATATTTCAACCGCCTGTTTCGCAACGACGGAAACGGAGCGTTTACCGACGTAACGGAGGCAGCAGGCCTGAGAGGAGATGGATTCGACGTTGGAGTTGCCGTGGGTGACTATGACAACGACGGCCACCCCGATTTGTTTGTCACCGGAGTGCATGGGAACACGCTCTATCGCAACAACGGCGATGGAACGTTTACCGATGTGACGAAAAAGGCTGGCCTGGACAAGTGGAATGACCCCGAATACGGACCTTTGTGGGCGGTAGCCGCGGCATGGGTCGACGTGAATAATGACGGATTGCTCGACCTCTTTATCGTGAATTATGTGCAATGGACTTACAGCGAGAAACCGCTTTGCTTAGTTGACACGACTCCCGAGTATTGCCATCCCCGCTTCTATAAGGGACTTCCCAACCAACTCTTCATCAACCAAGGCAACGGTACATTCAGGGACGTATCGGAAGAATGGGGCATTCGAAGTCATGTCGGCAAGGGCATGGGCGTGGGCGTGGGCGATTACGATCTGGATGGCCGTCCGGACCTGTTTGTGACAAACGACGCGGGCTACGATTTCCTTTTTCATAACCTGGGCAATAAGTTCGAGGAGGTGGCGTTTCAGACCAACACGGCTTTGCCGGAGGAGGGATCGTTCATCTCAGGAATGGGGCTGGACTTTCGCGACTTTAATAACGATGGTTTTCCCGACATCGTTTATGTCGCGCTGAACCGGCAGACATTTCCCATTCTTCAAAACACCGGCCATGGCGATTTCGAGGATGTTACATCGTCAAGTGGCATCGGCGCGGAAAGTCTGAACATGGCGGGGTTTGGAGCGGCGCTATACGACTTCGATAACGATGGCTGGAAAGACCTGTTTGTATCGCGTGGCCATGTGTCGGCAACCCACCCTCCGGGAGCCAGCGTAAAACAGCCAAATGTGGTTTTCCGGAATCTTGGCGTGAGCGGGAAATGGCAGCCGTTTACAGACGAAGCTGGTTTTTCGGCGGCCACTGCCGCGCGACACCGAGGTTGCGCATTTGGCGACTTTGATGGCGACGGCCGCGTGGACATCGTGGTTAACTCAATGGACGCGGACGCCGAGTTGTGGATGAACCGCAGTCCGAACGCCGGGCATTGGCTCGATATTGCTTTGCAGGGCGTCAAGAGCAACCGCGACGGAATTGGAGCGCGCATCAAGGTCGTGACCAAGACCGGCACGCAATACAATCACCAGACATCCAGTGTGTGCTACGCTTCGTCGAGCCTGGGTCCGGTGCATTTTGGTCTTGGAGCCGATACTGTGGCTGTCAAGGTCGAAATCACATGGCCCAGTGGCATTTTTCAGACACTTGAGAACGTTTCAGCAGACCAAACTGTGAAGGTCAAAGAACCGGTTCCGCCAACAGCAACCACGAAATAGTCGAGTCGCGGGGTCTTGGCGCGCGCCCCGGATTCTGGCCGAACTCTTCTCAAGGAAAGCGCGGATTGCGCCCTCAACAACACGCGCGGTCGTAAGTTGCCCCTCAATTTTGGTAGAATCGTTACAATAATCGTCTTTCTCGGACATCATCCGGACCTCTTCCTCAACGCTAGTTCAGGGAGTAGACCGCGGACCGCAAATCCGGGGCGACCACTCGGGAGAACTGATGGAAGGGAACTTGTTGCTGGTCGCGGCGGTCCTGCTTGCAACTGGAGCCAGCCTGACCGGAACCGTCGTCGCCGGGGGAAGTGGGAAGGGAAGCCAGGCCGCGTCAGAGCCGTCGACGCCTTCCAATGCCGTTCCTTCATACCTCAAGCCAGTAGCGACGAATTCAGAAACCCCGTCTTCCAAGCCGCTCCTTACCATTGACATACCGGTGAACGGCACGATCTACCCGCCGGAGATCATCCCACCGCAATTTGCATGGCGCGACGATAACCCAGCCGTATCCGTCTGGCGGATCGAAGTCGTCTTCGGCGAACATGCGCGCTCCATCAAGGCCTGGTCGAACGGCGAGAAGATGGAACTTGCCCCGGCCGATGACACCCTGGTGGGCTATGTGCCCCCGGCACTGACTCCGGAACAGGCGGCGGCGCACACCTGGAGGCCCGATGCAAAGACCTGGGAGGAGATCAAGAAGCATTCGGTTCAAGAGCCGGCCACAGTGACCATCAGCGGCTATGCGAGCCAAAAGGACCATGAGCCGCTCTCCCAAGCGCACGCGACGATTCGAACCTCAATGGACCCAGTTGGCGCCCCGATCTTCTATCGCGATGTTCCCTTGATCCCGCCCGATCTCTCGACTGCGCAGCGCGGGGTCATCAAGCCTTTGCCTGATTCCGTACTTCCCAGGATCAAATGGGAGCTCCGCTATATCTCCCAAACCCAGAGTAAAGTCATGATGACGAATCTGCCCACCTGCGGGAACTGCCACTCCTTTTCACGCGATGGAACAACGATGGGAATCGACGTGGACGGTCCGGCGAACGATAAGGGGCTTTACGCCCTGGTTCCCCTCAAGAAGGTCAGCACCATCAGCAACGATTATCTGATCCACTGGAGCGCATTCTCCGAGGAACATGCGCAGAAGCGGTTCGGCTTCATGAGCCAGGTATCACCGGATGGAAAGTATGTGGTGAACTCCATCGATGTACCCCATGCACATGGCGTCCGCATGGTGGATCGGCTCTACAACGGGTTCTACACAGACTACGGATTTGGCCAGGTTTTCTATCCCACTCGCGGCGTTCTGGCCTGGTACAGCAAAGAGACCGGCAAGCTGCAGACGTTGCCCGGAGCCGACGATCCCAACTTCGTGCAAACCTCAGCCTTCTGGAGCCCGGATGGCAAGTGGCTTGTCTTCTCCCGCGCAGCCGCCCGGGATCCCTACCCGCCGGGTTACCAGAGGGCAACATACGCCAACGACCCCAACGAAACACAGATTCAATACGACCTTTACCGGATTCCTTTCAGTGACGGCAAGGGCGGAACGCCCGAAAGGATCGTAGGCGCATCGGAAAACGGCATGAGCAACAACTTTCCCAAAGTCTCGCCCGACGGCAAATGGATCGTCTTTGTCGAGTGTAAGAGCGGGCTGCTCATGCGTCCTGACAGCAAGCTATACATTGTGCCCTTTGAGGGCGGCGAAGCCCGGCCGTTGCAATCGAACCTGCCGCTGATGAACTCATGGCATTCATTTTCACCGAACGGCCGTTGGCTGGCATTTTCTTCCAAGAGCCCTTCGCTCTACACTCACCTTTACCTTACGCACATTGACGATCAGGGCAATACCAGTCCGGCGGTGGTTGTGGAAAATGCAACGGCCTCCAATCGGGCCGTCAACATTCCGGAATTCGTCAATCTTGGTCCGGAGGGACTGGACCACATTGACACTCCCGCGATCGATTTTTACAGGGAATTCGACGCCGCGCAGCAACTGCAGGACAGTCATAAGTACGCCGAGGCAGTGCCGGCTTGGAAGGTGGCGGCGGCAAAGGATCCAACTGACGCCCGTCCCTACAACAACATGGGCGTGGCGCTGGCCGCAACCGGGGAGATTAACGAGGCGATCGAGCAGTACAAGAAGTCTCTGGCGCTGAATAACGATAGTTCGCAGACCCACAACAATCTGGGCGGTGTTTTTGCCCAAGCCGGCCACACGGACGAGGCTATGGCCGAGTTTCAGAAGGCTTTGGAGCTAAACCCGGATAATGGCTCTGCACATATCAATCTCGGCCACATTCTGGAAGTGATGGGCGGACATCGGCAGGAAGCCATCGACGAGTTAACCAAAGGAATCGAGCTGGCGCCAAAGTCTTCTGACGGCCATAACATTTACGGCGTTATTCTGGCCCGGATGGGCAAACTGGACGACGCGATTGCCGAATTGCAAAAAGCTGTCGAGCTGGCTCCGCAATCCGCCGAGTGCCGCTACAATCTGGGCCGGGCTCTGGCGGCGAGCAGTAAATTTGCCGAGGCATTACCGCAGTTTGAAGCCGCCGCCAGCCTCTCCGGCGGACAGGTTCCGGATATTCTGCAGATGCTCGCGGCCATGTATTCGGAGACAGGGCAGTATCAGAAAGCCCTTGAGACGGCACAGCACGCGCTCGGTCTGGCAGTTCAGCAGCAGAACAACGATCTGGCGACGGCGCTCAAGGGAAACATTGAGCGCTATCAGCATCAAGCGCAGCAGGGACATAACCCCACCGGCAACAACCCATAGCCTGCCGGAAGGCCGCCTCGACGCATGGGGATTGTGAGAAACAACGGCGAAGCTCTAAGATGCCTATATCCCTGCTCTGCCCCGGAGTACCCCATACGATGCCATTCTTCTCAGTGACTTCCCGCTTTCAGCCCATTCTTCCGATTTGCCTTGGACTTCTCGCGTGCCTTTCTTCCGGGAACCAGGAACTGCGGGCACAGGAAGCAAACGAGGCACGCTTGCCGGAGATGCACTGGCGCATGATTGGGCCGTTTCGTGGTGGGCGCACGCGCGCCGCAACAGGTGTTCCGGGCCAACCGAATGTGTTTTACATCGGCCAGGGCGACGGTGGTGTGTGGAAGAGCCATGACTACGGAAGGACGTGGAATCCGATCTTCGATGCACAACCGTCGCAATCGATCGGGGCGATTGCGGTTGCGCCTTCCAACGCGAATATCGTGTACGTGGCCAGTGGAGAAGGGCTGCATCGGCCGGACCTTTCAGTGGGTAACGGGATTTACAAGTCGACCGACGCGGGCAAGACGTGGGAGCGTTTAGGCCTGCGCGACGGCGAGCAGTTTCCTGCGTTGGCCGTCGATCCACGCGACCCGAACAAGGTATTCGCGGCTGCGCTGGGGCATCCCTACGGTCCGAATGAGGAGCGGGGAATCTATCGTTCCACCGATGGCGGCGCTACGTGGACGAAGGTGCTTTACAAGGATGCAAACACGGGCGGGTCGGATGTGCAGATCGATCCCAGCAATCCCGATGTGGTGTATGCATCGATGTGGGAAGCGACGCTGGGTCCTTTCGAAGACGGCAACAGCTACGAAGGCACCAAGGGCGGGCTATTCAAGTCGACCGATGGCGGAACTACGTGGAAACAACTGACAAAGGGACTGCCGGAAAACTTAGTCCATATTCAGGCGGCTTTGTCGGCAAGCGACGAGAACCGATTGTATGCGACGGTGGCGACGAGCAAGGAAGGTGGATATGGTTCGGGCGTCGGGCTGGGCGTGTATCGCTCAGACGATGCGGGTGAGAACTGGTACAAGGTGACGGACGATCCGCGGCCGGCCATGAAGATTGGCGGCGGCGACCTGCCGGTGGCGAGGGTCGATCCTAAGAATGCGGACGTGGTTTATAGCGCGAGCATCGTTACACATCGCTCTGTTGATGGCGGCAAAACGTGGATGAGCCTGCGCGGCGCGCCGGGCGGAGATGATTATCAGAACCTCTGGATCAACCCGGATAATCCGAACATCATTCTGCTGGTGAGCGACCAGGGCGCGATTGTGAGTGTGAACCGCGGCGAGACATGGAGTTCGTGGTACAACCAGCCGACCGCGCAGCTTTATCATGTGGCGGCGACGAATACATTTCCCTACCAGGTGTGCGCCGGACAGCAGGAGAGCGGGTCGGTTTGCATTTCGACTCGCGGCAACGATGGCGAAATCACATTCCGTGAGTGGCATCCGGTGGGAGTGATCGAGTATGGCTATGCCGCGCCCGATCCGCTGCATCCGGAGATTGTGTATGGGGCTGGAAGGTCAGAGGTATCGAAGTACGATATGGCGACTGGGCAGGTGCAGAATGTGACGCCGATTCCGGTGCGCAGCGCCGCGTATCGTGCGGACAGAACCGAGCCGATTCTGTTCTCGCCGCTCGATCCACACGATCTCTATTACGCGACCAATGTGCTCTTCGAGACCAAGGACTACGGCAAGACATGGCAGCAAATCAGCAAGGATTTGAGCCGCGAACACTCGGGTCAACCAGCATCGCTGAAGCCACTATCAGACAAGGATCAAGCGCGGCGGCGCGGGGTGATTTACTCGTTTGCCGCATCATTCAAATCTCCATTGACACTGTGGGCGGGAACGGACGATGGGCTGGTGTGGATTACGCACGATCATGGGAAGAACTGGAAAGATATTACGCCGCCCAAGCTGACGCCGTGGAGCAAGATTACTCAAATCGAAGCTTCGCACTTTGACGACAGCACGGCGTATGTGTCAGTGAGCCGCATGAGGATCGACGATATGCAGCCGTATCTCTTCCGCACCCGTGACGGAGGCGCGACATGGCAGTCGATTTCGGCCGGGTTGCCGGATGGTTCGCCGGTCGACACGGTGCGCGAAGATCCGGTGCGCAAGGGGTTGCTCTATGCGGGGACAGAGACCGCGGTGTGGGTGTCGTTCGATGATGGCGATCATTGGCAATCGCTGGAATTCAACTTGCCGCACACGTCAATGCGCGACCTGCTCATCAAAGACAATGATTTAATAGTGGCCACGCATGGGCGCTCATTCTGGATTCTCGACGACATCTCACCGCTGCGCCAGATTGCGGAATTGAAGTCGGACGCAGGCGCATTTCTGTTCAAGCCGGGCAGTGCGTACCGCGTGCGGCGGAGCACCAACCCCGATACGCCAATTCCGAACGATGAGCCCGCGGGAGAGAATCCTCCCGACGGCGCGGTTATCGACTACGCGCTGCCGCAAGGGATCACGGGTCCAGTCATGCTGGAGATTCTCGATTCGAGTGGCCAGGTAATACGTAAGTATGCAAGCGACGACAAGCCCGAAGCTACCATGGAGGAGTTATCGAAGCAGTTGATCCCGCTTTACTGGCTGCGGATGCCGAAGACGTTACCGGCCACTCCGGGAATGCATCGCTGGGTGTGGGACCTGCATTACACCACGCCGATTGCGACTCACTATGAGTACCCAATCTCGGCGGTGCCGCACGAGACACCGCGTACTCCGCAAGGACCGCTGGCTCCGCCTGGGACATATGCTGTGCGATTGACCGCTGCCGGCAAGACGTTGACTGCGCCATTGACGATCAAGATCGATCCGAGAGTCCATGCGACCCACGCGGAGTTGCAGAGCATGTTCGAAGTGGATCGCAAACTGGCTGACATGGTCTCAAAGGGAGCGTCCGCTTCGCTCGAGGCTCATTCGGCGCGGGAGCAAGTTGAGGCTTTGTCGAAAAGTGCACAGCTTCCTGTGAAGGATGCAATTGAGCAACTCGACAAGGAGCTTGAAGAACTCTTGAGCGGACATCCAAACCCTGGCGGCGAAGGGCAGCCTGGGCTTGATGATCTAGCGGGTGAGATGGCGGGACTTTATGAGCAGGTCGGATCGGCGGATGCCGCGCCGACTGCTGCGCAATTGAAAGCCGCGGATCATACAAGCGAGGAGTTGACCGTGGTGCTGAATCGGTGGCAGCACGCGAAAGAGAACTCGATTCCAGCGTTGAATCGCCAGCTTGAAGCGGCGCATTTGCCACCGCTTAATCTCAAGAAGGAGCCGCAAACAATGCCCGATGGCGGCGACGAAGAATAGACCCTGACCTGAGCCCGCATTACTGACAGAGCATTCGTTTGAAGGAGAATGAATGGGTAAGCTTCGTGTAACTCGCACGAGGGCGATGCTGATTTTTTCGCTGGCCGCCCTGCCTGCTGCGGCGCAGACCGTCTCGCCACAGTATTTCAACGACATGCACTGGCGGCTCATCGGGCCATTTCGCGGAGGGCGTGCGGTTGCCGTGAGTGGTGTTCCGGGCGATGGGGCCACGTTCTACTTTGGAGCAGTCGATGGCGGAGTGTGGAAGACCACGGATGCGGGCACGGTGTGGAAGCCCGTCTTCGATCGGCAATCAGTGGCGTCCATCGGCGCACTGGCAGTTTCGCCTTCTAATCCCAATGTGATTTATGCCGGCACCGGTGAGACCGACATTCGCTCCGATCTCGCATCGGGCGCTGGTATTTACAAATCAACCGATGGCGGCCAGTCGTGGACTTATGCCGGCTTGAAAGAGACGCGGCAGATCGCAAAGATTGTCATCGATCCAACTAACCCGGACGTAGTGTATGCCGGTGCGCTTGGCCACGCTTATGGTCCTAACTCCGAGCGCGGCATCTATAAGTCCACAGACGGCGGAGTTACATGGAAGCACACGCTGGATAAAGGTTCCGAGGTTGGAGCGGCCGATCTCGCGATCGCAATCGCCAAACCGAATGTGCTCTTCGCTTCCATGTGGAATGCGCATCGGCCACCGTGGAGCACCTATGCGCCGTTGGCCGGGCCTGGAAGTGGAATATACCGGTCGACCGACAGCGGCGAAACGTGGGAGCCGTGCGTTGGTCACGGATTGCCCGATGGCCCGTGGGGTCGCTCTGGAGTTGCCGTTAGCGCGGACGGGCAACGCGTTTATGCGCTCATCGAGGCGAAGAATTCAGGTCTTTATGTTTCCGCGGATGGCGGCGTGAACTGGACTCTTGCCAACGCCGATCCGCGCCTTACCAGCCGGGCATGGTATTTCAACCGCATTACTGTCGATCCCAGCAATGCCGATGTGATTTATATGCCCAACGTCGCACTGATGTACTCGGTAGACGGTGGCAAACACGTGGCCGTGCTGCGAGGCGCACCCGGTGGCGACGATTATCACGAACTGTGGGTCGATCCGAAGAATGGTGCGCATCTAGTGCTAGGTACGGACCAGGGGACCACGATCAGCCTCAATCGCGGCAAGACATGGTCAACCTGGTATAACCAGCCGACGGCGCAGATGTACCACGTGACAACGGACGATCGGTTTCCCTATACGGTATACGGCGCACAACAGGATAGCGGCGCGGCGATGGTGCCCAGTCAAAGCAGCCACCGCGGGATCTCCGCGCGCGATTGGCAGCCGCTCGACATCGGCGGCGAGAGCGCCATGATCG
>Ga0181531_10002903_pt1 | contig 10579 bp, 6 predicted proteins | sample PEATcosm2014_Bin_38_FD_119743 | JGI IMG/M metagenome (GOLD analysis project Ga0181531, IMG submission 119743) | Peatland microbial communities from MTU Mesocosm Facility, Houghton, MI, USA - PEATcosm2014_Bin11_10_metaG | ecosystem: Environmental > Terrestrial > Soil > Wetlands > Peat | place... | reverse complement strand
CCGGAAGCGGCTGTGCGATCGCCCGGCAGTTCCACTTCGTGGAGTGACCTTGCGCGGATGCCGGCGATCTGGCTTTTTGCAGCTATCTTTTTCCTCTATCCGGGAGCGGAGACAGCGGTCGGCGGATGGATTGGATCCTATGTCTCGCGCGTCGGGACGCAGGGCGCGGCTATCGCCTCGATCATGCCCGCCTTTTTCTGGAGCGCGCTCACGGCCGGACGCGCGCTGGGAACCGCGCTGTTGCGCCACGCTTCGGAGAGTCGCGTTCTGCGAGCGGGCTATGCCGCTGGGGCATTCGGCATCGGCTTGATGCTCTGGGCTCCGTCGCTCGCCGGAGTGATTGTTGGTGCTCTGATTACGGGACTAAGTTTTTCAACTCTGTATCCGATCACCGTAGCCCGGCTCTCGCAGCGCTTTGGAGTGGCTGCACGCAGCATTGGCGCGGTGATGTTTTCCCTGGCCTCGTTAGGGCCGGCGGTGATTCCGTGGCTGGTAGGAGTGATCTCGCATAACACGGGAAGCCTTCGAGACGGCTTGCTTCTGCCGCTGGGGGCGACGCTATTTTTATTCTTCATTCACCTCTTCGAATGGTGAATCTGCGCCAACAATAGGCGCATGCTATTTAGAGGCGCGATGCCTTCGAGCGCTTGGTTGCCGCGAGACGGAGAGGTTCGGTCGATGCCAGTTCAACGCGGTTTCTTCCTTTTTGCTTGGCACGATAAAGGGCCTGGTCCGCGGCTTGAATCACCTGCTCGGGTTGCCGATAGCGAGTGCTGGGTTCGGCTACGCCAATGCTCACGGTTACGGACAAGCGATCCGAAGACGGAACCGGAACCACCGCGCCGGACTTTTTCTTCGAACGCCGTCTTCGGTCCGGGCCGGGCGGCCGCGGGTCGCTTCTTCGTTCAGAGCCGCGCAAATGAAAGGTCGATCGCTCGACCACCTGGCGAAGTGACTCAAGATGATCGAACGCATCCTTGGCGGAGGCATTGCGAAACACGATGGCAAATTCCTCGCCTCCGCATCGATAGGCCTGACCATCGCCGCTGACATCCGACAAATGCGCGGCGACCATGCATAACACCTGATCGCCGACATCGTGCCCGTAGGTGTCGTTGAACTTCTTGAAGTGGTCGATGTCAACGATCGCGATGGCATATTGCTGGTCGAGGGAAAGCAGGGACTCGTTGAAGGCGCGGCGTCCGCGGATGCCGGTAAGCTCGTCGTGGTAGGCGAGGACGTAGGAAGTTTCGATCAGCGACGCTCCGAGAATGAGAGCGGCGGTCGCGACGTAGACGTCGGACATTTTGCCCACGGGAGCGAACTGCAGCCAGAGAAATACTGCCGCGATCGACCAGACGAAACCGGGTTCGATCGGCTTGCGGGTCTGAAAAAAGCGCCGTATGAAGACCCCAATGGAAGCCGCGAATGCCAGCAGGATCCAGATTGGAAGCGCCGCATCCGAATACCGCGGAACGCCGGGGCTATTCTCGGGCCTGCATAGCACGGCAAAAACCACGGATTCAAGAAAGAGCAATCCAAAATAAGGTGCGACGCCGGCGATGATCAGCCCACGTTCGCGCAGGGTTGCTAACAAAATAAAGTTGAGTGGTATGAGCAAGCCGGCAAGGAGCACAGCCATGCGGCCTGGTCCGCTGTGTGCCTGGCCGGCAGCGAAGAAGATCACTGCGCGATGTGCCAGCAGCAACACCATCAATGCAAATAAAACGCGGCTGGAGTTGAATCGCCAGGCTAAAAGGATCCCGGCCGTAAACACTCCACCGTAGTAGAAGGCCAGCGAAGGTGCGACCTGGACGAATAGGGGGCTGCTGACGAGTGCGGCAGCGAGCGCCAGCAGCAAACCTCCGGGGATGAGCCAAGCCTTCCAGGTTCTTGCGTTCACGTCGCCTCAGCGCGATTTTCCGAATCCAGAATCAAGAATACGGCAGCCCGGACACAGGAGCGATTATGTTTGCGGTACGCGGATACCGCCGGTATGCGAGCAATGGTAGTCTTCCATGTTTAATGCCCCGCGCACGCCATGCCGAACTGCGGATTGCCGTCGATACCGGCGGCACGTTCACGGATTGTGCATGGATCGAGGACGGGCACCTCAAAACACTGAAAGTATTCTCGACGCCTGACGATCCGTCGCGCGCGATTGTTGAAGCCCTGGGCAAGATTCGGGGAACTCGACCGCTCGGCGCTGGTCAGCGGATGACGCTTCTGCATGGAACTACCGTGGGAACGAATGCCTTACTGCAGCGCAAAGGCGCCCGCGTCGCGCTGGTGACAACCGAAGGATTCGAAGACGTGATCGAAATCGGGCGTCAGGCTCGTCCCAAGCTTTACGATTTTTTCTTCGACCGCATCACGCCACTGGTGACACGCGACCTTCGCTTCGGGCTGCGCGAACGCACCGACTGCGAGGGCAGGATTTTGGACGCGCCGGCCGACGAAGATCTGGCCCGGCTGCAGGCGGCAATTGATCGCGCCGATCCCGAAGCGATCGCCGTTTCATTGCTGTTTTCTTTTGCGAACCCCGCAAACGAGATTGCGGTCGAGCATGCCTTGGAGAAGCTGGGCAAGCCGATCTCGGTTTCGCATCGAATTCTGCCGGAATTTCGCGAGTACGAGCGCACCAGCACTGTCGTGGTGAATGCCTATCTGCAGCCGCTGATGCAGAGTTACATGCAGAAGCTGGCGGAGCGAGCGGGAACCGCTGCGGTGGATGGTGACTCCGAATCGGGTAACGCGCCCCATGCGGCGCGCAAGAAACCGCCACTGCCGAAAGCCGAGAGGCGAATTTTTGTGATGCAGTCGAGCGGCGGAATCACTGCGCTTGCTGCGGCGGCCAGAGAACCGGTGCGCACAGTTTTGTCAGGACCAGCCGGGGGACTTGTCGGCGCCGCAAAAATGGCCGCGCTCAGTGGATTCCGCAAGATTGTCTCGTTCGATATGGGCGGAACGTCCACCGATGTCGCCGCCGTGCAAGGCGAGGTGCAAGCCGTCGGACAATCGGAAGTGGACGGTCTACCGGTGGGCGTGCCCATGCTTGAAATCCACACGGTCGGCGCCGGCGGAGGGTCGCTCGCGCGTTTCGACGCGGGCGGATCGCTGCGCGTGGGCCCCGAGTCGGCCGGCGCCGATCCTGGCCCCGTCTGCTATGGCCGCGGAACTCTGCCGACCGTTACTGACGCCAATCTGCTATTAGGCCGGCTTCGCCCGGCCCGATTTCTGGGCGGCCAGTTCGTGCTTGATATCGAACGCGCGCGGCGGATGACCGCAGAGTGGCTGAAGAAACAAGGCACGACGCTTAGCCTCGAGAAATTTTGCGCCGGCGTGATTCGTGTCGTAAACGCGAACATGGAGCGTGCATTGCGAGTGGTATCGATCGAGCGCGGGTACGATCCGCGCGAATTTGCGCTTATCGCTTTTGGCGGTGCGGGAGGTCTCCACGCCTGCGAACTGGCCGAGGCGCTGGCGATTCCAACGGTGCTGATACCGGCGAACCCGGGTGCGCTCTCAGCTTTTGGAATTCTGGCGAGTAATGTGGTCAAAGATCATTCGCGCACGCTGCTCTGGCGACTTGCCGGACGATTGCCGCTGGCGAACCTCGAAAAAGAATTTCGCAAACTGAGGGCGACGGCCGAACAGGAGTTTCGCGCGGAAAAATGGGAAGGAACTCCGCGTTATGAGAGGACGCTCGATCTGCGCTACCGCGGACAGGGCTACGAACTCAACGTGCCGGCAACGGCGAATGCCGTCGCGCGCTTCCACGATGAGCATCAGCGGCGCTACGGATATCACCACGCGGGTCGTGAAGTGGAACTAGTGACGATCCGCATGCGAGGCATATTGCGCACAGCGCAACCGGTGCGCCGAAGGCGTCCAACGAATACAAAACGGACTCGTGCCGCGTCTTTAATTCGCGTGGTTCCGGTCGAGCGCGTTCCAGTGTATTTTCACGACCGGTTTCAGACTACCCCGGTGTTTGAAAGGGAGCAGCTCTCCGCTGGGAAGGTAATGCGCGGGCCAGCGGTCATTACTGAATACAGCGCGACCACGGTGATTCCGCCGGGCAAGAAATTCTGGGTGGATGCGGCGGAAAATCTGATCATCAGCATCCGCTGAACTCCAAACTCATGGGCTCCAAACTCAACGGCGCGGTTGGATCACTCTTCGTCGGGCGTTTTCTTTTCTTCGATCGCCATGTCCTTGAACTCGCTGGATTCAAAGACGTCGCCACACTCCAGGCACTCGACGTACTCTGACTCTTCGTCGCGCGAGACGATCTGAACCTGTGGGTGCTTGCACTGCTCAGGAGGGACCTTCTTCTGAGGGGACCGCGGCGGCTGGCTCGGCGTCATAAACTTAACGACTGTTCATCTCGAGAGAGGAAATGCGTATTTCGCCCCGAATTGGCGATATTTTGCTGCGAAGGCCCGTGGATGTCAAGCCCCAACGAACGTTTGTCGGCGGAGGGCGATCACTCCTGGCCGGCTGGGGACTGCGACGGTGAAAGTCGCAATCCCCGCAAAGCCAGAAAGAGGCAAGAGCTTACTTGTTGACGTGCTTTGGCGACGCTTTGGCCAAGATCGCCAGCAGACGCCGGGCGGAAGCCGGAGGAGGCACCGCACCCTCGCGGACGATTTGCTTCGCGCTGAGATCTTTTCCGTACAGCGCTTTGTTCGCACCGTCGTCCGACCGCATGGTCGAGCCTTCGAGCGAAATTCCCGCGAATAGTCCCTGGGACCGGGAGTAGGAAAGAATTTCGGCCTTCATGACGATGTCGGTTGCGGCCGAAGCGGTGCGGCCCTTCGGACCGGCTGCGATCGAGGCGTCGGCGCCCAACTTTACTTTGCTCGACATGACGGAACGGGCGCCCGACTCATTCATCACCAGGAGTACGAAGTCGGTGGCTTGCGCTCCAATCTGGAAGCCAAAACTGCCTCCTTCCAGGGCAAACATCGCGGGCGCGCTCCAGGAACCAGAAAAATCTTCGCCCTTGCGGCAGGTAATCAGACCCCGTCCGTAACTACCGCCGATAATAAATGCCGCTTTCTTCACGGAAGGATAGATGACGATGCAGTCCGCTTTATCGAGCAGATCTTTCGGAATGTCTTCGGGCACTCCGAGAATTTCCTTGATCACGTTGGCGGCTTCCTGAATGCGAGCATTTTCCTTCGCGGCGGTCTCCTTTTCTTCCGCGATGGCCGGCAAAGCACAGACCAGAATGAGGACCAGCGACAATACTTTGTTCTTCATACACTCTCCTTGGAATTCAATCAGTTGAAAACATCGGTTTGAGAAATTTGACGGTCACGCTGCAGCCGATCGTTTAGCGACCAAGCCTGCGGCAAATTAACCAGGGACTGCAACTGAAACTCGCGCCCCGCGAGCAACTGCCAATAAATCGAGAGGCACGACACTACCATGCCCTCGACAGCCTTTGCAACCAGCCGCGGAGGATCCCGAAGCGGCCTGGCGATCAAAGAAGCGATTAGGGTCCGGTCGAAGACCCCATGTCTTGCGGAAAGCTCTTGAGCGCAACCTCGCGCGAGCGGGACGAGACCTTTTTGGCGTCGTCAACCGTGTTCTCGACCAGGCTGCCCTTCAAAACGTAATATCCTTCATCGCCTGGTTTCTTGCCGGCGCCGCGCTCGATGGAGCCGCGAAACTCGTAGAAAATACCGTGAACTGTATCGCTTGCAAATACGAGCTGACCGCCATCGAGCTTGCCGGATTTGAAGAAATGTTCGAGGAAATCGCCGCGATCGCTTTCGGAGTCGCCGTAGCGGGAAATAAATCCTGTGACCTTCCCGCCAGATTCAATGCTGATCTGCACAAACTCGCCCTCGCGCAAGAAGCTGTACATTCCCGAGTATTCTGCGCCTGGCAGCGAGGCGGGCGGAGCTTTGGGTCGCGCCGCGGGCTTTGTCTGGGCCGCGGCGAAGCTCGGCACGAGCATCACGGCCCAGGTGATCCAACAGACCGTTCGCCACGTCCGAAAACAGACCTTGCTGAAAGACAAGCTCACTACGCGCGCACCTCGCAATCAGCAAGTATAGCGATCCGGGTGCTGGTGCGATCAAAATGTGGTCCGGGTCAAGCAACCCGTGCTTCTCAGCTATAATCTGTCTACAGATAACCGTCCGGCCCCGCCAGAAAATGTCCCGGATCCCGCCTTCCGGGGGCACCGTCGTGGGAGTTGGCGAACAAGTACGTGGAGCCTGAATGGAATCCCCGGGAAATAGAATCTTGAAAGCTCTTGTCGAACGCGATCCGGCAAGTCCGGAGTTTCGGGAGGAAGTGCGAGACGCACTCCATTCGTCGGAAACCTCCGCCCCTCATGGCGTTGCGGGCGGCGATGCCTCGAGTCAGGAAGCCGATCTTTGGCACGACGTCTTTGTTCATCAGCCGCTGCCGTGGGGAAGGTTCTTGCAATCGGCAGTGCTTCACACAGCGGCTTTAGGCTTGATCTGGACGGTTTCCATCGCATGGCTACGGCAGCAGAAGATCCTTGACCGGCCTGCGTTTGATCGCGCGTCGCTGGTTACGTATACGCCGGAAGAGTACTTGCCGCAGCTCGACACAGGAGCGTCCGAAGCTCCCAAGACACAAAAGGGTGATCCGGCTTTCGCGAAACAGCCGATTCTGTCGGTGCCGCGGGAAGCCGACAATCACTCGCAAACGATCGTTGTCCCTCCGGATCTGAAGCTGAATAAAGACGTGGCTCTGCCGAATATCGTCGCTACTGGAGAGATCGTGCCCGCGGTCCCGCTCGATGCGACTGGAGCATCGAAAAATCGGCTGATCGCGCCCGATACGCAAGTCGTCGCGCCCGCACCCGACGTCCAGTTCTCGGCCGATAGGGTCGTGCGTACGGCTCTGAAATCGGATGTGATCGCTCCTCCGCCGGAAGTGGCGGCGCGGAACACGCGCGGTCTCACGGGTCCCGACACCGCCATTGTCGAACCGCCTCCGGATTTGAAGCAGTCAAAGAGTCATGTCGGCTTGATGAATATCGGACCGAGCCAAGTCGTCGCGCCGGCTCCGCAGCTCACGTTGGCGGAGCAGCGTTCGCTGTCAGCGCGAGGCGGCGGACATCTCAGCGGGGGTGCGGTGCAGCCCGTGGCCCCTCCACCCAGCGTGGCTGGTGGAGGAAATGGGAATCCGAACGGACGGATGATTGCCTTGGGAATTCATCCGGTGGCGCCGAGCGGTCCAGTTGCCGTTCCTGGAGGCAATCGGCGGGGCGCGTTTTCTGCGAACTCGCACGGAAAGCCGGGAGCCTCCGGAACACCGGAGCTGACCGGATCGAAGAGTGATGCCAGCGGGGCTGGGGCGCGAGGCAGCAACACGGGAGTGTTCAGCGGACATAATGCCGGAGCGCTGCCTTCCGGATTGCATGTGGGAGCGCCCGGATCCGACGACGGAAATGAGGTCGCGAGCCTTTCAACATCGGAAACGCGGCCGGGATCGCATGGCGGGGCCCGCGTGGCTTCGCCCATCGCGGATGAAAAAATCACCGATGTCGATCGCCAGGTTTTCCAGGGCAAGCGGATTTACGGCCGGACGCTCAACATGCCCAACTTGAATTCCTCGACCGGCAGCTGGGTCATCAAATTTGCCGAACTCGACGGCAGCCACAAGGATGGGGACTTGATGGAGCCCGTGGCCACGGAGAAACCGGATCCGGGATATCCCTTGGAACTCATGCGCGCCAATGTTCACGGTGTCGTCACGCTGTATGCCGTGATTCGCGCCGATGGAAAAGTGAGCGATATTCGAGTGCTCAACAGTCCCGACGATCGTTTGGATCCCTACGCAAAGAAAGCGCTGGCCGGATGGAAATTCGCTCCGGCGGAGAGATTGGGCAAACCGGTAGCGCTGGAAGCGGTGGTAGAGATTCCGTTTCGCGTGCGGCGGGCGTTCTAAGGCGGCCCCGTATCAGGTGAGAGAGGACTATCTCGTAGCGGTTGCCGCTTTTTCATTTTCCAGAACGCTGTAGACTGCCGGATTGGCGCAGACCTCGTAGTAATAGCGTTCGGTCCAGTGCTGAATCGATAAATCGCGGACATCCACTTGGGCAATGCGGTTCTTGCGAATCGCAATCTTGCGGAAGATCCCGCTGGCGATCGGAACCGTGCCCACAAAAAACTCGCCTTCCTGGTCAACCCAACTTCCGTCGAAGCCCGCCTTGTTTGTTTCCGGAGTCCAGGGCGCAAGTGAAATTTCCTGCCGTAGCTTGCGGAACGCGGCTTCGCTGAGACAGATTCCGCCCACGTTGTAGTTGAGCCGCATTTCCTCCGCGCCTCCGTCGGCAGCAGTATCGTTTCCGTTTGAATTGCCGCCGATCTGTACCGAGTACACCTGAAATACCCCGGCATCGGGCGCGACTTTCTTGCGCACCCGCTTGTTGCACGAAGAGAGACGGTCGCTCTCATTAATTGCGTCGGAAATCATGATGCGATGCTCGCCATCCATGAGATAAAGCGGGGGCGAATCCTGGTACGCGATGCCAAGCCCGACCTCGATGAGGGGCAGGCCTGACTGGACGAGCAGGGCGTTGTATTCCCGCAGCAGGCTAACGATTTCCCATGCGAGAACACAGGTGCGGCCGACGCTCAGGCGTGCTTCGCCCTCGCGCTCCAGCAGAGCCACGATGATCGCATCGCCTTCGAGAAAGACTTTTGTTGCGCCGTATTTCGCCAGTAGCTTGTTGACCGGATCATAAAAATTAAGGCTGAAATACGAAGCCGCGTTCATGCCTTTTTCCATGAGCGATCGAGTCAGGCGCGACGAATCGCGAACGTCAGCTTTGAGGATGACGTGATGCACAATGCGATCCTCTGCCGGCTTCTGGTCTTCGGGCGGCAGAAATTCATACAGCATGCCGTTCAGCGTGGAAAGTTCGCGAACCTTTTCATCGCTGACCAGGTTGATGCTGTCGAATCCGCTGCTGAGTACTTCCAGGCCGCGCAAGTCCCGGTGATAACAAATGAGATCGTGGAGCAGGCGGGCCGCGAAGCGATTGCGTTCCGACCCGCGGCAGGAAGCGACACGCCCGATCGCGGCAAAAAGACGGTCGGAGTGCAAGCGGCTCTCGGCAATGATCCGCTCGACGCGCGCCGATTCTTCACGAAAGATCAGGGCATTCTTGATCTGTTGCGGGTTGACGCGCGGTGCATATTCAGCGAGAAGCGGAACCGCTTCGTAGGAGGCGACCACGTGCGACAGCACGCCCTCACGTTGCAAGGTCCGCGTCCAGATGTCGAGACGTTCGTTTCGACTGCGGTCTTCCTGCGTCAAGTCTTCGCCGTTGCCCGTCCCGACCAGCGTGGCGGCGTTTTCGGGAACATTCAGAGCCTGCTCAAGATGGGTATCGTCGACGCCCTCTCCGTAGCCAAGTTCCCGCAGGAAGTTGAGAGCGAATTGCCGCAATCCCGGAAAGCGGTCGGGATCCTTATCGAAGTTACCGAACATGTAGTAGTGCTCGGCGCACAGATAATCGTCGCGGCCATCTTCGGTAAGAATCAGCGGATTGAGAAAGAGGCGGTAGCCGTCAACGGGCAAATCGCCGAGCAGAGAACGGCGCGTGCGGGCGAGGGTCTCTTTTTCGATTTCGCGTAACAGACGAAATATCTCTTGTCCGGCACGGCGCAAAATGATTTTCTTGCCGACCTGAAACGCCGAAACCAGCTCCTGCGTCTGCATCATTTTGACTTGCCGCACGCCTTCGAGCGATTTCGATTTCATCCGGCATTGCTCGAGGATTTTCGAAAACTGCACCTGCAGTTCGGTGCGGATGAACTTGAGAACGGCGAGGCGGCCAAGCATGTCGACCGAGGGATTTTCCTCGGCCTTCGCGCGATTCAGAATCGCGAGATGCATCGAGACCAGCAGAGTCTTCAGATCCGCTGGGCCCGGCTTTCGCAGTTGCGTCGCAGCTTCAGCGGCGCGAATGAATTTGGATTGTGCTGCCGAAGGCACATCCATCGCGAAGAGCGCTTCGACTTCGCCGAAGCGACAGATGTAGCGCGCGATATGAAAGCTCAAGTCCGCGGTAATGCGAGGGCTGAGAAAGACGTCGTAGCGAAGATTGTCGACGCCTAATTGCAGGTCATTAAAAGCGAGTGTAGGACCGTGATAGAGAAGATCGGGACGAGTCGGCGGGTCGGAATTTCGCAGGCGGAAAATCGGGAGCTTGGGCATCGAAACTCGTCTCGCAGGCGGCGTGCAAATGGCTGAAACTGCGGTACTAAGCAGAGTCAGGCTAGCACACGGCCCCGAGGCGCCCAAAGTTACGCTGGTGCAGCGCCGGAGTTATCGCAGTTACCGTTCGATGCGGGCGTCATTGGCTGCCAAGTCGCGCCTTTTCAAACTCGTCGCCTTTTTTCCAACCGATCAGGTGGGACTGGCTGGCTGCCTCCCAGCCGGCGGCGAAGCCGAAACGCGCCATGGCCGCATCCGAGGTGTAATCCATCCCCGGATGATATTCGTCGCTCGGTTGGTGGTAGTGATGCTTGGTGTAATCGTCATCCTGCGCCAGGCCCCAGGCTTCGTCGTGGCCCTT
>Ga0181531_10002902_pt1 | contig 10581 bp, 11 predicted proteins | sample PEATcosm2014_Bin_38_FD_119743 | JGI IMG/M metagenome (GOLD analysis project Ga0181531, IMG submission 119743) | Peatland microbial communities from MTU Mesocosm Facility, Houghton, MI, USA - PEATcosm2014_Bin11_10_metaG | ecosystem: Environmental > Terrestrial > Soil > Wetlands > Peat | place... | reverse complement strand
GCCTTCATCCGCTGCAGCAACGCCACGACGAGCTCACGTTCGTAATCGTTCACCGCCGAGACGCGCACGGCATATTCCGTCGTAAGATTCTTTCTGGCGACGACGAGCAGGGTCCCCTTGGCGGTTTCCCAGAAGGAATTGACGAGCAGCGAAAACAGATACGAGTGCTGGCCGAGCCAGAAAGCGCCCGGCACCCCATTCATGATTGCGATTGCCTTGACACCGGGCGTGTAGATCGTATTGCGGACGACAAGTTTACCGTCGGCAAGTTCGTACATGCCGCTCTTGACGCTGTCGTCGAAATCGTTGCCGAAGAAAGCAAGAACGACTGCGTCGGGATGATATTTCATCCCCTCATGCTCGAGATACATTAGCTCTTCTGCGGTACCGAAGCCCGATATGCCGGTGTTGAGAACTTGAGCGTCAATTCCTTTGGCGCGAAGCCGGTGCTCGAGGACCTTCGCGAAGGTTGAGGACTGCCGCACTTCGAAGCCCTGGGCTTGCGAGTCGCCGAGGACAAGCACCCGGCGAAGGCCCTCCGGCTTTCGGTATTCGTAATTTTCGTCATCGCGAAAACCTTGCGCGTTGGTGCGAAATTCCCAGCTGCCGTCGACGCTCGTATGCTGGAATGTCGAGTTGGGGATCAGCTTGCGCAGCGTCACTCCGTCGTAATGCGCCGCGGTGAAATTGCGCGGGAAGAGAACGATCGTATTGCGCAGCAGCAGCCTGGTCGCGATCTCTCCGGCGATCAGACAGACAAAGATCACTCCGACAAGCAGAGCGAGGTTCATCAACCTTTGCCGGCTTTTTGCCGAAATTCCCAACTGCCGCTCCTTGCTTTGGCCGACATTATTTCCGCAACGTGGTCGGCGGAGGCATCTCGCGCGGCTCGCACTGAACGCGCATCGCCCCGCGCGTGTCCACGCATTTCAGTGAGTTTACCAAGCTACCGAATGATTAGTGTTAACGTCGAAGCCAGCCGACGGAGGCCTCGCTCGACAAGCGCGCTCAGCGGCGCAAAAGTCGGAAAATGAAGCCCGCGGCGAGAAGCAGCGCCAGGATCGGGATCCAGACCAGAACCGCGCCGACCACGGCGAGAAGGACCACGGCGACCACGAGGCCAATGATCACCATCAGCAAGGTCATGCCGAAAGGACCTAGCCGTGTGACGTAAATGCGATGCGTTCCGCTCATGCTCGAGGGTTCAGGCTGCCAGCTGCGCTGGCTCCAGTCGGATTCGTTGCGGGCTCGAGCCGGGGGGATGATTTCCGGTTCCAGGCGAGGCCGTTCCGGACGATCTGTATTGTCCGCCATTTTCGTGACCGCCACGCATATATCTGCTGCCGGCAATGTAAGCCGCGTGGTGGCGATCACAAGCGGTGTATTGTCGCGAGCGTTGAGCGCGCTCGATCCCAACCAGCTTTGAAGCGCTCATGACGGAGCGTCGTCACCGTGCTAGCATTGCCCATGAGCGGTGTCGGCATGGTTCGGCTCGCCCTCATCGGCCTCGCCGTTGGGGGGTGGATTTTCGGCCGGGCGCTGGCGGAAGACGCGCCGGCCAGCGGCTCGACAATGAGCGATGCCGCCAACGCCATGATCGGCGCTTGGGAATTTTCCAACGCCGATCGTGACCGGGTTTGCCGCTTCGCCTTCCACAGCGAAGCGCTGGCTGGCGGCTACAAACTGGACGTCGACCGCAACTGCGCCAGCCTGTTTCCTTCGACAAAGGACATCGCCGCGTGGTCGATCGACGCCTACGGGACGCTGCGTTTGCTCGATGCGCGCGGCAACGCGGTGATTGAGCTTACGGAAAGCGAAAGCGGCATTTTCGATGGGTTTGAGCCCGGGGAGGGCCGCTACGTGCTGCAAAGCGCCGCGGCGGCACCGGTCCGCTCCGCCGACGACATGGTTGGCGATTGGGCAATCGCGCGCGGAACCGGCAAGCCCGTCTGTACACTGACGCTGGCAAGCAATCCAGTGGCCGCCACCGCTGCTACCGGCCCCAGCGCCGATGCTTTGTCGCTCAAGATCAAACCTGGCTGCGATCCGCTGGTCACCCGCTTTGGTCCGACTGCCTGGCGTATGGACCAGGGCGATTTGGTCTTGCTTTCGGCGCGGGGACAAATCTGGCGGTTCGAGGAGGACGACGCCAACACCTGGCTGCGCGTGCCGGAAACCGCCGACCCAGTGCTGCTGGTGCGGCCGTGAACTTGCGCTTGGGAATCTAAGCATGAGCGATCTCACTGCGGTGTTTCGCGCCAAACAGGCCGGATTCCTTCCCGATATTCTGGGGCTCCATTGGATAGAGTTGCGCCACGGTTTCGCCCACGGCCGGTTCGAAATCGGCAAAGCGCATTTGGCGCCCAACGGCTATCTGCATGCGGCAGCAGTAGTCGCACTCGCCGATACCGCTTGCGGGTATGGCTGCATCGTATCGCTGCCGGAAGGCGCGGCAAATTTCACGACGGTTGAGCTGAAGGCCAACTATCTCGGCACCGCGCTGGAAGGCGGCGTTAGTTGCGAAGCGCGTCTGCAGCATGGCGGCCGCACCACCCAAGTCTGGGACGCGGACGTGAAAAGCGAAGTCACAAGCAAGACGATCGCCTTGTTTCGCTGCACGCAGATGCTGCTTTATCCCCGCCCCGGCCCGTCGTAGCAGCGAGCAGACGACGTCTGCCGAAGCCTGCCGCGTCAGTCGCCGTTGCCGCTGCGGTTACGAAACTGCGCATTGCCGAGCCCGGTGCCAATGGTCAGCACGCCCCAGCGTTTCACGTCATCCATGAACGGCCGTTCGCTGAGGCCCTGCACCACCGCGTCGTTGTGCATGACGACCGTAGTGTCGTGGTCACCGATTTTCGGAATCCCTTCCAACAATGCAGCCGGGAGGTTGAAGTTTTTGCCTTCCCATCGACCGGGAAGGTTATGCGCGCCGCGGTCGATCTGACCATTTTCGCTGATAACACCGGGGCAACCGGTCGCGATGAACGGCGCGAGCCGCAACTTTTGCTTGCGCGCGCGTTCGATCAGTTTCTCCAGCATGCCGGTAAGTTTTTCTACGGCCTCGGACCGGCTCAGATTTTTTTCGTCGCCGTGTCGCCAGTGTTCGAGCTTCCAGACGGAGGCTTTAGCCAATTTGGGGGCTTCTTTCAGATTGAAGGTCACGACGCCGGCACGGATATTGGTGCCACCGATATCGGTGGCGAGAATTGCGTCGTGGCCTTTGAATATCCAGTGCGGCGCCAGATGGCAGCCACCGATCAGGCCGGCCTCGTCAGGATCGTTGCGGATCAGGAGGAGGTCGACGTTCAGTTTTTCGGCCTTGAGCAAGACGGAAGCGCGCCCGATCGCCAGCTCACCGACGCGCCGGCCGCTGAATCCGCCGCCGATGACGAGCCGTTCGGTATCACGCCACGCTTTCAGCTTGAGAAAACGCTTGATGACCGTTGCCAACTCCTGGGCAAATTCTTCGATCGCGCTCTGCACGACCGCCGCCGCGTCGGGATTTCCCTCAGTCAGGACTTTATCCAAATCCTTTCTGACGATGTCGTCAGTGTCTTTGTCACCAAGCGGGTCTTCGCCGCCCTGGCGAGCCACCTTACGCCACTTTTCCAGCAGATCACGGAACGCGCCTTTGTTGGCACGATCGCCGATAAATCCCTCGTCGTCTTTCATCTCAACGCCGTAGCTCTCGACGATCACCGACGGAAGGCGGCTAGCGCCGTGGGTGACGCCCGCAGGTAGGGTGGTTTGATCGGACATGAGCTATCCAGGTGAAACCGGTTCACAACCCAGCGCGGCGGCGGAAAGTTCCGGATCGCTGCTCAGCGGCGGCCACGCGGACGGCGGGAACCCGCTGACCGCAAACGCGTTACCTTCCGCACGTGGAGTTGGGTTCGAAAGGCCGGTCCATGCCGACGGTCAGCACCTGCATAGGCGTCTTGGCGATTGCTCTCGCCGCCCTTTTGCCACCCGCTCAGGAGGCAAAGGCATTCGGCCTCAATTTCGGACCGTTGCATCTTAATTTGCCGCTTCCTGGCGGCCCAGGGCGAGGGCACGACGCGCGGACGGCACCGGGCGACCGGCAAGCGCCGCAGTCTGGCGCGCCTACCTTGCTTTATCCGGTGCTGGCCTGGTCATCGCTCTACGGCGACATTCTCTCGCCGCAGGCCACGTCGTCGTGGTCCTTCGGCTATCAGGACATTTTCGATCAAACCTTTACCAAATACCCACCGCAGGGGGTTGCCGAATTCTGCCCCTATCGGGATACGACACCGGAGATTGTAGCGCGCATTGCCCGGCAAACGGCGCCAGACGCCGCGCAGCAGCCTCTCCTGCAAAATTTGGCGACTGCGCTCGGCCAGGCCAACGGCTATCTGGTGAAATCCTGTCCGACCGAAATTCCGGCGCAGCCGGTTGCCCGCCTGCAACTGATGGAAAGCCAGATCGACGCTACCATCATGGCGCTTGAAATCGTTCGGCCGCCATTGCAGAAATTCGAGCAGTCCTTGAGCGACAAACAACGCGCGCCGTTTGACGCGGCAAGCGGTGCTGCCGGCGACATCGCACCGGCCTGCAAAGCGGGGCCCGGATCGGCGAAAGAATCGATTGCGCAACTCGAGCAAGCGGTGCAGCCGACCGACGTCCAGCGCGACGCGTTGGCCAAGGTGGAGGATGCATTCAACCGCGCCGCCGTCGATCTCAACGCCGATTGCCCGGGTGCAGTATCGCCCACCGCGTTAGGACGGCTTGAAGCTACTGAAACTCGGCTCGACGCCATGTGGCGGGCGGTAGAAACGATCCAGGTCGCGCTGGCGGATTTTCAGAAGAGCCTGAGCGACGAGCAGAACAGCCGGTTCAACGCGCTGCAGCTCGCTACACGGTAGTTTATTCAGGATTCTGGATTTGGCCGTTCTCTGACACGCAGCTTGCCCACGGTCAATTCGTCCACTTCCAGCGCGCCGAACCGCGCCTTCTTGATCGTGAGCCGGCCGATCGCCACCCGGCCAAACGCCAGCGCGCCGATAGCAACCGCGCCTACGGCCAAAGCGCCGACCGCAAGCGCCAAGAAGCTCGACGGGACGGCGGCTCGTTGCAGCCTTGTGACTTCGCGCGCCATTGGTCGTCTTTCGTTCGCTCAAATGAGCTTAAGCCCCTTGAGGCTCGCGTGCCCCTCTTTGCCGACGATGATGTGGTCGTGCACGGAGATACCGAGCGGATTGGCGACGGCGATGATCTGTTGCGTCATCTGAATGTCGGCGCGCGACGGCGTCGGATCGCCGGACGGATGATTGTGCACCAGTATGATCGCAGTCGCCGACAATTCCAGCGCGCGCTTGACCACTTCGCGCGGATAGACCGGCGTATGATCGACGGTGCCGGTCTGCTGGACTTCGTCGGCGATGACTTGGTTGTGCTTGTCCAAAAAGATCACGCGAAACTGTTCGCGGTCGGCAAAGGCCTGCGCGCCGCGGCAATAATCGAGCACCGCCGACCACGATGATAAGACCGGCCGCTTTTTCACTTCGCCCCGGATCAGCCGGCTGGCCGCTGCATGCACGAGCTTTAGTTCGGTGATGGTGGCATCGCCCAACCCCTTGACCTCAGAAAGCCGCGAAACCGGCGCCGAGATGACCTCCGCAAATGAGCCGAAGGTCGCGATCAGGGCTTTGGCCAAGGGTTTGACATCCCGACGCGGCTGGGCGCGGAACAGAACCGCCTCAAGGAGCTCATAGTCGGACAGCGCCTCGGCACCGGCCTCGCGAAACCGCCCGCGCAGCCGCTCGCGATGGCCGTAATAGTGCGGCGGCGCCTCGGCGAGGCCGCGTTCGCTCCCGCGCTTCTTGTCCAACATGCGACCTGCACGCAACTCCACAATCAGCCGGCGCCGCCAAGGATGACCGGATTGCGATAATTTGCAATCGTATTGCGAATGGCCCGCCGCCGACGGCTACCGCTGGAATGGGCGCAGACAGCGCAAAGTAGGGAGACGCCACATGGCCAGCGGGGCAGCTACGCCTCCGTGCCCCTCGATCGGGCATGTTCTGTGACGACTAGCGGTTATAGATTCCGGCTTCGCCCCTTCGTGGAGCTCCTGAATGACGGAGGTAGAGCGCTTAAACCCGATAGGGCGGCTTGGTGTAGCCCTTCGGCGACAGAGTGAAAACCTCGACGCCGGCTTCGGTGACGCCGACTGAGTGCTCAAACTGCGCCGACAACGAGCGATCGCGGGTCACCGCCGTCCAGCCGTCCGACAATACTTTGACGTGCGGACGGCCGAGATTGATCATCGGCTCGACGGTGAAGAACATGCCGGATTTCAGCACGATGCCTTCGCCCGGGCGACCGACATGCACGATGTTGGGCTCGTCATGGAACAACCGGCCGAGGCCGTGACCGCAGAAGTCGCGTACTACGCTCATATGCTGCGCTTCGACAAAGGTCTGAATGGCGTGGCCGATATCGCCGGTGGTGGCGCCGGGCTTGATCACGGCGATGCCGCGCATCATCGCCTCATAGGTGACTTCGATCAGCCGTTCGGCGCGGCGGGGGATTCCGCCGATGGCGTACATGCGGCTGGAATCGCCATGCCAGCTGTCGAGGATCAGCGTCACGTCAACGTTGACGATGTCGCCCTCGCGCAGCGGCTTCTCCGCCGGGATTCCATGGCAGACCACGTGATTGACTGAGGTGCAGGTCGCCTTGCGGTAGCCGCGATACATCAAGGTCGCCGGGATGGCGCCATGGTCGTGGCCGAACTCGTAGATCAGCCGGTCGATGCGCTCTGTGGTAACGCCCGGCCTGATTTCGTCGGCCAGCATATCGAGACACTCGGCCGCCAGCCGGCCGGCGTTGCGCATGCCGGCGAAGGCAGTCGGACCGTAAATCTTGATCTGTCCGGTTTTGCGCAGCGGCACGACGGCCGCGTCAACGTAGGTCATGGCGTAGGAGCTTCAGCCGCGATGGAAGCGGCCGGAAGCCGCCGATGGCTAACAATGTAAGCATGTGCGCGCGCAACGCAAGCAATCCAAGCCGCGGCGAAAGACTCTAAGGGTCGACGATGGGAACCGGCGTGGCGATCTCGATGCCGTCGAGATTGACGTTGCAGCGCCAGGCGAGCATCTCGACGCCGCGCGCCCTCGCCCGGTCGAAAGCCGCGGCATGGGCCGGATCGATGTCGCGGGCGACGGCGAAACGTTCGGCCGACGGAATCTGAATGACAAAGAGGAGTACGGCGCGCGCGCCGCTCTCGCGCATCGCGGTCAGCTCGCGCAGATGCTTGGCGCCGCGCAGGGTCACGCAGTCTGGGAATTCCGCGAGCCGCGGCTTGCGCATGAGGTGGACGTTCTTGATCTCCAGATAGCAGGCGCTCCGCGTCGGGTCGTCGAGGAGAAAATCGACCCGGGAATTCTCGCCGTATTTCACCTCGCGCCGCACGGTGGGGTAACCACGCAATTCCGGGATCAATCCGGCCTCGAGCGCGTCGGCGACCAGCTGATGCGGTTGTCCGGTATTGACGCCGACGATCTCCGCGCCGCTGCCCAAATCGGTCTCCACCAGCTCCCAGGTATAGGGAAACTTTCGCTGCGGATTGCCGGAATCGGAGAGCCACACCCGCGACAGCGGCCGGTCGAGGCCGGTCATCGCTCCCGGATTGGCAACATGCACGGTCATCATCTCGCCGGAGGGAAGCACGACATCGGCGAGGAAGCGCTTGTAGCGGCGGGCGAGCGTCGCCTGGATCAACGTCGAGTCAAATCGCATGGCGCCTATGTAGCGGAGCCAAGGGTTTCTGGGAAAGTGCCTTTTGGGAATAGCGCTTTTCGGGAACGGACAGCCAGCTTTCAGCCTGGCAGCGAGAACGCCCAGGTGCGACGGTGTTACAACGCCATGCCACCGTCAACGAGAGACGCCTGGCCGGTGATGTAGCTTGCTTCGTCGCTGGCGAGGAAAAGGACGAGCCCGGCGACTTCCTCGGGGGTGCCGAGACGGCCCATCGGCTGGCGGTCGACGAAATCCTGTCGCACTTGATCGAGCGGCTTGCCGGTTTCCTGCGACACCACGGTGATGCGTTCGCCGAGCGACGGTGATTCGATTGTCCCGGGACAAACGGCATTGCAGCGAATGCCCTGCTTGATGAAATCGGCCGCAACCGCCTTGGTCAGCCCGATCACCGCGGCTTTGGTCGCGCCATAGACGTAGCGATTGGGTACGCCGCGGATCGACGACACCGCCGAGGCGATATTGACGATCGAGCCCGATTTCTTCTCCAGCATGCCGGGCAGAAAGGTCTTGATCGTGCGATGCATCGACTTGACGTTGAGGTCGAAGGAAAAATCCCAGTCCTTATCGGTACAATCGAGCACGCTTCCCTGGTGCACGTAGCCAGCGCAGTTGACCAAAATATCGAGCGGGCCAAATTCACGCCCCTCATTGCGGGCAAAGGCTTCGACTTCCTGCTGTGATAGCACGTCAAGCTTATGGGTACGTTTGGCGGACGAACCTTTGAGCTTGTCCAAGGCAATATCAGTCGCGATGACGACGGCGCCTTCGGCGACAAATTTTTCCGCGATCGCGCGGCCTATGCCCTGACCCGCGGCCGTCACCACCGCAACCTTGCCGTTCAATCTGCCGCTCATGTTTTCCTCGCATGTTCTGCCCAGTAAAGCCCTAACCATAACGTGCCCGCCGATATTGAGTTTCGGGCGCTAGACGGCCGATGACGGTTACAACGAAAGCTTCTTTCGATCTTCGCTGAAGAACTTGTTCAATTCGGCATTGGAGATGAGTCCGGCGAAGCCGTCGAACTTCCCCTCCTTGGCGATTTCGGACGCGGTGCGGATGAAGGCCGCTATGGCGACGCGCGCGAGCGAGCCGCCGACGCTGATCCGGCGGACGCCCATCGCCGCGATGTCGTTCACGGTGAAGCCGAAGGCGCCGCCGCTGAGGAAATTCACCGGCGCCGGCGCCACCGCCTTGACCACCGCCTCGATCTGTTCGCGCGTCCTGATGCCTGGCGCATAGAGGCAATCGGCACCGGCCGCTTTATAAGCCTTGAGCCGGCGGATGGCATCGTCGAGGTCGTTGACGCCGCGGATGAAATTCTCCGCTCGGGCCGTGAGTACTACGTCGCCGCCGGCGCGTTCGACAGCCGCCCGCGCGGCTTTGATCCGCGCCACCGACAGATCGAAGTCATAAAGCGGGGCGGCGCTCTTCGGTGCGTCCTCGATCGAGACGCCGGCAATCCCGGTCGCGATGCAGCGCGTGACGTTTGCCGCAACACCATCGGGATCGTCGGCAAAGCCGTGTTCAAAATCGGCATTAAGCGGCACGTCGGTTGCCGCCGCGAGCTCCGTATAATGCGCGAGCACGTCGTCGCGGCTCTGCGCACCGTCGGGAAAACCTTGCGCATGGGCATGGCCCGAGCTTGTCGTCGCCAGCGCCGGAAAGCCCAAGCTTTGCAGATAGCGCGCGCTACCGACATTCCACGGATTGGGAATGACGAAGCAGCCGGCCTCGTGCAGTTTGCGGAAGGTCTTGCGCTTGTCGACGACGCTCGGGCGAGGGCTCATTATCAATGCTCGCTAAAAAACAAAAAATCAGTGACTGTCGCGCGGCACGAATTTCTGCGCGACGCGCCGATATTTGACTGCCGGCTCGAGCACCATGCCGTTCGCCAATTGATCGACCATGTCGCGCTGAATTTCCTGCCACGGCGTCTGGCTCGGCGGATAGTGGTAGCCGCCGCGCGCCTTAAGCGAAGCACGGCGCTGCTCCAGCTCCGTCGGCGGCACCAGCATGTCGGCGGTGCCTTTGTTGAGATCGATGCGCACGCGGTCGCCGGTCTTGAGCAAAGCGAGCCCGCCGCCGGCCGCGGCCTCCGGGGAGGCGTTGAGGATCGACGGCGAGCCGGACGTGCCCGATTGCCGGCCGTCGCCGATACAGGCGAGCGAATGAACACCCTTTTTGATCAGCGCCGCGGGCGGCTGCATGTTGACGACTTCGGCTGAGCCCGGATAGCCGATCGGCCCGGCGCCGCGAATGAAAAGGACGCTGTGCTCGTCGATCTGCAGCGCCGGATCGTCAATGCGTTTATGATAGTCCTCCGGACCGTCGAACACCACCGCGCGGCCTTCAAACGCATTCGGATCTTTCGGGTTGCTGAGATAACGCTCGCGGAATTCGTCGGAGATGACGCTCGTTTTCATGATCGCCGAATCGAACAGATTGCCGTGCAGCACCTTGAAGCCGGCTCGCGCCTTCAGCGGCTTGTCGTAGGGCCGGATGACGGTGGCGTTGGTCGCCTCCGCCTTCCCCACATTTTCGACAACCGTCTTGCCGTTGATGGTGCGCGCGTCGCCGTGGATACGCCCGGCCTTGAGCAATTCATGCATCACCGCCGGCAACCCGCCGGCGCGGTAATAATCCTCGCCGAGATAATGTCCCGCCGGCTGCATGTTGACAAGGAGGGGAACGTCGTAGCCGATCGTCTCGAAGTCTTTGGTCGAAAGCTCGACGCCAACATGCCGCGCGATGGCGACGATATGGATCGGCGCATTGGTCGAGCCGCCGATCGCCGAGCAG
>Ga0181531_10002898_pt1 | contig 10586 bp, 8 predicted proteins | sample PEATcosm2014_Bin_38_FD_119743 | JGI IMG/M metagenome (GOLD analysis project Ga0181531, IMG submission 119743) | Peatland microbial communities from MTU Mesocosm Facility, Houghton, MI, USA - PEATcosm2014_Bin11_10_metaG | ecosystem: Environmental > Terrestrial > Soil > Wetlands > Peat | place... | reverse complement strand
GCCGCGCTCTACTCCTCGCATCTGTGGGATCTTCCCGCGCAGACTCAGAAGCTGCTCGACGCAGGCAAAACAGCGCAGAAACATCAGCAGAAATTGCTGGAGGAAATCGCCGAACTCAGCGCGCAACAGGCGCTCGCTCGCACTTCGTCCAATGGCGGACCGAAAATTGTGGCCGAGTACTTTGCCGACCGCGATCTCACCTTCGTCAAGCTGTTCGCGCAGAAACTGGTGGCCTCCGAGGCGAATGTCATCGCGCTCGTTGGCGCCGGACAGGGAACGCCCGCACTGGTCTTTGCCGGGTCACCCGGCGGTACCTTCGACGCGGGTAAGGAATTGAAAGCCGTCGTGGCTTCCGCTGGAGGTCGCGGTGGTGGCACTCATGTTCTCGCTCAGGGTGGAGTGCCTTCGTCCGACCTCATTCCAGATCTGATCGCTCAAGCGGCTCGCGCCGTGCGCGGAGAGCAGGGATCATAGCCAATGATTGAACAGCCGCTCATCCTGATCACGCTGCTCATTCAACTTGGCGTCTCCGCCGCGGTCAGCAGTGTGCTGGCGCGTTCGCGCCGCTTCCGCGTACTGCTCTTCCACGAAGATCGCGACATCTGGGAAAAGCTGGAAATGGTCCTCTACATCGGCGGACCCTTTATGCTTGGCGTGCTTGTGCGCGCCACGGTAAAGAACTTCCTCGCCGCCGATGTCTCTTTCGAGGCAGCGATTCTGCTCGGCGTAATTGCCGGACGCACCGCAGGCGTCTGTGGCGGAATCATGGTCTCGCTGCCATACCTGTTCATGCACGACTACATGAACCTGCCGCTCAATGTGGTAGCCGGACTCAGCGCAGGATTCCTCCGCGAACTCGCCAAGGATCGCGAGGCCATCTGGTCTTTCAGTCCTCTCTTCGACCTCAGCATCTATCGCTGGATTCGGCGCACCATCGCCAAGTCTTTCATCGATTGGCAGACCTCATTTTTCTTTGTGATTCTCGCCCTGCAATTTCTAAGGCAAGAGACTAAAGGATTTTTCCCCCGTTATACCTGGGCGCTCACTTCACCGAACTGGTGGGTTACGATCGCCATCTACATCACTTCGGTGATGACCGTGGCAATTGCCCTCAAGGTGCTGAATAACACGCGCATCGAGATGAAGCTCGAAGAGCAGGAGCGCCTCCTTCTGCAGTCGCGCATGGAGGCCCTGCAAAGCCAGATCAATCCTCACTTCCTGTTCAACACGCTTAACTCCGTGGCCTCGCTCGTGCGCTTCGATCCAGATACCGCGCGCGAGATGATCCTGAAGCTCTCAAAAATCCTTCGGCGCCTGCTCAAGAAGGGTGACTCTTTCGTAGAGCTTCGTGAGGAGTTCGAGTTCATAGACGACTATCTCGACATCGAAGTCATCCGCTTCGGCCGCGACAAACTCACGGTGGTCAAGGAACTCGACCCCGCCAGCATGGAGATCGTGGTCCCCACCATGCTTATCCAGCCGATTGTGGAGAACTCCATCAAGCACGGTCTCTCGCCTAAAATTACCGGCGGCACTATTTATCTGCGCAGTCGTGTGGTGGATGGCATGCTAATCGTCGAGGTGGAAGACGACGGAGTGGGCATTGTCGAGCCCGGCTCTGAAGTCAGCGAATGGAATACGCCGCAGCATGGAACCGGCATTGGCATGGCGAATGTGCGTGAGCGCCTCAACGTGCTCTACAGTGATGCTGCGCGCGTCGAAGTAGAGAGTCGCACCGGAGCCGGAACCATCGTTCGCATCCTGCTCCCTGTGCCGCAAACGGGCGAGATGGACGGCGTCAATTACGACCTGCGTTCCAACAGCCCGCAATAGCCACTACTTCTGTTCCACCACCGAGCGGTAAAGCGCTTCATACTGCGGAATAATCTTGGTCGTGCAGAATCGCGCCTGTGCCGTGGCCCGCGCGGCTTTGCGCATCGTTGCCAGCAGCGCATCATCGGTCAACACTTCCAATGCGCACGCGGCCATCGCGTCCACATCTCCAACCGGAGAAAGAAAACCATCCACGCGATCGGTAATCAACTCTGGCACGCCGCCCACGCGCGATGCCACGGGCACCACTTCGCAGGCCATCGCCTCCAGTGCCGCTAAGCCAAAGGACTCCATCTCGCTCGGCAGCAGCATCACGTCGGCCAGCGCCAGCTTCTCGTGAACCATATCCTGCTTGCCCATAAAGTGAATCTTTGAATGGATTCCGCGCTCGCACGCCAGCCGCTCTGCCGCCCTCCGGTCCGGTCCATCGCCGATCATGATCAGCCGTGCAGGAATCTTCTTCTGCACACGATCAAATATCTCAATCACATCGGTAACGCGCTTCACCGGACGGAAGTTCGAGAGGTGCACCAGCAGCCGCTCTTCGGGCTTCGCAAACTCCGTGCGCAGTTCCCCCGCGCCGGAGCCGCGTCGGTAAAGATCGCAGTTCACAAAGTTGTGAATCACATGGATCGGCTTGCTGATGGCGAAGCTCTCGATGGTGGATTTCTTCAGGTTATCGGAAATCGAAGTGACGGCGTCGCTCTGCTCAATCGAGAAACGCGTAATCGGCAGGTAAGAGGGATCCAATCCCACCAGCGTAATGTCCGTGCCGTGCAGCGTGGTCACGTAAGGCAGGCGGCGCGGAGTGCGCGTGTGATCGTGGCAGAGCATCTGCCGCGCCAGCATGGCCGAAACCGAATGCGGAATTGCATAGTGAACATGCAGCAAATTGAGATCGTAAATCTCCGCTACCTCCGCCATACGCGTGGCCAGCGCAAGGTCGTACGGCGGATACTCAAACAGCGGATATTGCGAAACCTCCACCTCGTGAAAGTGAATGCGCGGATGCGGCTCCGTCAGCCTAATCGGCTGTGAGTACGAGATGAAGTGAATGTCATGTCCGCGGTTCGCCAGCTCAATGCCGAGTTCGGTAGCGACCACTCCGCTGCCGCCGTACGTTGGATAACAGGTGATGCCGATGCGCATGGCTCTCCGGGACTTCGAGTGCAGCTTTGATTTCTTAAATATTCGCGCTGGCCGCCGCCTGCGGTGACCAGCGGAATGGCGTGAGCTCGGTGTCAAATTCCTCGCGCAACTCCTCGCGCGTGATGCTTTGCAGCGCCGCCATTTCCACCTCGCGCGACTCGCGCAGTTTAGTTCGCACCTTGGCAAGTTCGCGATCGTTGTATCCAGGATGGCAGACAAGTTCCCATGTTCCCGGCGTCATCTGTCGCAGCATGCTCCGGAGCCGTGCGGCGTCGAGGGTCCCTGTCGCGGCCACGCCCAAACTGCCATCCGTCGTCGTAAGCCCGGACTTGTTCACCTCACGCAGCCATCGGCCACGCAACGCCAGGCGCAGCAGCGTGGTTTCGGTCTTGCGAAGGAACAGCGTACTGTCTCCGAATGCTTCGCCGATACTGACCGCCCCCGGCGCCTCGAAAGGGTTCCGTACTGCGGCAATGCCATTAGCGGTAGCCGCGCGCAGCAGTGGCTTCAAAATCGAAGGAAACATATGAGTGTGCTTGTGAGCGTCAAAGTGTGAGGTTGCAATACCAGCGTTCCGCAGCCGAGTCATCTGTGCCGCAGCCTCGGCCTCCACCTCGCCAGCGTTGAAGCGTCCGCGGGCCACTGCCGCCAGCACTTCGCTAATCGAGTGATAGAAGCGCGTCGTTCCCGGAGCTAGCAGTGAACGTACTTCGCTCGCCGGAAGAAGCGGTTCGCCGTCCACCAGCACCACGTGGCATCCAACGCTCAAATCGGGCATGGTCTTGGCTAGCGCGACAGCCTCATCAAAGCACGCGCCCGTCGCCATCAAGGTCGCCGAGGAGACGATACCGCGCTCATGGCAGGCCACGACGGCGCGATTCACCCCCTGCGTTAATCCAAAATCGTCGGCGTTCACGATTAGGCGCTTCATGCGAAAAGTGTAGCAGGATAGGAGACAGGGGGCTTTCCTGAGTGGCTCAAGTCAGCCTCCCCCTATGGGTTCGTGCGGGCTAAGCGGACTTGAGGGATTCCTGGGGATCGCCTTCGCCGATGAGGTCTCTGATCTTGTCGAGCAGGGCAGGGAAGAGATCCTGCTTTTCAAGCCATCCGCTGACTTCTCCGGTATCCTCTTGCGGTGTGTAGCCGGTCACAATAATGACGGGGAGCTCAGGGCTTTTCTGGTGAATAAGTTTGGCGAGCTCAAGCCCGTTCATGCCTTCCATCTTGTAATCCGTCACCAACATGTCGTATTGGTCGCGCTCGAACTTCTCCAGAGCGTCAGTCGCGTTATAGGCATATTCGGCCCGATAGCCCTGCATCTGCAAAATCTCGCAGCTCAGGCGGGCCAGTACTTCATGATCATCCACAAACAGAATTGCTTTCATCGCTCACCCGCGAGACAGAGATTATGACAAGACAAACAATCACACCCACTTATGAACCAACAATTCTGACACAGGTTGCCCGTTTTCCCGCAAGTCTAATTCTGGAGCTGCCCTGAATTTCCACAGCAGGGTTTGACCGATACCCCGGGACTTCCATATACTCGATTTGCGAGTTGGTTCCGTATAGGCCGCCCCGTAGCCGCTGTGACGAGCGGTAAAGGGAGCACCGTAAGGGCGGTTAGCTCAGTTGGTTAGAGCGCCTGCCTTACAAGCAGGATGTCGGGGGTTCGAGTCCCTCACTGCCCACCACTTCCTGAAGCCCATGCGGAAACGTTTCGCCGGCCCATCCGGGTCGAGATTGTATCCGCGTAACACACGCGGGGTCGTAGTTCAGTTGGTTAGAACGCCGCCCTGTCACGGCGGAGGCCGCGAGTTCGAGTCTCGTCGACCCCGCCATTGATTCAGAAGTTAAGCTCTGAATCAATGGCATCAGAAGAAGGCGTATGGATACGCAGTTTCGAGGATTTTTCCCGAAGCTGCTTTTTCTGTCTCTAAGCGTACACTCCCCGATTTGGCACCACTCTCAATCAATCAACCGCAGCCAGTCATACTCTATTGCTCAGAATCCCGTGTCGCGGGTAGAGAACCATCTCCTCAGTTTCCGGTGAGCCGCTGAGATGGGATTGCGGCCGAGTGTGATGGAAAACCAGAGATCGAGTGGAGTGTCGTTCTGCGAAACTGTTAGTCGGCGCATCCGAAAGGGATTACCGGCAAGTCCGTTCAGTCCGGGATCTAACGTGAATGCCAATCGGTAGTGGCGCGACGCCTGGTCGCAAACCTGATCGTTGTACTCTCCGTACGGATAAACAAAACTATTGCAATCCACTCCTGCCGCTGCGTTTAAGGACGCCCGGCTGACGGCCAGTTCCTTGGCTACCTCTGCATCCGACAGTTCAGGCAGATGAGGGTGCGAACAACTGTGCGACGCAAACTCCATGCCGTTGGCCGCCCATGTTCGGACATCCTCGGCACTCATGAGTTGGAATCGCGGCAGCCCGGCATTGCTATCCCATTCGTTCGTCTGTCCCATCCTGTCGGTTACAACCGCGGTAAGCGCAACGAATCCATACTTCTGCAGCATGGGGAACGCATCGACAGTGTTCTCGGCATAGCCGTCATCACAGGTGATAAGTACCGGTTTGGGTGGCAGCGGCGTGCCCGATTCAAGCCACGCCAACCATTGCGATGAGGTAATCGAGTTCCACCCGTTTCGCTTAAGCCATGCCAAGTGGGTTTGCATGCGGCTTTTCGAAACTGAGAGAGCGTGCCACTCGCCCGGCTCCGCCTGTCCCACGCGATGATAGGTAAGCACCGGCAACCTCTGTGCGAATTCATCATGGAAATTTTTCCACGAGCCGCATTCAGCAATCGCCCCGCGGTAGAAGTGGCAGAGATAACGCCAACTGATCATCCGAAGTCCGGCGCGCCGAACAGAAGGAATACTGCGAAGGGCGTTTGCCATCAGGGTCGCTGGCGATAACACGGCTTCCGCCAGCGCGCAGGCTGATACCATCATGCGCCGAAGCACGATCTTCAATGTTCGACCATGGCTCAGGCCACCCAGGGTTGTGAACCGCCTGTATTCAGGATGCTTGTGGCAAAGGCGTACCTCGCCGCGCCCCTCTTCGTATGCATGTTTACCGGCCAGGTCCGCAATGCTCTCGGTCACCACATGGGACACAGTGGCGTCGGGCAGATATACGAACCTCAGGCCTTTCTTCCACAAGCGGAAACCGAATTCCGTGTCGTTGTATCGCCAAAAGCTTTCGTCCAGCGCGCCACTCTCCAGCAGTAATGCGCGTGATGCAGATGTGTTCGGATTTGCGAAAGAGAAACACCATCCGCATTCAGAGTTCTCATGGACCGTCTCCAGAAACCACGTGTCATTCCGGTTGCGAATCCACTCTGTGGCGAGACTTGCGCGGCTCTCCTCGGAAGTAAGAATGGGTCCAAATGCCAGTTGCCCGGGATGGCGCTCATAGGCTTCCACGTGTTTAAAGAGCAGATCTGGCGGACACAGAATATCGTCATCGAGGAACAGCGCCAGTTCGCCATTTGCCGAGCGCAGACCTTTGTTGATGCTCGCTGCTTGTCCTCGCTTGGGTTCGCAAATCACCTCGAAATGGCAGCGTGCCTTCTGTCTTTCGGCCTCGCACCAGTCGGGCTCCTTGCAGCCATCCAGAACAAGAATCACCTCATACCCATCAGGCGGAAAACTTTGCTCAAGGGTGCATCGGATCGCTCGCTGCAGAATCGTTCTTCGTCCGTTGCTCGCGATGATGATGGACGCTTTCAACGTGCTTTGTCCTCTCGCGCTGGGATTGCAGCACTGCTCTGTACTTCGTTGCTGTGCGTTTCATCCATGCGCTAATTGATCGCTTCCATCGGCGTGCGCGATAGCGGTATCACGGTTCGAACCGCCCACAGTGCGACGTATAGCATTCCGCTGGCGATGCCTGCGCACACAATCACCCGCGCGGAAAATGCAAACGAATACAGAAACCAGATTACGATTATCTCAAGAATCAGCAGCAGGGAGGGCCAGCCAAGACGATAGAATGCAGCCTTGATCAGTTTCCACGGACTGATCTTCGCCACACTGCAGGCAGCCGGGGTATACCAGAATGCGTTGATCGCCGAATGCGTCAGGGCCGTGCCGGCGGCAAGCCCCACGGCTCCATATCGAGACACCAGCAGCAAGCTCACAATGATGTTCGCAACGCTCTCGAAGATCGCGATTCGCGCCGCGGTCTTCACGTGCCCTGTCCCGTAAAGCAGCAGGTCCGAGGGATGCTCAATGGCCATGCTGAAGGCGGCAAGTAAAAGCCATTGCATGATTGGTGCAGCTCCAACGTAGCGATCACCAGCCCATATCTGCATAAGCGGCCGCGCACACATGCAACCGAGCACCACCACGGGCAATGCTCCACCGAAAACCACAGCCAAAGTATTGATGTAGATGCGCCGTGATTCGGAAGTTCCCGAGCCATGCCGGGAAAACGCAGGCAGAACTACAATCGCTCCGCGGCTGACCACGGTCGATACATGAGCGGGAAGTTTTCCGCCCATTCCGAACAATGCAACCGCATCCATTGAGCCAAACATTCCGAGAATCAATGAATCGGAGACTACTGCCAATTGACGGCTGATGTTCTCGGCCCATGCCCAGCCGCCCGGGCGGAGCAACGGTCGAAGCAGGTTCCAATCGAACCCGCCGAACTTGAGTCGTATGCCCGGTCCGATGGATGGCAGAAATAGCCAGAGCATTCCGATCCGTACTGCGGCAAGCACTACCTGAATGGCGGCCAATGCCACGATGCCGTACCCGGCCGCCAACGCTAGAACAGTAAGCAACACGCGAATGACTGTACCCAGAAACTGGATCTGGTTTGTTCTATCGAAGCGGTGAAAGGCCTGATAAATCTGATCGAGTGCAGTGGTCGGTAGACCTATCTGCACAAGCAGTCCCATCAGGCAGAACACTGTTTTAGTTTCCCCAAGATACTGAGGAGGAATCTTGAACGGTCCCGGCAACAGGGATGTGGTGACAAGGAAAATTCCGAGCCCGATTGTCCCGAGTCCGGCGAGGACAATGAAAGTTGTACTGAGCAGCGCTTCCAGTTTTTGTTTATTGTGCGTCTCAGCCGCTTCAACATAGGCCTGCACCAGAATGTTGAAGAGGCCCAGGTCCATCAGATACAGCAGCGTGGAAAGCGACCCGGCCAGTAACAGCAAACCGTACTCAGTTGGAGATACGCGCCGAACCACATAGGCCAGCAACAGGATCCCCGAGACGAGGTCGCAAGCGTATCCGGCGTAATTCCACGCAACGCTGCGGAGCATGCTAGCTCGATGCTCAACCTTCGCACCGGAATGTTCGCCGCTCGCACTGGAGGAATCAGTATCCATCGTGATCCACAACATTACCACCCTGTGAGGACCCCACTCCGCGCGATGATGAGCTCGGAGTCTTGCGCAAGTTGGTTAGTCTTCGCTTCACCCGCCGAGCAAAGTTTACAAGCGGGAAAATAAGCGGATGCTGGTAGCACAGGGTTTCGCGCCGCCAACTCTTCCAGATGGTTGGATCGCTGACGTTCTTTGCGAGAAGCAAATTGCGCAGCCACTCAAAATAAAACGCTCGCGCCGCCGAACTCTGTCCCGTCCTCAATTCAACCGCGCAGCACGAATCAGCATGAACCCGATAGCGATCCCAGCAGCGATTGGAGACATACACAGGCGCGGACAAGTAAAGCTTGGCGAGAAACGCCTGGTCTTCGAAAGACTGATAGCGGTTGAAGGACTCTTCGAATGCACCCAGCGACAAAAAATGCTCACGCTCAATCAGCATATCCGAAGGGCAAGGGGCCCCGACCGTTCCCAGTGGGTAGCAGATCCGCAGAAGCTCCGGCGGCGCGTAAATACGGTCTCCCGGCGCAATATCAGGAATGTGATTCTTGCCGTCATCAGCGGGGGCGCCGCTCCAGTCAAGCCAATATTCGCTACGCCCATAAATCAAGCGGGCCTGCGGGAACTCTTCCGCCAGCGCGACCTGCTCCGCAAGTTTGTACGGAAACCAGAAGTCATCGGCATCAAGCAGCGCCAAGTACTTTCCAGTCGTTTTCGTCAGCGCAAGATTGCGGGAGGAGCAAGCCCCGCGATTCTGCGCGCCCGGATGTTCGAGATAGTGAATGCGCTCCGGGTCCGCTGCAGCAGCTTGGCGTGCGATCTCCGGGCTGCCGTCGGTCGAACCGTCATTGACCAGCCAGTACTCCCAATGAGAATAGCTCTGCGACCGCACGCTCTGAATCGCTTCAGCCAGAAACGCGCCGCCATTGTAGAAAGCGGTAATCACCGAGATCAGCGGTTGTTCACCCATTGGACAGCGACCCGGAAGAACGTGCCTTCATGGCCCGAACAGCGACAATCAGTGGATAAGCCGGGTCGTGATAAGCGAACTCCTCGGGAGTCAGTTCGTCCACGACAAGTCCGTGAAGAAATGCCACCGCGGTAAGGACGTTGCCAAAGGTGTGCACCTCAACTTGCTCGTCTCCAAAAACTTCTCCAAACAAGCGTTGGGCAGACGCCTCGGTGAATCTCCAATATTCATTAGCACCGTTGGTCATGGACATTGGCGCAATCTGGCTGATACCGGATAGCGTAACCAGCGCAACTCCGCCAGGAGCAAGCGTCCGCCACAACGTCTTTACCGCTGCGCGCAAATCGTAGAGGCACATCAGCGTCTGGGTGCAGATGAAACAGTCGAATGTACCGTCTGCAATGTTGGGCGCCGACGTCAGGTCGGCCAAAACGGTTACGCCAGGATGTTGCACATAATCGAGAACATCCGCCTTGCTGATTCGGTCGCCACCGAAGCGGGCCATGTATTGATTCTCGCCGATCTCTACTGCGTGCCCTCGGATGTCCTGGCTATGTTCAAAAAGAAATTGTTCAATGTAATAACGATCCACGCACTTGCCGCGAGTCCAACCGTAGTTTTTCCGGTGAGGCTGTACGGAGCGCAGAACAGAGAAGTCGGTTACCCGGTCCAACGTCAACATCTGGCGCTGGATCTTCCTCTGTTCACTGCGCAACCATCGCCGCACGAACGCTGGAAGCAATCGCTTCAGAGTGGTATTCATTCGGTGTATTGTGTCATACAGGCGGCACAATGTGGTACTTCGTGCAGCGGGAGGAAAGGCCGCGAGCGCGGCACTGAGCTAATGCGAGCGTCCGCCATTGTTTCCACTTTTGAACGCCGGGATATAGTGCTCCGCACCGTCGCCACACTGCTGGCGCAGGACTTCCCCGCCACGGAGTACGAGATCATCGTGGTGGTGGATGGTTCGACGGACGGAACCGCTGCCGCGCTTCGGGCACTGCCGCCGGACTCTCGCTTGCGCGTCATTGAGCAAGAAAACCGCGGCCTGGCAGGTGCACGCAACTCCGGAATTCGCGCCGCCGCGAGTGAGCTGTTGATCTTTCTGGATGACGATATGACGTGCGAGCCCGCGCTTGTGCGGGAACACGTTGCAGCCCACGCGCAAGGGGATTCGCTCGTCGGACTGGGGGCAATCTACGTCGCGCGGGACAACCCTCCAAATCTCTCTTCGGAGTACTTCAACGCGGGTCTGGGTGGCGCATACCTGCGGCAGCGGGATC